>Ga0310811_10000628_pt1 | contig 45204 bp, 43 predicted proteins | sample YCmetagenome_FD_207642 | JGI IMG/M metagenome (GOLD analysis project Ga0310811, IMG submission 207642) | Soil microbial communities from experimental microcosm in Duke University, North Carolina, United States - YC | ecosystem: Engineered > Artificial ecosystem > Soil microcosm > Unclassified ...
GGTTCCGCCGCGCGCAGGACACCGTGTGGCTGGCGCGCGACCGCCCCGACCTCGTCTCGGCGGCGGCGAAGGCTGTCGGCGCCGCCGCGTAGCATTGGCCGCATGATCCCGTTCACCAAGGGCCACGGCACCGAGAACGACTTCGTCATCATCGAGGACGCCGAGGCCGCCTTCGACCCGGACGCCGCGTGGGTCGCGGCCGTCTGCGACCGGCGTGCCGGGATCGGGGCGGACGGCCTGCTGCGCGTGGTCCCGACGGCAGCGATGCCGGGCTACGAGCAGGACGCGGCCGAGGCGCCCTGGTTCATGGACTACCGCAACGCCGACGGCTCGATCGCCGAGATGTGCGGCAACGGCACGCGGGTCTTCGCGCGCTACCTGGTCGCGCACGACCTGGCCAAGCCGGGCCGGTTCAGCATCGCGACGCGCGGCGGGGTCAAGCACATGCACGTGCCCGAGGACGGCGGCGACGTCACCGTCGACATGGGCCGCTCGGTGTGGCCGGCCGAGTCCGCCGAGGTGCTGGTCGGGGATCGCTGGCTGCCCGCGGTGAACGTGGACATGGGCAATCCGCACGCGGTCGTGTTCGTGGACGACGTCGCCGAGGCGGGGAGGCTGTGGGAGGCTCCGCAGGTGCGGCCGCAGAGTGTCTACCCGCACGGCGTGAACGTCGAGTTCGTCGCGCCGGCCGGCCCGCGGCGGATCGCGATGCGGGTACACGAGCGCGGATCCGGCGAGACACGGTCCTGCGGTACCGGCGCCTGCGCGGCGATGGTGGCCGCCGCGCGCCGGGACGCAGCCGCGCCGGAGACGCCGTACGAGGTGCGGGTTCCGGGCGGCGTGCTGCGGATCGTCGAGCACGAAGACGGGCGGATCGAGATGACCGGGCCCGCGGTCCTCGTGGCGACCGGGGAACTGCTGCCGGACGGATTGACCGCGAAGTAGCCGGACCGGCAGCGGCTCGGCGCCGCACGATCGGGCCCTGCGGCGTGTCGCGGCGACGCGCGCCGCGGGTCAGGCCCCGAAGATGCGGCGGGTGTAGTTGTTGGCGAAGACACGGTCCGGGTCGGTCTTCTCGCGCACCGCGAGGAAGTCCGCGAACCGGGGGTAGGCCGCGGCGAAGTGGTCGTGCTCGCGGGTGTGCAGCTTGCCCCAGTGCGGGCGGCCGTCGTGGGCGAGCATGATCTCCTCGGCCTCGTCGAAGTACCGCGTCTGGTCCATGCCCTGGAACATGTGGAACGCCAGGTACGCGGTGTCGCGGCCGTGCGAGGTGGAGAGCCACAGATCGTCGGCGGGCGCGCAGCGGACCTCGATCGGGACGCTGATGCGCAGGTTCTCCCGGTCGATCATCCGCTTGACCTCGCGCAGCGCGGGGACGGCGGCCTCGACCGGCAGCGCGTACTCCATCTCCAGGAACTTGAACGTGCGCGGCGAGGTGAAGACGCGGTCGGAGCGGTCCACATAGCTGCGCGCGGACAGCGCCTTCGAGGAGAGCCTGTTGATCGCCGGGATGGCACGCGGCGCGGCCCGGCCGACGCGGCAGATCCCGGAGAAGACGGTGTTCGAGAGGAATTCGTCCTCCAGCCACTCGCGGCGCCGGGACAGCGGCCGCGCGGGGCCCGCGGAGCGGTTGTTGCGCTTCGTCGTGGTCATCGACGTGTGCGGGAACCAGAAGAACTCGAAGTGCTCGTTCTCGGTGCGCAGTTCGTCGAAGCGGTCCAGCACCTCGTCCACCCGCATCGGCTCCTCGCGCGCCTCCAGCAGGAAGGAGCGCTCGGTGCGGAAGGTGACGGCGGTGATCACGCCGATGGTGCCGATCGAGATCCGGGCCGCCTCGAACAGGTCCGGGTGCGACTGCGCGTTGCAGGCCACAATGCTGCCGTCCGCGAGCACCACCTCCAGGCCCGCGACCTGCGCCGCGATCGACGCGCTCGAGCGGCCGGTGCCGTGCGTGCCGGTGCCGATCGCCCCGGAGACCGTCTGCGCCTGGATGTCGCCCATGTTCGTCAGCGCCAGGCCCTGCTCGGCCAGCAGTTCGTTCAGCCGCCACAGCGGCATCCCGGCCTCGGCGGTCACCAGGCCGGTCGCGTGGTCCGCGCCGCGCAGCCGGCCGAGGTTGACCAGGCGGATCTGCACGCCGTCGGTCACCGCGGCCGGGGTGAAGGAGTGGCCGTTGCCGACCGGCTTGACCGTCAGGCCCCGCGCGGCCGCGTCGCGCACCGTCTCCGCCACCTCCTGCGGGCTCGACGGGGTCGCCACCCGCCGCATCCGGGCCTGCTGGTTCCCGGCCCAGTTGCTCCAGGTCCGGGTCGCCGGTGCGGTGGTCGAAGTGCTCATCCTGAGCCAATCTTGCCGTGCGGACGTCTTGTTAATCAGCGGTCGCTTAACAGTCCGACAGCCAACTTGACCGTAGACCTCGCGTCAAGAGGCACCCGATCACCGTGCGAGGATTTGTCCATGCCGGAAACGTTGCCTTACGACGCTCTGCTGCTGCTCTCCTTCGGCGGCCCGGAGGGGCCCGAAGAGGTGGTGCCGTTCCTGGAGAACGTCACGCGCGGCCGCGGGATCCCCAAGGAACGGCTCGCCGCGGTCGGCGAGCACTACTTCCTGTTCGGCGGGGTCAGCCCGATCAACGCGCAGTGCCGGGCCCTGATCGCGGAGATCGAACGCGATTTCGCGGCGCACGGCCTGGAGATCCCCGTCTACTGGGGAAACCGCAACTGGACGCCGTATCTCGCCGACACCCTGGAGCGGATGGCCGCGGACGGGGTCAAGCGAGCGCTTGTTTTCGTCACTTCGGCCTATTCGTCATACTCCGGGTGCCGGCAATACCGGGAAGACCTGGCCGCGGCTGTCGAGAAGGCGGGCGTCGCGGACGTGCTGAGCGTGGACAAGATCCGCGCCTACTTCGACCACCCGGGCTTCGTCGGGCCGTTCGCCGAGTCGGCCGTCGCAGCGTTCGAAGAACTCGACCCGGATGTGCGGGAGCGCGCCGAGCTGGTGTTCGTCACGCACTCGGTTCCCTTGTCCTACAGCGAGACCAGCGACTACGTGCCGCAGCACGAGGCGGTCGCGCAGCTCGTCGCCGACAGCGTGGCTGAGCACTTCGGGCGGGCCGAGCAGCCGTGGCGGCTCGTCTACTGCAGCCGCAGCGGCCCGCCCACGCAGCCGTGGCTGGAGCCGGACGTGTGCGACCACCTGCGCGAGCGCGCGGCGGACGGCGCCGCGGCCGTGGTGCTGGTGCCGATCGGCTTCGTCTCCGACCACATGGAAGTGATCTACGATCTGGACACGCAGGCGGCCGAGGTCGCCGCGGAGCTGGGCCTGCCGATGGCCCGCGCCGCGACGCCCGGCACCGCGCCCGCCTTCGTCGCCCTGGTCCGCGACCTGCTGACCGAGCGCTCGGCGGCGGAGCGGGGCGAGCCGGTCGAGCGGGCCGGGCTGAGCGCGCGCGGGCCGATGCCCGACGTCTGCGCGGCCGGGTGCTGCCCGAACCCGCGGGTGCAGGGCAAGCCGGCCCTGTGCGGCAGAGACTGAAAGGGACAGACGTGACCGAGTCCGTGACCGCCAGGGAACTGCTGGAGATCGGCCGCGCGGCGGCCGCCGAGGCCGGGACGCTGCTCGTCGAGGGACGTCCGGCGGATCTCGGCGTGGCGCAGACGAAATCCAGCCCGACCGACGTGGTGACCGAGATGGACACCGCCGCGGAGCGGGCGATCCGCGCGGCGATCCGGCGGCACCGGCCGCAGGACGGATTCCTCGGCGAGGAGGGTGGTTCCGAGGCGGGGACCAGCGGCGTGCGCTGGATCGTCGACCCGATCGACGGGACCGTCAACTACCTCTACGGCCGGCCCGCGTGGGCGGTCTCGATCGCCGCCGAGGCGGACGGGGAGACGGTCGCCGGCGTGGTGCTGGCGCCGCAGCTCGGCGAGGAGTTCACCGGCGTGCGCGGCGAGGGCTCCTGGCTCGGCGCGCGGCGGCTGCGGGTGGCCGAGCCCGAGGGGCTGGCGAAGGCCTTGATCGCCACCGGTTTCGGCTACCGGGCGCAGCGGCGCGAGGCGCAGGGCCGGATCGTGGCCGGGCTCATCGGGCAGGTGCGCGACATCCGGCGCGGCGGCAGCGCGGCGCTGGACCTGTGCTTCGTCGCGGCCGGCCGCGCGGACGGCTACTTCGAGCGCGGCACGAATCCGTGGGATCACGCGGCGGGCGCCCTGATCGCGGAAGAGGCGGGAGCCCGCGTGGAGGGTTTCCACGGGGCTCCCGCCTCGGAGGCGATGGTGCTGGCGGCTGGTACCGCGCTCTTCCCGGCCCTGCACGACGCCCTGGCCGCCCTGGGAGCGGACGACCGGGACTACTGAGTACCGGGGTGTGGTCGGTCGCGTACGCGGCTCAGGCCGCGATCGCGTGGATCTTGGGGTCGACGCCGTGGTCGGCCGCGATGCGAAGCAGCGAATCGAGTTCACCCTGTTCGACCTGGACCGCGTAGACATCTCGCGTGGAGACGGCGGTACGCAGCGCGGCCTCGGCGTCCTCGATCCTCTGGCGCAGACGGGCGGCGAACTCTCCCATGGTGCTCCTTAGTGCTGACAGTGCTCTGTTCGACGGGCTCGGCCCGGATCGGCTCAAGGGGCCTGACCGGACCCGGTCCGTCCGACGCGCCGCGGAGGGGGTCGCGGGTGATGCGCCGGGACGGGGACGGATGCGCTGCGTGCCCACACCCCGGCGGTTCGCTGTCCGGGGCGGCTGTTGGGCCGTACGAGTCAGGTTTCCCCGGTGTCACGGCTTCAAACGAGCGAATCGAAGAGTTCACGCAGTACTTAGCTCCCCAGGTGGATGATGGCGGGGTCACCGGTCGGCGGAAGGCGGAGAGTTGCGGGTTCTGGTGGTCGAGGACGAGCAGTTGCTCGCGGACGCGATCGCGCGCGGCCTGCGCCGGGAGTCGATGGCGGTGGACGCCGTCTACGACGGGCGCGAGGCCTGGGCGCGGATCGGGGTCAACGACTACGACGTCGTGGTGCTCGACCGGGATCTGCCGGGCATGCACGGCGATGAGCTGTGCCGCAAGGTCCTGGAGGCGGGCGGCGCGACCCGGATCCTGATGCTCACGGCCGCCTCCGAGGTCTCCGACCGGGTCGCCGGCCTCACCCTCGGCGCGGACGACTACCTCGGCAAGCCGTTCGCTTTCAGCGAACTCGTCGCTCGGGTGCGCGCCCTGGGCCGCCGTGCGATGCCCGCGGTGCCGCCGGTGCTTGAGGCGGCCGGGATCCGGCTGGATTCGGCTCGGCGCGAGATCACCCGCGACGGACGGCGGATTTCGCTGGCTCCCAAGGAGTTCGCCGTGCTGGAGGTGCTGCTGCGCGCCGGCGGGGCCGTGGTGAGCGCGGAGCAGTTGCTGGAGAAGGCCTGGGACGAGAACGCCGATCCGTTCACGAACGTGGTGCGCGTCACGGTGATGACCCTGCGGCGCCGGCTCGGCGAACCCCAGGTGATCAAGACGGTTCCCGGTGCCGGATACCGGATCGGCTGACATGGGGAACGGGAACACCGAGCCGGATCCCTCGGCCCGCACGATCGTTCCGCTCACCGTCACGGGTCAGTACACCGCGGCGAGGGCGGTGCCGGAAGGAACGCGGGCGCGCCGCGGCCTGACCGTGCGCGCCAAGCTGTCGTTGATCTTCGTCGCGCTCTTCTTCGTCTTCGGCACCCTGCTCACCACCGTGACTTACTTCCTGGTGCGCTGGCGGCTCTACCACCCGAGGGCGGACCTGCCGTCGTGGTGCCGGCTCTCCGAGGCGCAGAAGCTCGCCGGGGAGCATCTGACCGTGGCGCAGCAGATCCAGTGCGAGGCCGCCGTGCGCGCGGACACCCTGCAGCAGATCTGGATCGCGGCGGGCCTCGGCATGGTCGTGATCGGCCTGCTGCTGTTCGGATTCGGCTACTGGCTGGCCGGCCGGGTGCTGCGCCCGCTGAGCACGGTGACGGCGACGGCGCGGCGGATCGCCCGGCGCGGCGACGGATCGCTCGACGCCCGGGCGCGGCTGGCGCCGGAGGGGCCGCGGGACGAGCTGTACGAGCTCGCCGAGACCTTCGACGAGATGCTCGACCGGCTCGACGCCGCCTTCGAGAGCCGGCGAAGGTTCACCGGCAACGCCTCGCACGAGCTGCGCACCCCCCTCGCCGTCAGCCGGACGCTGCTGGAGGTCGCGCTGGCGGACCCTGAGACGCCGCAGGAGACCGTTCTGCTGGCCCAGGGGCTGCTGACGAACAACTACCGCTCGGAGCGGATGATCGAGGGCCTGTTGGCCCTCTCCAAGGCCGATCAGGCCGTCATCGCGCCGGGCCCGGTGCGCTGGAACGACGTCGTGGCGGGCGTTGTGGCGCTCAGCGGCACCGAGGCGGCGCATCGGGGGCTCCAGCTGCGCACGCAGCTCAATCCGGTGCTCGTGCGCGGCGACGGGCCGCTGCTGGAGCAGGTCGCGACGAACCTGGTGCACAACGCGATGCGGCACAACGTCCAGAACGGTACGGGCGGCTGGGTCGACGTGGTGACCTACGACCAAGGCGAGTACGGGTTACTCGTCGTGGCGAACAGCGGGCCGGCCGTACCCCCCGAAGTCGTCGAATCGCTGTTCGAGCCGTTTCGGCGGCTGCGGGTGGAGGGCGCTCCGACGCAGCCGGGGGACCGCGGCGCGGGCCTCGGGCTGTCCATCGTGCGCTCGATCGTCCGGGCCCACGGCGGCCGGATCGGGGTGCAGGCGCGGCCCGAGGGCGGGCTGATCCTGCGGGTCTGGGTGCCGGCGGACGCCCCCGGCCGCTAGTCGATCCGGCGCAGCTCCTGGGCGTACCGCTTGCCGTTGGCGACGTACCGGCCCACCGCGTCCTCGAAGCTGCCCGCCCGGACGGCGTCCAGGCGGATCTTGGCGGGCACTCCGAGGGCCATCGCGCGCGCCGGCACCTCCGTACCGGGGGACACCACCGCACCGGCCCCTACGAGGGCTCCAGAGCGCACCAGGACCCGGTGCAGCAGCACGCTGCCCGACCCGACGAGGCAGCCGTCCTCCACCACGCATCCCTCAAGGTGCGCGATGTGACCAACCACACAATCGCTGCCGATCTTCGTCTCGAGTTCCTCTGTGGCATGCACCACAGTTCCGTCCTGGATGGAGGTGCGCTCGCCGACCGAGATCCGGCCGTAGTCGCCGCGCAGCACCGCGCCCGGCCAGACGGTGCTGCCCGCACCCACGCTGACCTGCCCGATCACGGTCGCTTCCGGGTGCACATAGGCTTCCGGATGGATCTCCGGAACGAGGTCGCCGAGGGCGTAGACGGGCATCGCGGTGCCTTTCCGGACGCGGTGGGGATAGTCGGGAACCATCCTGCCAGACCACCCGTTCGGTTGATGCGAATGGGTGTCGGTTGCGTAACGAGCCTTGAAGTAGGGCAAAATCTGCGCTTCGTATCGGGCACAACTTCGGCGCCCGATACGTTACGTGCCCTGAACGACCTGTGAACCACCTGAAGGGGGAGAGGGAAGATGGCTACCGATTACGACACGCCGCGCAAGACGGACGACGAACTCAACGAGGACTCCCTGGAGGAGCTCAAGGCGCGGCGTGTCGACAAGACCGCTGCCGTGGTCGACCTGGAGGAGGGCGACAACGAGTCGCTCGAGCTTCCAGGCGCCGACCTGTCCAATGAGGAGCTGAGTGTCCGCGTCCTGCCGAGACAGGCGGACGAGTTCACCTGCTCCCGTTGCTTCCTGGTGCACCACCAGTCGCAGCTCGCCTTCGAGCGCGACGGGATGCCGGTGTGCCGGGACTGCGCGTGAACCCGCCTCGGGTTCAGCTGCCGGCCGCGGCGTGCCCCCGCGCCACCGCAGCGGCGAGCTTCTCCGGGTGCCGGGAGGACAGGTACAGGTAAGGGTGCGGATCCTGCGGGTCGACCACTTCGACCCGCACCGCGGTCCGCACGTAGCTGCGCAGCAGCATGAACGCACGGGGGTCCGCCTCGTGCCGTTGCAGCGCCCTGGCCTGCTCGGCCGACAGGGCGCGGGCCTCGCCGAGCGCGGCGAGCGGCAGCGTGGCCGGCCCCGCCTTGAGCGAGTCGCCGGAGAGCTCGATGCCGACGTTGCCGTAGGAGGCGACGACCCAGGCCGACAGCAGCGTGCCGCCGGCCAGCCCGGCGAGCGACGCGTAGGGGCCGAACCAGAGGAAGATCAAGGCCAGCGCGACGCCGAACAGGAAGCTGATGAAGTACCAGGACATCGGGGCGCGCAGCTGCTCGCGGTAGGCGGGCGATTCGGCGGGAGTCATGCCCCCTAGGGTCACATACGACTGCTGAGCGGGCTGCAGGGGTGGCTGGCTTTTCAGAGTTACCGGCGAGTAATGTGGCGGCATGAACGCCGCCCAGGACGCGGCCGCCTCTTACCGCGGCCCAACGGACCCGCCCGCCGACGCCGTCCTGCCCGAGCGCCACCCCGACGCCCCGCAGCCCGGCAAGGCCCTCGGCACGCACTACGCGCAGTGCTTCTGCACGTCCGGGCCGGCGAGGGCGTCTCGGTGACCGCCGAGTTCGAGGTCGCGCCGGCGCACCAGGGCGCTCCCGGCCTCATCCACGGCGGCCTGCTCGCCACCGCGTTCGACGAGGTGATGGGCGCCGTCAGCTGGATGCTGCACGTTCCCGCGGTGACCGGACGGCTGGAGACGGACTTCGTGAAGCCGGTGCCGGTGGGCCGCACCGTGCACTTCAGCGCCTGGTGCGTCGGCCGGGCCGGCCGCAAGCTCTACCACCGGGCCGAGGCCCGGCTCGACGGCCCGGGGGGCCTGCTCGTCGCGAAGGCGGCCGCGCTGTTCGTCACGGTCAAGCTGGAGCACTTCACCAGCAACGGCCGCGCCGAGGAGGTCCAGGCCGTGCTGGAGGACCCCCAGACCTACCGTTCGCTGAAAGCGTTCGAACTCAACCCCTGATCCGGCGTCCCCGCTCATGCGCCACCGGAGGTCACGCCGCGCACCTTGGTGCGGAACCGCGCGCGGTCTGCGGCGTAGGGGATAGGGTGCGCCTGTGGACACCGCACTGCGCCCGGAGAAGACCGACGTCGACGTCCTGATCCGGCGCCTCGACCCGGATCTCCCGCTGCCCTCGTACGCCCTGCCCGGGGACGCTGGGGCGGACCTGCGCACGGCCGTCGACGCCGAGCTCGGTCCGGGCGAGCGCGCGGTGCTGCCGACCGGGATCGCGGTGGCGATGCCGGAGGGCTACGCCGCGTTCGTGCACCCGCGCTCCGGCCTCGCCGCGCGCTACGGGGTCTCACTGGTCAACAGCCCGGGCACGATCGACGCGGGCTACCGCGGCGAGATCAAGATCATCGTGGTCAACCTGGACCGGAACAGCCCGGTCAGCTTCCGCCGCGGCGACCGGGTGGCCCAGCTGGTCTTCCAGCGGGTCGAGCGGGCCCGCTTCACGGAGGTCGCCGAGCTTCCGCAGAGCGAGCGCGGTGCCGGTGGCCACGGCTCCACCGGACGGTAGCCGCGGGCTTCGGCCCGGAAGGGTAAACCGCGTCAGCCGGGTTATAGTCCGGCTGTAGCGAATCACATCGATGGGGAGAAGACAGCGATGTTCCGACGGCGAGGCCGCGCGGCGGCCGAGGATGCCGAGCTGGAGTCCGAGGACGAACTCGGACAGGAGCCGAAGGACGACGCGGCCCCGCGGAAGACGGCCGAGGCGCCGGAGGAGCGCAAGAACGGCCCGTGGGACGAGAGCGAGGTCGACAAGGCGCTCGAGGGCCGGGTGGACCTCGGCGGCCTGCTGGTGCCCGCCGTCCCCGGGATGGAGGTGCGCCTCGAGGTCTCCGAGCAGCAGCAGGTGATGGCGATCACCGTGGTGCTCGGGCAGAGCGCGATCCAGCTCCAGGCGTTCGCCGCGCCGCGCAGCGAGGGCATCTGGTCCGAGGTGCGCGACGAGATCTCCGTCGAGGTGACCAAGCAGGGCGGCGTGATCGACAAGGGCGTGGGCGCCTTCGGCCCCGAACTGCGCGCCCGGGTCCCGGTCCGGCTGCCGGACGGCAGCCAGGGCGTTCAGGTGGTGCGCTTCCTCGGCGCCGACGGGCCGCGCTGGTTCCTGCGCGCGGTGATCTCCGGCCAGGCCGCGGTGCAGCCGCAGGCCGCCGCCGTCGTCGAGCAGGTCTTCCGGGACGTGGTGGTGGTGCGCGGCACCCAGGCGATGGCCCCGCGCGATCCGATCCCGCTGCGGCTGCCGCCGCAGGCCCGGCCCACCGACCCGGCCGCCGCCGCGGGCACCCCGGCGCCGCCGGCCTCCCCCTACAGCGGGGGCGGGGACATCAACCCCTTCGAGCGCGGTCCGGAGATCACCGAGATCCGCTGACGGCCGTGGACGGGGTTCGGGGCGCCACTCGCGCAGGCGGTACGCCGCCGACTGGTGCGCCGAACCCCCGACAAGCTCAGCCGTGCCGGGTACGATGCCAGACATGTCTGCCGAAGCCGCCGCCGTGACGCCGGGACCCAACGCCGACGGCCAGTCGCACGAAGAGCGGCTCGCCGCCTACGAGGCCTCCGTGTTCGCCGCCTTCGGCGGCCGCCGCGGCCTGGCCGAGGTCGGCCTGCCCAGCGTCCTGTTCATCCTGGTCTACGGGATCACCCGGAACCTGACCGGCGCGATCTGGGGCGCGATCGCGGTCGCCGCCGTGCTCAGCGCGGTCCGGCTGGTCAAGCGGGACACCCTGCAGCACGCGCTCGGCGGCCTGTTCGGCGTCCTGGTCTGCGCGGCCGTGGCGCACTTCTCCGGGCAGGCCAAGGGCTTCTACCTGCCGGGCGTGCTGCTCAACATCGGCGAGGCGATCCTCTTCTCCGCGAGCGCCCTGCTGCGCTGGCCGATCGTCGGCGTCGTGCTCGGGCCGGTGACCGGCGAGATGATGGCCTGGCGGCAGTACCCGGCGCGGATGCGCGCGTTCACCCTGGCGACCTGGATGCTCGCGGCGATGTTCGTGCTGCGGGTGTGCGTCGAGGTGCCGCTGTACCTGTCCGGCCAGGTGGACGCGCTCGGCGTCGCGAAGATCGTCCTCGGCTACCCGCTCTACCTGGCGGTCGCCTACTGCTGCTGGCAGGTCATCCGCAAGGCCCCGCTGCCGGACGTGAAGCGTGCCGCGGAAACGGCCGCGGCACCCGAAGAAGAGCGCTGAAACCCTTCTCCGGGTGCCGTTGAGCTGAGCGCCACGCGCGAAAGCCGACCGTACTCGAGAGCCGACCGTACTACTGTCTCGGAGGCCGAGCTCCGCATTCCGCGGCCGGTCGCGCTATCGGGCCTGCGAAAGCTCAGGTACTGCTGTTCAGGAGATCCTCGAGCTGCTGCTCCCGGTCCGGCGCCGCCACGAACAGCAGCTCGTCGCCGCCCTCCAGCGGGTCCTCCGGAGTCGGCACGACCACGCGGCCGCCGCGCAGCACCGCGACCAGCGCCGTGTCCTCGGGCCAGTCCACGTCGCCGATGACGGTGCCGACCAGCGGCGCGTCAGCGGGCAGGGTCAGCTCGACCAGGTTGGCGTCGCCCTGGCTGAAGCGCAGCACCCGGACCAGATCGCCGACCGAGACGGCCTCCTCGACCAGCGCGGACATCAGGCGCGGGGTGGAGACGGCCACGTCCACGCCCCAGGCGTCGTTGAACAGCCACTCGTTCTTCGGGTGGTTGACCCGGGCCACCACGCGCGGCACCCCGTACTCGGTCTTCGCGAGCAGCGAGACGACCAGGTTGGCCTTGTCGTCGCCGGTCGCGGCGATGACCACGTTGCAGCGCTGCAGCCCGGCCTCGTCCAGCGAGGCGATCTCGCAGGCGTCGGCCAGCAGCCACTCGGCGCGCGGCAGCTCATCCACCGCGATCCGGTGCGGCTCCTTGTCCACGAGCAGCACCTCGTGGCCGTTCTCCAGCAGTTCCACGGCGATGGAGCGGCCGACGTTGCCGGCTCCGGCGATCGCGACGCGCATCAGTGCTCCGGTCCCTTCGCGAAGATCTCCTCAACCTGCGCCTGCTCGGCGGTGCGCAGCGCCACGTGCACGAGGTCGCCCTCCTGCAGGACCGTGTCGTGGTCGGGCAGCATGCCCTTGCCCAGCCTGGTGAGCATCGCCACACGGGTCTCGGATACGGCCTCGAGCCGGCTCACCCGCTGGCCCACCCAGACCGGGGCCACGTGCACCTCGACGATCGCGACAGCGCCGGAGGGGTCGCGCCAGTGCTCCTCCGAGCCGCCGGGCAGCAGCCGGCGCAGCATCTGGTCCGCGGTCCAGCGGACGGTGGCGACGGTCGGGATACCGAGGCGCTCGTAGATCTCCGCGCGCCGCGGGTCGTAGATGCGGGCGCAGACGTTCTCCACGCCGAAGGTCTCGCGGGCCACCCGGGCCGCGATGATGTTCGAGTTGTCGCCGCTGGAGACGGCGGCGAAGGCGCCGGCGCCCTCGATGCCGGCGGCGATGAGCGTGTCCCGGTCGAACCCGGTCCCGGTCACCCGGCGGCCGCGGAAGCTGCCGCCGAGGCGGCGGAAGGCCTGCGGGTCCTGGTCGATCACGGCGGCGCTGTGCCCCAGTTCCTCCATGCTCAGGGCCAGCGTGGACCCCACGCGGCCGCAGCCCATGATCACGATATGCACGGTTACCGGGTCTCCTCGTCGAAGTGTCATCGGGGCGGTGATCGGGATGTACGCCCGGTTCACGGTGTCGTTCCTATCATCCGCCGGTTCCGGTTGTCTGTGCGGGTTCGGCGGCGGACGGCCTACCCTTGAGTGTCCGTTCCCCCTGCGACAGAAACGACAACCGCCGTGCCGCGCGCTGCTTCTTCAAAACGTCCCGTCTCCCGTCCCGACGCCGGTCCGTCGCTCGTCGGCGAGCGCTTCGAGGTGGCGGTGGAACGGGTGGCGCACGGCGGATTCTGCGTCGGCCGGCATGAGGGCCGCGCCGTCTTCGTGCGGCACGCGCTGCCCGGCGAGCGGGTCTTGGCGCAGGTGACGGAGGGGCATGCGGGCGACCGCTACCTGCGCGCGGACGCCGTGCGGATCCTGGAGGCCTCGGCCGACCGCGTCGAGGCGCCCTGCGCCTATGCGGGCGCGGGCGGCTGCGGCGGATGTGACTGGCAACACGTCGCGCCCGAGGCGCAGCGCCGGCTGAAGGCCGCCGTCGTCGAGGAGCAGCTGCGTCGGCTCGCTGGGATCGATCGCAAAGTCGAGGTCGAGGAGGCCCCCGGCACGCCGGACGGCCTCGGCTGGCGCACCCGCGTCCAGTTCGCCGTCGACGACAAGGGGCGGCTGGGCCTGCGCAAGAGCCGTTCGCACGACATCGTGCCCGTCGAGGCCTGTGCGATCGCCGCGCCGGGCGTCGAGGAGGTCGGGGCCGAGCAGCGGACGTGGGAGGGCGTGGCCGGCGTCGAGGTGATCGCCGCGAGCGGATCCTCGGACCGGGCCGTCGTCGTGACGCCGCTGCCGAAGCCGCACGGCCGGATGCCGATCGTCGAGCTGGACGTGCCGGTCTCGGTGCTGCGCGGGGACGGCGAGGGCGGCGCGCGGCGCGTGCACGGCCGGGCCCAGGTCCGCGAGGTGGCCGCGGGCCGCACCTGGAAGGTCAGCGGCTCCGGCTTCTGGCAGGTGCACCCGGCCGCCGCGGACGTGCTCAGCGAGGCCGTGCTGGCCGCCGTGGACGCCCAGCCGGGCGAGACCGCCATGGACCTCTACTGCGGCGTCGGGCTGTTCGCCGCCGGGCTGGCCGAGGCGGTCGGCGAGGACGGCGAGGTCGTCGCCGTCGAGTCGGACAAGGGCGCGGTCGAGGACGCCCTCGTGAACCTGGAGAGCTACGAACAGATCACCATCGTCGAAGACCGCGTGGACAAGGCCCTCAAGGACGCTCCCGAGGGCTTCGAGGCCGAGGTCGTGGTCCTCGACCCGCCGCGGTCGGGCGCGGGCCGGAAGGTGGTCGAGGGGATTACCGCGCTGCGCCCGCGCGTCGTGGCGTACGTCGCATGCGATCCGGCGGCGCTCGCCCGCGACCTCGGCTACTTCGCCGAGCAGGGCTACGGGCTGGACACCCTGCGCGCGTTCGATCTGTTCCCGATGACCCATCACGTGGAATGCGTGGCGCGACTGGTGCCCTCGGGCCGATAGGATTCCCTCAGGGAAAACCGCGACTGGCGCCAGCGAGGTGGAACGGACCACCGGGGAGCGGCTTGGAATAACGACAGTGGGCACCGTGCGCCTGGGTGGCCGCCAACATGTCGAGTCACTGACCTGGAGGCACCATGCACGAGCCCGCTGTTCCCCACCTGACGGCCGCCGACCCCGAGATCGCGAACCTGGTGCAGGCCGAGGCCCGGCGCCAGCACGACAAGATCCGGATGATCGCGTCAGAGAACTACGTCTCGACGGCCGTTCTCGAGGCCACCGGCACCGTCTTCACCAACAAGTACTCCGAGGGCTACGCCGGCAAGCGCTATTACGAGGGCCAGCAGGTCGTCGACCAGCTCGAGCGGCTCGCCATCGACCGGGCCAGGTCGCTGTTCGGCGCCGAGCACGCCAACGTGCAGCCGTACTCGGGCTCGCCCGCGAACCTGGCCGTGTACCTGGCGTTCATGAACCCGGGCGACACCGTGCTGTCGATGGAGCTGGCGCACGGCGGCCACCTGACGCACGGCTCGCCGGTCTCGGCCACCGGCAAGTGGTTCCGGCCCACGCACTACGGCGTGCGCAAGGAGACCGGCCGGGTCGACATGGACGACGTGCGCGAGATCGCGCTGCGCGAGCGGCCCAAGATGATCATCGCGGGCGGCACGGCCATCCCGCGCACCATCGAGTTCGCGGCCTTCGCCGAGATCGCCAAGGAGGTCGGCGCGATCCTGCTGGCCGACATGGCACACATCGCCGGCCTGGTTGCGGGCGGCGCGCACCCGACCCCGTTCGGCCACGCGGACGTCGTGTCCACCACCACGCACAAGACGCTGCGCGGCCCGCGCGGCGCGATGCTGTTCTCCACCGAGGAGCACGCGAAGGCGATCGACAAGGCCGTCTTCCCCGGCCTGCAGGGCGGCCCGCACAACCACACCACGGCCGCGATCGCGGTGGCGCTGGCCGAGGCGGCCCGGCCCGACTTCAAGGACTACGCGGCGGGCGTGGTGGCCAACGCCAAGGCGCTCGCGGCGGCGCTCACCGAGCGCGGCTTCGACCTGGTCTCCGGCGGCACGGACAACCACCTGCTGCTCGTCGACCTGACGAACAAGGCGGTCACCGGCAAGGTCGCGGCCAAGGCGCTGGACGCGGCCGGCATCGAGCTGAACTTCAACGCGGTGCCCTTCGACCCGCGCCGTCCGTTCGACCCCTCCGGCCTGCGCCTGGGCTCGGCCGCGATCACCACCCGCGGCCTCGCCGTCGAGCACATGCCGCAGATCGCGGCGTGGATCGAGCGCGCGGTCACCGCGGCCGGCCGCGGCCCGCTGGACGACGCGGACGTCGCCAAGGACCTGGACACCGTCGCCGGCGAGGTTCGCGAGCTGCTCGGCGGCTTCCCGATGCCGGGCTACGCAAGCTGAGAAGCAAACCGCGCACGGCCCGCCATCGCGGGCCGTGCGCGGCCGGACTCGAGCTCCCTCCCGCGAGAGCCGAACGTACTGCCGCCTCGGAACTCGCGTTGGCCCCGTCGCAGCGGTCGCGCCGGCGGGCCTGCGAGAGCTGAAAACGGCCCCCTGCGCCTTGTGGGCGGAGGGGACCGTTCGTGTTGCTCCGTCAGCCCATGTGCGGGTAACGGTGGTCGGTGGCGGGGACGAAGGTCTCCTTGATCGAACGCGGGCTGGCCCAGCGCAGCAGGTTCTGCGCGGAGCCGGCCTTGTCGTTGGTGCCGGAGGCGCGGCCGCCGCCGAAGGGCTGCTGGCCGACGACGGCGCCGGTCGGCTTGTCGTTGAGGTAGAAGTTGCCCGCCGCGAAGCGAAGGCCGTGCGCGGCCTTGGCCAGCACGCCGCGGTCGCCGGCCAGGATCGAGCCGGTCAGCGCGTAGGGCGAGGTGTGGTCGATGCGCTCGACGACCGCGTCGAAGTCGGCCTCCTCATAGACGTGCACGGACAGGATCGGGCCGAAGTACTCGGTGGTGAAGATCTCGTCGTCCGTGTTCTGCGACGCGAGGATCGTCGGGCGCACGAAGTAGCCCTGCGAGTCGTCGTAGGTGCCGCCGGCCAGGACGTCGATGTCGGACGCGGCGTGCGCCCGGTCGATCGCCGCCTTGTGTTTGGCGAACGCGCGCTCGTCGATGACCGCGCCCATAAAGTTGGACAGGTCGGTGACGTCGCCCATGGTCAGGCCGTCGACCTCGGCGATCAGCTCGTCCTTGATCTGGTTCCACAGCCCGCGCGGCAGGTAGGCGCGCGAGGCGGCCGAGCACTTCTGGCCCTGGTACTCGAAGGCGCCGCGGGTCAGCGCGGTCTTCACGACGGCCGGGTCGGCGCTGGCGTGTGCGAGCACGAAGTCCTTGCCCCCGGTCTCGCCCACCAGCCGCGGGTACGAGCGGTAGCCGTCGATGTGGGTGCCGACCGTGCGCCACAGGTGCTGGAAGGTCTTGGTGGAGCCGGTGAAGTGGATGCCCGCGAGGTCCGGGTGCGCGAGCGCCACCTCGGAGACCGGGATTCCGCTGCCCGTCAGCATGTTGATCACGCCCGCGGGCAGGCCCGCCTCCTCCAGCAGCCGCATCAGCAGGTGCGCGGAGAACTGCTGGGTCACCGAGGGCTTCCACAGCACGGTGTTGCCCATCAGCGCCGGGGCGGTGGGCAGGTTGCCGGAGATCGCGGTGAAGTTGAACGGCGTGATCGCGTAGACGAAGCCCTCGAGCGGCCGGTAGTCGGTGCGGTTCCACACGCCGGCGCTGGAGGTCGGCTGCTCCTGCAGGATCTGCCAGGCGAACGCGACGTTGTAGCGCCAGAAGTCGGCGAGCTCGCAGGCAGCGTCGATCTCGGCCTGCTGCGCGGTCTTCGACTGGCCGAGCATGGTGGCCGCGTTCAGCCGGGCCCGCCACGGGCCGGAGAGCAGGTCGGCGGCCTTCAGGAACACCGCGGCGCGGTCGTCGAAGGACAGCTCGCGCCAGTCCTTCGAGGCCTTCGCGGCAGCGTCGATCGCGTCCTTCGCGTCCTGCCGAGTGGCCTCGCCGAGGGTGCCGAGCACGTGCCGGTGGTTGTGCGGCTGGACGACGTCCTGCTTGCCGCCGCCGCCCATTCGCTGAGCTCCGCCGATCGTCATCGTCAGGTCGACGGGATGCGTCTGCAACTCGTCCAGGGCCTTCATCAGGCTCGCCCGCTCGGGCGAGTTCGGGGCGTAGCCCAGCACCGGCTCGTTGACCGGTTGCGGAACGTTGGTGACTGCGTCCACGGTGGGGGATTCCTTTCGGGGCTTCGGGTCAGCGGCCGATCAGGGCACGGAGGAAGAAGGCGACGTTCGCGGGCCGTTCGGCCAGCCGGCGCATGAAGTAGCCGTACCAGTCGGTGCCGAAGGGCACGTAGACGCGCATCCGCTCGCCGGCCAGAGCCGCCTTCAGCTGCTCGTCCTGGCGGATGCCGTAGAGCATCTGGAACTCGTGGTCCCCGGAGGTGCGGCCGTTGGCCTGCGCGGCGGAGCGGCCGGCGCGGATCATCCGGGAGTCGTGCGAGGCCACCATCGGGTAGCCGCCGCCCGCCATCAGGATCGCCAGGCAGCGCTCGTACGCGGCGTCGACCTCGGGCTTGTCCTGGTGCGCGACGGACGCGGGCTCGGCGTACGCGCCCTTGACCAGCCGGATGCGCGAGCCGGGGTACGCCAGGTCGCGGCAGTCCTGTTCAGTTCGGTGCAGCATCGACTGGAGCACGGCGCCGACCCACGGGTAGTCCTCACGCAGCACCTTGAGCACGCGCAGCGTGGAGTCGATGGTGGTGTGGTCCTCCATGTCGAGGGTCACGGTCGTGCCCGCGTCGTCCGCCGCGACACAGATGGCCCGCGCGTTGTCCAGGGCCAGCTGCTCGCCGCCGCCGGGCAGCGCCTGGCCGAGCGCGGAGAGCTTCACGGAGACCTCGGCCGCGTCCGCCAGCCCCTCGGCCTTGAGCCGGGCCAGCAGCGCGACGTAGCTGTCCCGGATCCCGGCCGCCTGCGCGGCGGAGGTGGTGTCCTCGCCGAGGTGGTCGAGCGTCGCGTACAGACCCTGCGCCTTGAGCGCCCGGACGGCCGAGATCGCGGCGTCCATGTCCTCGCCGGCCACGAAGCGGTCGACGACCTTGCGGGTGACCGGGATCGAGGTCACGGCCCGGCGCGCGAAGGGGCTGCGCGAGGCCCTGAGTAAGACGGTTGAGAGCACTGCGGCCACTGCCTGCCTCCGAGAGCGGAACGTCCTGTCCGCGCACACGGTAAGGAGTCCGGCCGCCCCCCGGCGAGAGACATGCGTCTATCCGGACGAACCACGTCTTCAGACAATTGTATGATGAGTGCGCCGGATCGGCGGTTCATGAGAGGTGGCGCGATGGTCCCGGACCTGCAGGACCTGGTGGACGACGCGGCCAGGATCACCGAGATGGCGGTCACCCTGGAGGACCGCGAGTTCAACCTCGTCGCGTTCTGCTCGCACCAGTCCGTCGCCGACGAGGTGCGCCGGGACTCGATCCTGACCCGCCGCTCGACGTCCCAGGTGCGACGCTACTACGAGTCCTTCGGCATCGCCCGGGCCGACGGCCCCGTCCACATCCCGGCCGATCCGGAGCGGCACCTGTTCGGCCGCGTGTGCGTCCCGGTGCGCTGGCAGGCCGTCACCTACGGCTACCTGTGGCTGGTCGAGGACCACGCTGTCGACCCGGCGGTGCTGCCCGAGCTGCTCGACCTCGCCAATCGCGCCGGGATGGAGCTGGCCCGGCACTCGCGGCTGCGCGACGACCTGGGCTGGAAGGTCGGCGAGCTGCTCTCCACGTACCCGGAGACCCGGGCCAGGGCAGCGCGCGAGATCGCGGAGTCCTGGGCCAGGGCGGAGGCGACGCCGGTCGCCGTCGTGGTGCTGCGCTCGGTCGGCGGCGACCAGGCCCCGGTGCCGGTCAACGCCTGGCGGCTGCCGCGCACCGTGCTGGTCGGTACGGCCGAGCTGGGGTCCACCTTCATCGTCCCGCTCGGCGCCGCCGAGGATCTGACGCAGGCTCGGGCGGTCGCGAAAGCGGCGCTCGCCGCGCTGCGCGGCACCGCCTCCGACGAGCCGGTCGTCGCCGGGATCGGCGGTCCGGTTGGCACGCTCGCCGGGGCCCGCGACTCCTGGCTCCAGGCCCGCATCGCGGCCCGCGTCGGCGCATACGACCCGGGAGCCTCGGGTCCGCTCGAATGGCCGGACCTCGGCGTGTACCGGCTGCTCGGCGTCGCGGCCGACCCGCGGCTGCGCCAGGCCGTCACCCGGCCCGGGATCGAGCGGCTGCTGCGCGAGGGCGGCGACGAGCTCGTCCGCACGGCCCTGACGTACCTCGACGAGGCGGGCAGCGCGCAGCGCGCCGCGCTGGCGCTCGGGATCCACCGGCAGACGCTCTACCACCGGCTGGAGCGGATCGAGAAGCTCACCGGCCTCGACCTGGACTCCGGGCGCGACCGGCTCGGCCTGCATCTCGCCCTGACCCTGCTTCCGCGACTCGATGAGGCCGCTCGGTAGCAGCCATTTGTCGGTGGTCACGTGCAGGATGGTGTCATGCGCGCCGTGCCGTCGATCCTCCACATCGACATGGACGCCTTCTTCGCCGCCGTGGAGCAGCGGCACAAGCCGAGCCTGCGCGGAAAGCCCGTGGTGGTCGGCGGCGTCGGGCTGCGCGGAGTGGTCTCCACGGCGAGCTACGAGGCGCGCGTGTTCGGTATCGGCTCGGCGATGCCCACCGCCGTGGCCCGCAGGCGCTGCCCCAACGCGGCGTACCTGTTTCCCAGATTCGGCGCGTATCACGAGGTCAGCCAGGTGGTGATGGGCCTGTTGCGGGAGGTCACGCCGCTGGTCGAGCCGGTCAGCCTGGACGAGGCGTTCATCGATCTCGCCGCGATGCCGGACGGCGGCCCCGGGACCGTCGAGGAGGTGCGTGCGCTGGCCCGCCGGATAAGCGACCAGGTCGAGGAGCGCACGGGGCTGACGGCCTCGGTCGGCGCCGGCACCTCGAAACTGGTGGCGAAGGTCGCCTCGGACGCCGAGAAGCCGCACGGCTGCGTCGTCGTCGCGGGCGGAGCCGAGCAGGAATGGCTCGACCCGCTGCCGGTCCGCAAGCTGTGGGGCGTCGGTCCGGCGACCGCCGACCGGCTGCTGAAGCTCGGCGCGACGACGGTCGCGCAGCTGCGGGCGCTGAGCGAGGCCGAGCTCGTCGGCCTGCTCGGGCACGCGTGGGGCGGCCAGCTCTACCGGCTCTCCCGCGGCCAGGACGAGCGCGACGTGAGTCCGGACCGCGAGACGAAATCGGTCAGCGTGGAGGACACCTATCCGCACGACCTGATGGACCGCCCGGCGATCCGCGCTGCGATCACGGAGCTGGCGGAGCGCGTCGTGCGGCGGCTGAAGGAGAGCGGGCACACCGGCCGGACCGTCACGGTCAAGGCGCGCGGCCACGACTTCACCACCGTCACCCGCTCCGAGACCCTCGCCGCGCCCACCGACGACCCGCGCCTGCTGATCCCCGCCGCGCTGCGGCTCGTGGACGGGGCCGCCGACGCCGCGACCGGCCAGATGCACGGCATCCGCCTGCTCGGCGTCGGCATCTCGGGCCTCGCCGAGTACGCCCAGGGCGACCTGATCGCAGAGCTCGAAGGCCTCGCCGCCGAGGAGGGCGAGGCGGACGGCGAGCCGGAGCAGGCGCCGGATGTGCCGCAGCCCGACCGCGCGCCGGGAACCGCCGCCGCCGCGCCGTCCGCCGTCCCCGCCGTCACCCTCTACGGCCCGGTCCCGGTCGCGTCCGAGGGCCGCCGCTGGCTCGCCGGCAAGGACGTCCGGCACGCCGAGCGCGGCCCGGGCTGGGTGCAGGGCGCCGGCCTCGGCCGGGTCACCGTCCGCTTCGAGGGCCCGGACACCGGGCCCGGCCGGATCGGCACCTTCTCGGTCGACGACCCCGCCCTCGAACCGGTGGACTCCGCCGAGGTCGCCCGCGCCGCGCTGCCCGGCCGGGCCGTCGGCCACTAGGCTGGGTGCGGTTGTTCAGTCACAGAAAAGGACGTGCCGGCCATGGCAGCAGAGCGCACTCAACCGGGGACGTCGGCGCGCACCGGGGTGGTGTGGGAGGTGCTGGTCGGCGGCCTGGCCAGGCTGGCCGAGCGCACCGGGGCCGGCGCGCTGGACGTCGTGGACCTCGGCGGCGGGACCGGCGGCTTCGCGGTGCCGCTGGCCCGGCTGGGGCACCGGGTGACCGTGGTCGACCCGAGCCCGGACGCGCTCGCGTCGCTGGAGCGGCGGGCCGACGAGGAGGGCGTCTCGGAGCGGGTGCGGGCGGTGCAGGGGGACCTGGGCACGGTCTTCGACGCGGTCGCCAAGGAGAGCGCGGACGCAGTCCTCTGCCACGGAGTGCTCGAGGTCGCGGACGACCCGGTCGAGGGCATGGGCGCCGCTGCGCGGGTGCTGCGGCCCGGCGGCCTGGCCAGCGTGCTCGCGGCCAGCCGGGACGGGCTGGTCGTCGCCCGGGCGCTGAGCGGCAACGTGGCCGGGGCGCTGACCGCGCTGCACGGCCCGACCCCGCGCCGGTTCACCGAGGACGCGCTGGTCGAGTTGGTCGTGGCCGCCGGGCTCGACGTCGTCTCGCAGCACGGCGTGCTGCTGTTCGCCGACCTGGTGCCGACCGCCGCGGCCGACGACCCGGATCTGATCGAGCTGGAGGTCGCCACGGCCTCCCGGCCCGAGTTCCGGGCGCTCGCGACCCGGCTGCACGTGCTCGCGTCCCGTCCCGGAGCGTGACCGAACCGGTCGATATCCGCGAAAACGGTCACCGAAGGTCACCGAGCGCGTCCGACTGGTCGTCAGGTCGGCGTGCACGGGGCTCGAGTGGGGGATATACCCGGGTATCCCGTTCCTTCGCGGCCCGGGGCTGCCTATTCTGGAGGTGGGCACCGGTGGAGCCCGGGCGCAACCACGCCCGCGCGACAAGCGTGTGTCCAGCGTAGAAAGAATTCGAGGAGGAATCCGTGCCACTGTCCGAGCACGAGCAGCGGCTCCTTGAGCAGCTGGAGCGGGCCCTCCAGGACGAGGACCCGAAGTTCGCCTCCGCGCTGCAGGGAGACCGCTTGCGCCGACGCCTCAAGCTGCGCCTCCTGCTTGCCTGCGTCGGCATGCTGCTCGGCATCGCCGCCCTGGTCTACGGCCTCGTCGCCACGCACCACCTGCCGGCCCTCGAGATCGCGGGCGGCGCCGTCTTCGTCGGGTGCGCCTGGATCGCCTGGACCTGCTGGCGGCGGATGCCCGCGCCGGGCGAGATCGTTCCGGCGGTGAAGGCCAAGGCCGCCCGCCGCGCGTCCACCGGCGGCCCGCGCGGCGGCTTCATGCAGCGGATGGAGCTGCGCTGGCAGCAGCGCAGGGAGCGCGACGGCTTCTAGGCCGGCCTCGCGCGGGGCGTCGCGCCACAGCGTTTTCGCGCCTGGACCTCCTCGCGACCGTCCTCGTCCTCGTCGCCGGCTTCGTCCAGCTCGCCGGCGACGACGGCCTCCACCGGCTCGCGGTCTCCAGCGTGATCTCGCTGATCAGCGGCGTTCACGACGCTCTCGGCACTGACCGACCGCGATCGTGGCGGGCTTCGGCATCGTGAGGCAGCAGAAGCAGGTCAGGCGGGCGATCGGCTGCGTCACGCCTGGCTGTCCATGACCCGGTCCTGACACCGGCGGCCGTCAGTGCCGCTTGCGGTGCCACGGCAGCCGGATGTTGTCCAGCGAGGAGCTCGGCAGCACGGCCGCGCGCAGCCGCGCGGCCCGGCCCGCCGCGGCGCCGAGCGCGGTGCGCACCCGGTTGACGTCGCCGGGCAGCGCGCGCGCCTCGTCCGCCTCGATACGCGGGTCCGGGGAGTAGACCGCGCGCTCGACCAGCGTCGTCACCCGGCCTAGCGCCGCCTCGCTCTCGCCGTCGAAGTCCGCAGCGACCGCGAGACGCCCGGCGAGCTGGCGCGGGGTGTCGCTCTCCGACCAGGCGTAACCGAGGTCTCTGGCGTACTCGCGCAGCTCCTCCCACGCCGCGAACGCGAGCTCGCGCCGCGCCTGCGTGGAGACCGCGGAGGGCGCTATCAGGGTCGCCGTCCCGCCGCCGCCCGCCGCGACGCCGACGGTCAGCCCGTCGTCGCCGGGTTCTTCGTGCGACGGCGTGGCCGGCTTCTTCGGTCCGCCGTCGGCCGCGGCCCTGCGCAGCAGCTTTCTGCGCTTACGGCGCCGCCGCAGCCGGGCGATGCCGGGCGTGGCCGCGGCGATGAGCATCAGCAGCAACAGCAGTTTCACGCCGGCTTGGATCGGACTGCCGCTCAGGAACCAGTCGTCGAAAGTTCTTGGGATTACTCCGAATGGGCCCCATGACGCGAAAGGCGTACTCGCCGCGGCGGAGCTCGTGGTCTGGTTGCCGCACGTGGAGGTCGCGTCCTGCTCGGAGACGTGCCGCAGCTTCGGCGACGTGCCGTTCGCGCACTTGCCCGCCGAGGAGGTGCTGCTCGGCGCGGCGGACGCGGCCGACGAGGCGCTCGCTCCGGCCGACGCGGACGACTGCGCCTGGGTGACCGTCCACGGCTGGACGTCCGCGCGGCCGGTCGAGACGATGCTCGGGGTCGGCTCGAACTGGACCCAGCCGATGCCGTCGAAGTACAGCAGCGGCCACGCGTGCGCGTCGTGCGTGGTGACCTGGTAGCCGCCGTCCGAGGTCTCCTGGCCCGGCGTGTAGCCGACCGCGACCACGGCCGGTATGCCGAGCGCGCGGGCCATCGCTGCCATCGTCGCGGCGAACTGCTGGCAGAAGCCCTGCTTCGTCTGCAGGAAGCTCTCGATCGCCGAGACGCCGGTGCCGCTGATCTTCGGGTTCAGCGTGTACTTGAAGTTCGCCAGGAAGTAGTCCTCGAGCGCCATCGCCTGCTGGTACGGCGTCACATCGCCGGCCGTGATCTGCTCGGCGTCCGACTTGAGCAGCTGCTTCACGCTCGAAGGGAGCGACAGGTAGTTCCTCGCGAGCGAGTCCTGGCCGACCGTCGCCTCCTGCAGCTGCGCCGCCGTCGGCGTCACCTGCGAACTCGTGGTCGTGTAGTGCGTGCCCTGTCGCGAGTGGTCGCCGCCGTCGTTCACGTAGACGGTGAGCGTGTTCTGGTCGATCTGGACGTCCGGCAGCCCGGCCTCGTCCGTCGTCGCGTACGGCGTGGGGGCCGAGCTGAAGCCGAAGTTGCCGTCGACGGTCACCGAGACGTGCACCGTCGTGCGGGCGACGGCCGTGTTCGTCAGGCCGGGCACCGTGACCGAGCCCGGGCTGCCGGGGACGGCGCTGCTCGCCGGATCCCATTCGGTGCCGTTGAACTGGGTCAGCACCTCCTGCTGGAAGTACTCGCGCAGCGGGCTGGAGGAGTCGGTGCGGTACTGGAAGAGCTGAACCGCCGTCGGATTCTGCAGGTCCCGGGCGATGTCCACGCTCTGGTTCAGATAGATCGTGCCGTTGCCGCCGTTCCCGTTGCCCGAGCCGCTGCCGGCGAAGTGGAAGATCTGCGGCGTCGCCGGGATCAGCAGCGGGAAGAACAGCGCCGCGAGGATCGACCAGGTCGCGATCTGCCGGGTCAGGCCCGAGTTCGTGGCCCCCGCCAGCGAGGGCCGCCCGCTGCGCTGCACGGCCCGGCCCCACTGGCCGAGCCGCTCGTGCCCGTCCGTGCCGACCAGCGCCAGGTAGCCGGCCGCCGCGCAGGCGAAGGCGAGCCAGCTGTAGCCGCCGGGCTGCCGCGTCGCCGGGATCAGGTAGACCGCGAGGATGGGCGCCCCGGCCACCACCGGACGGCGGCAGGTCACGGCTATGACCTCGATCGCGAAGGCGTACCCGGCGCCGCACACCGACATCAGGACCGTGATGTTCGGCGTGGCCGGGGCCGGCACGGAGAACTGCTTCAGGTCGTTCGCGCCCGCGTTGACCCGGTCGGCCAGCTCGCGCAGGGCGCCGGGCCCGGGGACGACCCCGCCGATCGCGGTGTCGTGCGCGAACAGCAGCGCCAGCACCACGACGACGACGACCGCTTGCGCGAGCGCGATCAGCGGACGCGGCACGTTCGCCGCCCGCAGCCCGATGCCGACGCCCGCGATCAGGACCGAGACCAGCAGCAGCACGAAGAACCACGCGCCGGGGTGGATCAGCCGGGCGAGGCCGATCGCCGAGGCCGTCGTCGCGAAGACGGCCGCCGCCGGGAGCTGCCAGGTGGGCGCGGAGCGGAAGGTGGAGGGCATCAGGAGGCCGTCCCGTTCGAGGAGGGCCGCGGAGGCGGCGCGGGCGCCGCGGGGGCCGGGGACTGCGCTTTGATCGCGGGGGCGGCGGGGGCGAACACGGCGGGGGAGCGCGGCTCGTCGAAGCCGTGGTGCCCGGCCAGGTGCCACAGGTCGGCGAAGTCGTCCGAGGCGCGCACCGGCACCACCTGCCAGCCGCCGGCCTGCAGGATCCGCCCGGTCTCCCGGTAGGTCTTGCGCTCCATCGGCCGCGCGCCCGGGCCGGACCAGGTCGCGGTCTCCAGCAGGAACGCCAGGCCGCCGGCCGTTCCCGGCCTGGCCCGGGCCAGCTCCAGCGCGTCGGCCGCGCCGAGTTCGCCGAGGAACGCGATCACCAGCTGGTCGTTGCCGGAGAACGACGCGGCCCCGGACCACTCGTCCAGGTTCAGCGCCGAGACGTTGACCGGCTTGACCACGGCCAGCGCGTCGAGCACGGTGTCCTGGTCCTCGGCCGGGATCAGGCCCGCGCCGACGCCCGTCGACAGGCGCACGTGGTAGCCCTGGTTCAGCAGGTGCACCGCCGTGCTCGCCCCCGCCGAGACCGCCCACTCGTAGGACGCGCTCGACCCGGTGCCGCGGTGCGCGATCGCGCGGCTGTCCACCAGGATCGTGGCCTGGCTGTGCCAGGTGCGCTCCTCCCGGCGGACCATCAGCTCGCCGTGGTGCGCCGTCGCCCGCCAGTGGATCCGGCGCAGGTCGTCGCCATGCCGGTACTCGCGCACGCCGATGTCCTCCTCGCCGGCCGCCGCCGCGTACGCCGCGTGCCCCTCGCCCCGGCCGGACCAGAGCGCGCCGAAGGTTCCCGACGCCAACTGCTGCACCTTCGGCACCACGGTCAGCGTGTGCTGGGCGGTGAAGGAACGACTCAGCTCGAACAGGCCGAGCGGGTCGGCGCTGCGCAGCGTCAGCGGTCCGATCTCGAAGCGGCCGCGGTTCTCCGAGCGGATCCGGTAGGCCACCCGGCGGTGCCCGCTCGGCTCGATCCGGCGCAGGATGAACCGGGGCCGTGAACCGAGCGTGTAGGGCAGCCGGTCTTCGACCAGCAGTGTGCTGCTCGGCAGCCGCGCCGCGTTCTGCAGCCGCAGGTGCACCTGCGCCGGCGCGCCCACCGGCACCCGGGCCGGCTGCAGGACCCTGCGACAGGAGATCCGGTAGCGGGAGGAGCCGGTGATGATCGCCGCGACCACCGGAAGCGCCGTGAGCAGCACGCCGATCCGCAGCAGCGGCGGGTAGTCGAGCACGATCGCCGCCACGATCGAGGTGAGTCCCGCGCTCAGGAAGGCCCGGCCCCGCACGGTCAGCCCGCTGGAGAAGGTGTGCAGAGTCTTGCGGAGACTCACGTCCGGTGCGCTCCTCCCGCGGCGAGTCCGACCGGGACCCGGTCGAGCAGGTCGGCGACGATCTGCTGGGCGTCCCGGCGGCCGATCCTGGCCTCGGCGGTGGGTATCAGCCGGTGCGCCAGGACCGGGACGGCGAGCTGCTTGATGTCGTCCGGCAGCACGAAGCCGCGGCCGCCGAGCACGGCGTGCGCCCGGGCCGCGCGCACCAGGTGCAGCGAGGCGCGCGGCGAGGCACCGAGCCGCAGGTCCGGGTGGTCGCGGGTGGCTCCGACCAGGTTGATCACGTAGTGCTTGACCTCGTCCGAGACGTAGACCGCGCGGACCGTCTCGATCAGCTTGACCACGTCCGCGGTGCCGGCCACCGCCTGCAGGTCGTCCACCGGGTTCGCCTGCGTGTGCCCTTCGAGCATGCGCAGCTCCGCGGCGGGACCTGGATAGCCCATCGCGACCCGGGCCATGAAACGGTCGCGCTGCGCCTCGGGCAGCGGATACGTGCCCTCCATCTCCACCGGGTTCTGCGTCGCGATCACCATGAACGGCGGCTCCAGCGGGTACGTGGTGCCGTCCACCGTCACCTGGTGCTCGGCCATGCACTCCAGCAGCGAGGACTGGGTCTTCGGGGAGGCGCGGTTGATCTCGTCGCCGACCACCAGGTTCGCGAACACCGCGCCCGGCTTGAACTCGAACTCGCCGCGGTGCTGGTCGTAGACCGTCACGCCGGTCACGTCGGAGGGCAGCAGGTCGGGGGTGAACTGGATTCGCCGCACCGTGCAGTCGAGCGAGCGCGCGAGGGCCTTGGCTAGCAGCGTCTTGCCGACGCCGGGCACGTCCTCGATCAGCAGGTGGCCCTCGGCGAGGAGCACGGTCAGCGCGAGGCGCACGACCTCGGCCTTGCCCTCGACGACGGTCTCGATGCGCTCCTGGATCCTGTGCGCGGTGCCGGCCAGCCAGTCGACCTGGGTACGGTCGAGTGCCTGCGGTCCCTGCTGCCCGACGGTGCCTGGCAACGGACCCTCCCTCGGTGTGCGTGGCGCGTCCCTTCCGGCGGGAAGGGTGTCAACGGACATAGTGCACGACGGGAGCGCACTGTGCGCAAGGCTTCGCCGGTCTCGGGACCCGTCGGGTACACCCTCGGATCATCCTCCCGGACGTCCTCCGTACGGCCCAGCGGGTGCGTAGTGGAGTAGAGTGGGGGAAAGTGGGGCCTGTCGGGTTCCATCGGATTCTCAAGGGGCGGGCGGTGCCCGCACCGGGCGGTCGGGAGGTGCGCCGTGTTCCTCGGCACCTTCCAGCCGCGGCTGGATGACAAGGCGAGGCTGATCCTGCCCGCGCGGCTGCGCGAGGAGGCGGCCCGGGTGGACGAAACGGAGCGGCTGGTGATCGCCAAGGGACAGGAGCGCTGTCTCACGGTGTGGCCGGCGGTCCGCTTCGCCGAGCTCGCCGAGCGGATCAGGGCGCTGCCCGCGGCCAACGGCCTGGTCTCGCCCAAGGCGGTGCGCGATCACCTGCGGGTGCTCTACGCGGGTGCGAGCGAGCAGACCATGGACAGGCAGGGCCGGGTCAACCTCCCCGGGCACCTGCGGGACTACGCCGGGCTCGACCGCGAGGTCGCCGTCGTGGGCGCGGACACCCATTTCGAGATCTGGGACGCCGCGGCCTGGGGCCGGTACCTCGAGGAGAAGGAGCCCGCCTTCGCCGACCTGACCGGGGAGGTGCTGGCCGAGCTCTCGGGCTCGGGCTTCTAGGAACAGCGCGGCCGTAACACCGGCGAACCAGCACACCCGAACCACCGAACCGAAGACCCGCCGTCGTGGCCGGCGGCCCCGAAGCTCCCCGCGGCTGACGCACCTTCCCCGGCGCCAACCGCACGCGAGCCGCACCGCGGCTCCCAGCACTTGAGAGCGGACGGGCCGTCGGCCGCGACGGTTTCTCACACCTTGATTCTGACGCGCGAAGGGCTCAGCGCAGCGGCACGGCGAACTGCGTGTCCGGCTCGCTGCCGTCCGACGGCGTCTTCGCGACCACCACCATGCGCACCGGCCCGGCCGGCTCGCGCCGCCGCTCGATCGCCCACGTCCGCAGCTCCTGCAACGTCGGCTCGGCCTGCGTGCCGCTGGTCCACGCACCCGGCTCCGGCTGCCGGACGAACGCCTCCTCGTACGCGGGATCGGTGGTCAGCCCATCCTGCCGCTGATCCTGCTGTTCTTCCTGCCGCAGTGTTTCCGGCGGGTCGATCCCGGGGCCGGATCGGTAAAGTGATGCCGAAAACCGGCCCGTCGAGGATGGGGGAGCGGCGAGTGGTCGTGGACAACGGACGCAGGCGCCCGACGATCGAGGACGTGGCGGCCGCCGCCGGGGTGTCCCGCGGCACGGTCTCCCGCGTGCTCAACGGCGGCGTGAACGTCTCCCCGACCGCGCTCGCCGCCGTCAACAACGCGATCAAGCACACCGGCTACGTGGTCAACACCCACGCCCGGTCGCTGGTCACCCAGCGGTCGGGCTCAGTGGCCTTCATCCTCTCCGAGCCGCAGGAGAAGTTCTTCGAGGACCCGAACTTCCAGGTCCTGCTGCGCGGCTGCACCCAGGCGCTGGCCGAGCACGACATGCCGCTGCTGCTGTCCATCGCGGACAGCGAGCAGGACCGTGAGCGGGTGGTGCGCTTCATCTCCGGCGGGCACATCGACGGCGCGCTGCTGTTCTCGGTGCACGCGGGAGACCCGGTCGTCAGCCGGCTCGCCTCGCTCGGCATCCCGGCCGTCACCTGCGGCCTGCCGATAGGCCACGAGTTCGACCTCGCCTACGTCGCGGTCAACGAGGCGGAGGGCGGCCGGCTCGCCACCGCGCACCTGGCCCGGCTCGGCCGGCGCCGGATCGCCACCGTGACCGGCCCGCTGGACACGCCCGGCGGCCGGGACCGCCTCAAGGGCTACAAGGACGGCCTCGGGAAGGCCGGCCTCACCCTCGATCAGAAGCTGATCGCGCACGGCGACTACACCCGGATCTCCGGCCGGCTGGCGATGGAGAAGCTGCTCGAGCAGGACCCGGATCTCGACGCGGTGTTCGTCGCCTCCGACCTGATGGCGCTCGGCGCGATGGACGCCCTCGCCCGGGCCGGCCGCTCGATCCCGGGGGACGTGGCCGTGGTCGGCTTCGACGACTCGCCCGCGGCGATGTCGGCCATCCCCGCGCTGACCACCGTCCGCCAGCCGTTCCAGCGGATCTGCGAGGAGATGGTCCGGCTGCTGCTCGCGCTGCTCGACGGCCAGGAGCCGGCCGCGGTGGTACTGCCCGCCGAGCTGGTCATCCGGGAGACGGCCTGAGCGCGCTTGTAGACTCCTGCGGGTGAACGACCTGCATATCCCGGTGATGCTCACCGAGTGCGTGGAAGCCCTCGACGCGGCCGACGCGGTGGAGAACGCGGTCCTGGTGGACTGCACGCTCGGCCTCGGCGGACACAGCGAGGCGCTGCTCACCCGGTACCCGAGGGCCCGCCTGCTCGGGCTCGACCGCGACCCGGAGGCGCTGACCCGCTCCCGCCGGCGGCTGGCTCCGTTCGGCGGGCGCTTCGAGGCCGTGCACGCGGTGTACGACGAGCTGCCGGACGTGCTGGCCGAGCGCGGGATCAAGCGGGTGCACGGGGTGCTGTTCGACCTCGGCGTCTCCTCGATGCAGCTGGACATGCGCGAGCGCGGATTCGCCTACGCGTATGACGCGCCGTTGGACATGCGGATGGACCAGACCGCGCCGCTGACCGCGCACGAGGTCGTGAACACGTACTCGGTCGAGGACCTGACCCGGATCCTGCGCGACTACGGCGAGGAGCGCTTCGCCCGGCGGGTGGCCCAGGCGATCGCGGCCAGGCGGGCCAAGGCGCCGATCGAGCGGACGGGCGAGCTCGCCGAGCTGGTGCGCGAGTCCATCCCGGCGGCCACCCGGCGCACCGGCGGCCACCCGGCCAAGCGCGCGTTCCAGGCACTGCGGATCGAGGTCAACGGCGAACTCGAGGTACTGGGCCGGGCCATCCCCCGCGCGGTCGACGCACTGGCCGTGGGCGGGCGTATCGCGGTGCTGTCGTACCACTCGCTGGAGGACCGCTGGGTCAAGCGGGTGTTCGCGGCCGGCGCCGAATCCACCGCGCCGCGCGGCCTGCCGATCGCGCCACCCGGCACCGAGCCGGTCCTGAAACTGCTGACACGCGGTGCGCAGGAGCCGACCGAAGAAGAGGCCGAGGCCAATCCGCGCGCGGCGTCCGCCAAGTTCCGGGCGGCTGAACGCGTGCGTACGGGATCGGTGAAGGCACGGCTCGATCGCTGACCTTCCGTCACAACTCAGACTGGTGCGCAATACTGGCCGTCATGGCTGATCGACCCGCGAAGCGAACACCCCGAACGGCGACCGGACCCCGGCTGGCCGTGATCGAGGGCTTCGCCGGCCGCCGCTCGGCCATCCCCTTCGCGCTGCTGGTGCTCGGCGTGCTCACGATCGGCCTGGTCGTGCTGCTGATGCTGAACACCTCCATGGACGACAACTCCGTGCGGATCCAGCAGGCGCAGCAGAAGCAGGCCTCGCTGACGGACAGCGAGCAGGAGCTGGCCCAGCAGCTCGCCGGGCTCTCCGCGCCCTCCAGCCTCGCCTCGCAGGCGGCGGCGCAGGGCCTCGTGCCGAATCCGCAGCCGGCCTTCCTGAATCCGACGACCGGAGTCGTGCTGGGCACCGCGTCCCCCGCGCCGACCCCGTCCCCGACACCGACACCGACCCCGACACCGACGCCCACGCCGACGGCCAGCGCCGCCTCGAGCGCGACGCCGACGTCGAGCGCGAGTCCGCCGGCGGCCGCCGGCGGCACAGCGAGCAGCACGGCCGGTACGTCCGCCGGCCCGAGCACGAGCGGGAGCCCGCGATGACCCAGCACCCGCCGCGTCCGGCGGCCACCCGACCCGCGCCCACGCTGCGCCTGGGCCGCCCGAAGCGGCGTATCCGGGCCGGAATGTTCGCCCTCGCCTTCGTCTTCTCGCTCTACGGCGGCCGGCTCGTGCAGCTCCAGGCGACCGATGCCGGCGGCTACGCCGCGCAGGCCGCCGCCGACCGGACCGCCGACGTCACCCTGTACGCGACGCGCGGCTCGATACTCGACGCGTCCGGCCAGCCGATCGCCGAGTCGGTGGACGCGGTGGACGTCATCGCCGACCCGCTGCTGATCGCCCAGCAGAAGCAGGACCCGGCCGTCTACGCCTCGAAGCTCGCCGCGTACCTCGGCAACCCACCCGGCAGCGTGGACGTCGCCGCGCTGCGCACGAAGCTGGCGAAGCCGGGTTCGCAGTACGCGGTGCTCGCCAAGCAGGTCACCCCGTCCATGTGGAAGAAGATCAAGGCGCTGGGGCTGGTCGGCATCACTGGCAATCAGGACCCGAAGACCGTCTACCCGCAGGGCGCCATCGCCGCGAACGTCGTCGGCCTGGTCAACTCGCAGGGCGAGGGCAGCTCCGGGATGGAGTCCGCGTACAACTCGCTGCTGTCCGGGACGAACGGGAAGATCTCCTACCAGGCCGCGTACGGCTACGAGATCCCGACCACCGGCATCAACGAGCAGACCGCCGAGAACGGCACGTCGGTCGAGACGACCATAGACAGCAAGATCCAGTACGCCGCCCAGCAGGCGATCGACGACGAGGTCGCGAAGACCAAGGCCTCGCTCGGCACGGTCGTCGTGATGGATCCGCGCAGCGGCGCGATCCTGGCGCTGGCCACCTCGCAGACCTACGACCCTAACAATCCGGGAACGGCCACCGGCGAGCAGCTGGGCGACGACGCGCTCTCCGACGTGTTCGAACCGGGCTCGGTCGCCAAGGTGATCACCATGTCCGCGGAAATTCAGCAGGGCGTCACCGACCCGCTGACGAAGGTGGTCGTGCCGCCGACGCTGAATACCGGCGACGGCTACGTGGTGCACGACGACACCACGCACGGCACCGAGCACCTGACCCTCAACGGCATCCTCGCCGAATCCAGCAACATCGGCACGGACCTGACGTCATTGCAGCTCTCACCCAACAATATGGCCGAACGCAACGCCATACTGTACGACTATTTCTCCGCTTTCGGCCTCGGCCGGAACTCCGGTCTCGGCCTGCCCGGCGAATCGCCCGGCATCCTCGCCTCGGCCGCCGACTGGAATCATTCCCAGCAGTACACCGTGGCGTTCGGCCAGGGCCTCTCGGTGAACGCGGTCCAGGCCACCAGCGTTTACGCGACGATTGCGAACGAGGGCGTCCGGGTCACTCCGACGCTGGTCAAGGGATATGTCGGCGCGAACGGCGTATTCACGGCCGCCGCGGCCCCGGCGCGCACCCAGGTGGTCTCCGCGTCCACCGCGAAGCAGGTATCCAACATGATGGAATCCGTCGTCTCGGACGCCGGAACCGGCACGTCGGCGCAGATCCCGGGCTATCGGGTGGCCGGCAAGACCGGAACCGCGAACCGCTACGTGACAAGCTGCGGCGGATACTGCGGATACACCGCGTCTTTCATCGGATACGCGCCCGCGGACAATCCCCAGCTGGTGATAGGGGTCTTCGTGGAAGGCCCGCAGGGTGCCGACCACTTCGGCGGAACGGTCTCCGCGCCGGTCTTCCAGAAAGTGATGTCTTTCGCACTGCAGGAGCAGGGTGTGGCTCCCACCGGCGCGAAATCCCCCGATCTGCCAATCACCTGGTAGCGGCTAGGTCATAGAACGGTAACCGCTCGCTGCGGCGCGCGGGCCCGGCGTGGGGCGTGGCACGCGTGGGGCTCATTAAGCGGTAGCCTGCCGACGTGCCCAAGCCGCCCAGTGTCGAAACCACCCCCGTGTCCGAGATCGACCCGCGTCCGCGCGCTGTACCGGCCCGTCCGCTGGGCGAACTCGCCGCGTCGCTCGAGCAGGTGCGGATCCTCGGCCCGGAGGCCAATCGCACGCTGGCGATCAGCGGTTTCACCATGGATTCGCGCGCGGTCAGACCCGGCGACCTGTACGCGGCGGTACCCGGAGCCTCGGTGCACGGAGCCCAGTTCGCGGCGGACGCGGCCCGGCTCGGCGCCGTCGCGGTGCTGACCGACGAGCAGGGCGCCAAGACCGCCGTCGACTCGGGCCTGCCGCTGGTGGTCGTGCCCGAAGTGCGGCCGGTGCTCGGCCCGATCGGCGCCGCGCTCTACGGCCGCCCGGCCGAGGCGATGACGATGCTCGGCATCACCGGCACGAACGGCAAGACGACCACGAGCTTCCTGATCGAGGGCGGCCTGCGCGCCGCGGGCCTGCACTCCGGCATCATCGGCACCACCGGCACCCGGGTCGGCGACCTGGCGGTCAAGTCGGTGCGCACCACGCCCGAGGCGCCCGACCTGCAGGCGCTGCTCGAGGCCATGCGCCGGGACTCCGTCGAGGCCGTGGCCATGGAGGTCTCCAGCCATGCGCTCGCGTACGGCCGGACCGCGGGCATCCGGTACAAGGTCGCGGCGTTCACCAACCTGACGCAGGATCACCTGGACTTCCACGCCGATTTCGAGGATTACTTCGAGGCCAAGGCGAAGCTGTTCACCCCGGGCTACACCGAGCTCGCGGTCGTGAACACCGACGACCCCTATGGTCTGCGCATCGCCGAACGCGCCGCATCCCTCGGCGTGCGAGTGTGGACAATCTCACCTTCCGGCGCTGCCGACGCCGACTGGCGGGCCGAGAACGCCGACCTCGGACCGGACGGCTCGAGCTTCGATCTGGTCGGTCCCGACGGCACCCGCCGGCGGGCCGGCGTGCGGCTGCCCGGCGCCTTCAACGTCGCCAACGCCTTGACGGCCGTGGTCAGTCTGATCGGCGCCGGAGTGGCCGCCGAGGCGGCCGTTTCCGGGGTCGCCGGGGTCGCCGGCGTGCCCGGGCGGATCCAGCCGATCGACGCCGGGCAGGACTTCCTCGCCATCGTGGACTACGCGCACACCCCCGATGCCATCAGCACCCTGCTCTCCTCGCTGCGGCCGGTGACACGAGGCAGGTTGCGAATTGTCGTAGGCTGCGGGGGCGACCGTGATCGGGCGAAGCGGCCCCTGATGGGTGCGGCCGCCGCCCGCGGTGCCGACGAAGTCGTCCTCACCAACGACAACCCCCGCTCCGAGGATCCGCTGCAGATCCTCGCGGCCGCCGAGGCCGGAGCGCGGGACGCGGTGGCGGCGGGCGCGTGCGCCGCGGTGGAGGTCTGTGCGGACCGCGCCGAGGCGATCGCCCGCGCGGTCGGGCGCAGCGAACCCGGGGACACCGTGGTGGTGGCCGGGAAGGGACACGAACAAGGTCAGGAGATCGCCGGAGTGATCCACCCCTTCGACGACGCGGCGGTTCTGCGCGCCGCGATCCAGCACGCCGCGGCCGGCAACGGCCGGCTCCGCCGGGCTCAATCGTGCGTCGACGGCACTGAGCACGAGGTCAGCGGGTGATCGCGCTCACGCTCGGCGAGATCGCCGGGATCGTGGACGGCGGACTGGCGGCTGGCGCGGATCCCGCGCTGGTGGTCGACGGCCCCGCGTTCCTGGACTCCCGCAAGCCGGTGCCCGGCGGCCTGTTCGCCGCCTTCGACGGCGCGAACGCGGACGGCCACGACTTCGCGGCCGCGGCGGTCGCGGCCGGTGCGGCGGCGATGCTCGGCAGCCGGGACGTCGGCGTACCCGGCGTCATCGTCCCGGACGTGGAGGCCGCGCTCGGGCGGCTGGCCCACGAGCTGCTGCGGCGGCTGCCGGACGTCACCGTGATCGCGCTGACCGGCTCCTCCGGCAAGACCTCCACCAAGGACCTGCTCGGCCAGCTGCTGTCCGCGCACGCGCCGACCGTCTTCACCGAGGGCTCGTTCAACAACGAGATCGGCCTGCCGCTGACCGTGCTGCGCGCTGACGCGGACACCCGCTTCCTGCTACTGGAGATGGGCGCCCGCGGCGTCGGCCACATCAAGCAGCTGTGCGAGCTCGCGCCGCCGAAGGTCGGCCTGGTGCTCAACATCGGCACCGCCCACGTCGGCGAGTTCGGCTCCAAGGAGATGACCGCGCAGGCCAAGGGCGAGCTGATCGAGGCGCTGCCCGGCGACGGCTTCGCGGTCCTCAACGCCGACGACGACTACGTCGCCCGGATGGCTTCGCGCACCGAGGCGCCGGTCGTCTGGTTCGGCGAGCACCCGTCGGCTCGAGTCCGCGCCAAGGACGTCGAGATCGACGAAAACGGGTGCGCAGGTTTCACCTTGACCGCCGACGGTGTCGAAGCGCCGGTGCGCCTGCGCTTCGTCGGCGAGCACCACGTCTCCAACGCCCTGGCCGCCGCCGCGGTCTGCGTGGGCGTCGGGATGCCGGTGCCCGCCGTCGCCGCCGCCATCGACGCGGCCGAACCGCTCAGCGGCGGCCGGATGACCGTCACCCACCGCGCCGACGGAGTCGTGGTGATCGACGACGCGTACAACGCGAACCCCGAGTCCATGCGCGCCGGGCTCAAGGCCCTGGTCACGCTCGCCCGCTCGCGCCCCGAGGGCCGCTCCTGGGCCGTGCTCGGTCACATGGCCGAGCTGGGCGAAGCGGCGGCGGAGGCGCACGACGCGCTCGGCCGGCTGGCCGTGCGGCTGCGGGTGGACCGGCTGCTGGCGGTGGGACCCGACGCCCGGATGATCCACGCCGGCGCGATGCATGAAGGCTCTGGCGGACAGGAGTCCGCGACCGTGGCCGACGCCGACGAGGCGATCGCCGTGCTGCGCGGAGAACTGCGCCCCGGCGACGTCGTCCTGGTGAAGGCCTCCAACTCCGTCGGCCTGCGGCGGGTGGCCCGTGCCCTGCTGGAGGACGCACGATGATGAGAGCGGTTCTGTACGCCAGCGTGATCGCGCTGGTGTGCTCCCTGATCGGCACCCCGATGGCGGTGAAGTTCTTCGCGCGGCGCGGCTACGGCCAGGAGATCCGCGAGGACGGGCCGCAGACCCACCAGGTCAAGCGCGGCACGCCCACCATGGGCGGCACCGTCGTCGTGCTCTCCACGCTGATCGGCTACTTCGTCACCAAGCTGGCCACCGGCAAGTGGCCGACGGACTCGGCGCTGCTGGTGCTGTTCCTGATGACGGGCCTCGGCGCGGTCGGCTTCGTCGACGACTTCATCAAGATCTTCAAGCAGCGCTCGCTCGGCCTGCGGGCCAAGGCGAAACTCGTCGGCCAGTCGATCGTGACGGTCGCGTTCGCGGTGCTGGTGCTGCACTTCCCGAACTCGATGGGCCTGACGCCGGCGAGCGACCACGTCTCGTTCCTCTACGACATCGGCTGGCTGGGCCTGGGCCCGGTGCTGTTCGTGGTCTTCGCGTATCTGCTGATCGCGGGCTGGTCGAACGCGGTGAACCTGACGGACGGCCTGGACGGCCTGGCGACCGGCGCGTCGGTGATGGCCTTCTCCGCGTACGTCGTCATCGGCGTCTGGCAGTACGGCCAGAGCTGCGGCTCCTCGCCGAGCAAGGGCTGCTACGAGGTGCGCGACCCGCTGGACCTGGCGATCGTGGCCGCGTCGCTGATGGGCGCGTGCTTCGGCTTCCTCTGGTGGAACGCGGCCCCGGCCAAGATCTACATGGGCGACACCGGTTCGCTCGCCCTCGGCGGCGCCTTCGCCGGCCTGGCGATCTGCTCGCGCACCGAGCTGCTCGCCGTGATCATCGGCGGCCTGTTCCTGCTGGAGATGTTCTCGGTCATCATCCAGGTCGGCTACTTCAAGGCCAGCAAGGGCAAACGCGTCTTCAAGATGGCGCCGCTGCACCATCACTTCGAGATGCTCGGCTGGCCAGAGGTCAACGTCGTCATCAGATTCTGGATCATCGCCGGTCTGTGCGTGGCGCTCAGCCTGGGCGTGTTCTACGGCGGATTCGCAGCGACGAAATGAGCGACCGGAGCGTGGACGCGATCGACTGGCGCCAGCCCGACCCGTACGGCGTCGCATCGGTTCCGTGGGAAGGCCTGCGCGTGTGCGTGGTCGGCGCGCGCGTCGTCGGAATCTCCGCCGCGTACGCGCTGCTGGACCTCGGCGCGGATGTGCTGCTGTGCGACCGCTACGACGACGCCGAGACCGCGGAGCGCTCGACTCCCGTCGCCGAGCGCGGCGCCACGCTCCGGCTCGGCGACGACAAGACGCTGCCGTCGGGCTGCGACCTGCTGGTCGTGGTCCCCGGCATCCCGCCGAGCGCCCCGATCGTCGCCGCCGCCCGCGAGGCCGGCATCCCGGTCTGGGGCGACGCGGAACTGGCCTGGCGGCTGCGCAGGCCGCTGCCGGACGGCTCCTTCGCGCCCTGGCTCGGCCTGACCGGCACCAACGGCAAGACCACCGCCGTACGCATGCTCGCCGCGATGCTGGAGGCGGCCGGCAAGCGCGTAGTCGCCTGCGGAAACGTAGGCTTCCCGCTGGTAGACGCGGTGCTCGCCGAGGACCCCTACGAGGTCCTCGCGATCGAACTCTCCAGCTACCAGCTGCACTGGTCGGAGTCGCTCAGCCTGCACGCCGCCGCCGTCCTGAACGTCGCGCCGGACCACCTCGACTGGCACGGCTCGATGGAGGAGTACATCGCGGCCAAGGCCAAGATCTACGAGCGCTGCCGCATCGCGTGCGTCTACAACGTCGCCGACAAGGTCACCGAGCACATGGTCGAGGAGGCCGACGTCGTCGAAGGCTGCCGGGCCATCGGCTTCACCCTCGGCGCCCCGGGGCTGTCCATGCTCGGCGTCGTCGACGGAATCCTCGCCGACCGCGCGTTCATCGAGAACCGCCGCACCTCCGCCGCCGAACTCGGCACGATCTACGACGTCGAGCCGCACGCCCCCCACAACATCGCCAACGCCCTAGCCGCCGGCGCCCTCGCCCGCGCCTACGGCGCCCCCGTCGAGGCGGTCCGCGACGGCCTGCGCAACTTCCGCCCGGACCCGCACCGCATCGAGTTCGTGGCAGTGCTCGACGGCGTCGACTACGTCGACGACTCGAAGGCCACCAACACCCACGCGGCCGCCGCCTCCCTGGCGTCCTACGAGCACATCGTCTGGATCGCCGGCGGCCTAGCCAAGGGCGCCGAGTTCGACGACCTGGTCGAGAAGTCCGCCAAGCGCCTACGCGGCGTAGTCCTCCTCGGCCAGGACCGCGCAGTCATCGCCCAAGCCTTGCGCGAAAGGGCCCCCGACGTCCCCATCCGCGACATCGGCGGAGCCGACACCGGCCTCGACGGCCCCGCCGCCGTCGACCTCATGCTCGACGCCGCCGCCGACCTGGCCCACAAGGGCGACACCGTCCTGCTGGCCCCCGCCTGCGCCTCGATGGACATGTTCGTCTCCTACAACCAACGCGGCGACCTCTTCGCCGCCGCGGTCAAGTCCAGAAAAGCCGCGCAGGGCTGACCCTCGGGATTGCGATCGGATCACGGTCGCAGTCACACGGGTCACACCGACAACTCAAGAGGTAGTGCGTCACGGACGTGCCCGGCGTCGAAAAGGCGAAGGTCCGAAACCGTACCTACGGTCTGCCGCATGGTTACTCCATCGCATGAAGCGATGCATCACTACTTCCGTGACAACCCGGAGAGCATCGATCAGCTCTTCCGCGGCGTCGGGTTCAAGTCCTTCCCCGATGTCGTGGCGACTGAGGACCTCTCGGGGGACGTCACGATGCTCGATCCCGTTCCGCGCCAGGCGGACTCCGTGCTCAAGGCGCGGACGAAGGCGGGGGACGAGTTCGTCGTCATATTCGAGGCCCAGCAGGGCCGGCCGCAGGAAAAGCGCATCCGGTGGCCGCAGTACATCACCAGCCTGCACGATCGCCACGAACTTCCGGTCGTCCTCGTCATCGTCTGCAACGACCGCGCTACAGCGGTCTGGGCCGCGCGACCCATCACGATCGAGACGGACTTCTGGAGGAGCTGCGAGGTCCGTCCCCTGGTGATCGGGCCGGACGAGGTCCCGCTGCTGAATGGCCCGATTAGCGAGACGGACCTCGTGCTCGCCGTGTTCGGCGTCATCACGCATGGTAAGGAAAGCAGCGTCGCTGGCATACTGGAGCCGCTGGCCGCAGCTCTCCACAAGACCGACGAGGCAACTCGGAACAAGTTCGCGTTCGAAGTCCAGTCCGCGCTCGTCGAGCCGGCCGTCGCACAGAAGTGGAAAGAACTCATGATGCTCATGACGACCGATGTCGAGAGCGTTCGGGCGAACCCGGTCCTCGGCGAGGTCCTGCGCAAAGTCGAGGACGAAGCGAAGGCCGAAGGCGTGGCGGAGGGACGGGCCGAAGGCGTGGCCGAGGGCGTCCTCACGGTCCTCGAGGACCGTGAGATCGAAGTCACCGAGGCGCAGCGTGCGCGGATCCTGGCCGTCCACGACCGGGACATGCTCCGCCGCTGGCTGCGCCTGGCGCTGCACGTCGGCGTCGCGGACGAGCTTTTCGACTGACGCCGGGTCACGCCCGCACCCGCTCGCCGTCATACCCGCTCATAAAGGTCACCGTCGCGGATTCCCGTGGCGGTGACCGCTCTGTGCAGGGTGATGCGCTAACCTCGCGAAGGTCAGGGGCGGTGGAAAGGTTGGGCGGCGCAGGCATGGGTGTGGTGGTGTGGGCGCGCACCGGGCTGGGGCAGGCCCGGCAGTGGCTGCGACACCCGATGGCGCCGTACTTCATGCTCATCGGGGCCACGGCGCTGCTGGTGGGGATCGGGCTGATCGAGGTCTACTCGGCGTCGACCACCAACAATCTGGTCACCGGGAAGCCGGAGCTGGGGACGATCGCGAAGCAGGCGGCTTCGGCGGCGATTGGGGTCCCGCTGCTGATCGTGGCGGCGCGGCTGCCGGTGCGGGTGTACCGGCTGATGGCGTATCCGCTGCTCATCGTCACGCTGGTGTTGCTGGTCGCGGTACTCGCGTTCGGGCAGGTGTCGACCGGCGGCAACCAGAACTGGCTGGTGCTCGGGCCGCTGACACTGCAGCCGAGCGAGTTCGCGAAGTTCGCGCTCGTGCTCTGGGGCGCGGATCTGCTGGACCGCAAGCAGAAGCGGCTCACGACGTGGGACCACCTGATCGTGCCGCTGCTGCCGATGTGCGGGCTGATCATCGGACTGGTCATGCTCGGCGGCGACATGGGGACGTCGATGGTCATCGGGGCGATCGCGTTCAGCCTGCTGTTCGTGGTCGGGGCTCCTGCGCGGCTGTTCACGATCCTGACCGGCGGCGCGGCGGGGCTGGCGACGCTGGCGGTGCTCATTCGGCCCAGCCGGGTGCGGCGGTTCACGGAGTTCCTGTCGAGTTCTTCCGCCGACCCGTCCGGTACCGGGTACCAGGCGGCGCAGGGGTTCAGCGCGCTGTCCTCCGGCGGCTGGTTCGGGGTCGGGCTGGGCGCCAGCCGGGAGAAGTGGGGGCAGCTGCCCGAGGCGCAGACCGACTTCATCTTCGCGATCATCGGCGAGGAGATGGGGCTGTTCGGGGCGCTGGCCGTGCTCTCGCTGTTCGTCGTTGTCGGGTACTCCGGGCTGCGGATAGCGGTCAGTGCGCAGGACGGGTTCATCCGGCTCGCCTCCGCCGCCGTGACCGGCTGGCTGATGGCGCAGACGCTGATCAACCTCGGCGCGGTGCTCGGCGTGCTGCCGATCGCGGGCGTGCCGCTGCCCTTCGTCTCCTACGGCGGCTCGTCGCTGCTGCCCTCGCTGGCCGCCGTCGGCATGCTGCTCTCCTTCGCCCGCACGCAGTACCGCAACGGGGAGGTCGAGGACCTGAGGGACGGCCCCTCCGACAGCCCCTCCTCCGACGCGTCGGCACCCGCTAAGCTCGGCTCGCGCACTCCGAAGGCCCGCGCTCGCGCCGCCGAGAAGTTGGGAAACACCTCGTGACCGAAGACGCTCCGCTGCACGTGGTGCTGGCCGGCGGCGGTTCCGCCGGGCATATCGAGCCGGCTCTCGCGCTCGCCGACGCTCTGTGCCGCCGGGACGCGCGGAACGAGATCACCTGCATCGGCACCACCCGCGGCGGCCTGGACACCAGACTGATCCCGGCGCGCGGGTATCCGCTCGAGTTGATCCCGGCCGTGCCGATGCCGCGCAAGCCGACGATCGACGTGTTCACGGTCCCGTCGCGGCTGGCCGGGACGGTGCGCCGGACGGTCGACGTGCTGGACAAGGCCGCGGCGGACATCGTCGTCGGCTTCGGCGGCCACGTCGCGCTGCCCGCCTACTTCGCCGCGCGCCGCCGCTCGGTGCCGATCGTGGTGCACGAGGCGAACGTGCGTCCGGGGCTCGCCAACCGGATCGGCGCCCGGATGACGGAGTGGATCGCGACCGGCTCGCCGGACTGCCGGCTCAGCGGCGGACGGTACCTGGGCGTGCCGCTGCGCCGGATGATCTCCGAGCTCGACCGCCCGGCCCGGCGCGACGAGGCGATCGAGTTCTTCGGGCTGCGCAAGGACGCGGTGACGCTGCTGGTCTCCGGCGGCTCCCTCGGCGCGCGGCGGCTCAACGAGGCCATCGAGGACGCGGCCGAGCAGTTCTCCTCGGCCGGGGTGCAGATCCTGCACGCGCTCGGCCGCGGCGCCTGGCGCGACGACGTCGAGTTCCCGGTGAGCGGGGCGCCGTACGTGCGCGTACCGTACCTGGATCGGATGGATCTGGCGTACGCGGCGGCGGACGCGATGCTCTGCCGCGGCGGCATGATGACCTGCTCCGAACTCGCCGCGGTCGGCCTGCCCGCGGTGTACGTGCCGCTGCCGATCGGCAACGGCGAGCAGCGGCTGAACGCGGCGCCGGTGGTGCGCGCGGGCGGCGGGCTGCTGGTGGAGGACGAGGAGCTCACCTCGGCGTGGCTGGCGGCGAACCTGCTGCCGTTGCTCGCCGATCGCGAGAAGCTGGACGAGATGGGTAAGGCCGCCGCCGAGTTCGGGCGGCGGGACGGTGACGAGGCGCTGGTGGATCTGGTGTACGAGGCGGTGCGCAGCGGCGCTACGGAGACGGCGGAGACGATGGTGACGGCGGAAGCGACCGTGACCGCGGAGGCGGAACAGTGAGCAACATCCACGACCTCTACCACCAGCTCCTCGACCCGCTGCCCCCGGCCGAGGAGTTGGGCCGGATCCACTTCGTCGGCATCGGCGGCGTCGGCATGGCGCCCGTCGCGCGCGTCGCCCTGGAGCGCGGCCTGCCGGTCTCCGGCAGCGACATCAAGCGCACGGTGCCCCTCGATGAGCTCGAGCGCGACGGCGCGGTCGTCACGATCGGCCAGCGCCCGGAGAACCTGGACGGCGTGGAGACCGTCGTCGTCTCGACCGGCCTGCGCGCGGACAATATCGAGGTCCTCACGGCCAAGGAGCGCGGCCTGCGCGTCATCCACCGGGCCACGGCGCTCGGCTCGCTGATGGTCGGCCGCACCTCGGTGCTGGTCGCGGGCACGCACGGCAAGACGACGACGACCTCGATGCTCGCCGTCGCGCTGGCCGAGCTCGGTCTCGACCCCTCGTACATCATCGGCGGCGAGATCGGCGCGACCGGCGTCAGCGGGCACGCGGGCAAGGGCGAGGTCTTCGTCGCGGAGGCGGACGAGTCGGACGGCACGTTCACACACTACGAGCCGGACATCGCCGTCATCACGAACGTCGAGCTGGACCACCCGGACTACTTCGACTCCGTTGATGCCGTGTACGAGGCGTTCAAGGGCTTCGTCGACAAGATCAAGCCCGGTGGCGTCCTCGTGGCCTGCGTCGACGACGCCGGCGCCCGGATCTCGATCGAGCACGCCCGCGCCAAGGGGATCAAGGTCCTCACCTACGGCGTCGCGGAGAACGCGGATGTGCGCATCACGGACGTCACCCTGGCGAGCGGTAGCTCGAAAGCGCGCCTCGCCGGCGACACGGAGCTGGACCTGAACATGACGGGTCGTCACAACGTAGAGAACGCGGCGGCGGCCGTGACCGTTCTGTCCGCGTTCGTCGAGCGCGCCTCCGCCGCCAAGGCGCTCGCCCACTTCACCGGCGCACGCCGCCGGATGGAGCTGATCGGCGAGGCCGGGGGAGTGCGCGTCTACGACGACTACATGCACCACCCGACCGAGATCGCCGCGACGCTCGCCGCGTATCGCGAGCTGGCCGGGAACGGCCGGCTGATCGTCGCGTTCCAGCCGCAGCGCTACTCCCGCGCGCAGGCGTTCCTGCGCGAGTACGGCGCCCCGCTCGGCGCTGCCGACCTGGTCGCGGTGCTCGAGGTCTACCCCGGCTCCGGCGAGGACCCGATCCCGGGCGTGACCGGCTCGGTCATCGCGCGGGACGTGCCGCTTCCCGCCGAGCAGGTCGTCTTCGAGCCCGAGACGGCGAACGTCCCAGCGCTGCTGGCGGTCTGGGCGCGGCCGGGCGACCTGGTCGTGACCGGCGGCGCGGGCAACATCACCACCGTGGGCCCGAAGCTGCTCGACCTGCTGCGCGCCAGCGCCGAGAACCGGGGTTAGAGCTTTGACCGACGGCGCGCAGCGCGTCTCCGATCTGCCGGCCCGGCTCTACGCCGCCCGGTTGCGGGCGCGCGCCCGCTGGCGCCGGCTTTCGGTGACGCTCACGGTGGCCGCGTGCCTGCTCGCACTGATCGGCTATCTGCTGCTCTGGCACACGTCGCTGATCGCCGTGCGCGGTATCAAAGTGGCCGGAGTGAAAAGCATTACCGCCGCACAGGTATTGACGGCGGCTCAGATCGGCAGCGGCGGCCCGATGGCCGCATTGAACACCGCCGCTGCCGCCGCCCGCATCGAGCGGATTCCGCAGGTCGCCTCCGCGAATGTGCGCAAGGACTGGCCCGGAACGGTCGTCATCACGGTCACCGAGAGGCAGCCGGCCGCGCTCGTTCCGGACGCGCGGGGATATCAGGTCGTCGACAGCGGCGGCGTGGTGTTCGGGCAGGTGGCGAAGCCGACCACGGGCCTGCCGGTCATCACGGTCTCGGCCCCGGCGAAGGCGGCCGAAGTCGTCCCCGGCGCGCTCGCCGCGCTGCGGGCCCTGCCGTCGAGCGTCTCGAAGCAGATCTCCGCGATCACGGCGTCTGATCCATATGCCATCACGCTGCGATTCACCGGCGGCGCGACGGTGAATTGGGGCGGTGGTGACGACGCCGTCGACAAAGCGCGGGATCTCGTGGCGCTGCTGCGCATCGGCGGCGGCAGGCACTACGATGTCAGCGCACCTGATGCTCCGGCAATGTCATAAAATAACCTGATAATGCGTTGAAGCGTCAAGGAATCAGCGAAACTGCGGTGGGGTGAGTTTCGGCGTGTTCGTTGCGGGGTGAGCACTGTCCGACTTACTGTCGTTTCGTCGATCGAGTCATCTAGATGATGTTGACGGCCGTCAGGGGCGATACAGTTCTTGACTGGACCGTGTGCGCGGCCGCTGACCGCGCGCCGCGGCGAACA
>Ga0310811_10000629_pt1 | contig 45074 bp, 35 predicted proteins | sample YCmetagenome_FD_207642 | JGI IMG/M metagenome (GOLD analysis project Ga0310811, IMG submission 207642) | Soil microbial communities from experimental microcosm in Duke University, North Carolina, United States - YC | ecosystem: Engineered > Artificial ecosystem > Soil microcosm > Unclassified ...
TGAATCATCATCGCGCCTATCATCATGGCCATGGTGGGATTGGAGGGGATTCCTAGCGTCAGCATCGGGATGAAGGAGGTCTGCGCGCCGGCATTGTTGGCGGATTCCGGCGCCGCCACGCCGCGGATGTCGCCGTCGCCGAAGCGGCGCGGCGGCTTGGCGATCTTCTTCTCGAGCGTATAGGCGGCAAAGGCCGCGATAAGCGCGCCGCCGCCCGGCAGCACGCCAAGGATCGAGCCAAGGCCCGTGCCGCGGAGAATGGATGGAAAGCAATAGCGGATGTCGGCCCAGCTCGGCCAGACATTGCCGATATGCGCGACTTCGCCGGCTTCGTCCTCGCCGTTCTTCTCGAGATTGACTGCGATTTCCGACAGTCCGTAGAGCGCCATCGACAGCGCGACGAATTCGATCCCATCGGCCAGACCCGTAAAGCCGAAATCAAAACGGCGCACGCCGGAATTCACGTCGGTGCCGACCAGCCCGAACAGCAGTCCCAGGATCACCATGCCGATCGCCTTGACGACAGAGCCGCGCGCCAGCACGACCGCCGCGACGAGGCCGCAGACCATCAGAGAAAAATATTCCGCCGGGCCGAACTGCAGCGCGATCATCGCGAGCGGCGGCGCCGCCATGGTGATCAGGACTGTGGCGACACAGCCGGCGAAGAACGATCCGAGCGCGGCGATGCCGAGTGCGGGGCCGGCGCGGCCGGCACGCGCCATCTTGTGCCCGTCGATGGTGGTGACGACCGACGAGGCTTCGCCGGGAATGTTGACGAGGATCGCCGTGGTCGAGCCGCCATATTGCGCGCCGTAATAAATGCCGGCGAGCATGATCAAGGCCGATTCCGGCGGAAGGGTAAAAGAGAAAGGCAGCAGCATGGCAACGGTCGTCACCGGTCCGATGCCGGGAAGAACGCCGACGAGGGTGCCGAGCAGGACGCCGATGAAACAGTAGAGGAGATTGCCGACAGTCAGTGCGACGCCGAAGCCGACGCCGAGATTGTGAAAAAGATCCATGCGATCCAATGCCCCCGGGGAAAATCAGAAATCCGGCCAGACCTGCAGCGGCAGCATCAGCAGGGTGTGGAAGACGATGACCGAGAACGCCGCAAGGCCGAAAGCGATCAGCGCAACCTCGATCCATCCTGATTCGCGCCCGGCCAGGCAGGCGATGACGATCGTCAGCACCGTGGCGACGACAAGCCCGTATTGCTCGATCGTAAAGCCGAAGACGACGACGCCGATCGTCATCAGGATCAGTGGCAGCAGCCGGAACCGGGAGAGCGCTTCGCCCTCGATGAAGAAGGCACGCACCACGAGTACGAGACCGAGCGCTCCAAGGATCAGCGACAGGGCCACCGGAAAATATCCGGGGCCCATCTTGTTCGACGTTCCCATCGCATAGCCGTGCGCCACGACGATTCCGGTGAGTGCGAAGGCCAGGAACATGATCCCGGACCAGAAATCCTTACTGCGCAGGAGATTTTGCATGGACACGATCGCCGTTTCGTCGCGGTTCGAATGAAAAAGCCCGATCGCGGATGCGGCGATCGGGCTTCATCGTCAGTTCTTGATATGGCCTTCGTCGATGACCTTCTTCCATTTGTCGTATTCGGTCTTGATGAAGGCCTTGGCTTCTTCGGGCGAAGTGCCGCGCGGAGATACGCCGACTTTCGCGAACGCGACCTTGAGCTTGGGATCGGCCGCGGCCTCGTTGATCGCCTTGTTGAGCTTGGCGCGAATATCCTGCGGCAGGCCGGTCGGCGCAAAGACGGTCAGCCAGAGATCGACCGAAAAGTTCTTGAAGCCGCCTTCGATCATCGTCGGCAGGTCCGGATAGACCTCGCTGCGCTTCTCGCCGGTGGTGGCGAGCGCGGTGAGCCGGTTGTCCTTGGTGAACGGCTGCGCGCCGGCGATGCTGCTGAATGCGAACTGCACCTTGTTGGCCATCATGTCCGAGAACGATGCGCCAATGCCTTTGTAGGGGATATGGGTGGCATCGATGCCGGTGGCCTGCTTGAACATTTCCCCGCCAAGGTGCGGTGTCGTTCCGATGCCGGCTGAAGCAAAATTCAGCGCGCCGGGATGGGCCTTGCCGTAGGCGACGAACTCCGCAAGCGTTTTGACCTTCAGCGCCGGCGTCACAACCAGCACTTCCGGCGACGAACTGACCACGGAAATCGGATCGAGCTGCTTGAACAGGTCGTAGGGCACGTTCGGTTGCAGGGTGGGATTGATGACGATTGCCGGGTCCATCAGCACCAGCGTGTAACCATCCGGAGTCGCGCGGGCGACGGCATCCGTGCCGGCGATGCCGCCTGCGCCGGGGCGGTTCTCGGCGATGACGGGCTGGCCGATCTTCTCACCAAGGTACTGCGCCAGCACGCGGCCGACATAATCGACGATGCCACCGGGATTGTAGGGCAGCACCAGACGGATCGGCTTCGTCGGATAGCTCGCGGCGTGGCTCGGACCTACGGCGCCGAGACACATTGTGAAACATGCGGCGAGGGCAAGAAGAGGTCTGCGGAACATGATCGGTCCTTTCTCGAAGGTGACGTGCTCTGGGGTGCGTGGGATTAAGGGCGAACGGATTGCAGATTAACGGGTTGTCCTCGCGGGCTGCCACGGACTTGGTAAGTGCCGTTGCCAGGCTAACGCCAGAGCGCGCGGTGCATTGAAGAGTGAACGGGGCGCGGGCCTGTCGTGCCATGACATTGCTGTTCCGACGCGGACGCGGAGGAACGCGGCCAGCCTTTCGATCGCCGCCAAGAGAGCAGAATGCGCCATCACCAAGGGTCCAATGCCGCTCATGTGTAAAAATATTGGTACAAATCCAAAAATAGGTCAATGTGCCTGGAGGCGAGACACGTTGTCCCGCCGGCCGGCTGTGACGATGATCGGAACATGGTGAGACGCAGCGAGGGTGAATTCGACAGGCTGATTGCAGAGGCGCTTGCCCATCATCAGGCTAAACGCCTCAGTGAGGCGGAAGCCGCCTACCGCGCCGCGCTGGACCTCTCTCCCGGACATCCCGCCGTCACCCACAATCTGGGCGTCGTTGCGGCGGCACGGGGCGACCATCAGTCCGCCATCGATTGCTTTGACGCGGTGATCGCCGCCGAGCCGCGCTACGTTTCAGCGCATTTCAACCGCGCCGTCGCGCTGCAGGCGCTGGGCCAGTCGCGCGAGGCCATCAAGAGTTTCGAGCGCGTCTGCGCGCTCGAACCCGAGCATTACGATGCTCATCGCGCCCTCGGCTTCTTATGGCTGGCGGAAGGCGAGCGGGGCCGCGCGCTCGACCATTTCGCGCGCACTTACGAACTACGCCGAGGAGAAGACCGGACGCGGATCGCGGCAAAATCATTGACCACGGCGACGCGCGCCAAGCTGATGCACGACGCAGAGCAATTCCGTTTCCTGTCCGGCCTTCGCCGCGATGGTCAGCGTTTTGCGATGCTGGCCCAAAGTTATGAGGGCGTGGCGAAGGACTTTCCGGACGGCACCGCGGCCCTTTCCGGCAGCCAGATCGATCGGCTCGGCGAGGACTACAACACCGCCATCGCCATTGGCGGTGCACCGGAGCTTGCCGGGCAAGCCGTCAGCGCGCGGCCGGATCGCGACGCGATCCTGCGGCACTTCAAGGACAAGGCCGGCGCGGTCCTATTCGACAACCTGCTCACGCCGCCCGCATTGGCCGGCCTGAAACGCTATCTGCTGGAAAGCACGATCTGGCACGACTTCGACCATATCGACGGGTTCGTCGCGTCCTATCTCGAGGATGGTCTGGCCTGTCCGCTGGTGCTTCAGATCGCCGACGAGATTCGGCGGATGTTTCCGGAGATTTTGAGCGAGCATCCGCTCTCACAGGCCTGGGCCTTCAAGGGGCTGGAAGCGCGTGCGGCGATCGACGCCCATGCCGACGATGCGGCCTTCAGCGTCAATTTCTGGGTGACGCCGGACGCCGCCAATCGCGATCCCGAGCGCGGTGGGCTGACCGTTTGCCTTGTACCGCCGCCCTCGGCATGGCAGGTCAGGGACTACAATGCCGACAAGGAAGCGATTGTAACGTTTCTGGAATTGCACGCCGACGATAGTCTCATCGTCCCGTATCGCGAGAACCGGGCCGTGTTGTTCAACTCCCGCCTGTTTCATCGCTCGGACGCCCCCCACTTCGCGACGGGCTACGAAAATCATAGGATTAACTTGACTTTGCTGTTTGGCCGGCACGGGTCATGAGGTCGATCTTGGGGACCGCCGGTCGGGTCGACCGCCCCTTGGAGGATGCCAGAATGGCACTATACCAAAATTGACACAGCGGCCATTCTGACCCTATGTAAGGGTCAGGTTGCTCACGCGAGCGGCCGTCCTGCAATCGAACGAGAAGCCCGGCGTCATGTCGTTTGAGCCTTCCGAGAAATATACCAATTCGGCGCTCCGGGTCGGCGATGCCGACACTTATCCCGAAAGGCTGGTGGGCGAGTTCATCGGCAACGTCGTCACCAATGACTGGGTCAACGGTGAATACAAGCTGATCGTCCTGCGTGTGCATGAGCGCGCGTTGCAGTCCTATGCCGGACAGATGTTTCACCTACTCTGTCCGTCGCCCGACGGCGCCGAAGTATGGATGCGCCGGCCGATGAGTATCTACCGTGTCGACAAGGGCGCGGGCCATCTCGAATTCCTCTACAAGGTCGAGGGCCGTGGCACGCGCGGCATGGCCACGCTCAAGCCGGGCGACGATTTCAATGTCGCCGGTCCGCTCGGTGTCGGCTTCACGCTTCAGCCCGAGTGGAAAAACATTGTCGTTCTCGGCCGGGGTGTCGGCCTCGCGACGCTGGCGCCGCTGTCGCAACTGGCGGCCGAGCACGGCGTCGGCGTGACCGCTATTTTGAGCGCGCGCAATCCCGGCGTCGTGATGTCGAAGGAACTGTTCGACGGACTTGGCGCAACCACGATTTCGGTTGTCGATTCCGACGGCAGCAGCGATGTCGAGAACGTCGAAAAAATCCTCGAGGACCTGATTGCCCAGGGCAAGGCCGATGCCTTCTTCACCTGCGGCTCCAGCCGCCTGCTGAAGCTGATGCAGCGGCTGGGAAAGAAGCATAATATTCCCGGCCAGGTCGCGGTCGAGCAGATCATGGTGTGCGGATTCGGCGCTTGCTATGTCTGCGTGCGCACATTCGAGGTCAATGGCGAGCGCGTGCTGAAACGCGTCTGCCGCGACGGACCGGTATTCAATATGCAGGAGGCCGTGGGATGGTAGATCTTTCGGTAAAGATTGGCGACATCACGCTGCAGAACCCGGTGACGCCTGCCTCCGGCGCGTTCTCGTGGGAATACAACGACGTCATCGACCTCAACCGCCTCGGCGGGCTGGTGGCGAAGACGATCTGCCGCGAGCCGCGGCTCGGCAATCCGACGCCGCGCATGGCGGAAACCGAAGCGGGGATTATTCAGTCGATCGGTCTGCCCGGCAAGGGCATCGACTATTTCATCGACCACATCGTTCCCGAATACGCGAAGTTCAAACCGCCGCTGATCGTCAGCGTGTCGTCGGAGAATATCGAGGATTTTGCGGCGCTGGCCGAAGAGTTGAGCGTGCCGGATGTCGATGTCGTCGAGGCGAATATCTCCTGCCCGACGCGCAACCAGACCGGCGGCAATTTCGCCATGCACGAGGATTACACGCGCGATTGCATCACCGCGATCCGCGCCAAGACCAAGAAGCCGCTGTGGGTGAAGCTGTCGCCGAATGCCGGCGACATCGTCTCCATCGCCAAGGCGGCGGAAGCGGCGGGCGCCGACGCGCTGGTGATCGCCAACACGTTCCTGTCGCTGAAAATCCGGACGGACAATTTCCGCCCCGCGCTCGGCAACAAGTTCGGTGGTCTGGTGTCGCCGGCGCTGAAGCCGATCGTGCTGCGCATGGTCTATCAGGTGGCCAAGCAGGTCAAAATTCCGATCATCGGGATCGGCGGCGTGACCAAGGCCGAGGACGTCGTCGAATATATGCTCGCCGGCGCCAGTGCCGTCGGCATCGGTTATGCGGGCTTCCGCAATCCCACGGCGCTGATCACGATCATCGATGACCTCGAAGCCTGGTGCAACGAGCGTGGCATCAAGAAGGTCACCGATCTGATCGGTGCGGTGAAGGATGACGACATGGAGACCGATACGCTCGTCGCCGCATCGGCTGGCGTCTAGCTGTCATCGTTCCAGAGTGTTTTCGACCTGATTGTATCGCATAACAGTGTCATTCCGGGGCGCGAGCTGTTCGCGAGCGAGACTGGAATCCATAACCACCGTTAGATTCGTTTTGAGGTGTCGTACCCGCGCAAGCGGGTACCCAGCACTTTCTTTCGCTTGCCGCATGAAGGGCTGGATGCCCGCGTTCGCGAGCATGACGATTGAAGCGCGTAAAACACGCATTCCGGAATGACGGCCTTCGCTTACACGCTGCTGAAACTGCCGCGTCCCAGTGCGATCAAGCGTCCGGCGTCATCGTGCACCTCGATGTCGACGCGGGAGATCGTGCGGCCGAGCCGGATCAGCCGCGCGGTGGCGATGACATCGGACCCGTCTGACGGACGCAGGTAGTCGATGCGCAGGTCGATGGTCGGCGCCATGCGGCCGGTCTTCACCGCGACCGCCGCGTGGCCGGTCATGTCGATCAGTGCGGCGATGACGCCGCCATGGAACGCGGCATCGCCGGGCGCACGCGCAAGCTCTGCTTTGAACGGCAGGCGCACGCAGACGCTGCCGGCTTCGGCATCCGCGGATATGGCGATCGGCTGCAACAGCGCGTGAAACGGCGGGCCCGCCATCTCCTTGCGCAGCCGCACGAGGGCATCGACGTTGCGCGCGTTCAAATCGTCGGGGATTTCGGTCATGAGGCTTCCGTCGGCACATCCGGTTGCCAGCGCACCGGCGTCGGATGCACGCGGCCTGCGGCGATCCCATCGGTCACGTCACGCTTGCGGATCTTTCCGCTCGCCGTCAGCGGGATATCGTCGATCTCCATAAAATATTCCGGCATGTCGTATTTCGACAGGCCGGCAGTGTGGAGAAATTTGAGGATCTCTTCGGCCGTCGCGTGCCGTCCGGGTTGAAACATCACGGCGAGGCAGACCTTTTCGCCGAGGCGCTTGTCGGCGACCGGCACCGCCAAGGCGTAGCGGATCGCATCGCAACCGGACGCCAAAGCCTCGATCCGGGCGGGATAGATATTGTGTCCGCCACGGATGATGACATCCTTCTTGCGGCCGGTGATGCGCAGATAGCCCTGCGCGTCCACCCAGCCAAGATCGCCGGTCATGAACCAGCCGTCCGCGTTGAACGATTCTTCGGTGCTCTGCTGATCGTCGAAATAGCCGAGCATCAGGCTGGCGCCGCGGCCGCCGATTTGCCCGACCTCGCCGACCGGCAAAGGCCGATCCGGCTCGGCGCGATCGAAAATGCGGATCTCGTAACCGGGACAGGATTTGCCGCAGGTTTCAACGATCAGTTTCGGGTCGTCGTCAGGCAGCGTGTATTGATGCGAACAGGTCTCGGTCATGCCATAGCCGCTCTGCGGCTTGATCCCGTAACGCAGCAGTTCAGCGACAACATCCCCCGGCGCCGCGGCGCCGGAAATGCGAAAACCGGTGAGTGCGCCAAGTCCCGTCATCTTGCGCTCGCGCACCTCATTGAGGATGTCGATGGCATGTGTCGGCACGCCGACAAGGAATGTCGTGCCCGTAGCGACGATCCGGTCGACCAGACTGTGCTTGCGCGGCAGGTCGTGCAGCACGAGTTCGGCGCCGGCCGCGAACGCCATGATCATCGCGCCGAAACCGAGATTGTGGCTCAGCGGACTGAGCGAATAGACGACCGACGATGGATCGATTGCCCAGTCCGCCGAGAGCGCGCGGGCGTTGGCGAGCAGCGTGTTGTCACTGTGCATGACGCCCTTGGGCACGCCGGTCGTGCCGGATGTGAAGGCGAGATAAAGCACATGATTGGGATCGCGTGCGCTCGTCGGCATTTCAGCGCTGGCGGCCGCGTCCGCGACGATGCCGTGGCCGAAAACGGGCTTATCCAGCGCATAGACATGGTCGAGCGTTTCGACATCCTTCGAAGCCGCGATGATGTCATGGCTGTCAGCGTCGGCGCCGTAACCGCGCTCGACGACGAGCGCTGTCGCGCGCATGCGCCGCAACAGGCTGACGATGTCGGCAACCGTGTGATCGCGATGCAGCGACGGGCAGCAGACGAAGCCGCCGCGCGAACACGCGAGCAGCGCGACCACGGTCTCGGCGCGGCTCGGCAACCACACGGCGATCCGCTGGCCGGGCCGCACGCCGCGCATTGTCAGGTCCGTCGCAAAAGCATCCACCGCGCGGATCAGGTCGGCGTAGGTCAGCACGCCGAAGGCGGTTCGCACCGCGACGCGGTCGGGCGTTCGCTCGGCGTGACCGCGTGCCAGTGCATAGACGGTATCGTCGCGCCAGAAGCCATCACGCGTATGCGCTTTGTACCGTTCCAGATTGAACAGGGTCAGCAGCGTGTTCATCGCGAATCTGTCCCGGCAAAAGCCATTTTCGGAACGCTATAAATTATGAAAATAATGCTTCATAACGTCTTATAGCGAAATATGTACCATTTTTGGTACAGAGACAAGCGCCTTGACCGATGGCGCGTCGGGTCGGTCGATTAGAGCATGTTTGACCTGACTTAACTCCTATCCACGATGTCATTCCGGGGCGCGCGCTGTTCGCGAGCGAGGCCGGGATCCATAACCACCGCCGGGCGTCTAGATTCCGGGCCTGCGCCAAGTGGCGCATCCCGGAATGACGATTGTTGGTTTGAGCTATGACTCCAATTGGAAAGCTTTCAGGGATGTTTTCCGCGGTGCGTCAGAAAGCGAGGGCCGCACCTAAAGCATTTCCGCCTTTCTCTGAACCGCGGAAATGCTCTTTCTCGTTCTTGCGCAATTCCGGACGGAAAACCGCTTCGCACTTTTCCTGGAATTGCTCTAGCGTCGCGCGGGTTTCGGCGCATCGGGCGGCACTTCGGGGCTGTGCAGCAGCTTTAGCCGCGTGCGCAGAGCCGCGCGGATGTGAAGGCGTGCCGCTTGCTCGGCGGCGTCCGCGTCGTGGCGCGCGATGGCCTTGACGATCGCGCGATGCTCCGGGCTGGCTGTTTCCGGACGGGTCTCGACCTGGAACGTCGTTGGGCCCAGCAGGGCGATGGCGTCCTGCGCTTCCTGCAAGGCGCTGTCGAGATAGCGGTTGCGCGCGGCGCGAAAGATCGCCTCGTGGAATTGCCGGTTCAGCCACGCCATGGCGGCGGAATCGGACTGCGCTTCGAACGCCGTCTGGATATCGGCCAGTGCGTCGATTTCCGGAGCGGACGCATGGTGCGCGGCGAGCCGCGCTGCCGTGCCCTCGAGAATCTCGCGCATCGTATAGAGTTCGAGCACCTCGGCGGTATCGAGGCTGCGGACCACGAGGCCGCGCGCACCGATCGGCTCGACCAGGCCCTTGGCGATCATGCGGCCGAAAGCCTCGCGCACCGGCGTGCGGCTCACCTTGAGGCGTTGCGCGACTTCCTCCTCGCGCAGACGGTCGCCCGGCTTGATGTCGCCGGACTGGATGCCTTCGCGCAGGGTGCGGAAAACGATCTCGCCGAGCGGCACGCCGCCCACCAGACGCGCGCGCGCGGTCTCGCGCTGTCGCCGCTGTGCCGATGCCGTCGTCCGCGTCGCCATGCTGTGCAGCACCCCTTGAGACAATTCCGATCCTACGGGATTTTCGCAGCGGCGCAAAGCCATTGCATTGTATTGTATACAATGACATGCTAAAAATCGGGGCGGCTGGAGGTGAACCGGGACGATGGTTGCGATCTGCGCCACGGGTTGCTTTTTGGCTACTCCTGATGATCCTTTACGATCTCGCTTTACGACCCTGTTTTGCGACCCTGTCCGATTGAGCGATTGCGACAATGACCAATGCTTCCGTGCTTGCTTCTCCCGCATCATCTTCCGCTGCGGACCTTCTGACGAAGAGACACGACGTCGTCGTCATCGGTGGTGGCAATGCCGCGCTCTGCGCGGCGATCAGCGCGAGCCGCGACGGCGCCAGCGTCCTCGTCATCGAATTGGCCTCGCAGTTCTATCGTGGCGGCAACACGCGCCATACGCGCAACATGCGCTGCGCCCATGACAGCGCGACCGACACGCTGACCGGCCCTTACCCAGAAGAAGAGTTGTGGGACGATCTGCTGCGCGTCACCGAGGGCCACACCAACGAAGAGTTGGCGCGGCACATGATCCACGAGTCGAAAGAGATGCTGGTGTGGATCCGCGAGCAGGGCGTGCGCTTCCAGCCGCCGCTCGGCGGCACGCTCGGCCTCGGCCGCACCAACTCGTTCTTCCTCGGCGGCGGCCGCGCGATGCTCAATGCGCTCTACGCCACGGCCGAAAACCTCGGCATCGACATCGTCTATGAAGCCGAAGTCGTCGACATGGACATCGCCGACGGCATGTTCCTGTCGGCCACGGTGCGGCATGCCGGGCAGATGGTGAAAGTAACCGCTGGCAGTCTTGTTGCCGCGGCCGGCGGGTTCGAAGCCAATATCGAATGGCTCAAGGAATTTTGGGGGCCGCCGGCGGAAAATTTCCTCATTCGCGGCACGCCGAACAATCGCGGCACGATCCTCAAAATGCTGGTCGAAAAGGGTGTCGAGCAGATCGGCGATCCGACACAGTGTCATGCGGTGGCCATCGATGCACGTGCGCCGAAATACGACGGCGGCATCATCACACGGCTCGATTGCGTCGTCTTCGGCATCGTCGTCAACAAGCACGCGCAGCGCTTTTACGATGAAGGCGAGGATATCTGGCCGAAGCGCTATGCAATCTGGGGACGGCTTGTCGCCGGCCAGCCCGACCAGATCGCCTATATCGTGTTCGATGCGCCGTCGCTGAAGATGTTCATGCCGTCGCTTTATCCGCCGATCACGGCGCCGACGCTGGGAGAGCTTGCCGAAAAGCTGACGCTCGACCCGGTCGCGCTGGAATCGACGGTGACGCAGTTCAATGCGTCGGTGCGCGACGGCACGTTCGATCACACGATCCTCGACGATTGCCGCACGGAGGGGCTGACGCCGCCGAAAAGCCATTGGGCGCGGCGCATCGAGAAGCCGCCTTTCTATGCCTATCCGGTGCGGCCCGGAATCACCTTCACCTATCTCGGCACGCGCGTGAACAAAGAGGCGCGCATGATCATGCAGTCCGGCACGCCCGCCGCCAACATGTTCGCCGCCGGCGAGATCATGGCCGGCAACGTGCTGGGACGCGGCTATGCGGCCGGCATCGGCATGACCATCGGGAGCGTCTTTGGACGCATCGCGGGCAGGGAGGCCGCGGCCAATGCACGGAACTAAAGCGCTGAGCGAAGCCGATCGCCTGATGACGGTGTGCAATTCCTGCCGTTATTGCGAGGGACTGTGTGCGGTGTTTCCTGCCATGGAAATGCGGCGTGCGTTTCCCGATGGCGACCTGAACTACATTGCCAATCTCTGCCATGGCTGCGGCGCCTGCTATTACGATTGTCAGTTCTCGCCGCCGCATGAATTCAACGTCAACGTGCCGCAGAACCTGGCGATCGTGCGTGCGGAATCCTGGCAGCATCATGCCTGGCCGCGTGCCTGCGCCGGACTGTTCGCGCGCAACGGCCTGGCCATCGCGCTGATCGCAGCACTCAGCGTCGCCGTCTTCATTCTCGGCTTCGTCGCCGTCGCGGACAGCAAAGCGCTCTTCAACGTGGAGGCCGGACCCGGTGCGTTCTATCGCGTGATGCCGCACAACGCGATGGCGGTGCTGTTCGGCGTTGCTTTTCTGTATGCGATCGTTGCGTCGTTCATGAGTGTGCGCAGTTTCTGGCGCGACATCGGCAAATCGACCGATACGCCCGCCCCGACATCATTCGGCGATCTCTGGCAGGCGATGAGGGATACGGGCCGGCTGCGCTATCTCGATGGCGGCGGCGTCGGCTGCTATACCGACAAGGAAAAGCCGACCGACAACCGGCGCTTCTATCATCATCTCACCTTCTACGGCTTCCTGCTCTGCTTCGCGGCGACCTGCGTCGCGACGCTGTATCACTATTTGCTCGGCCGCGAGGCGCCGTATCCGATTTACGATCTGCCGGTTGTGCTCGGCATTCTCGGCGGCATCGGTCTTGTCATCGGCCCCATCGGCCTGTTCGCGGCGAAATTCCAGCGCGCTCCCGACATGCAGGATCAGGCGCGCATGGGCATGGATGTCGCCTTCATCGCCATGCTGTTCCTCACCAGCGTCACCGGTCTCGCGCTGCTCGCCTTGCGCGATACGCCGGCGATGGGCACGCTGCTTGCCTTGCATCTTGGCGTGGTGTTCGCGCTGTTTATTACGATGCCTTACGGTAAATTTGTTCACGGCCTTTATCGTTTTGCCGCGTTGACACGTTATGCGCACGAGAGCCGCGTCTTGAAGATCGCGGCAGACTAGGCCCATCCCATTCGCGAGGGAGACGGAACATGACCACAGCAACACAGACCAAGGGCGGGCACTCCCATGTCGTGCGTCCGGCCGACATGGACTGGAAGCCGACGCGCTTTCCCGGCTGCGAAGTCAAAACGCTGCTGATGGACAAGACCACCGGCCTGATGACGGCGCTGATGCGCTTTGCACCTGGCGCGACGCTGCCCGACCACGAGCACGTGCATATCGAGCAGACTTTTGTGCTCGAAGGCCGCCTCGTCGACAAGGAAGGGCCGGCGGAGGGGTTGGAAGCCAATGTCGGCGAATTCGTCTGGCGCGAGGCCGGCACCCGGCATGTCGCGTGGTGCCCGGAAGGCGGGTTGATGCTCGCGATGTTTCAGGTCCCGAACAAATTCCATGAAACCGATGGCCGCGTCACCGACGCCACCGGCGCGCTGTGGGACGAACTCTGGGGCCACACCGGCAAGGGGTGAGGCCGTCGCGTGCCGTCAGTCTTTCCGCCCGGCCTGGATCAAGTCCCACAGACGCGGCGGTGTGATCGGCAGGTCGCGCGGCTCGACGCCGAGCGGCGACAGCGCGGCAGCGATCGCATTCACCACCGCCGCAGCCACAGGAATGATGCCGCCTTCGCCTGCGCCCTTCGTGCCCAGCGGATTGTTGGGGCAGGGATGTTCTTCGAGTGAGACGGCGCGCACATGCGGATAGTCGGTCGAGACCGGCACCATGTAGTCGGCGAGTGAACCGATGAGCAGTTGGCCGTCCCTGTCGTAGACAATCTCTTCGGTGAAGACGCTGCCGAGTCCCTGCACCGCCGCGCCGATCACCTGGCCATGCAACGTCAGCGGATTGATGATGCGGCCGACATCGTCGACGACGATGTAGTCGAGTACGTCGACCTTGCCGGTCTTCGGATCGACCGCGACATGCGCCGCCGCCGTGCCGTAGGTGTAGGTCGCTTTTGAGTTCGCGAACAGTCCGTCGACCGCGATCCGCGCACTCGCCAGTTCGGCAAGCCCGACATGGCTGCCGTCCGGTGCGGTGGCGACACAGCCGGCAATGGTCAAGTCGTCGGGCTTCACGCGCAGCCGTTCGGCCGCGGCCTTGCGGAATTCGGCGAGGAATGCATTGGCGGTGGCGACGACGGCATTGCCGCCCATCACCGTCGAGCGCGAGCCGTAGGAGCCGAATCCTTCGGCGAGAAGCGTCGTCGATCCGTGCAGCACGCGGATGCGATCCATCGGCACGTCGAGCGCATCGGCCGCGATCTGACCAAAGATTGTTTCGAGGCCTTGGCCGATGGCGGACGAGCCGACGGAGAGAATAATGGTGCCGTCGCTGTCGGCTTCCATGCGCGCATGTTCTCGCGGGCCGGAGCCGCCGCCTTCGACGAAGCAGCCGATGCCGACGCCATGATATTTGCCGCCGATAAGCGTGCCCTGTTGCGCCAGCTTGTCGTGCCAGCCGATCTCGGTCAGGCACCGTTCGAACGGGCTGAGATAATCGCCGCTGTCGCAGGCCGTGTCGCCAAAGCCGTCATTCGGCAATGTCGAGGCGAGCGGATAGGGCATGTTGTCCGGCCGCAGCAGGTTGCGGCGGCGGATGTCGAGCCGGTCGAGCCCGGTCGCCTTGGCGGCCATGTCGATCAGCCGCTCCATCACGAAGCAACTCTCGAAACGCCCCGGTCCGCGATAGGTGCCAGCCGGCACCTTGTTGCTCAGCATCGCGTGGGCTTCGAGATGAATATTGGACAGGCGATACGGCGCCGTCAGGAACTGCGCGGCGTTGCGCACCGGCGTCATGCCGTTCGGCCGCACAAAAGCGCCGATGTCGATGCGCATGTCGCCGCGCACGGCGAGGATCACGCCGTCCTTGTCGAGTGCGAGTTCGACGTCGCAATAGGTCTCGCGCGAATGCGCGATCGACATGAAGTGCTCGCGCCGGTCCTCGACCCATTTCACCGGCTTGCCGGTCAGGCGCGCGGCGAAGGCCACGAGAAAATCTTCCGGATACAGTTCGCCGCGTGCGCCGAAGCCGCCACCCACGTCGTATTCCACGTAATCGACAGAAGTCTCGGGCAGGCCGAGCATGCCGGCGAGCGCGCGGCGGTTGAAGAACGGCAGCTTTGCCGCGCCCGACACTGTCATGTGCTTGCGCGCGTCGTCCCATTGGGCGACGAGGCCACGCGTTTCCATCGGCATTGCGGTCATGCGCTGGATCGAGAAGCGGTCACGGATCGTGAAGGCGGCGTTGCGGAGTGCCGGTCCGCAGTCGCCTTTATCGGCCACGAACAGCGATGCACGATTGTCCGGCGTGCCCGGGAAAATCGGCGGCGTCAGCACCGGCCCGTTGCGATGATCGGTGATCGCCGGCCAATGCTCGATGTCGACCACGACGGTTTGCAGTGCATCTTCGGCAATCTCGGCGCTCGTCGCCAGGATCACGGCGATCGGCTCACCGACATAGCGCACGACCTCGGATGCGATCACCGGCTGCGCGAACGGCGTGATCGTAGGATTCGGCCGGCGGAAGGGAATGACCGGCAGCGGCGAAGACATATCCTCCGCCGTGATGACGGCAGTGACGCCGGGCATCGCCAGTGCGGCGCTGGCATCGATGCCGCGCAAGCGGCCATGCGCCACGGAACTGCGCACGATGACGGCGTGCTGCTGATCAACGAGGCGAAAATCGCCGATGTATTGGCCGCGTCCACGCAGGAAGCGCAGATCCTCCGTGCGTTCGACCGGGCTGCCGACCAGCCTATTGGTTTTGCTGCGTGCGGTCGTGTCCATCATGCGGCTTCCCCGGCGCGCGCCTGATAGGCTTTGCGCGCGTCAAGCGCGGCCTCGATGATCGCGACATAGCCGGTGCAACGGCAGAGATTGCCCGAGAGCACATCGCGAATGCGCTCTTCATCGGCAAAGGGCTCGTTCGTCAACAGCGCATGCAGGGTCGTGATCATGCCCGACGTGCAGAAGCCGCATTGCAGCGCGTTGTGCTTGCGGAAGGCCGATTGCAGCGGCGTGAGCTTGTCGTCATGCGACAGGCCTTCGACGGTGACGACCTGCGCGCCGCCGATCTGCACCGCAAGCATCAGGCAGGAGCGCACCGCCTTGCCGTCGACGAGGACCGTGCAGGCGCCGCAGACGCCGTGTTCGCAGCCGAGGTGTGTGCCGGTGAGGCCGAGCGTCTCACGCAGGCAATCCGCGAGCGTCATACGCGGAGCGATATCGACGGTCGCCGGCTTGCCGTTGAGGGAAAACTTGATGTCCATGTGGCTCTCTCAGCGGCTTGCGTGCGTGAGCGTGCGCTCGACCAGCGTTTCGACCAGCGCGCGGCGATAGGCGATGCTGGCGTGAATGTCTTCCGGAGGATCGACTTCGGCAGCGGCGGCCTTTGCGGCGCGCGCGATCGTTGTTTCATCGACGATGTGGCCGTCTATGGCGCCTTCGGCCTCATGCAGCCGGCGCGGGATATCTGTCGCGCCGATCACCGCGATATGCGCGTTGGTCGCGCGGCCGTTCCCGTCGCTGTCGTAATAAAGACCGATACCGGCCATGGCGAAATCGCCGCGCCGGATGCCGAATTCATCAAAAGCCCATTTGCGTTCCGCGGGCCAGCGCGCCATGCGCACGCCGGTGATCAGTTCGCCGGGTTCCAGCGCGGTCGTCAGCGGACCGAGAAAGAAATCCGCCGCCGCGATGTCGCGTTCGCCGCGCGCGCCGGTGACGCAAATCTGCGCGTCGCACAGCACCGCCAGGCCGGGCATTTCCGAGGCCGGGTCGCCGTGCGCGAGGCTGCCTCCGACTGTGCCGCGATTGCGGATCTGGTAGTGTGCGACATGGGCGATGGCGTCGGCGAGGATCGGGCAGGCGTTGCGCAAAGCTGTGCTCGCCTCGATCTCGCACCACTTGACCATGGCGCCGAGGGTGATGCTGTCATCCGTGATCGTGATCCCGCCGAGTTGCGGCACATCTTTCAAATCGATCAGCAGCGCCGGATCGGCGACGCGAAACGCCATCATCGGCAGCAGGGTCTGGCCGCCAGCGAGCGGGCGCGCGGTCTCGGCATTGTCGGACAGGAGTTTGATCGCTTCAGCGAGTGAGGAAGGGCAACGATAGTCGAAGGCGGGGAGCTTCATTGTCCTGCTTTGCCATGCGCCGGCGCGTTAAAAATGGCACCAGTCCCAGAAAGTGTACTCAACACTGGCGCGCAGGTCTGTCAACCAGCATCCCGCCCATTCCAATGCGGGTGCCTAACCGCATCCTCAATAGTCGTCCCCGCGAAAGCGGATAGCTAGAGCGTGTCTCTTTCGATTGAAGCAACTCGGCTCAAGCGCGGCATGCTCCCTCTCCCCGTTGGGGAGAGGGTTGGGGTGAGGGGCGCTCGAATTCTCGATAAACCGTACCCCTCACCCGGAATGCTCCGCATTCCGACCTCTCCCCATGGGAGAGGTGAAGGGAAGTCACCGTTGCCGGGCTGGATGCCCGCGTTCGCGGGCATGACAGGGGAGAAAACGAGAGCGCTTAAAGCTTTGTCGTGCGCAAACGCAACGCATTGCTGACCACGCTGACGGACGACAGTGCCATCGCTGTGGCGGCGATGGTGGGCGAGAGCAGGATGCCGAACAGCGGGTAGAGAATCCCCGCCGCGATCGGCACGCCGGCCGCGTTGTAGAGGAAGGCGAAGAACAGGTTCTGCCGGATGTTGCGCATGGTCGCCTGCGACAGGTGACGCGCGCGCACGATGCCGCCGAGATCGCCCTGCAGCAGAGTGACGCCAGCGCTTTCGATCGCGACATCCGTGCCCGTGCCCATGGCGATGCCAACATCAGCGGCCGCCAGCGCCGGCGCATCGTTGACGCCGTCGCCGGCCATGGCGACGACGCGGCCCTGCCTGCGCAGCTTTTCGACTACCGCACTTTTCTGCTCGGGCAGCACGTCGGCCTCGATATCCGTAATGCCGAGGCGGCGGGCGATGGCTTCCGCCGTGGTGCGGTTGTCGCCGGTCAGCATGATGACGCGGACATGCTCGGCGGCGAGCGCCTTGAGGGCGTCGGCGGTGGTTGCCTTCACCGGATCGGCGATGGCGATGGCGCCGGCGAGACGGCCGTCGACTGCGACGAACAGGGCGGTGGCGCCGTCGCGCCGCATTGTTTCGGCCTGCTCTGCGAGTGTGTCCTTCGCGATGCCGCGTTCGGCGAAGAATTTTGCGCTGCCGAGCACCACGGCCCGGTCCTCGACGATACCGCTGACGCCGCGCCCGGTCGTGGCGTTGAAGTCGCGCACGGCGGCGAGTGCCAAACCTTTGTCCTCGGCCGCGTGCACGATGGCCGCGGCCAGCGGATGTTCGCTCGCGCGCTCGATGCTGGCGGCGAGCCGCAGCACGTCGTCTTCCGAAAAATTTTGCGCCGGCACGAGATTGACGACGCGCGGCCTGCCTTCGGTCAGCGTGCCGGTCTTGTCGACGACGAGCGTATCGACCTTTTCCATGCGCTCGAGCGCCTCGGCATCGCGGATCAGCACGCCGCTGTGCGCGCCGCGTCCGACGCCCACCATGATCGACATCGGTGTGGCCAGGCCAAGCGCGCACGGGCAGGCGATGATCAGCACGCTCACGGCGGCAACGAGGCCGAACGCCAGCCGCGGCTCCGGTCCGAACCACGCCCAGGCCGCGAATGCGACGAGCGCGACCGCGATCACCGCCGGCACGAACCAGCCCGCGACCTGATCGGCGAGCCGTTGGATCGGCGCGCGCGAGCGCTGCGCCTTGGCGACCATCTGCACGATCTGTGCCAGCAGCGTGTCGCGGCCGACTTTTTCGGCGCGCATGACAAAACTGCCGGACTGGTTGAGCGTGCCGCCGATGACCTTGTCACCGGCCTCTTTGCTCGTTGGCATCGACTCACCGGTGACCAGCGATTCATCGAGCGCCGAGCGGCCTTCGACGATCGCGCCGTCGACCGGCACTTTTTCGCCCGGACGCACGCGCAGGCGATCGCCGCTGTTCACGGACTCGAGCGGCACGTCTTCGTCGCTGCCGTCGTCGCGCACGCGGCGCGCGGTTTTTGGCGCGAGCGTCAAGAGCGCCTTGATGGCGCCGGAGGTCGCTTCGCGCGCGCGCAATTCCAGCACCTGCCCGAGCAGCACCAGCACGGTGATGACGGCGGCGGCTTCGAAATAGACGGCGACCGCGCCGTCATGGCCGCGGAAGGCGGACGGGAAAAGGTCCGGCGCCAATACGGCGATGACGCTGTAGGCATAGGCGACGCCGGTGCCCATGGCGATCAGCGTGAACATGTTGAGGTGACGCGTGACCAGCGACTGCCAGCCGCGCACGAAGAACGGCCAGCCGGCCCACAGCACCACCGGCGTCGCCAGCGCGAACTGGATTGCGTTGGACCACGCCTGAGCGATCCAATGCGTGCCGGTCAGATGCGCACCCATTTCGAGAACGAAGACAGGCAAAGCGAGGACGAGGCCAATCCAGAAACGGCGGCTCATGTCTGCCAGTTCGGGATTCGGACCGCTATCGGCGGTGGCGAGTTCGGGTTCGAGCGCCATGCCGCAAATCGGGCACGTGCCGGGGCCTTCCTGACGGATCTCCGGATGCATCGGGCAGGTGTAGATCGCGCCTTCCGGCACGGGTTCCGTCGTGCGCTGCGCCGGCGGCGCGAGATAGCGCGCGGGATCGGCGGCGAATTTCGTCCGGCAGCCGCTGCTGCAGAAGAAAAAAGTCTGGCCGCCGTGCTGATGCTGATGCGGCGTCTTCGCCGGATCGACGGTCATGCCGCAGACGGGATCGATCGTGCGCGCATTATTGGCGGGCGGTGCGGCGTGATCGTGATGCGCATGAGTGTGCTGGTGATGGCCATGCTGGTGATCGTTGTTGTGAGCATGCCCGCAGCCGCAGTGGTCGTCTGGAGTATCCGTCGCCGCGCCGCGCTTCGTTTCGATTGCCATTGATCAGGCCCCGCTGCGTCCGTGATGCGGGTGGCTCAATAGCCCCACGCCTCTTGAATAAGATACCCTATGGGGGTATATAGCGGTCATGCGAAACGACATCAAGGCCTCATGCTTCAAACGGCTCAGCCGCATCGAAGGGCAAGTCCGTGGTCTTTCTCGTATGGTCGAGGAGGATCGCTACTGCATCGACGTGGTGACGCAGATTTCCGCCGTGCGGGCCGCGCTCCGCCGTGTCGAGGAGGAGATTCTGCGTGATCACGTGGCGCATTGCGTCGAACACGCCATCGCGTCCGGCGACAAGGCTGATCAGCGCCGCAAGATCGAAGAGCTTATGAGCGTCGTCGGCCGCTCCGACCGCTAGAGCAATTCCAGGAAAAGTGCGAAGCGGTTTTCCGTCCGGCATTGCGCAAGAATAACGAGATCCAGCATTTCCGTGATTCGGGGAAAAGCACGGAAATGCTGGAGGTTTTGTTATCGGCGCGTCGGCGGCGGTCACGCGGCCGTCGGCCCTTGTAGCCGGTCGCAGATGCGCCGGCGGCCCATGGCCCCCATGGCCCCATGGCGATAGGCGGATCGATCTTTCCTGCCAGCGATTGACCCAGATATTCCGCGAACGAGCAGCAGGCATCTGTTTGCGGTGCAGCATGGGCGACATTTTCGCGCTATAACGGCTTGATAATGAGCTACCTCATATTATGTCGCCCTCATTGTTACTGACGCTCATGAAGACCTGCGAGGCTGCATGCCACCGCTCCCCATTGGACGAGAATTCGCCTTTTTGCTCAAAGACGTAAGCAGGATGCTGCGGACCTATGCCGACTATGAGGCCGGCAAGTTCGGCACCACCCAGGCGCAGTGGGCTGTCCTCAGCCGGCTCAAACTGAACGAAGGCCTCAAACAAAACGAGCTTGCCGAGATGCTGGACATTCAGCCGATTACGCTGACGCGCCTCGTCGACCGCATGTGCGAGAGCGGGCTGATTGAGCGCCGCAACGATCCGGCCGATCGCCGCGCCAAGCGACTGTATCTCACTGCGGCGGCCGAACCGATGATCCAGCGCCTGTCATCGCTGGGTGAAAAGGTGATGGACGACGTGCTCGACGGCTTCAGCCGGGAAGATATCGAGAAAATGGTCGGTCAGTTCGCCGCCCTCAAACAGAACCTGCGCAAGCTGTTGCAGCGCAAATGCACGGAAGCCGCCAAGGAAGGTGGTCTGGAGCGTCATTATGGTTGATCCCGCACTCAAAGTCGTCCCGGCGAAGCACGCGGAGGCAGCCGCGCCGGCGAAGCCGAAATCGCTGCTCGATCGTTTTCGCGAGCGCCGTCGGTTCATCCTGCTGGTCGTCCTGCCGCTGATCGCGGTGGTGGTGGGGCTCGGATTCTACCTTTCCGGCGGTCGCTACATCTCGACCGACAACGCCTTTATCGGCGCGCAGAAGGTGCTGATCACGCCGGATATCTCCGGCAAGGTCAGCCGTATCGACGTGCGCGAAGGCGCGCATGTCAACGCCGGCGACAAGCTTTTCGAGATCGACAGCGCGCCGTTCCAATTGGCGCTGACCCAAGCCAAGGCGAAGCTCAACAGCGTCCGCGCCAGCTTTGCCAACATCAAGACAAATTACGAGTCGCTCTCGAAACTCGCCGCGCTGGCGCAGAAGAATTCTGACCTCAAGCAGCGCGACGTCCAGCGCAAGCAGCAGCTGATCGCCAAGAATGCCGGCTCGGGGATTGATCTCGATAACGCCGCGGCGGCGCTTGTGACCGCGCAGTTGCAGCAGCAGCTTGCCGTGCAGCAGCGCGACACCAATCTCAATCAGCTGCTCGGCAATCCCAACCTGCCGATCGAGCAGTTTCCTGCTTTCCGTGAAGCGCAGGCCGCGGTCGGTCAAGCCCAACTCAATCTCGACCACACGGTTCTACGCGCGCCTATCGCCGGCATAGCGACGCAGGTCGATAACATTCAGCTTGGCCGCTTCGTCATGGCCGGTTCGCCGGTGCTGAGCGTCGTCGATGACCAGCATCCGTGGGTCGACGCCAATCCGAAGGAGACGGACATCACCTATCTGCGCATTGGGCAGAAGGCGACGATCGCGGTCGACACGTTCCCGGACCACACGTTCCATGGCATTGTGATTGCGGTCAGCCCCGGTACGGGGTCGCAATTTTCAATCCTGCCGCCGCAGAACGCGAGCGGAAACTGGGTCAAGGTCGTGCAACGTGTGCCGTTGCGCATCGCCTTCGATCCTGACGAGACCACAAAATATCTGCGCGCCGGCATGAGCGTGACGATCGACATCGACTCCGGGCGGCAACGCTCGCTGCTGACCTTGCTTGGCATCACCAAGCCGGCGACGGCGCACGGCAGCGACCAGCCTGCGGGTCCTGCGGCGAAGCCCGCGCCGGCCGACGCTACATCCAACGTTAAAAGCGGGAGCTGACCGTGGCAGCGACGGCCCATCCTGTCGACTCAGGGGCCAGCACGCGGCGGATGCTGGTGACGGTGTGCGCCATGAGCGCCACCATCATGCAGGCGCTCGATACCACCATCGCCAACGTGGCGCTGCCGTATATGCAGGGCAGTCTCTCGGCCTCGCTCGATCAGATCAACTGGGTGCTGACGTCCTACATCGTGGCCTCGGCGATCCTGACCGCGCCGATCGGCTGGGTGGCGGATCGTTTCGGACGCAAGAAGCTGTTCATCGTTTGCGCTGCCGGTTTTACCGTTGCGTCCGTGATGTGCGCGCTGTCGCAGAACCTTACCGAAATGGTCTTGTCGCGGCTGCTGCAAGGAGCGTTCGGCGCCGCGCTCGTGCCGTTGTCGCAGACAGTCCTGCTCGATGCGTATCCGGTGGAGCAGCGCGGGTCCGCCATGGCGATCTGGGGCATCGGCGTCATGCTCGGCCCGATCATGGGCCCGACGCTCGGCGGCTGGCTGACCGACAATTATTCCTGGCACTGGGTCTTTCTGATCAATCTGCCGATCGGCATCATCACCGTCATCGGTCTTTCGATTTTCATGGACGAGACGGAAAAGCGCGAAGGCATGCGCTTCGACTGGTTCGGCTTCATGGCGCTCGCCATCGGCATCGGCGCCATGCAACTGATGCTCGACCGTGGCGAGGACCAAGGCTGGTTCGGCTCGTCCGAAATCATCATCGAGCTGATTATCTCGGTCGCCGGTTTTTATTACTTTTTCGCGCATTCGCTGACGACGGCCGCCCCGTTCGTGCGCTTCGAGCTGTTCAAGGACCGCAACTTCGTCGGTGGCTGCATCTTCATGGTGGTGCTCGGCGTGGTGCTGTTCGGCACCATGGCGCTGATCACGCCCTATATGCAGAACCTGCTGGGCTATCCGATCCTGACCGCCGGCTTCCTGCTCGGCGCGCGCGGTGTCGGCACGCTCTTCGGTATGCTTTTGGTCGGGCGACTGTTGAAGATCACCGAAGCGCGTAACCTGGTGTGCGTCGGACTTCTGCTCACCGCGGGGTCGCTCTACCAGATGACGGGATTCACCACCGATACGACGGCGAACACCATCGTCGTGCTCGGCGTCATCCAGGGCTTCGGTCTTGGGCTTGTGTTCGTGCCGCTGAGCACGGTTGCCTTCATGACGCTGCCCGGCGAATTGCGCACGAGCGGAACGGCGATCCTGACGCTGGTGCGCAATATCGGCAGTTCGGTCGGTATTTCCATGGTCATCGCGACACTGACCAATAAGGGCATTTTGATGCATGCCCGGCTCGTCGAGGACGTGACGCCCTTCAACAACGCGCTGGCCATGCCGAACGTGACCCGCACGATCAACGTGAACACGGACATGGGCCGCGCGATGCTCGATCAGATCGTGACCCAGCAGGCGACGGTGATTGCCTACGATAATATTTTCATGCTGCTGACGTGGCTGACGATCGCGATGATTCCATTCCTTCTCGTCATCGGCTCGTCGAAAGTGCCGAGTCCGTCGCGAGGCCAGAGCGAGCACCCGGCCGTAATCGATTAGCGCGCCTCTCGTTGTCATGCCTGCCACCGGGTCGGGCCGAAGGCCCGCCCGATATGCTTTCGCGGAGACGACAGACCCGAGACGCAGCCTTATGAAGTCTCTCGGGCAAACAGCCGCTTTTCGATATCGGGAATGGCGACGCCGACGAGATCCTTGTCGATCTCGCCCCGCAGGACGCCCTTGATCTGCGTCGTATAGGACTGCCGCAAAACACCGAGCGCGCGGGGTGGCGCGACGATCGTCAGTCCCTTGGTCTCGCCGCGCATCACCGCCTTTTCCAATCGTTGCGAGAGCGCCTGCAAAAACTTCTTTTCCGCGTCGGCGTGCCAGTCCGTCTGCTCGACGCTGCTGCGTGCCGTGCCAACGGACGCGTAGACGCGGCCCGGTGCATCTGTACCGACCGTGCGGGTCGCTTCGTCGGAATGCTCGTGGACTTCGGCAGTCTGGAGATTGGGAAATTTTTCGTCCCCGACGTTTTTCAGGATCAGCGCCTTGCGACCATCACACACCACGATCCAATCACCCTGACCGATTTTTTGACGCGTCATAAGCAATCCCTTCCTCCTTGTGCTTTCAAATCCGATGCCGCGGGCGCGGCTTTCGCACTATTTTACGCCGCGTGGCGCGGCGTGGCGGTTGAGCTTGGCTCAGGCCGCTAACTTCAAGCCGTGGCCCTCGAAGAGAGTTCCCGCGATTGGGATTTTTCTCGCGCACACCGCCGATCACGGAATTTACGTGGAGGTCGCAGAGTGCCACGTGGAGGCTGCGGGAAAGGCCGCTGCCGCCATTTTCATCTCCAACTTGGCCTTGCAGGTTAAATATTTTCTAACCTGCAGTTAAGTGCATTTTGCGGTGACGTGTTCCCGTAGCGTCGCTAGGGTGCCGGGCGGCTACGGAGCGCGGCAGAGCGAAGCGCTAACTCGGCCCTAAGTTTTCGGCGGGAGAAGCAGCGGCAGATGGCAGAGCGGTTTGTAGCCAAGGTGGCGGACTTCAGGGATGGCGAGCGGCGCCTGGTCATGGCGGGCGACCTCGAGATCGGAATTTTCAAGGAAAACGGCGAATATCACGCCTACAGCAACTATTGCCTGCATCAGGGGGGGCCTGCCTGCGAAGGCCTCACCATCGCAAAAGTCGAAGAACGCCTCATGCCGGACAAAACGTCGCGCGGCATGTATTTCTCCGAAACCGAACTGCATTTCGTCTGCCCGTGGCACGGGTATGAATATGACATCAAAACGGGCGAATGCGTTTCGGACCGGCGCCTGAAACTGCGGCGCTACAAGGTCGTGGAAAAGGGAGAGGACATTTTTGTCGTCGCCTAGCATGACCGTTTCGACACGCACGCCAACATTCGCTGATGTCGGCAACGCAGACAGCATTTTGAATCAAGCACGGCGATCCTGCCGCTTCGATGGCGGGATCATTCCGGCGGTCCGTGCCGCCACCAGCAAGGCCCAAGGACACGTCGTCCAGGATCGCTGATCCAGAATCACCGATCTGAGGATGGAGATAAGGACTGCCGCTCACGAAAAGGGACCGTCGAAGCCTCGTTAAGAGGACAAGAAGAAGCCCGGAGCGTGTCTTGCCAAACGTCTGCTTGCAAAGCGCATCTTCAGATGAAGAGCGCGTGCCGCGCGTCCTCCTTTGCAGTCGATTTTCATAGCGAGAGCGCGCGAAAGCCGTTTCGCGTTTTTCGGTCTGTTGCTCTATGCTTGCCGCATGAATTTCGCCGGATTTGATCTGAAACGGCCTTGGATGTCTTGAGATGAGGTCCAGGTCGGCTTCCGCGCACCCCTTCATGCCAGGGGCTGTCCGTTGGGTCTTGAAGGCCGTCCTTATCCTGACGGTGTGTGGTGGTCTGACCGGCACACCGGCGTGGGCCGACAGCGCGAGCGCCGAAGCCGCCACGGCCTTCAAGGGCAAGGACATCACGATCTTCATCGGCTATAGCCCCGGCGGCGTCTACGATATCTATGGCCGCCTCGTCGCCACGCATCTGGGGAGTTCGGCCGAAACAAGCGGAGCCGGAAATTACGACCATTACGGCCGGCTCGTCGCAAAACATCTCGGCCAGCATCTGCCGGGGCATCCCAATGTCATCGCGAAGAACATGCCCGGCGCCGGCAGCTTACGACTCACGCGATTTCTCTACACGGAGGCGCCGAAGGACGGGACGGCGATCGGGATCGTTGGGCGCGGCATCCCGTTTGCTCCGCTCTTGGGTTTCGAGGGTGCCGATTACGATCCGGCCAAATTCAGTTGGATCGGCAGCGCCAATGACGAAGTGAGCATCTGCGCCTTCGCGCATCGCGCCGCCATCACCGACTGGACGGTTTTGCGGAAGAAACGCGTCAATATGGGGGGCACCGGTCCGACCTCCGATGACGAACTCTATCCGCGTATCATCAACGCTATTTTCGGCACCAGGATGAAGATCATCAGCGGCTATCCCGGCCCCAATGATCTGGATTTTGCCATCGAACGCGGCGAAATCGACGGACGTTGCGGCTGGCCGTGGGCGAAGGCCAAGGCAGCGCACTACGACCTTTTCGCAAGCGGCAAGCTCGACGTCGTGCTGCAGCTTGCGCTAACCAAGCATCGCGATCTGCCACAGGTGCCGCTGCTGACTGACATTGCCGCGAACGCGCAGGATCGCGCGCTGCTCCAGGCTGTTGTCGCGCGCGAGCGCGCCGCCTGGCCGTTCGTCGCCCCGCCCGGATTACCGGCCGCGCGGGTCAAAATCCTGCGCGATGCCTTTGCGGCGACGCTAAACGATCCTGATTTTCTTCGCGAAGCCAATGCCATCGGCCTGCCGCATGATTTTGTGCGCGGGGAGGACATTGCGGCGTTGATCGACCGTGTCTATCAACTGCCTGCCGCCGACATTGCGCGTTTGCGCGCGATCCTGAGATAAGGCCGGCACATCACGATGTCCCATCGAACAATTCCGGCCTAAAGTCATAAGATGGATATCGACAGCTTTGATCTGAAGCGGCTTCAGGCGTTCCAGTTGGTCGCGCGGCACGGTAATCTCCGTCTTGCGGCGGCGCGTCTCAACCAGACCATTCCCGCGGTCTCGTCGCGGCTCAAGCGGCTGGAACACGAACTCGGCGTCACCCTCTTCGAGCGGTTGCCGAATCGGCTGGTGCTCACCGAGGTCGGCCGCCACTTTCTCGGCGAGGTGGAAGCCGTGCTCCAGCGCGCGGAGCGTGCGCTTGCGAGCCTGACCGAAGCCTCGGCCTCACCCGGGGGGCGCCTGGCGATCTCGACCGGATTCGATCACGCCTGGTATTTCGCGCCGCGCATCGGCAACTTCCTTCGGCATTATCCCAATGCCGATCTCGACCTGCGCATTTTCCGTGCAGCCGAGGCGCTGCGCGGGCTGATGGCCGGTGAACTCGACGTCAGCGTCGGCATCTTCCCCAGCGTGCCGAAAACGCTGGAGAAGGAAGTCATCGTCGATACGACGCTGTCGGCGGTTTTTCTGCCGAAGGACCCGCTGCTCAAGGTGCCGATTACGCCGGCGCAGCTTTTGCGCCGCAAGCTGATTGTTTTTCCAAGCCATTCCGACACCCGCAAGACCTTCGACCGGGCGGTGGGCAAGCGCCTGCTGCAGCAGAAAAGCGTGATCGAGATCGCAAGCTGCCAGACAGCCAGCACCTTCGTCGAAATGGGGCTCGGCGTCGGGATCGTGCATTCGCTTTGCGTCGGCCACGCGCATCCGCCGAATCTGCGCTGGGTCGACCTGGGGTCGAAGTTCGGCACGATTCCGTTCTGCGCGGTGTATCGCAAGGGTTCCAAGCATTCCCCGCTGCTGCGCGCCTTGCTGAAGGAACTGGCCGCATAAACCTCATATGCGATCAAGAATCGTGCGATAGAACAAGAAACGACAGCATGGAGAGGTTCACGATTGGAGTCGACTGTTTCCCAGCCCAGCGTCCGCGATGTCCTGGCCGACCGCAACTATCTCTACTATCTCACCGGCAATTTCTGCTCGAGCGTCGGCATCTGGGTGCAGCGTGTCGCCATCGGCTATTACACGTGGCAATTGACCCATTCGGCCGCGTGGCTCGGCATCATCGCGATTTCGGAGACCGGACCGACCATCCTGCTGGGCCTTGTCGCAGGGACCTTTCTTGATCGCGCCAACCACATCCGCGTCCTGCGGATTACGCAGGCGCTGTTTCTCGGCTATTCCATCGTCCTCGCGGTGCTGACCTATTTCGGATTGATGACGGTCTGGCTCCTTGCCCCCATGGTCTTTTTCCGCGGCACCGTCTTTGCCTTCAACCGGCCGGCGCGCCAGACCGTGGTCTATGAGCTTGTCGGACGCCAACTCCTGGCGCCGGCGCTGGCGCTGAATTCCACGGTGTTCAATTCATCGAAATTCATCGGCCCTGGCATCGGCGGCGTTTGTCTCGATTTCTTCGGCGTCGCCTGGACCTTTGCCGCCAGCGCGGCCCTGCTATTCGTTTTCACGGTCGCGTTGCGTCTGCTGCGCGTGCCGGCACAGCCTCCGCGCGTCCGCGAGACCCGCTCGATCCCGCGCGAAATGCTGGAGGGGTTTCAGTATATTGCAACCCATCCCGGCGTGCGCATGCAGTTCGCCCTGATGATCATGGTGTCGCTTTGCGCCAAACCGCTGACTGACCTGCTGCCCGGTTACGCGGAAGGTATTTACGGCAGGGATGCCAGAGGGCTGGCATGGATGTTGGGCTGCCACGGCGTCGGCGCCATGTGCGGCGGCGCGCTGTTGGCGATGCGTGCGCGTATCCAGGGCCTGACCAAGGTCGTTCTCACTGCGATCGTCAGCATGGGTGTGGCGCTCATCCTCTTCACCCTTTGCGATGTGTTCTGGATCAGTTGCGGGCTGCTGCTGTTCACCGGCTTCACCTTTGTCTGCATGGATATCAGCAGCCAGACATTGGTGCAGTCCGCGATCCGCACGCGCTACCGCGGGCGCACCATGAGCGTCTACGGTATGATCTCGCAGGGCGTCCCATCCATCGGCACGTTGACCATGGGCACCGCGGCCGGACACTTTGGCTTGCGGCTTCCGGTGGCCGCTGGTGCGGGCATCTGCCTTGTGCTCGGCCTCTGCGCGTGGATGTTCCAGGGTCGGCTCGGCGAAGCGCTGGAGTCCGAAGCCGAAAAGTCAAACAATGTCGCGAGCACTGTTTCCGAGAGCGCCACGCTCGTCGATAGCGGAACGGCGGATGCTGCAACGTCCATCGCGGTCTCGTCGAGCAAGGAAGTGGCGGAAGGCTGAGCGGTTGCCGTGGAAAATATGGGCCGATCCGGCATTTCCGGTGCAAACGCCACAAACTGTTTGAAGCCGCGCTCCTGTCCGGGGACCCGGACCTTGAGAGCATTCCCTCGGCGCACAGAAAATCACAAACCACGACTCCATTCGACATGATCGTAGGGAAATGGCTAAAGAAAGATCCACAAGTGATCGGTTATGCTGGCCGTGAAGCGTAGAATACCCAATAAAATGATGTTCCTGTCACACCATCAGAAGCGCCTGTTCAGAATTATCTCCGCCCGGTGGCAACGACGGGCCATATTCTTGTTAGGTGGCATTGCTGTCGGCGCCGCGGCTGTCGGTCTCGCACAACTCGCCGATCTGGCACAGATTGCGTTCTCCGGTCTGGTGTCGAAATTTCGCTATGCATCGCTTGTAGTGACGCCGCTTGGATTCGCGCTGTCGGTATTTCTGACTGAACGCTTTTTCCGAAACGCGCAGGGCAGTGGAATTCCGCAGGCCATCGCAGCACGTCACCTGACGGACCAGACGGCGCGTACAAGCCTCGTCTCGCTGCGTATAGCGGCCGGAAAGATCGTCCTTACGCTGTTCGGCCTTTTATGTGGGGCTTCGGTCGGGCGCGAGGGACCCACGGTCCAGATTGGCGCTTCGATCATGTTCGCGCTCGGTCGCTTCTCACCACGGCGTCAACCTGGCCTGATCCTGGCCGGTGCCGCCGCCGGTGTCGCGGCAGCTTTCAACACGCCGTTGGCCGGGATTGTATTCGGCATTGAGGAAATGAGCCGAGCATTCGAGACAAGGACGAGCAGCCTGATTATCGGTGCGGTAATCGCTGCCGGGCTGACCTCGCTCTCGCTGATGGGCAACTATACCTATTTCGGCACCAGCGCGATGAGCTTGCGCAACGGCATCGACTGGATCTCAGTCCCGCTTTGCGGAGTGGCCGGAGGCTTGGCTGGCGGCCTTTTCAGTCGCATCCTCATCGCAATGGCGGAAGGATTTTCCAACCCGCTGGGGCGCGCGATCAAGCGTTATCCGCTAGGCTTTGCTGTGATCTGCGGATTGGCGGCCGCGATCTGCGGCCTTGCGTCCGATGGGACGATCTACGGTACAGGATACGCGCAAGTCAAAGCTGCGCTTGAAAGCGGATCGCAGTTGCCCGCAAATTTTGGCGTCCTGAAATTCCTTGCAACATCATTTGCCTCGATCAGCGGAATGCCGGGCGGCATCTTTTCCCCCTCGCTTGCGATCGGTGCGGGGCTCGGCTCCAATATTGCTTCGCTGTTTCACGACGCGCCGCTGGCTTCCATCATGCTGCTCGGCATGGTTTCATATTTTGCAGGCGTCGTTCAGGCGCCCATCACCGCGTTCGTCATTGTCACCGAGATGACCGACAATCACGCGATGGTCGTGCCGCTCATGGCCGCCGCATGGATCGCGCACGCCAGTTCGCGTCTGATTTGCAAAGAGGGCGTCTATCACGCGCTCGCGAAGGGTTTCATCGATCGGGCGTCATCGACTGGAATTGAGGTCGCTCACCCGCCGGAGGCAAAGCCCGGATAGAGCGTCATGCCGCCGTCGACGAAGAGCGTCGCGCCGACCACATAGTCGGACTCATCGGACGCCAGCCAGGTCGCGACCTTGCCGATTTCCTCGGGTTCGCCGATGCGGTCGTAAGGGATGAGCGTCATCAGCTTGCCATAGGCTTCCTTCGTCTCCCACGCGACGCGGTTGATGTTCGTGCGGATGGCGCCCGGCGCAATGGCATTGACGCGGATTTTCTTCGGTGCGACCTCCTGCGCGATGCTGCGCATCATCATGTTGATGCCGCCTTTGGATGAGGCGTAATTCACGTGCCCCGCCCAAGGGATCACCTGATGCACCGAACTCATGCAGATGATCTTACCCGCCGCGCACGACGTCTCCTTGACAACGCCGCGTCGCAAAAATTCTTTCACTGCAGCGCGCGCGCACAAAAATTGCCCGGTGAGGTTGACGTCGATCACCTTATTCCACTGCGCGAGCGTCATCGCGTGCAGAGCCGAGTCCTGCTGCAGCCCGGCATTGGCGACCAGGATGTCGATGGTGCCGAATGTCTCGCACATGCGCGCAAACATCTTTTCAACGTCGTCTTCTTTCGAGACGTCGGCCTGGTGCCGATAGGCCTTGACGCCATTCTTGCAGATTTCGTCGGCGACGGCGTCGGCCTGGTCGTCGCCGCTGAGGTAATTGACGACGACATCTGCACCGGCTTGTCCCAGGGCCAGCGCAACGGCGCGGCCGATGCCCGAACTCGCGCCGGTGACGAGCGCCTTCTGCCCCTTGAGCCAGCCCGCCATGCGCGAGGGCTGCTGGGTTGCGGCTGCGGTTGGCGCACTGGCGGATGGGCTCATGCTCGTCTCCTGTTGTCCTTGCGGGCGCTTTTTCGGACGTGGCTCGCGAAGATTTTGATCTTCAGAACGCAATCGGGAATCGCGCAAGACTGATCTCGTTTCCCGTCTCGCTTGGCATCGTGCGGTCAATCCTTGTGTGACGGTGCGATCTTCCAGTCCACCATCAAGGCCGAGTTTGTTTCGGGACGTTTTGCGCCCGAGCGTTGCTCGGCCGGCTTATCCTGTTTGGCGAGATTGTACGCCGTGTTCACCAGCGCGACGTGTGAAAAGGCCTGCGGAAAATTGCCGACCTGACGTTTCGTGTGCGGATCGTATTCTTCCGCGAGCAGGCCGAGATCGTTGCGCAGCGCCAGCAGGCGCTCGAACATTTTGCGCGCTTCATCCTGTTCGCCAATCATCACAAGGCAGTCGGCGAGCCAGAAGCTGCAGGCGAGAAATGCGCCTTCACCCGGCGGCAGGCCATCTTTTCCTGCCGACGTCCGGTAGCGGAGAACAAGGCCGTCTCGCGTCAGCTCGCGCTGAATCGTCTTCACGGTCGAGCGGATGCGCGGATCGTCGGGCGGCAGGAAGCCGACCAGCGCAATCAGGAGGCAACTTGCATCCAGTTCTGTCGTCCCATAATGCTGGACGAAGGCGCCGACTTTTTCATTATAGCCGTATTGGCAAACCTCTTCGTGAATCCTGGCGCGGATTTCGCGCCAATGATCGACTGGTCCCTTGAGCCCGTAGTTCTCGACGCTCTTGACCGCGCGATCGAATGCGACCCAGGCCATGACTTTGGAATAGACAAATTGTTGCGGCCCACCGCGTACTTCCCATATGCCTTCGTCCGGCTTGTTCCAGATCGTCTCAAGGTGCTTCATCAATTCGCGTTGCAGATTCCAGACATCGGGGCTGCCGTCGAGCTTGCCGTCGTGGCTTTGGCACAGCGCATCCATGACTTCGCCGTAGATGTCGATCTGCACCTGTTGAGCGGCAGCATTGCCGATGCGGACGGGTTTGGAGTTCTCATAGCCAGTGAGCCATGGCACCTCCCATTCCTCGAGGCGCCGTTCGCCTGCGAGGCCATACATGATCTGCACCTGTTTCGGCGTTCCGGCGACGGCGCGCAGCAGCCAGTTGTGCCAGGCCTTCGCCTCGCCGTAGAAGCCGCCGTTCATCAGCGCGAGCAATGTGAACGTGGCATCGCGCAGCCAGCAATAGCGGTAGTCCCAATTGCGTGGGCCGCCGATTTGCTCCGGCAATGAGCTGGTCGGCGCCGCGACGATGCCGCCGCTCGGCGCATAGGTCAGCGCCTTGAGCGTGATCAGCGAACGCAGCACCGGCTCGTCCCATTCTCCGGCGCCGCGGAATTGATCGCACCACTCATGCCAAAAGGACTGCGTCTCGTGCAGCGCCTCGCGCGGGTCGACAGGGTCCGGGGGCGCGGCAAATGACGAACTGTAGGTGAGAACAAAAGGGACGACGTCACCAGGGCCGACCTCGAAGTCGCCGACCGTTTTCATGTCTTCGCCGCGCAAATCGACAGGCGTCCGCAGCGTCACCATATCCGGACCGGCGATGCCGCAAAGGGTTGCACGGTTCTCGATGCGGGTCATCCAGGGCAGGACCGATCCGTAGTCGAAGCGGATGACGAGTTCGGTGTGCATGGCGACGCGGCCGCGTTCGCCTTTCACGATGCGCACGATGTCGGAATTCTTGCCGCGAATCGGCATGAAATCCAGCACGGTCGCGGCGCCGGTGTCGGTCTCGATCTGCGTTTCGACAATGAGTGTGCGATCGATATACCGCCGCATGATGCGCGCATTCGCGTCGCGCGCGGCGAGCAGCCAACGGCCGTTCTTCGGCTCTCCGAGGATCGCGGCAAAACACGCGCTGCTGTCGAAACGCGGCCAGCACAGCCAGTCGATCGAGCCGTCGCGGCTGAGGAGGGCCGCGGTCTCGCAATCGCCGATCAGGGCGTAATCTTCTATGCGCGCTGCCATGCCGCCCCGTTCTCTAAAGCCGCGTGCCGCGATCCCAAGTTACGCCCGACCCTGTGCGAAACGGCCGCATGCGTTTGCGTGAACGCGCCTGATACCGGCCGCAACCTGCAGATGGAGATATCAGAAAACGGTGGAGAGGGTTTCGGCTGACTGTGCGGACGCAACATCATCATTTGGTGATTGGAAAATCTGAAAACTCAAGTGAAGCCCGCCACATGGCCAACGGATTTGCCACGCAAAAGTTCCATTTTGCGGCGATCGCACCATCTGGCCCTAGCGCAGCGGTATCAGCACTGCGACGGGAAGATGTGCAAACAGCGCTGCGACACCAAGCTCTGTGCCCTGTGCCTGAATCTCGGAGCCATCGAGGACATTGCGCCATCGTATCGCATCCGCGCCGGGCGGCAATGCAACGGCGCTTTCGGCCCATGCGTCCGGGCCGCTGTCGCGCGCTGGAAACAGCGCCGCCGCGACAATGAGGACGTCGTCTCCGTGTTGCCGCGCGAACGCGCAGAGGCGCGCTGCGGCCGGCCCCGACGCGGCGAGATCGGCATAGGAACCGTGCATAAACAAATCAGACTTTGCCTTGCGCAGACGCAGCAGCGCGTGCGTGAGCAGTAATTTGATGCGCCCGTCGTGCCAGTCGCGCAGCGCGTCCTGGACCCGTTCCGGCGTCAGCGCGCCGGCCTTGTCGCCGTCCAAGTCGCTGGTTTTGTCACCCGTCTTGTCGCCTTTCCTGCTGCTGCTTTTGCCGGCGGTTTTGGCGAGCAGCGCCTGCCGCGCCGGATAATCGACCGGACGGCGGTTGTCAGGGTCGACCATGCTGAAGTCCCATAGCTCCGTGCCCTGATAGAAATCCGGCACGCCCGGCACCGTAAGCTTGAGTGCGGCCTGCACGAGGCTGTTGCGAATGCCGAGCGGCGCGACCCGCGCCTGGAACGTCAGGAACGATTCGAGAAATGGATTCGTCCGCGTCACGTCGAGCGCGTGGCGGATGAAGGCCATTACGGCGTCCTCATATGTCATGTCCGGCGCCGCCCATGTCGTATGGCGCTTGGCCTCGCGCATGGATTTTGTCATCGCGCCTTCGATGCGCGTGCAAAATTCCGCTGCTACCGCGGCCGCAGGCAATTGCCCCGTCGACAGATCTGCGGGCCACGCGCCGAGCAGCAACTGATAGAACACGTATTCATCATCGCGATCCGGCGGCGCGTCGAGCGACGATCCGGAATGGCCGGCGCGCAACAGCCGGCTCCAGCCGGCGACATGCGTCGCCCAGTCCTCGGCAAGCTCCGACAGCACGGCCAGACGGGCGCGGGTGTCCTCGCCGCGCTTGGTGTCATGCGTCGAAGTGGCCAGCATCGCGTGCGGCGTGCGGCGTACGCGCTCCGCATTGGCGCGATGGAAGGCGGCGAGGCTGACATTGAACTGGTCAGGATGTCCGCCGACCTCGTTGAGCGCGAGCATGCGGTTGTAGCGATAGAAGGCGGTGTCCTCGAGCCCTTTCGCCATCACCGGGCCGCTGTACTGCTGCACCCGCATCGCGACGCGCACGACAGCGACGCGGCCGAACCCGCTGCGCGGTTTGGCGACAAGATCGCAGGTCATGAGCTGGTGCAGGAAATCGAACACGCTCGGATCGAGCGCGGCGTCGACGCGCCGGGCTTGCGCCACCGCCCAGTCGATGTCGCGCCGGTCGGCGTCCGCCGGCGCGCTGCCGTCGACATAGGTGCGATAGACGGGGAAGCAGGCAATGATCTGGCGCAGCGCGCGATGCAGCACGTTGTTGGTGAAATCGGCGGTGCGCGGATTGGTGCGCGCGACCCGCGCGGCGTCGCGGGCGAGCACGTTGAGTTCGCTCGCCATCTCGTTTTCCATGATCTGCAATTTACTCGTCCGCACGATGTCGGCGAACGGCGTGACATTGCCTGTGAAGCTCTCATAGAAGCGCGTCAGCGGCTCTTCGCCCGCGGGATCGATCAGCAGGCCGGTCGCGAGATTGGCGAATTCGTAGCCGGTGGTGCCGTCGACGCCCCATTCGGGGCGCAGCGCTTCATGCGGTGCGAGAATTTTTTCGACCAGCAGGTAGAACGGCCGGCTCGCCTTTTCGCGCAGCTTCACGCAATAGGCGCGCGGATCGAGAAGTCCGTCGATATGATCGAGCCTGATGCCGTCGAGCACGCCGTCGTCGAGCAGTTCGAAGACCAGCGCATGGGCATGGTTGAACAGGTCAGGCAATTCCATGCGGATGCCGGCGAGATCGTTGATGTTGAAGAAGCGCCGGTAATTGATGTCGTCGGCGGCGACGCGGAAATGCGCCGCGCGCCAATTCTGTTCGGCGATCAGCGCATCGAGGCGCGACCACGTCTCGAACAGGTCCGGCGTACCGTTGTAGCGTTCGACCGACGCGTTCACCGCGGCCGCCACGTCGGGATTGTCGCGAAAGCAGGCGGCGAGTTCGGCCTTGAGGCTGTCGGCCCGGCGGCGCAGATGCGGGCGCGCGGAATAGACATTGGCGAAGGCGTCGCTGAGCCGTTCGAGGTCGGGGTGCCGGTCGCCGAGAATCTGCGCATAATGCAGCGGACACACCGGCAGCTTGTGCGAGTCGTAAGCCCATACGGCGAACGAGCCTTCCTCGGGCGAAAATTTCAGCCGCAACGCGCCGGATTCGAGCACCGCGCCATACTGGTCGCCGAGAAACGGCACCAGCACCTTGCCCTGCAGATAGCGCCGGTCCGGGTCCCAATCGATATCGAACCAGCCGGCGAATTCGGAATCCTGGCCCCATTCGAGGACGTCGAGCCACCACGGATTGTCCGCGCCGCCGACGCCCATATGATTGGGCACGAAATCGAGAATCTGCCCGAGGCCATGACGGCGGAACGCGCTCACCATGCGGGCAAAATCATCGGGTGTGCCCAGTTCCGGATTGAGCGCGGTATGATCGACGATGTCGTAGCCGTGCAGGCTGCCGGGCCGCGCCTTGAGATAGGGCGAGGCGTAAACATGGCTGATGCCGAGCCGGGCGATATAAGGCGCCAGATCGGCCGCGTGACCGAATCCGAAATCCTTGGTGAATTGCAGGCGATAGGTCGCGCGCGGAATGATCTTCTGCGGTTCACCCGCCATGCGGTCTCCTCTTCTATTTATGTTGACGCGTCTTCTTCACGCGAACTTCGCTCGAAAACGCTCTGATTGCCGGATGCCGCGGCGACGGACCAGACGAGGCCCCATGCGCCGAGGGTGTCGTCGCCAATGCGGCCTTCGCTCCAGATGCGATTGTCGCGCGGCAAGGAAATGCCGGTCAGCGGTTCGTCGGTGAGATTGGCATGCAGCGTCAGCACGCTGGCGTCGGCGAGCGACCATGTCACCCTGACGGCCAGCGGGGCGAGGATGTCGTAATGCCCAGCATGGCCTGACAGGCCGCGCAGCCGCGGCACGATTTCCGCGCGCCGCACCGCGAGGATCGATTGATAGAAGGCGCGGCAGGCAGCATGCGGCTCCCGCGTGGCCTCATCCCAGTCAAGTTTTGCCGACAGGAACGTCGCTTCCGCGGTCGGATCGGGAATGCGTTCGCGCGCCTTTAGGTCCTGGAATTCCGGAAAGCGGGCAAACTCCTTGCGCCGCCCGTCGCGGATCGCCTGGGCGAGATCGCCCGCAAAATCGCAGAAGAACGGAAACGGCTGCGTCGCCGCCCATTCCTCGCCCATGAAGATCATCGGCACTTGCGGGGCCAGAAGGTAGATCGCGGCCACAGCGCGCACGGCCGCCGCCGGCGCGTAGGCGGTCAGCCGTTCGCCGAGGGCGCGATTGCCGACCTGATCGTGGTTCTGGATGAAGGACACGAACGCGGTCGGCGGCAGGCCCGCGCTCGGTTCGCCGCGTGGCTTGTCGCGATACGGCATCATCTCGCCCTGAAACGCAAAACCTTCGGCGAGCGCACGGCCGAGCTTGCCGGTATCGCCGGCATAGTCGACGTAATAGCCGGAGGATTCGCCGCTCGCCGCGGTATGCAGGACGTGGTGAACGTCGTCGTTCCATTGCGCGGTGTATTGCAGCGGTAGGCCGGCCGCATTGCGCGCGAGGCGCGAGGCTTCGTTGTCCTCGTTTTCGAGGATGAGATGCACATAGCGTCCTTGCGCCGACGCGCGCACCTGTTGGGCGATGCGCTCGAGGATGTGGTCTGGACTGTCGTCGAGGATGGCGTGCACGGCGTCGAGCCGCAAACCGTCGAAATGATATTCGTGGATCCAGAACAGCGCATTGGCGATCACCAGGTCGCGCATCACCTCGGCGCCGCCGGCATCGTAATTGACTGCCGCGCCCCACGGGGTGTGGTGGGTCTCGGTGAAGATCGGCGCGTAGGTGGAGAGATAATTCCCGTCGGGTCCGAAGTGATTGTAAACGACGTCGAGGAAAACCATCAGCCCGCGGGCATGGGCGGCATCGACCAGCGCCTTGAGATCGTCCGGCCGGCCATAGGCTGCGTCCGGCGCGAACCAGAGCACGCCGTCATAGCCCCAGTTCCGCCGGCCGGGGAATTCTGCGACCGGCATCAGTTCGATGGCGGTGATGCCAAGCGCTGCAAGCGTGTCGAGTTTGTCGATTGCCGCGCAAAACGTGCCTTCGGGTGTGAACGCGCCGACATGCAACTCGTAGAGGACGGACTCTTCCCACGGGCGGCCCTTCCAGTCCCCATCCTGCCAGCCATACGCGGCCGGGTCGATCACCTCGCTCGGCCCGTGGGCGTCCTGCGGCTGGAACCGCGAGGCCGGGTCCGGCACGTGCAGGCCATCCGGCAGCACAAACTGATACAGCGAGCCCGGCCGCGCGGGCAGGGTGCAGGCGTGCCAGCCAGCCGCCGTGGCTTGCATCGCGTGCAGCGTGTCATCGTCATGTAACTTCAGGCGGATATGGTTGTGTTTGGGCGCGAGCAGTTGGAATTCCACCCCGTCCGAACCGACAAGCGTCGCACCAAATCGCATCGCGAAGGCGCTGTGCGTCGGGTCGGAAACGCTGGACATAAAATTACCTCGTCGCGTTGCGGGCGGAGTGAGCGGGGTGTCGCGCTGAAGGTTCTGTTCTTCGCGTCTGCGGTGAACGCGCGGACGCCTGTGATCGCCATTGAACGCAAGAATGCATGGAATCGGCGAGGCGATTGTGAAATCGGAAGAAATTGCCGTGCGACGTAAACAGGATAAAGCCGGCCGGGTTCCTTTATCCGGCTCGCTCAGACAATCACGCACGCCGCGACAGCAACCTCGCAGGCTGGAATCTGCGGGCTTCAACTCGTGCATGTTTTCGAGACGGGCTTCACGACCGACCGGTACGACCGTGCCGTATGCACGCCGTTCGGTAACGTGGTGGGCCCTGGGTTTTTCCGCAAAAAGGCGGAACTCATTGCCCGGGCAGCGCGTTACAGCCAAGTCCAAGAAACCACATAAAAACAAACCATAAAGGGTTCCGTCATGCGGCAGAGTCGTGCGCGACCGAAAAAACTTAAAAGTCCAGCTCCTGTCATACTGGATCACGCACTCGTCTCGGCCGTTGGCGACGCATTGAGCGTCGCATTTTTGAAATGTCAGGCCCGCGCCCGCGCTTCTCACGTCACGCTCGATCAGCTTAGCCAGATGCTTGTGCGTCGCATTCTAGGCGATGTGCAGAATGGCGAGCGCGACACGCGGCGGTTGGTCGAGGGTGCGATGGAATGGGCCGCCGATAACCTGCTGCCATTGACATTGCCGACCGTGGGGACGCCGCCGATCCATCTCTCGGATGCCGATGTTGCGGCTACCGAGTTGGAGCGCCCCGAACGCCCCCGGTTGACGATGCAGGACGATCTTCACGCCAACGCGGCGTAACCACGATTTAATTTTGCGATCTGGATAGAACGGTCGGGATGAGGACTTCTCTCCCGGCCATTTTTTTGCGCCGGGCGGGTCATGCGCCGCGCCACGGCCTCTGATGGAAAATCCTGGCCCCTGATGGAAAACAGGTTTTTGGACGTATTCCGAACTAGAGGCATTTCACACAAGCCAAATCGCGGGTAGCAGAGGGGGCCTGCTTCAGGTTGTGGACGAGACCGACGACTTGAAGGAGGGGTATCCCGCTTTGCTGTCCGGGGCGCGCTGCGCTGAAAACGGAGTATTTGAGTGATGACGAGATTGCGCCGCGTGTCGCATGCGCTGATCGCTTTTGCATTGCTGACCACAGCCATCCATCCCGCTTCGGCCCAGAACGCCACGTCGCCAGCGCCGAGTTTCACCACGCCGTCGCCGCAACCGTCAGCCGCGCCGACTCCGTCGGAAACGGCGCCTGCCGCTGCTGTCCCCGCCGCTGCTCCGGCAAGTACGGCTTCGCCTGGCGATCAGGCGCAGACCCCGGCACCGGCCACCTCGTCCCCGGCCGATCCGTCGGTTGCCGCTCCGACTCCGGCAACATCGCCGATCAATGCCTTGCTGCCGCGTGACCTGACGCCATGGGGCATGTTCATGGCCGCCGACATGGTGGTGAAGGCGGTGATGATCGGGCTGGCCTTCGCCTCTGTCGTGACGTGGACGGTGTTTTTGGCGAAATCGCTGGAACTGATGATGCTCTATCGCCGTGCGCGGCGCGATCTCGCGGCGGTGATGGCGGCGACCTCGTTGCCGCAGGCGGCGCAGGCTGTCGGGCAGACGCGCGGCCCGATCGGTGCGATGATCGCCGCTGCGGCTGAAGAGCTGACGCTCTCGCATGACGCCTACGAGACCGATGGCATCAAGGAGCGCGTGGTCTCGCGCATCGAACGCATCGAGGCTGGGGCGGGCCGGCGCATGATCGTCGGTACCAGCGTGCTTGCGACCATCGGCGCGACGGCGCCGTTCGTCGGCCTGTTCGGTACGGTCTGGGGCATCATGAACAGCTTTATCGGTATCTCGAAGCAGCACACGACCAATCTTGCCGTCGTTGCCCCCGGCATTGCCGAGGCGCTCCTTGCCACCGCGTTCGGCCTCGTTGCCGCGATTCCCGCCGTCGTCATCTACAACGTGTTCAGCCGCTGGACCGGCTGGCAGCGCGCCATCTACACCGATGCCGGCGCACAGGTGATGCGGCTGGTGAGCCGCGATCTCGACCGCGAAGGCGCCCAGCCGGCGCTGGCGCCGCGCCGCCAGAGGGTCTGAGAGAATGGCGATCCGGCTCAAGAGCGAGGCTGACGGTCTCGACGAAATTCACGAGATCAACGTCACGCCGTTCATCGACGTCATCCTCGTGTTGTTGATCATCTTCATGGTGGCTGCGCCATTAGCGACGGTGGATGTCGCGGTCGATCTGCCGACCTCGAACGCGACGCAACAGCAGCGCCCCGACAAGCCGATCTATCTCACGGTGAAGACCGACCGCAGCCTCACGCTCGGTGACGACACCGTGCCGGACGGACAGTTGGCGACAAAACTCGATGTGCTGTCGGGTGGCGACAAGGAGCAGCGCGTCTTCCTGCGCGCCGACAAGGCCGTGCCCTACGGCGAACTGATGAGCGTGATGAACCGGCTGCGCACGGCGGGCTATCTCAAGATCGCGCTCGTCGGCCTCGATGCGGAGCAGGCTCCGTGAGCGACCCGGCTCCACGCGGGAGCGGCCGGCTGCGCTGGCTTTTCTGTTTTGTCGTGGTGCTGTGCCTGCACGGCGGTGTCGCTTTGGCGCTGATCCTGCACAAGGCGGAGCCGGAAGCGGGACCGGCCGAAAACGTCGTCATGATGGAACTGGCGCCGGTGCCGGTCGCGCCGACCGACACGCCGGTCGAGACCCCGCCGACCGAAGACTCGCAAGCCGCGATCGATCCGCCCGTCCCTGAAGACAAGCCGGAAGACAAGCCGGTCGAGGAGCCGCAGCCCGAGCCGGATCCGCCACCGGTGCCGGACCCGCCGCAGGTTGAGCCGCCGCCGCAGGCGCCGAGCGTGGTCGAGATGCCGCAGCCCAAGCCGAAGCCACGGCCAAAGCGCGAAGAAAAGAAGCGCACCAAGGCCTCGACGCACTCGTCCGTCTCGGCGCCGCGCGTTGCCGCCCGTGAAGCGGCGCCCGAGCGCGGCGAGGTGCGCAACAATGCGGCCTCGGCGGCAAGTTGGCGCAATCGGCTCGTCGCGCATCTGCAACGCTACAAGAACTATCCCTCCGACGCCCGTGCGCGCGGCGAGCAGGGCACCGCCGTGCTGAGTTTCTCGATGAACCGTTCAGGCCGCGTGACATCGGCGCGTATCGGCCGCGGCTCCGGCTCCGCGCAACTCGATGCCGCGACGCTGGCCATGATCCGCAGCGCCGAGCCGCTGCCGGCCCCGCCCGCCGACGTTGCCGGCAATTCGTTCCAGTTCTCCGTCCCGATCCGTTACAATATCCGCTGACGGCAGGGCGTTCGCTGCGGGCTGCATGTCGTTGTGGGACAACGGCCTCGCGCAGGCCATGACGCGGTTTGTTCGATACGGCTGCGCCGTACAACTTGCCTGATACGCCTTGCCGAAGCCGGGTCTTTTCGAGCAAGGTAATTGTGAAGCTTTTGGGCGGGCGATCGGAGAGATCATGCAACGCGTCACGATCACACTTGATGACGAACTGATGGACGAACTCGACAAGATCATCGAGTCGCGCGGCTATCAGAACCGCTCGGAGGCGATCCGCGATCTGGCGCGTTCCGGCATCCTGCAGGCTGCCGAGGAAGCCGATCCGAAGCAGGATTGCATCGCCGCCGTCGTCTATGTCTATGACCACGCGGTGCGCGAACTCTCCAAGCGACTGACGCAGAATTTCCACGATCACAGCGAACTGTCGCTGTCGTCCATGCATGTGCATCTCGATCACGATCAGTGCATGGAGATCACGGTGCTCAAGGGAAAGCGCGGCAAGGTGCAGCATTTTGCCGAGCATCTGATCGCGGAGCGCGGCGTGCGTCATGGCCGCCTCGTGGCCGTCCCGCTCGATGCGCCGCTCAAGGGTGGCGATCAGGAACATGATCACGGGCATGCGCATGGCCGCTCATCCGCACGCGCGAAAGCCCGCGCTGACGACTGATTCTGCATCGCCCGGCATTACCTCCGGTCACGGCGCTGGCGCGCGCGCCTGCGATCGTGATCGCTTCAGCGCCGATGCCCGGTTGATTTGCCGATAATTCTCCGCAAGGTGCCCCCTGGGAGGCGGGGATGGGTGAATGCCGTCGATAATCATTGCTGCTGCCTGCGCTCTGGCAGCGACCGTTTATTGGGCGCTGCTCGGGACCATGCTTGGCCGCCGCATGCTGCCGCCGACGCTGGTGCGCCCGGCCGCGCCGATCCTCGGCTGGGCGGTGCATAGCGCGATTGCCCTGCCGCTGTTCTATGTGCTTCCTTTTACCTCTGTGAGCGTCGCTGTTGTCGCACTGGCGCTGCTTTGCGCCGTGGCAGCGCTGCACCTGTATGGGCCGTTGCCGCCGTTGATGCCGCCGGCCGCGATGGTGCCGCTCGCGGCTGTCGCACTGGCCGCGATCGTTGCGCTTGCGCCGGCCTCTGCCGTCACACCGGAGGTGACGGCAGGCGGCGTGCGCCTCTCCGCCGAAATGTTCGATCACTCGAAGCTGGCGATGATCGATGCGATGACGCGTCTCGGCATGCCGCCGGTCAATCCGTTCTTCGGATTGTATGGCGAGCCGGGACGGCTGGCCTATTACTACCTTTATTATTTCAGCGCGGCGCAATGCGCACTGGTCGCCGGCCTGACTGGATGGGAGGCCGATATCGCGATGACATGGTTCGCGGCCTTCAGTTCTGTGCTCCTGGCCATGGGGATCGCGGTGCATCTGAGCGAACGACGCTCTGCCGCCTTCTGGGCCGGCGTTCTAGCGTTGAGCGCATCGTTGCGGGTGCTGTTCAAATTTCTCGTCGGCGATGAACGGCTGGGAGAATATCTGGCCGCCGCCTCCGGCTATGACGGTTGGCTGTTCCAGTCGTTCTGGGTGCCGCAACATCTCATTTCGTCGTCCTGCGTGGTGCTGGCGACGATCCTTCTGTGCAGCTTTGCAGTTCGCCGCAGCCTGCTCGCCTGCGTCATCATCATGTTGACCGTCGCCGCCGGGTTCGAAAGCTCGACCTATGTCGGCGGCGTGACGTTTGCGCTGGCCGCCATCGTCATCGGCCCCGTGCTGCTGTGGCGGACGGAACCGAAGGAACGCCTGCGCCTGCTGTGCTGGCTTGCGGCGACCGCCGTCGCAACGTTGCTGCTCGTCAGTCCGTTCCTGCACGATCAGGTCGCAAGCGTGGCCTCGCGCGAGACGGCGTCGCCGATCATCCTGCGGCCGATGGACGTTTTCGGCTGGTCGATCCCGCAGGCGCTGCGCGCCATCATCGACGGACCCGGTTATTGGCTGGTCTGGCTGCCGTTCTATCTGCCTGCGACCTATATCGCCGGCCTCGCAACGCTCGCTTATCTGCTGCGCACGACGCAGGTCTCGTCCCAGCGCACGTTCATTCTTGTGTTGTGTGCGTTGACGGTGATGAGCCTCATCGGCTCATGGCTGCTGATCAGCACCGTCGGCTACAACAACGATCTCGGCTGGCGTGCGTTGCTGCCGGCCGCGGTAGTGCTCATGGCAGCGGCCGCCTGCGGTCTGGCGCAATGGCGCAGCATTTTGGGGCGTGGCATTGCCGTCGTCGCGCTGGCCGGTCTGCTGCTCGGCGCGCCGGGGACCTATGACATCATTTTCAACGCGATCACCGACAGCAGCGCGAGGTCGCGCGCGGTCTTCGCCGGGACGCCGGAGATGTGGGCGGCGGTTCGCCGTCATTCCGCGCCAACGGAACGGGTCGCTAACAACCCGTTGTTTCTCGAAGACATGACGCCGTGGGCCGTCAACAGCTCCTGGGCGTTGCTGTCGAATCGCAGTTCCTGCTTTGCCGGCCGCGAACTGACCCTGGCCTATGCGGCCTTGTCCAACGAGCGGCGCGAAGGGATCGACGCGCAGTTCATTCGCGTCTTCGCCGGCAAAGGCTCCGAATCCGACATCTACGAATTGGCCAATGAATACGGCTGCCGTGTCATCGTCCTCACGCGACAGGACGGCGCCTGGGCCAAGGACCCGTTCGACGACAGCCCGCTCTATCGTCTGGTCGAGGAAAAGAAAGACGCGTGGCGCGTGTACCGCGCGGTCGATTATCCGCTGCCGCAGAAGGTTTTGGCGCGATAATCGAATTACCGCGCCAATAGAGCATTTCCACTTTTTTTCGAATCACGGAAATGCTCTATCTCTTTGTTCCGGCGCAATTCCGGACGGAAAACCGCTTCGCACTTTTCCTGGAATTGCTCTCAACGCGACGAAGCCGCCTCAAATGCCGCTGTACCAGTTGAAACCCTGCTTCAGCCAATAGGTGTTGGGGAATTCGTTGGTCACTTCGATGGATGTGATCCATTTCGGATTCTTGAAGCCGAGTTTTGTCGCGGTGCGCAGCCGCAGCGGATAGCCGAACGGATCGGTGATCGGCTGCTTGGCATATTTGGTGGCAAGAATGGTCTGCGGATGCAGCGCCGTCGCCATGTCGATGCTTTCGGTGTAGTCGTCGGCGCATTTGAAGGCGATGTATTTGGCTGTGAGGTCGGCGCCGACGCGCTCCAAAAATGTCTTGAAATTCACGCCGGACCACTGCCCGATATAGTCCCAGCCTTCCACGCAGATGTGGCGCACGATCAGCTCCTGCTCCGGGAGCGCTGCGATCTGCTGTGCGGTCCACGGCCGCTTGTCCTTGATGAGGCCGGCAAGCTCGAGCTTCCAGGTCGCGCCGTCGACCGGTTTCACGTCCTCGATCTCGTAATAGGCATTGAAGCGCGGCGGTTTGATCACGTCGGCTTCGGTGAAGGTCGGTGCGAGGTGATTGGGCCGGAAGATCAGCTCTTGAACGCCATCATTGAACGACGACACGCCCATGAGAAACGCCTGCATCACTTTGG
>Ga0310811_10000630_pt1 | contig 45068 bp, 35 predicted proteins | sample YCmetagenome_FD_207642 | JGI IMG/M metagenome (GOLD analysis project Ga0310811, IMG submission 207642) | Soil microbial communities from experimental microcosm in Duke University, North Carolina, United States - YC | ecosystem: Engineered > Artificial ecosystem > Soil microcosm > Unclassified ...
TCCAGCGAAAGCTCAACCAGGTGAGCAGGGCGATGGCGGCGAAGCCGATCACATAGCCGCAGCCATGCGGCACGGTCCGCCCGTAGGCGGCGAGGCCGATGGCCAGGCTCATCGCGCCGGGACCGGCGAGGATGGGCATCGCCATGGGGGTGAGCGAGATGTCATCCTTCACTTCACCGGCAGCCTGTTCCTTGGGAGTCACGCGGCTTTGGTTGTTCAACATCCCCCAGCCGGAGTGCGCGACGAGCAGGCCGCCGGCGATGCGGAGGTCGTCGATGGTCACGCCGAAAAACTCGAGGAGAAGGTTTCCGCAAAAGAGCGATGCAGTGAGGATGAGAAAGACATAGAGGCCGATCTTGGCCGCCATGGCGCGTCGATGCTCGACCGTGTCGTCGGACGTCATCCCGTAGAACATGGGGGCATGACCGATGGGATTGATCATCGGAAACATCGCAATGAAAGCGACTGCAATGGAATGCAGGAAGTCAGACATGCCGGCAGGCAGAAGAGCGCAAATCGGGGCGCAGAGCCAGCGCCGTCCGAACTGGGAGTTTTTTACAGAAGATCGCGAAGGGCGCGAAGAAGGGAGGCTGACTTTCACCCCTTTGCGACCTTCTGTGAGGAATGGGATGCTCTGAGTCTACAGGAGCGCCGCGTGGTGCGTGGCTCTATTTGTTGTCCCGTTCCATGGCCTCGTGGAATTCCTGGAAGAACTCCGGCCGGGCGGACTCCACGCGGTTCCAGTTCGGGATGAGCGGGGCGCCCAGCGGATCGGCCAGGTAGTCCTCCGCGGCGATGCGGAGGCTTTTGACGAAGAGCGCGGCGATGCCTTCTTCCTCGTGCCGGTCGCAGGTCAGGCCGTTGATCTCGGCATCCGCGGCATGGTAACGGATCGCGTCCTCGGCGGTGCGCAGGTACACGGCGAGCAGAGTGTCGAAGTGGGCGCGGCTGAGTGCGACCCCTTGCAGGGAGAGCGTGCGGAAGACGCAGCGGGCCACGTCCGCGGCCGTGTGTTCCAGGGCGTGCCGTCCCGAGGTGGACTGGATCGGGTGATGCCGGTGGTCGTAACGCTCGGCGATATCCACCTGGCAGATGGCCTTCGGCGCGACGACGCGGAACATCTCGGACAGGATGCCCACTTCCACGCCCCAATCCGCCGGCATGCGCATGCGGCGGAGGATGTCGGCATCGAGGCACATCTCGCCCGAGAGCGCGTAGCGAAACGCATCGAGGTAGCCGAGATATGCGTGCGGTCCGAGGATGAGGCTCAGAGAGCGGATGAGCGGGGTGAAGAGCAACCGGGTGACCCGGCCGTGGAGCCGGTCGGAGAAGCGGGCGCTGTAGCCCTTCGCAAAATCGAAGCCGAGGGTGGGATTCGCCACGGGATAGCAGAGGCGGGCCAGAAAGGCGCGATCGTAAGTGAGGATGTCGCAATCGTGGACGGCGATGACCCGCGCCCGCTCGCCCGCGAGCAGGGCGCCGAAGCAGAGCCAGAGGTTGCGGCCCTTGCCCGGTACACCGAGCGGGAGATTGCCGGCTTTTAATCCCGCGATGAGCTTCTTCAAGCGCGGGCCGTCGTTCCACAGCAGCCGCACCGGAGCGGCGCAGTCGGTGAAGGCGCGCCGGGCTTTGCGAAAAGCGGCGGCGTCCGCGCCATCGAGGCCGACGACGATCTCGGACAGATAGGGGACCTCGCGCAGGTGGCGGATGATATTCTCCAGGGCTGGCGTGCCGATCTCGCGCGCGTGACAGGGCAGGGCGAGGGCGATTGGCCGCTCGGCGGAGAAGGTGGTGAGCTCCCGCTCGAGGCGATCGACGTCCGGTTCGCCGAGGCGGTGCAGAGTGGCGATGGAGCCGGTCTGGAAAAAGTCTGCCATGCGCGGAGGTGGGCTTTGTTTGCCACACCCAACCCCAATCCGCCAGAGTCGGCGAGAATGAAAGGCACCTTCCAGCGCATCGGCTTCGTTTCCACGCGATTTGCGGGGACGGACGGAGTCAGCTTCGAGGCCGGAAAATGGGCGCGGCTTTTTGAAGAAGGCGGAGCCGAATGCTTCTGGTTCGCCGGACAACTGGAGACACCACCGGAGCGCAGCTATCTCGTGCCGGAGGCTTTCTTCAATCATCCCGACGTGCTGGAGATCCAGGCCGGGCTCTTCGGCGTAATGGAGCGCACGCCGGAAATTACGCGCCGGGTGGTGGCGATGACCGGCCGACTGAAGGCCGCGCTTCTCGACTTCGTCAGCCGGTTTCGGATCGATCTGCTCGTCGTCCAGAATGCGCTGGCGATCCCCATGCACATCCCGCTTGGGCTGGCCCTCGCGGAATTAATCGGCGAGTCGAGGATACCGACGATCACGCACCATCACGATTTTGCCTGGGAGCGCGAGCGTTTCGCAGTGAACGCGGCCGGGGACTGGCTGGAGGCGGCCTTCCCGCCGCGCCTGCCGGGCATGGCGCATGTCGTGATCAATTCCCTCCAGCAGCAGGCGCTCGCCGGGCGATGCGGGCTCGAGGCGGTGGTCATCCCGAATGTGCTCGATTTCGATCTTCCGCCGCCGGAGCCGGACGACTACGCGCGGAGTTTCCGCGCGGAGATCGGAGTGAGCGAGGAGGCGACGCTCGTCCTGCAGCCGACGCGGATCGTGGCGCGAAAGGGTATCGAGCACAGCGTGGAGCTGGTGCGCCGGCTGGCGGACCGCCAGGCCGTCCTCGTTCTGTCCCACCCGGCAGGCGACGAGGGGCTGGATTATCTGCGCGAGGTCGAGAGTTGCATCGCCCAGGCCCGGATCCCCGCGGTTTTCCTCGCCGGACGCATCGGCCAGACCCGGGGGACGACGGCAGATGGGCGGAGGATTTTCACCCTTGCCGACATTTATCCGCAGGCTGATCTCGTGACCTATCCGTCCTCCTGGGAAGGTTTCGGAAATGCGTTGATCGAGGCGGTCTATTTCGGCCGGCTGGTCCTCGTGAACAGATACCCGGTCTATCGGAGCGACATCGGGCCTCGCGGCCTCCGCGTCGTGGAGATGGATGGCGAAATCACCAACGAGGTCGTTGCCGAAGTACGGCACCTGCTCGATGACGCCGACCTGCGCGCGGAGTGGGCGCGCGAGAATTTCCACGTCGGCCGGGAGTCTTTCTCCCTCGATCTCGCCCGGGAGAAGTTGACCGGAATCCTTGCAGGCCTGAGGCGACCTCTTGCCAGTCCGTCAGTAGACGGTTAGGCTCCGCGCCCTTCTCCCGATGCTGGAAATTTCCCGCCGCCTCGCTCTTGGTCTCGTGCTGATTATCGGCGCGGCTGCGCTGCTGCTCTTTTCCGATCTGGGCTCCCGCGTGGAAGCCTCGAAGACACCGAAGCGGGATCGCGCGGCACGCGTGGCGCTCGTCCAGCCCGCCTCTCAGGCCGTCCTGGACGACGGCGTGCGGGGGATCGTCGAGGCGCTCGGGGCACGTGGCTACGTCGATGGCCAGACCCTCGCGCTCAAGAAATACAACGCCGAGGGCGATGCTGGAGTCTCCGCCGCCATTGCCAAGGAAATGGCGAATGGCGACTCCGACCTCCTCGTCACGGTCAGCACCCTCTCGCTGCAATCGGTCGCGAACGCGAATCGCACCACCCGCAAGCCGCATGTCTTCGCGCTCGTGAGCGATCCCTCGGCGACCGGAGTCGGGGTGTCGAAGGATAAGCCGCTCGATCACCCGGCGTGGCTGGCGGGCTACGGCACCATGCAGCCGGTCGAGCCGGCCTTCAAGATTGCCCGGGAAATGAAGCCCGATCTCAAGCGCGTGGGCGTCATCTGGAATGCCTCCGAGGCGAACTCCGAGGCGCAGATCAAGATCGCGCGCAAGGTCTGCGCGGATCTTGGGATCGAGCTCATGGAGTCCACGGTCGATTCGTCCTCCGGGGTGGGCGAGGCGGCGGGCGCGCTCATCGCGCGAGGCGTCGAGGCGATCTTCCTGCCTGGGGATGTGATGGTGATGGTCGGTGCGGACTCGTTGATCGCGGCGGCGAAGAAGAGCGATGTTGCGGTCTTCAGTGTGATCCCGCCGAATGCCCGCAAGGGCGCGCTCTTCGACATCGGCGCGGACTACTACGAGGTCGGTCGCCATGCGGGGGATCTCGCGGCGGACATCCTCGACGGCCGCGACCCTGCGAAGATCGAGATCGTCAACTATCTGCCCGAGTCGGTTTTTATCAACGAGCAGACGCTTGCCGCCCTCGCCAAGAAAGGCTGGCAGCTGCCCGACGCGGTGCGCCAGCGTGCCAAGACGATCATTGGCGCCGACGGCAAGGAACAGCCCGGTCCCGCCGCGGGCGTTGCCGCCGCGCCGCCGCCGGCCCGCAAGCGCGAGAAGCCGTGGAATCTCTACGCGATCATGTACACCGAGTCGCCGCCGGCCGAGGAGACGATCGCCGGCCTGCACGAGGGCATGAAGAAATGGCCGCTCGTCGAGGGCAAAGACTACACCTTTCACCTCCTCAACGCCCAGGGCGACATCGGCACGCTGAACAGCCTCATCGACGCCGCGCTGACCGATGGGGCGGACATCATCATTCCGATCTCGACGCCATCGCTGCAGGCCGCCGTCCGCAAGGTGAAGGACCGACCGGTCGTCTTCTCGCTCATCGCGAATCCCATCGCCGCGGGCGCGGGCAAGTCTTACGAGGATCATTTGCCGAATGTCACCGGCATCTCGGTGCTGGCGCCCACGGACGACATGCTCGATCTGCTGCGCAAGCACTTCCCGCAGTACAAGCGGATCGGCACGCTCTACTGCCCTGCGGAGGCAAACTCGGTCGACTTGAAGGATACGCTCATCGCGCATGGCAAGGCGCGCGGCTTCGAGGTCGAGACGGTCGCCGTCAGCACGCCGTCCGAGCTGCCTGACGCCGCCATGTCGCTCGCGAGCAAACCGATCGACGCCATCGTGCAGATCTCCGACAACCTCACGAGCGCGGGCTTCACCGCGATCTCCCGGGCGGCCAATCAGGCCCGCAAGCCGCTCTTCTCGCTCAATAGCACGACGATCGGCCTCGGTGCGCCGGTTTCCTTCGGGCGCGATTACCACGAGTGCGGCATCCAGACCGCGAAGCTGACCTTGCGCGTCATGAACGGGGAGAACCCCGCGAAGATCCCGTTCATCCTTTCCCCGCACGTGGTCAAGAAAGCCAGCCTGCCCAACGCCCGCATCAACGGCCTGCTTCTCCCACAGGGCTATCTCGACGAGATGGAAACCGTGATTCCGCAATAACCATGGATATCCAGAGCACACGGGACGCCGGAGCCTTCCTCATCACTCTCAATGGCCGGCTGGACGCCACCTGGGCCGACCCGGTACAGGCCGCGCTCGATGCGGCGATCCGTGCAGGTGAGCACCGGATCGTGATGGATTTTGCCGGCGTCGATTACGTCAGTTCCGCCGGGTTGCGAGTCGTGATTGCCGGCTACAAGCAGCTGCGTGCGATCCAGGGCGGCTTTACGATTCGTGCCGCCCAGCCAACCGTCGCCAAGGTGATCGAGCTTTCCGGCCTGGGAGTCCTGCTCCAGGCGCCGGAACCGTTGACCGCCGCTTGCGAGGTGGGGAGGAGCTTCGAGACCGCCAGCGCCTCGTGGGAGAGCCATGGCACGGCGTCCACCGTGAGTCTGCGCGCCGTCGGCGGCGCATCCGCGTTCGATATCGGTGAGGGCGGGCTGGTGGATTTCCCCCCGGGGCGCTTTGGCCTCGGCGTGGCCGCCCTGGCCGGAAGCCGCGAGGAGGCTCTGCCCCGGCTTGGTGAGTTTCTTTTCGTGGCGGGTTGTGCGGCACATCTGTCTTCCGACGGAGCAAATCGTCCGGATTTCGTGATCTCGGAGCAGGCCTTCATCCCGTCCGGATGGATTTCGAGCGGCCTCGTCGCCGACGGATCGCCCAGCCTGCTGCTCCGGTTCGAGGTCCGGCCGGAGAGCCGCGGCATTCCGCAGGCCGAGCTGGCCCGTACCGCCCTGGAGGCCTCCGGCGCATCCATGGCCGCGTTCGTGGTGGTGGCGGAAACGGCCGGCCTCGTCGGTGCCTCGCTGCGCCGGTCCCCGGAGACCGGCGAGGGAGATCCCTTTTCTTTTCCTGGCGTGCGGGATCGACTGAGTTTCACGAGCGAGCGGGCTTTCCGAGATACGACCTGTCTGCTCGTGGGTGTCGTCGCCGGCGCCGGCTCCTCCTGGGGAGATCGGTTGCGGCCGCTCGACCCCACCCGGTCACTTTACGGGCATGTCCATGCCGCGGTGTTTCCTTACCGCCCGATCCGTAAAGGCGACATCGCTCTCGATGAGACGGTGCGCGGCCTTTTCGATGCCGGCGGCCTGCAGGCTCTGCTGCACTTGCTCAACGATACGCGCGAGCCGGAAGGCTCGGGCGACAGCGAATTCCACCGTGGCGCCTGCTGGGTTGCCCCCATTGCCAGCGCCAACGAGCCATGACTCTCCTCCTCGGCGCTCTCACCATTGGCCTGATCCTCTCGCTCCTTGCGATGGGTGTGATGGTTTCGTTTCGCATTTTCTCGGTGCCCGACATCACGACGGACGGTTCGATCACGCTTGGGGCAGCGGTGGCCGCCACGCTCATCGTGGCCGGGGTGCCTCCGTCGCTCGCGACCCTGGCCGCCCTTGTTGCCGGATTGATCGCCGGTTCGGTCACGGGCGTCATTCATACCAAGTTCAAGATCGATGCCCTGCTCTCCGGCATCCTGGTCATGACCGCGCTGTATTCCGTGAACCTGCGCGTGATGGGGAAGAGCAACGTGCCCCTGATGAGCGGCACCACCCTGGCCAGCGAAGCCGGAGCCCTCGGTGAGAAAATCATCGGCAGTACCCGGGTCAATCTGCTCGGCTGGCCCGTCTCCGCGGCTGATTTGAGCATCCTGTTCGGGGCGCTGGTCTGCGCGACGATCGGCGCGCTCGCGGTCTACTTCTTCTTCCGCACCGAGATCGGCACCGCGATGAGGGCTACGGGAGACAACTCGCAAATGGTCCGCGCCCTCGGCGCTAATGTCGAAGTGTACCGCATTTTCGGCCTCGCCATGGCGAATGGCCTGGTCGCTCTCTCCGGGGCGCTGCTCGCGCAGTACCAAGGATTCGCCGACGCGCAGATGGGCATCGGCATGGTCGTGTGGGGTCTGGCGAGTGTGATCATCGGCGAGGCGCTGACGGGTGGCAATCGCAGCCTCGGACTTACCCTCGTCGGCGCGATCTTCGGTTCCGTTCTCTTCCGCCTGCTCGTTGCCATCGCGCTGCGGTGGGGACTCAATCCGAACGATCTCAAACTCATCACGGCTATATTCGTATTTGCCGCGCTCGTTCTGCCAGGCCTGCTGACCAAACTCCGGAGGAAAACGGCATGACCACGATGCTTTCGCTCAAAGGCCTGCGCCGTACTTTCAACGGCGGAACGGTCAACGAAGTCCGTGCTTTGCAGGGCATCGATCTCGAGGTCGAGGAAGGATCCTTTGTTCAACTTCTCGGCATGAATGGCTCCGGGAAATCCACGCTGCTCAATGCCGTGGCGGGTTCGTTCTTTCTCGACGCGGGCTCGATCAAGCTCGACGGCATCGACATCACGCGCTGGCCGGAGCACCGGCGTGCCGCGCTCGTCGGCCGGGTGTTCCAGAATCCCTTCAGTGGCACCGCGCCGAATCTCTCCATCGCGGAGAACTTTGCCCTCGCCTCCCGGCGAGGCCTTGGTCGCGGTCTGGGCTGGGCGCTGAATCGCCAGCTCATGGAGGATCTGCGCGCCCGCGTCGCCTCGCTCCGCATGGGGCTCGAGGACCGGCTCGATAACGCGATCGGCTCACTCTCGGGTGGTCAGCGTCAGGCGCTGACCCTGCTCATGGCGACCTGGCGGCGGCCGAAGCTTCTCCTGCTCGACGAGCACACGGCGGCACTCGATCCGAAAAGCGCGGACCAGGTCATCCAGCTCACCGAGGAGGTCATTCGACGCGAGAGGCTGACCGTCCTCATGGTCACGCACTCGATGTCCCAGGCCGTGAACCTTGGCGGCCGCATCGTCATGCTGCACAAAGGGCAGGTCGCCCATGACTTCAGCGGGGCGGAAAAGAAGCGCCTGCGCGCCGAGGACCTCGTGGATCGCTTTCACGAAATCCGCGCCCGGGAGCTGCTCGACGAGCGCGCGGCGGAACTGCTGCGGAATTGCTACGTCTGAGATTTTTTACAGAAGATCGCGAAGGATCGGAGAAAAGATGGCGTCCCGGACCTGCGGGAGCATTTCCCATGGGCGGGCGAAGCGCCCGCCGAGCCGACTTTTCGCGGCGCGAGCAAGGTGTCAACCGTCGCGACCTTCTGTAAAAAGGTATTTCTCCCCTCAGAGACCTTTTAGAGCCTCCTCGATTTTCTCGAAGCTTGGCAGATCTTTCGGAGTCGGCGTCTGCTCGCTGTAGACGATCTTTCCGGCCTTATCGATGACGAAGGCCGCGCGTGCGGACGTGTCGCCGATGCCGGCCAGATTCGGGAAAAGCACGTCGTAGGCCTTGGTCACTTCCTTGTTCAGGTCGCTCGCGAGCGGGATGGTGATGCCTTCCTTCTTCGCCCAGGCATCCTGGGCGAAGGGCGTATCGACGCTGATGCCGACGACCTTTGCGCCGAGATCGGCATATTTTTGCAGGCCGCCGGAAATGTCGCACATCTCCGCCGTGCAGACGCTGGTGAACGCCGCCGGGAAGAACAGGAGGACCGTGTTGGTGGAGCCGAAATTCGCGCTCAGGGTCAGGTCGGCGAGGCCTTCTGACCCCATGGTTTTAAGAGTGAAATCCGGAGCGGTGGTGCCGATGGGAAGAGCCATAATGAGAATGAGTTGAGCGACTTAAGCGAGGGAATGATTGGTCTCGCAAGGTGAATCTGATTTGCTGGCTGACATGAGGTGGACGCCCTCCGGACCCCACGCTGCTTTGATCGAGCTCGACGGGATGGATATCGCCACGACGCGGGCGATGTCCCGCGCCATCCTGCGCCTGCTGGAGGACGAACGGCCGAGGGAGATCGTCGATTTTTCCGCCGCCTTCGACAAGGTGCTGCTCGAGTTTCGCCATGGCGAAGAGACACCGGTACTGGCCTCGAAATGGACGCGCAGATTTTCCGTCCTGGAGCCCGTGGAGGAGGCCGCGTCGACCCTGCATGAAATCCCGGTGGTCTACGACGGCGAGGATCTCGCGGAACTCGCCGCCCGGCACGATCTGGGCGTTGGGGAGGTGATCACCCGTCACACGGCGCCGATTTACGACGTGGTGCTCCTGGGGTTTTCGCCCGGCTTTCCCTATCTCGCCGGGCTCGACCCGAAGCTCGTCACGCCCCGGCGGGCCAGTCCGCGTCCGAAGGTGCCGGCTGGCTCGGTGGCGATCGGCGGCAGCCATACGGGGATCTACAGTATCGAGAGTCCGGGCGGCTGGCACCTCCTGGGCACCACGCCGGTGCGGGTGTTCGATCCCGCGCGTCGCGAGCCGGGTGATGAGGCGATGTTCCTGCTGAAGGCCGGCGATCGCGTGAAATTTCTTCCCGTGGAGTAGCGATATGGAAGTCCTGGAGATCATCAAGACCGGCCTCGGGGCCAGCATCCAGGATCTCGGGCGCGTCGGCTGGAAGCGCTTTGGCGTGCCGCCCAGCGGGGTGATGGATCCGCACGCCGCCATCTGGGCCAATCGGCTCGTGGGCAACTCGGACGGCCTGCCGGTGTTGGAGCTCCTGATGCAGGGAGCAGAGTTGCGAGTTCTCACCGACCGCCGGTTCGCCGTGACCGGCGCCGAGGCGGGCGCGGCGGTCCCGGCCTGGCATGCCCGCACCATGGCTTCCGGGACCATGCTGTCCTTTCCGCACGGAGCGCACGGCCTCTGGACCTATGTGGCGGTACACGGCGGGTTCGATGTCGACGAGATCATGGACAGCGGCAGTACCTATCCGCGCGGGGGGATTGGGCGCGCTTTGCAGGCCGGAGACCGGTTGTGCGCCGGGAGCGATACCGAGGCCGCCCACGTCGGCGAGAGCTGGACCTCCTGGAACGAACAGCGCGACTACGGCTCGCCTCCCTTGGTGAAGGTTTGGCGAGGGCCGCAATGGACCTGGTTCGACGCCGCGGAGCGCCGCTGCTTCCTCGATGCGGAGTGGGAGGTCTCCTCGCGCAGCGATCGCGTCGGCTACCGGCTGGAGGGCGCGCGGTTGAACGCGCCGGCGGAGGAGATGCGCAGCGAGCCGGTGCTCGTGGGCTCGATCCAGGTGCCGCCGAATGGCCAGCCCATCGTCACCATGCGCGATGGGCCCACGGTGGGCGGGTATCCGAAGATCGGGATCGTGGATCCGGAGTCACTTTCCTGGCTGGCGCAATGCCGTCCCGGCGTGCGTTTCCGCTGGGTCCCCGTGGAATGAAACTCAACGCCGATCTCGGAGAACACGAGCCGCCCGAACGGACGGCTGCGCTCATGGCGTTGATCGACCTTGCCAATGTCGCCTGCGGCGGCCATGCGGGCACGCCTGATTCGATGAAGCAAGCGGTGGAACTCGCGCTGCAGCACGGTGTGCGGATCGGCGCGCACCCGGGTCTGGCTGCGGATTTTGGCCGCGGACAGGCCGCGATGACCCTGAAGAATCTCCAGACGCTCGTGGCCCGGCAGGTCGACACTCTGGCGACGATTGCCGGGGAGCAGAGGATCGCGTTGCACCACATCAAGCTGCACGGTGCGCTGTATCATGCAGTCGAGAGTTCCGAGGAACTGGCGCGCGGATTCGTGGGCTTTGTCCACATGGCTCATCCGGAGCTGAAAATCGTTTCGCTCGCCGGCGGACGCGTCGCGGATTTCTGCCGCGAGCTGGGAGTCGAGTCCTGGCCGGAGGCCTTTGCGGAGCGTGGCTATCGCGATGATGGTTCGCTCGTGCCCCGGGGGCAGCCCGGCGATTTGATCGTCGACCCGGGCGAAGTGGCCGGGCGGGTGCGGACTCTGGTGAGGGACGATATGATGGCCACCGCTTCCGGCGGCCATATTCGCATCGAGGCCCGGACGGTTTGCGTGCATTCCGACACGCCGAATGCGGTCGAGATTGCGTGGGCCGTCCGGGAAGTCCTGGGGCCGCGGGACTAGTTGCGGCGTCCCAGCAGGAACGACAGCACGTAGAAGAACATCGTCGCGACAGACGCGAAGAGCCCGAGGGACGCGGCGACGTACTGGGTGGTCGAGTACTGATAGAAGATCGCCGAGGTCTGGTAGAGGATCACGGCGCCCACGAAGGCCACCATCACGGCGGCAAACAAGGTGCCGAGCGAGAAGCCGAAAACGATGCTGGCCACGATGAAGCCCAGCGCCACGAAGCCGCCGACCTTCAGGATGCCGCCGAGGAAGGTGAAGTCCTTTTTGGTTGTGACCACAATCGCGGTCAGGCCGAGGAAGAGGCCGGCGGTGATCATGCCGGCCATGGCGATCAGCTTAGGTTCATGTAGTTGGTTGACCGCAATGTTGAGGATCGGGATCAGGATGAGCGACTCCGCGAGCACGTAAAGGGAGAGCCCCGCGTATTGCATCGCCAGGCTGGTCCCGGAAAGCGCCCATTTTTGAGCCAGCCAGGAGGCGGCCATGAACAGTCCGAGGACGATCAGCCAGGAGTATTGAGTCCCGACCATGAGGTTTGTCATCAAGGGAGCAATCGGTGAATTGAGGAACACTGCTTCCAGACCAACCAAAGCCACCAAAGCACCGGCGAGGTGCATGTAAGTGCGGCGCAGGAACTGGCTGCGCTCCGCGATGCTGGACTCGGCGGCGACGACGTAGGGATTTTGGTAAGCGTTGCTCATGGGTGCGAATTGCCCGCAACGTGCGACGGGATGTGGAGGGAGTCAAGCACCGCTTCGGGTGAATAACCTGCTTCCCGGAGCGCCCGGAGGCTCAGCGCCGCGTCGCGCTTGGCCAGCCGCCGGCCGGCCGCGTCGCGAACGAGTGGACCGTGGTGGAACTCCGGAGGCTCGGCCCCGAGCGCGCGATAGAGGAGCAACTGGCGGGCGGTGGACACGAGCAGGTCCTCACCGCGGACGACCTCGGTGATGCCCATCGCGATATCGTCGGCGACCACGGCCAGCTCGTAGGCGGGCACGTCATCCCGCCGCCAGACGACGAAATCCCCGAAATCGCGGCCGGCCACGAACTCCACTGCGCCCAGCCGGCCATCCTGAAAAGCGACCGTTTCCCCATCGGGGACGCGAAAGCGCCAGTTCACCCCGGCCGGCGCGGCCCATTTCAGGCCTTCCGAGGGTGGCTGGCGCCACTCCGTCGGGAAGATCGGCTCCTCCTCGTGCGGGGCCTGCGCCGCCAGCTCCACGTCGCGGCGGGAATGGGGCGAAGGGTAGATGAAGCCGCCCTCGCGCAACCGTTGCCAGACCTCGAGGAAAACCTCCCGCCGGGTGCTTTGGCGGATCGGGCCCTCGTCACAGAGAATCCCCATCCAGGCGAGATCCTCCAGGCAGGCGTCCGTATATTCCGGTTTGCAGCGCTGGGGGTCGATATCCTCGATGCGCAGGATCACCCTGCCTCTCGCCGCGCGGGCACGATCGTGCGCCAGCCGGAAGGTGGCGGCATGCCCGGCATGCAGGAGGCCGGTCGGGGTAGGGGCGATGCGGCCAATGTACTCTCGGGGCGTCATTTCGCCGCATCCTTGCACGACGCAAATATTTGCACAGTGCGTAATGAGGGGGCATCCTCGCGGGTCTCCATGTCGTCGTTCACGTCATCCGTCCGCCGCTTCTTTGCCCGCCATCCTCTCCTGCGTGATGCCATTCTCTGGGCGATCCCGGCCCTGATCGTGGGCGCGATCCTGCGGATGATGCTCCTGAGCTACTCGCCGTATGCGCTCTGGGGGAGCGATTCGCGATCGTACTTCGGCTTCACGAGCGGAGTGCTGAATGACTTCTATTTCAGTCTCAACGAGAAGCGGCGCTATCTCTACCCGATCTTCCTCCTGCCGGTGTCGCTCCTGCCGGGCTCCACGCTGCGTGCGCTGGCATGGATCCAGCCGATGCTCGGCCTGGCTGCCATCCTTCCCTTCGCCTATCTCATCCGGAAGATCTTCGTCGGCTGGAAGCTGTGGATCCTCCCGCTCACGATCGTCTATGCCGGTCTGCCGGTCTACATTTGGTTCGAGCACGAGCTCATCGCCGACACGATCCTGTTCAGCGGGATGGCTTGGGTGTTTGCCGGTTGGGCCGCGTGGGCCGGCCAGGCCCGGATCGAGCGCGCGCGGGCGCTGTGGTGGTGGTTTTTCGTGCCGCTGGCCATCATCGCGCTCACGAAGCCGTCGGTGAAATTTTACTGGCCGGGCATCGTGTTCGCGCTGTTCGTCGTGGGCGCGTGGAAGATCCTGACCTGGAAGCAATGGTCCGCGCTGGCGGCGGTGTTTCTGATTGGCTTCTCGATGGGCGACGACGAGCAGGGCTCCTGGCTCCTTTACAACACGGCCTTCCCCTTCACCCGACTCGAGACGCCGCTTCATGCGGACTACAAGGCGGAGATCAAGGACTGGGTGCTCGCAAAGCGCGCCCGCATCGATGCCTACGCGGAGGAGGACTACGAGGTGCAAAAGTTCCTTCGCGGGCCGGACAGCGACAATACCCGGCCGCTCTGGAAAAAACTGGGCAAGGACAAGAGCGTGATGGCGAAGGTCTACCGTGAGCTCGCACTCGAGGCGATCAAGGCCCACCCGGCCCTGTTCCTGCGCACCGGCCTCCACCGACTGCTGGGATCGTGCAATCCGGCCGACCTCGCGGACGATCGCTTCAAGGCCGACTATTTCGCGCGGCGACTCCAGGACGATCTCAAGGACAATCGCTCCTCCGAAAAGATGCTGAGGATCGCCTTTGGCGTCCCGAAGAATGCGCCCTTTCCGTCGAAGGAGGAGTTCTGGCAGTGGACCTGCCCCCATCCGGACTCCGCCGCCGCGCGCTGGCTGTATTCCTACGTGGAGACTTTTCAGCGCCGCGGGGCGCTCGTCGTTCGTCCGGCGGGAGAGCAGCACACCTTCGATCAATACCATCCCACCTTCCTCGGCTGGTGGCTGCTTCTGGGGATGATCCTGGCCCTCATCCCGCCCTTCCTGCGCACTGTCGGCGTGTGGGTGCTCGGCATGACGGCGGCCCTCGGGGCGACCTTCCTCGTGGGCATCGAGCACGTCCGATATTTCGCGCCGATGTGGCCGCTCGTTTTGATCACCATGGCCGTGGTGCTGGACTGGCCGTTGCGCCTGCTGTTGCGCTCGAGGAGGTAGCTGCCCGATGTCCCTCAAAGTCATCTCCCTGTCGCTGCTCGCGGGACTGTTGCTCCCGACCTCCGCGCGCGCGGTCGAGGCGGGGAGTGACATCCTGGGAGGCCCCTACGACACCGACACCGGCGCTTTCGATACGACCTCGGTCATCAATTTCGTGGTCGGCGCGGATACGTTCTACAACGCCGGTTATTTTGGACAGCGGACGAACGTCGCGAATGTCGAGGGCGGCTTTATCTGGATGGGGCACGATGTCTTCGATCGCAGCACCGTGACCGGCGCTCCGCCCGCTCCGGCGATTTCCGAGATCTCCGGCGCCGACTCCAGCGGGGAGCTGGATTACCACGCGACCATGGTCGGCAACGTGCTGGCGGGGACGGGCGCCAATGCCGACGGAGACATGACCACGCTCGGCGCGGGCATGGCGCCGCTGGCCACGCTCTGGTCGGGTGCCATCGCGACCAGCTTCTCGACCGACCCGGACCACATCGGATCTTTCGAGACGAGCAAGGCGGCCTTCCTCGTGCCCTACCGCGCCTTCTTCGAGGGGACGACCGTCGTGAAGGACGGCGTGACGCAAGTTGTCCCGCAGGCGGATGTGATCAATAGCAGCTGGGGCTACGACGATCCCGCCGGCACCGAGGAGTTCACGACCATTCTCGACGGCCTGGCGAAGGCTAATCCCACCGTCACGCTCGTGAAGTCCGCTGGCAACAGCGGCCCCACCGCCGCGCCGGGCGGTCCAGGCTCCGGTTACAATGGCATCACAGTCGGAGCGCTGGGTGGGAGCGCGGATGCGGATCCGTACATGACGCCTGCCTCCTACACCTCGTCGGCGCCCGGCGATTTCTACAATCCGGTGACCGGGGTGACCGTCACGGGCGTGCGTGCCGCCGTGGACATCGCCGCGCCCGGCGACGACTTCGCGCTCGCCTATTACGGCGGGAAGACCGGCTCCCTGGCGGCGGTCACCGATGAGCCCAATCCGGCGACGGACCTGTTCCTCGTCAACCAGTCCGGCACGAGCTTCGCCTCGCCCGTGGTGGCTGGGGGCGTCGCGCTTCTGAAGGATGTCGCGCACAGCGGACTTTACTTCGACTCCATCACCGAGGTCGCGGCTCGTGACACCCGCGTCATCAAGTCCGTGCTCATGGCCTCCGCCACCCCGACCACGGGCTGGAACAACGGGCAGCACGTCGTCAACGGCGTGGTCACGACCAGCCAGGCGCTCGACTATGCGGTCGGGGCCGGGCGGCTGAATCTCGATCAGGCGGCCCTTGTCTATGTCGGCGGCACCGAGGACGTGCCCGGCACAGGAGGAGGTATCGTGAACTCGGTCGGATGGGACATCGGGACGGTCAATCGCGGAGGGGCGAACGACTACTATTTCAATCTCGCCTTCGACAGCGGCAAGGAGCTCGACGTCTCGCTCAACTGGTTCGTGGATACGAATTTCGACGATGCCACGGAGACCGCGACGTCGATGAGCTTCGCGAATCTCGATCTGCAAATCTGGAGCATCGACAACGGCACCTTCGCCTCGCTCGTGGCCGAGTCCGACACGCTCTACAACAACACGGAGTTCCTGCGGTTCATCCTGCCTCAGTCCGGCAGCTACGGCCTGCGAGTGCTCTTCAACGGCGTCGCCTACGAGCAGACCACGATCACGAGCGAGACCTACGGGCTCGCCTGGAAGCTGGGAGATCCATTCACCGCGGTGCCGGAGTCTGGGACTTGGGGCGTGATCATCGGCATCGGCCTGGTCGCGATCATCGTGCGACGGCGGCGGAGCCATCGTTTAGATGGTAGGGACGCGGCTCCGTCCGCGTCCGACTTTTAAATTATCAAAAGTGTGGTCGGCAACGGAGTGCCAGTTGCCTCGCTCGCTCCCGCTCCCTCGCCCTGCGGGCTGTGCTTTGCACAGGCTATCCCGAACGCCACCCGGCGTTCGGTATTCTACCTTTTCAGGGAACGCTCTGCGGCGCACGGACGTCCATTTTTTGTGGTGAGCGGAGCGTGAACCACCACGCCCGATCTTCCCACGTTATAGGGATATTTCCACCGGCGGGGAGCCGGTAGAGACAATCGCGTCGATCGGATTTTCCGATTCGGCACTCCACCCCCTCACTCCCCAAATCATGAACAACTCCTTCCCATGGAAGGGCCCATGCGGCGCCCTTTTCCTCGCGTCCTGTCTTTTCACCACCGCCTTTGGCGCCAGCCCCGTCGGCGATGTCGTCGGCAAGGTCGTCGCCGGTTACCAGGGTTGGTTCTACTGCGGCGGTGACGGCGGTCCGCACGGAGCCGATGCCGTCTGGATGCACTGGAGCAGCCCGGACCGCTCCATCCCGCCCTCGCTCACGAACTCCCAGGGTATTCATTCCTGGCCGGACGTGCGCGAGTACCTGACGACCTACGCGACCAATTATCCGAATCTCGGGAACGGGACGCAGGCGCGGCTGTTCTCCTCCAACAACCAGCAGACGGTCGACACCCAGTGCCGCTGGATGCAGGAGAACGGCATCACCACGGTCGCGCTCGGCCGCTTCAACCCCAACGCGGACGGCGGGCCGAATGCCTCGCTCGCGCTCCTCCAGCCGTCGGCCGAGAAATACGGGCGGAAGTTCTACGTCGCCTACGACCTCTCCGGATGGACCAACATGCAGACCGAGATCAAGGCGGACTGGACGAACCGGATCGCCGCGATCGCAGCTTCGTCGCCCGCCTATGCGAAGCAGAACGGAAAGCCTGTCATCCAGATGTGGGGCCTTGGGATGAACGACTCCGACCGCCCGTGGTCACCGACCGTCTGCCTCGACGTCATCAACTGGTTCAAGAGCCAGGGTTGCTACGTGATCGGCGGCGTGACGCGCGACTGGCGGACGAAGGACCCCAACTACCTGCCCGTCTACAACGCGATGAATATGATCGAGCCCTGGATGATCGGCGTGATCGGGAACGATGCCGATTCGGATGCCTTCTACACCTCGACGAATGTCCCCGATCAGGCGTACTGCAACTCCCACGGGATTGACTACCAGCCCTGCATCCTCACTGGCGACCTGCAGGCCGGGCAGCGCCACCATGGTGACTTCATGTGGCATCAGTTCTACAACATGGTCCGCCTCGGGGCGCAGAGCATCTTCCTCTCGATGTTCGACGAGTACAACGAGGGCAACCAGATCGCCAAGACGGCGGAGAGCTCCGCGTGGGTGCCCGCCGGCTCCGGAATCAAGGGCCTCGACGAGGACGGCACCGCCTGCTCGTCGGACTACTATCTCCGCCTGACCAACGACGGTGGCAAAATGCTTGCGGGGCAGATCGCGCTGACCGCCACCCGGCCGACTCCACCCATGGGAGCGGCGAAGAAACTCGTCCCCGGCACGACGGTCTCCCTCCTGTCCTATGCGAACAACCAGTATGTCTGCGCGGACAACGCCGGTGCATCCGCACTGATCGCGAACCGCGCCACGGCCGGCGCGTGGGAGCGCTATCTGGTCGTCGATGCCGGAGGAGGCCGGATTGCCCTACGAGCCACGGCGAACAATCAGTATGTCTGTGCGGACAATACCGGGGCCTCTCCCTTGATCGCCAATCGCACGACCTACGGCTTCTGGGAGACCTTTACGGAGACCGACGCAGGGAACGGACGGTCTGCACTCCGGGCCCTGGTGAATGATCGCTATGTCTGCGCGGACAACGGCGGCACCTCGCCGCTGATCGCCAATCGGGTCACTTTCGGGGCGTGGGAGTCGTTCACGGCGGCTCCCTGAGATCGCGCGTGCGTGGGTGGGGAAACTCCGTCGATGCCTCACGCGCATCGGCGGAGTCTTCACGTGCGCCGGCGCAAGGAGAGCGCGCTCCTGAGTCTTCGAGCCGTCCTCCGCACTCTCTCGCAAAATGATCGTCGGGACGGCCTCGTTGGGATAGAAACGCGGCATGTGGTTCGTCTACGCGCTGTCCGCAGCGATCATCTGGGGCATCAGTTACGCAGCCAGTGGCCGGGCGATCGAGCGCGGCGTTTCGCCGCTCGTTTTCTTCACGCTCTACGCCTCCGTCGGAGCCGTCATGGGACTCTGCGCCCTCGCTGCCACCGGGAAGCTGGAAACGTTCCCGAATGAAATCCGTGCCGTCGGCAAGGACTGGACGTGGCTCGCGGTCGCGGTCGTCACCTCTGGAGTCGGGGCGCTTCTCATCTACATGGCGATCGGCGAGAAGAACGCGACCCTCGCCTCGTTGATCGAGATTTCCTATCCGCTGTTTGTGGCGTTCTTCGCCTGGCTGTTCTTTCGCGAGACGCAGTTCAATGGCGCGACCATCGTGGGCGCCGTCCTGATCATGTCGGGTGTCGGCGTCGTCTTCCTGGGAAATCGCAACTGATGCGCGCGCTCGGATTTTTCTTCTGCTGGTTGGTCGCGGCCGGGGGAGCGCTCGGCGCGTTCGTGCCGGACCCCGCCCGCCGCACCGTCGATCTGCCGCCGGATCGCCAGGGGCCCGTGCCGGTGAAGGTGGAGTTCTTCCTCCTGGATATCGCGTCGGTCAACGGCGCCTCGGAAAGCTTCCGCGCTTCTCTGTATTTCGACCTGCAGTGGAAGGACTCGCGGATGGCATTCGACGCGGCGGCCTTCGGTGGCGACCGGGTTCTCTATACCGGGGCTACGGTCGATGAGCAGATCTCGCAGATGTGGTCGCCCGGCATCGACGTGGCGAATCTCACCGGAGACCCCGAGGTGATCGACAAGACCCTCACGATCAAGTCCGACGGCTCGGTGGAGTACGAGGTGCGGCTGTCGGGGGAATTCACCTCTCCGATGGAGTTGAGCCGATTTCCTTTCGATCAGCAGCGACTCAGTGTGCAACTGGAGAGCTTCATCTGGACGTCGAAGGAGATGCAGATCGAGGCCATTCGCAAACCCAAGCATGTGAGCGAGAATCTGCTGATTCACGACTGGAGCCTCCTTTCCGTCGGGTCGAGCGTGGACGAGCACGAGTACGTCACCGGCGACAAATATTCGCGTTTCACCTCCACCATCGAGGTGCAGCGAAATCCCTGGTTTTACATCTGGAGCGTTCTTTTTCCGCTCGTCCTGGTGACCTTCTTCGCCTTTCTGTGCTTCTTCTGGGATCAGGAGACGCTCACCGAGCGCGTGGCCCAGGTGCTCACCTGCCTGCTTACCGTGACCGCGCAGAGTCTGGCGGTGAACGACGACCTGCCGAAGATCTCGTACTTCACGCGCATCGACTACGCTTTTCTCCTCACCTACATCGTGCTGCTCGTCGTGGCCATGGAGAGCATCTACGCCAAGTTCCTCAATGAGCGAAACCACGCCCTGGCCGATCAGATCGACTACCGCGCCGCGTGGATCGTGAGCCTCTCGTACATGGCAGGCATGGCGGCAATTTTCTTCATTCCGTAGGGGCGCATAAAAATGGGCGTCCGCCTGCCGCGGAGCGTTCCCTGCGAGAGGGTAGGGCTGGCACTCCGTGCCGGCCGACTTCTTCGTCTGCATCGGATATATGCCATGGATAAAAAATCGGTCGGCAATCCCGCAGCCGCGGGACCGACCCTACCAATTTTATGGAAACGCTTTGCGGCGGACGGAGTCTTACGCGTCCTGCACGGCCGGATGGTTCGCGAGCAGCCTCAACGCCTCCCCGAGCAAGCCCTTGCCCGGCTCCATGCGGTGCCAGGTCGAGGCACCCGACGGGTGGGGGAGCGGCAGGAGGTCACATTTGTGACCGGCATATTCGATCTCGTGCATATGGCCGACCACTTCGGACAGGAGTGCGAAGGGATGGAACTGCGAGATGGCGAGCTTCCCGACCGCAAGGACGAGCGAAGGCCGAAGAATGTCGAATTCCCTCCGCATCCACCGCGAGCAGTTCGCGATTTCATCCGGGGCCGGCACGCGATCGCCGCCCTTGGGATTCTTGCCGGGGAAGCAGCGGCAGACGGCGGCGAAGTACATGCGATCGCGCGCCTGTTCCTCGGGCCAGCCGGTCGCGGACTCGATCCATTTGAAGAGCGTCTTCCCCGCCGTCCAGGCAAAGGGGCGGCCCAGGACCGGCTCTTTCACCCCGGGAGCCTGGCCCACAAGCAGGATCCGGCTCGTCACCGGCCGTCCCACGACCGCGGGCCGGTGCATGGCCGGGCAGGTCGTGCAGGCGCGCACCTCGGCGAGGTGGGCGTCGATGGCCGATCGGCTCGATGGGGAGGAGATACTGGAAACGGACATGCCAGCGGACTTTCGCCGCTTCCGCCATACGGCTCCAGCATTTTGCGTACGGTCGCTAAGTCCAAATTGTCGGGATATGCATGGGCGGTCACGTGGAGTCCAAATGTGAACGAGACTCCAGGAAGCGATTATCGAACGCGGGGGCCGTGGGATGGTCAAAGAAACGTGAAACTCAAAACCCTCTCCCAATTTGTTGCGTTCGTTCTCATCGCCTTCACCGTAGCCGCCCGAGCCGCGGGGGGCGGAACTGAGTGGGGGACGGACTACGCAGCCGCCCTGAAAGAAGCCAAGGCGTCGAACAAGATGATCCTTGCGGATTTCACCGGGTCGGATTGGTGCGGCTGGTGCATCAAGCTCGACAAGGAGACCTACTCGCAGCCGGCCTTCAAGAATTATGCGAAGCAGCACCTGGTGTTGCTGAAGCTGGACTATCCGCAAAATATCGAACAGTCCGAGGCGGTCAAAAAGCAGAACGAGGAACTGAAGGAAAAATATAACATCGAAGGCTTCCCGACGACGATCCTCATCAGCCCGGCCGGTAAGGAGCTCGACCGCAAGGTCGGGTATGTCGAGGGCGGACCCGCCGCGATGATCCAGTGGATCAAGAGCCAGCGGTAAAGTTCGAATTGCGGAACAGACCGGTCCGATCCGTTCTGTTCCGCCCCGGTTTTCGGCACTGCGGATAAGCTCGAGAAACTTGTCCGCGCTCATCGGAGTAGAGCGAAGACAGGATTAGGAGAATGTTCTACTTCAAACTAGGCCAAGAAGCCTGTAGAACAGTGTTCGGATGAAGAGATGGATCGGCATTCTCGCATGCTTCGTCGCCCTGCTCAATGTGCGGGCAGCCGATCCCTCAGGCAAAGACTCGTCGTCCCATGCTGACCAGAAGTCGAAGATACTCGTGCTGCTGAAGCAGTCGCCGTTCTTTGCGAATTCAGCCTTGGAGTCCCACTATACGGCCGCCTTTTCGGAGGGATCCGGGCCGGTATCGTACGAATCGGTGGAGTACTTCGCCGATTACTTGCACGGTCGGGAGTTGAAGACTTCCAATGTGCTGGCCTCCAAAGGAAGCAAGGAGGTCACGACGGTAAATAGGCAGTTTTTAGAAGATGGTATCATGCAATCACTTACACTCTCGCCGTGGGAAAAGGGGCGGATCACGATGGACTCCATGGGCAAGCCTACCCTCCAAGGCGACCTTTTCAAAAGTGGCATGAGAAGGAGTTTTCCGGGGAACTTGCTGGATCCTCTCTGGTATCTCCGTTTCGATCCCACGAACGCTCACTTGTTGACGGACTCTTTGAAAGATTCGATCAACGACTGGGAGGTCGTGAAAATGCTCGACCACGACGGAAGGCCGGAATGCGAAATCTCCAGTCCGACGTTTAAGTATAAGATAGACGTGCTCTCCGGGTTGTTACTGTCAGCGGAGCGGTTTCCGCGAAACGATCCAGATGCGGTGTATCAAAAAATCACCGTCTCGGGAAATATCGTCAATGGGGCGTGGAAACTCGACCATATGCTGATGCTGAGCCGGCCCAATGCCCAATCTGCCTGGAACACGTGGGATATTAGGTTTTCAGACGTGAAGTTCGTGGCGCCGGAGCAGGTCAGCGCGTCCTTTTCTTTCGATTTTCCAGCCGGCACCCAAGTCCAGGACATGGTGGTGGGGAGGAATTACACCGTAACTGGGTTCTAGAAATTTGAGGCTTTCTGGCCGACCTAGCGAAGGGAGGCGAATACAGGCTCCTTCATCCCGGGGAGGCAGACCAGGAAGATCGCACAGGACTTGCACATGGTGGAAGCTGATCGCCCAATTGGGCGAAGGGGAAATCCGAGTCTGGGTCGGTAAGTAACAAAGAGGTGGAAGTGGTCAGCAAGGAGGTTGCCGGACAGGGAGATGAGTGGTCTGGTAACCCCGTCAGGAGGACGGTCGGTGGAGGTGCCGAGTGTCGTAATAATTTACCCTGCTCGGCGACGGCTTTCGCTTGAAGTCTATAGCCAAACCTCACTACCCTCCCGCGCATGTCACAACCTCACGAACCTGCGGCGGGCCGCGTGGTTTCTCCCTTCTCCGATGCCGAGAACTCTCCCCGCGGGCGTCGGCGCCGTGGCAAGAGCCCGATCTGGATTTTTGTCGGGCTTTTTGTGCTGCTGGGCCTTGGGGTCGGGGCGTTTTTTCTTACCCATTACCTGAACGATCCGTTGCGGACCCTGGAGCCTTTTCCGGTCGGCAAATATCTGGAGAATTACAAGGCCGTCGTGGGATCGAGATTCCGCGGAGACCTTCAGGTGGAAAATGACCTCGGCTGGAAAGAGGGAGTGGGGCGCGTGATGGTTTTTTCCCTGAAAAACGACCCTCATCCCATCGTGGTGATGATCCCGGCCGATCTGGCCAGCCTCTATTTTATCAAGGGGCAAAACTATGTGGCGGAACTCGGGGTCAAGGAAGGTGGATTGATTTATGCATATTCGTGCCGGAAAAATTAGCATCGGACTTTGTCTGATCGGCGGTTTCGCCTTTGGCCAGCAGCCTGCGACCACGTCCTCTCCATCCACTGACGCGAGTGCCCCGGCCGCGTCAACGGCAGCACCCGCTCCGGCATCCGCCCAAGCGGCTCCGCCGCCGGCGACCGGTGCCGCGCCGCAGTCCGCTCCTCCCTCGGCGGTCCCCGATCCCTCGAAGATCTCGGATACCTCCACGGCGCTGGACTACATGTTCAACCAGAAGCCCCAGGATGGCACGGTCGGGAAGCAGGCCTTCCAGGCCGGACAACAGGCGGAAGGCAAGGCCGTGGCGGATGACGCCGTCGGTGCGGGCAGGAAGAGCTCCGAGGATGCGCGCCGCGCAAGGTTTGCCCAATACCTGGGAGCTGCGGAGGTGCCCAAGGCGACGGTGGCGGCTTATTTCGCCCAGATGGACCACATCTCGAGCCTGCTCCAGGCGAACAAGACCTTCCAGGCCTGGCAGGAACTGCACACCCTCGCCGCGTATCGCGAGATCGACGGTGGAATCAGCCAGGAGCTGGCAAATCGCATCGAGTCCGTGTGGACGACCAACCGGGCTACGATGGGGATAGACCGGACGAACGGCGAACTCCGGAAAGATATCGGGACCGCGAACCGGAATGCCGACCTCATCTCCGATAAGGTGATGCAGCAGCAGATCGAGTACCAGCGGAAGCTGAACGACGGTCAGCGCCGGGTGCGGGCGAATCCCGCGCAGGGTGGTCAGACGCCACCAAATGGCATCCCCGGTTACTATCCGCGCAATCAAGAACAGGCGGCCCCCAGCACTGCACCGCCCACGATCTCGGGTCTGGAGGGCAAGCTGGAGATGACCGAGGAGTATCTCAAATCCATGGAGCTGAAGGCGAAGATCAAGCTGAACGAGCTCAAGCAGCAGAAGCTCCTCGACCAGACGGAGGTCGACTTCGGCAAGTACGTTGGCACGCTGTACGACACCGGCCGCCTGAACCATGTCGTGCTCGCGGCCGATTTCTACCGCAAGGTTTTCCAGGAGGGAGACTACCCGGCGGATATGGCGGACAAGGTCAACGCCGCACTGGAGACGAATCGCCAGGTCGAGTCCGGAGTGGAGGTGTTTCGCTACCGGGTCGGTCGGGGGGAACTCTCCGAGGCGAGCGAGAATCTCGAGACGGCGTTTTCGCTGAACGAGCTCAACCCCGCCGTCCTCGGCCTGGAGCGCTCGCTCAAGGAAAAGGTCGCCGATTTCAATCGCAAGCTCAGCCAGGCCCGCAACCTCATCGAGGCGCGCGATTTCGGCAGCCTGGATGAGCTGCTGGCCCAGATCAAGGTCATGGCCCCCGACTTCGACGCCTCGAAGCCCCGCGCCATTGTCAATGCGGTGAAGCTCGAGAGCAAGATGCGCATGGGCAAGGCCAAGCTGGCCGCGCAGCAGGGCGATCTGAAGACCGCCATGGCGGAGTTTCAGGCGGCCGCCGAGGCCTGGCCGGGCAATCCGGATCTCCAGACGAATGCGGGCACGTTTTTCGACACCCAGGATGTGAAATCCCAGTCCCTGGCCGAGTTCGATCGCCTCGTGAGCGATGAGAACTACCGGGCCATCTTCGACAAGCAGCTCGCCTTCGCCCCGGCGATCAAGGGCGACCCGAAGCGCGAGGAGGAGCTGAAGAAAGCGCTGCTGGCGATCAAGGATGCGGAGGTCGCCTCCGAGAAGGCCAATGTCCTCATGCTCGCCGGCGACTACATGGGAGCGTGGGAGGCGATCGAGCTTGCCTCGAGTCATCTGCCCGACGACAAGAAGCTCAACAAGCTTCGCGCCGATCTCTCCAGCCGCAGCGCGGAATTCGTGAGCGCGATCAACAAGGCTCGCGATGCGGAGGGTCGGAACGAGGTGGGCTTCAGTCTGACCTGGTACGTGAATGCCCAGCGGCAATATCCCGCCAGCGAGATCGCGAACCAGGGAATCGAGCGGCTGAGCAAGAAACTGCTCCAGCCCGGGGCCTGACGCATGTCCACAGGGATCAGCGTCCGGGATTTAACCGTCTCTGTTCGCGACCGGCGAGGGGAGAAGACCTTGCTGTCGGGGATCGATTTCGAGATTCCCGCCGGCAAATTCATCGCCATCGTCGGAGCCTCCGGTTGCGGCAAGAGCACCCTCGTCAAGTCGCTCGCCGGGCTGATTTCTCCGACCGGTGGGCGCATCCTTTTCGCGGGACATCCGATCGATGAGCTGACCGAGCATCTCCCGTTGGCCGTCAGCTACCTGCCCCAGTTCGCCGCCTTTCATGGCCAGCTCACCGTGGACGAGAATCTCCAGACGGCCGCCGCCCTGCGCCTGCCGAAGAGCGTTTCGGAGGACCGCAAGGAGACCTGGACGCGCCACATCATCGATCTCGCGCGTATCGGCGCCCTGCTTCCCCAGGAGTACCGCACCCTGTCCGGTGGGCAGATGCGCCGCATGGCGCTCACCGAGGCGTTGATCGGAGACCCCGCCTTCCTCCTGCTCGACGAACTCACCAGCGGGCTCGATCCCTTCTCCGATTTCGAGATGATGCGCTGGCTGCAGGAGCTCGCCCACGAGATGACGAAGACCGTGGTGCTGGTCACCCACGCCACGGCGAACCTGCACTATTGCGACGCCATCCTGTTTCTTCATCAGGGCCGGCTCGTTCACTACGGCGACTACCAGTCCCTGCTCGACTCGCACGGCGTCACCTCCATTTCCGAGCTGTTCGGCATCTACCAGACGCAGGAGGTCGAGCTTCCCCGTCCCGAGCTGACCCCGCCGGCCGAGATCGCGGAGGAGGCTGATGCCGAGGCCTCGATCAAGTCCCAGCCACCTGCCACCGGTCTCGGTCAGTTGGGCACCCTGCTCGCGCGTCAGGCGAAGCTCTTCTGGCGCGACCGCGGGCAGATCGCGCTGCATGTGGCGTTGATCATCACCTTCCCGATCCTGGTCGCGGTTTTCGCGACCAGTGGCCTCCCACAGGTGCGAAACCAGACGCTCTCGCTGGAGACCAACATCCTCAAGACGCTCCAGGAGCAGCTTTTCTATCTCAAGGAGTCCTTCCAGTCCGCCTCACTCATCTCCGGGCTGGCGATGTTTCAGGTCGTGCTGCTGACCCTGATCGGCGCGAACAACGGCGCCCGCGAGATCGCCAAGGAGAAGGCCATCCTGGTGAAGGAACTGCGCGCGGGTCTCTCCGCCACGGCCTATGTCTTCGTGAAGTTTCTCCAGATCGCGTTCCTCTGCCTCGTGCAGGCCTTCTGGATGGCCTGCTTCGTCAAGACAGTGTGCGGCTTTCCCGGTAGCCTGATGGATCAGTTCTTCATCCTGTTCCTCACCATTCTCTCGATGAGCGCGACCTGTCTCGCGATCTCGGCGGCGTCGCCCTCGCCCGAGCGGGCCTCGTTGCTGTCGATCTATCTCGTCGGCTTCCAACTGCCCCTCTCGGGCGCCGCCCTGGCCTTGCCGGATTGGCTTAGCACCACCTGTCGGCCCTTCATCGCTGCCTATTGGGGATGGAGCGGATATCTGGAGACTTTCCGGGACACTCGCTATTTCGACATTGTCCGCGCGGCGACTGACACCTGGATCGCACCCTACGGGCTCGGCGTCACGGTCCTGTTGCTCCACACCGCTGTGGCGATGGGAGCCTGCGTGTTCCTCGTCCAGCGCAACCGGTCGAGCTTCGCCGAATGAATCTTCTCCCCGACGAAACAACCGAGATCCCGGAGGTAAGTATCCCGAGGTTTCGCTAAGCCATCAGCCTTAAGAAAATAAAGTGAAAATCTATATTCTTAATCGGGAGCAGGAGGAGCAGGGGCCCTATTCCAAAGGAGAAATTTTCGCCCTGATGAAGAGCGGCGAGATCGGGCCGCAGACTTTGGGACGGTGGGAAACGGAGTCGGAGTGGAAGCCAGTGAGCGAGGTGCTGAGGAGTGGGGCATCATCCTTCCTTACCGCCCAACAAATCGATACCCAACAGGCCGAACGACCTGCGGCGCCAATCATCGTCCCGCAGTTCACCCTGCCTCGCCGGGAGGTGGAAGCACCGCCGGAACCGAAAAAAGGTAACAAGCTGGTGTTACTGAGCACTACCGGGATCGTGGTTGTCGCCATGCTTTGCGTCTTCGGATATTTTCTTCATGGTCAGGAAAAGGCGGCTGCGACGTCTGAGAATATTCCGATTCAATCCAATCCGACCACGACTCTGGATACTGTTGCATCCACCCCAGCTCCGATTCCCGATCATGAGAGGAGCAAGGGCGAAGCAAAAGCAACACCATCGACACAAACGGTTGTGGCTGCGGCACCAAGTCCAACGCCAGTGATTCAGTGGCAAACTAGATCCAGTTCTCAAGTTGCTCCGGATATTGCTGCGGCAAGTCCAACTTCAGAAGCAAATGTCGCTGCCACCGTTAAAGGTCCGCATCAATCCCCGGAGATCAAACAAGCGACTGAAGAAATAAAGAATAAGTCTTCAAATTTGAGCGCCACCGCCTCGAAACAAGAAGTTATCGCTCCAGCGACGACCAATCCCTTTGAGACCAAGGAACTATCTCAAGAGGAGCTTCTTCAAATCCTCAACGACCGATTCTCGTTCAATACCCGCGCTTTGGAAATCAAGAAGCCTTCGCTTTTCAAATATACAGTTTCCCACGGTTCGTTCACGCTCGATACTCATTTGAAATACAATCCAAAGGTCGAGGTTCTCTATGCGATGCCTATGGGGTACAACCGATTGCCTGCAGCTAATGCCGACCATATCATCCTGGAAGGGCGTGCTCCGGGTGGCATGGAAGCTTTAGTCGAAAAAACGGTAAATGGCAAGAAGGTCGTGGTTAAACGGACGCTAGAGAATGAGAATTTGTGTAACGAGCTAGGGTGTACGGTATTTACGCTTCTCATTCACAGTCCGCAAGAAATGTGGAGCGATCCGGTGGAGAGCTATTACCAAGGTGGAGAGCAATGGCTCGATATCGTATTTCGCGCTCAGGAGGAAATCAGAAAACGACATCGGCTACGACCGGAAAAGCTGATCCTTTATGGACATTCTTTGGGTGCCACATTCGTAGAACGGATTGCAGCAGCGCGCCCAGAGTCGGTAGCTGCCGTGGTAGCGGAAGATGCGCCGGAAGTGACGCTGCCAAAGAAAAAGGGGGATACGGATTGGCTTTTGATCATCAATCGGGGGGACTCTATGCGTTCTGAGTATGCATCCTTATATTCTAGTTTGCTGAAGCTTCGGCAAAACGTGGTGTTCAACATTTTCCCCCCCCAATTCAATAGTCGTCGTGGTGAAGACGCCATCGATTACCACGCCGGCAGTGGCCTCATCGATGCGGCACGGACGGAATTCATTAGAGGAGTTATCGATCCGCGAAACCTGCTCAACAAAAACGACGTTCGAAAGTGGCCGTATGTTCGAGATAGGTCTAATCCGATCGCGATTTGGCAAGCGAGCTCTAAACAGGCGCAAAACATTGCTGAGGAGTGTCGAGAGTATCTACCGTCTAAAGAATTTGCTCAATGTTTGTTACCTCTGCCTCCGCCCATGCAATCTCTTGGTCTACCTGCCAAGAATAAAAATATTAGATGCCTAATAGGATTGCCTCCGCTAGGAAAACCCGTGGGTATTGCGGTTTACATCCAACGGCCGACCTTTCGCAGTGCACCGAGAATGATCGACAATATCTATTATTATTCTGGAAAAGGCTATTTGGTCATCGCGCCAAAAATTGATGAAAATTGCTCTGATGCCCTGCAAGTGGTTTCTCAATGGATCGGACGAACCCCGCTTTTGCAAGCCGTTCCCACGACCTACGTCGGATGGGGAGATGTTAACGGCTCTCTGTGGGATTCTGTAGCCAAAATGCAGGTGAGGTCTCCGAATGCAATCGTTGCGGTTGATTTTTTCCCTTTATCCATGGACGAGTCCGGATTGCCAGTAAACGGGGGCGTGAAGTGCCCGGTCTTGTTTGTGTACAATCAAACTCCGCTCGCGTCGGTTTCTACAATTGGCGAGACGCAGAAAACTCTCGATTCCATCAAACAGGTGAAAACATTTGTCGAAAAATGCAAAAAGCGAGGTCAATTTGTACGAACAGCGATTGCCGTAATTGACGCAAAGCGCGATGCACTCGAAGCTCAGCAATCTATTAATATGGGAGAGGATTTTTCAACAAAAGTGCTTAGTCATCGGGTTCGAGATATTAATTTGCCGTGACAACCGGCCTCGGAAATGAAAGTGGTGAGTCTCCTTTTCGGTCTTCTCGGTTGATGTCGCTTCATGTATTTTAATCGAGTTTGCACCACGCTTTTTTTGTCCGCTTTGGTTTTTCGATCAGTGGCCGGCATGGAGTTCGAAGCTTTCGAAAGTCCTGGGGCTAAGGATAATTTTCATGAAGCGAGAAGCCGGCTGTGGATTCCGGATTTTGCTAAGAGAATCCAAGGGGTTTTGGTTCTTGCAGGTGGTACAGATTCTGATTGGCGTGGGCAAATTTCTAGTCCGAAATGGCAAGCTTTGGCAGTACGGAATGAACTGGCGTTAATAGGATGCTATTTCCGCGGTGATGGGGAACCTTATGAGGAGGCCTCAGAGGGATCAGGGCTTGCTTTGATGCGAATGATTGATGATCTTGCGTTGAAGTCGAACCATTCCGAACTTGCAAAAACTCCATTGCTACTCGTAGGCTATTCCTCAGGCGCTATGCTTGCGTATAATCTGGGGTGCTGGGATGCGGCGCGGATTGTAGCGTTAATTTCAATAAAAAGCGGACCTATCAATCCGAAAAAGGCGACGAAGATCCGAAATATTCCCAGCCTGTTCATTATCGGAGCTAAAGACGAACCTGTGCGAAAGCGGCCCATTTTGCAGCTTTTTCAAGGTAGAGCAGATTCAGCTTGGGCATTAGCGATTGAATCTGACAGTGGCCACGAATGGGATTCTCGTATTGATCCGATTGTTCAAGATTATATTTCTACAATCGCTCGAATTTCGGCTGGCAGAAACTGGAAAATTTCTCAACAATTTCGCGATCTGAAGAATCCCTACATGCCAATTGCGGAGCCGGAAAATAAAGCCGATGTAATGTGGTTTCCTGCGAAAGAGAACGCAGATCAGTGGGCGAATTTCACCACTTCATCCAGTATTCAGGACGAGCTCAACCGCGTCGACGTTGCTCGCATAGAACCGATAAGGATAATGCCCTCGACGATCGAACTGGGAAGTGTTTCGATTCGAGATTTTGAAATGAACGGAATTCGTAAAGTAGTAAAGGTTTGTTTCAGTCAAACCGTGGCTTCCTGCGAATTTAATGCCGATCACGATAATATAAATTTGCATTGTAAAATGTTTAAGGACAATGCTTGCGAGCTGGATTTATCTGTCTCCCCTCGGGAAGTGGTCTGCGGTTGGTGGTATTCATCAGTTCGAGCTATTTTTAAGGGTGATAAAAATAGTTGCGAAATTTTAATTCCTGTGCGGATTTTGATTAAATCGCCTATTACAATAAGGCCTCGTTACCTATATTTGGGCGTTGTAAAAAGAGATGCATTTATTGAAAGAAAAATTGAACTTAAATGGTTGGATAATTATGTCGCTCGTGTTAGTTCCATAATTTCATCGAAGCCAGAGTTCGCAAGCGCTATGGTTGAGAATAGTTCAAAATCAGCAATAATCACATGTAAGTTTAAGGGGGGGGCGCTAGGAAATCAATCCGGATTTCTAGCAATAACGTTTGATAACAATCCGAAAACGACAGTTAAAATTCCGTTTGTGGCGTACGTGACAAATTGAATTTAAAAGAATAAAATTTAAATGAGGCTCAGAAATGATTTTGCCGGTCCCCGACAGTGGCGTAGCTTTCTTTTGGTAATTTTGTGTTTCTTTCTCGGAGAGGCCTTTTCTCAGATCGTTGTTCCGCCATCAGGTGAGGAGGGTCTTTACGAATGCCAAATCGAGGCTAGGGCGAGCGATAATTTTGACTATGCCGCAGTGCAGTTGTGGGCTCCCCCGGGAGTCAAAAAAATACGTGGCATCCTTTGCATTGTACTGCATCCATTAGATAAAGGTGGCTCTCGGCTCGCATATCCTGAGCCATGGGTCAGATTTGCATGGCAAGAAAAAAGCGCATTATTGGTCATTTCTTTCGCACAATCGGATGATTTGAGCCGTGATTGGTGCCGTGCTGACAGGGGAACCGGGCACGCGTTTTTCCAAGCTTTGGATGTCTTGAAGGAAAGGGCGGGTATCGTTAATTTATCTACGGCGCCGATAACGATTTTAGGTGTTTGTGCGGCTGGACAATTTGCCTATCATCTCGCTGCTATTGCTCCAGATCGAGTGCGAGCATTTGTCACCATTGGCGGGGGTAGACATGACCTTTCAAAAATTGCAACTGCAGCTCACATTTCTGGGTTAATTGTGATTGCCACCGATCGAAGCGAGGAAGCGATTGAAAATCTTGAGTCCCTGTACTTACAGGGGCGGGCGCATCAGGCTCCTTGGTTGCGTGATTACGAGACAATTCAACAATACGACAAAGGTTTTTGCTCGGATAGGATTCTCGCTTACATTAAATCGAGATTGGCTTTTGCTGATGACGACGGTCATAGAGGAATGTCTCAAGAATCAACTACGGGTGCGCGGAAATATCTGCCATGGTCTGTTTGTGGCGAGAGACTTCCGGTGCTTGGGCGTTCAACTCCAATTAAAGTTGATCTCGGTTCCGTTGACACCCGCTATTCAAATCTGCTAACGTGCGGGTTTGAAATTCAAAGCATTTTAGGAAGTCGAGCTGACGACATTTTTGTTGCAGCGCGGAGCTCTGCGGTGCGCACTAGTGTTGACAAGATCAGCGCTGGCCGCTGGGCGATCACTTGCCAACTAGATTATGCAAACCTACCCTTGGGGCCCTTAAAATTCGATGTACCGATTCGGTTTTTGCAGTCTTCCAAGCAGCTTTTGGGGGGGGATACGGTGAGTTTCACCGGCTTTTTGACTGGCGATGTTGGTGCGTCGCCACGCAGCCTGAATATAGGTGGAGTCGGGGCTGGAAAATCAAAAAAAATAAGTGTCTTTTTAACGTCGAATAGCTCTCCGATTACTGATCTGCACGTCGCGAGTATGCACAACTGGATTAAGGTTTCATTTCGAAAGAGTACAGAAAATAGGTTTGAATTGATATGCAATTTAGATCCGCCGAATGATCTTGTGGGTAAAGAATTTAGCGGATACTTGCAGGCCTCGTGGCGACAGTCAGCGGGCGATCGACAAATGCGAATCTACTATTATGGCTTTGTACTTGATAAACTTTGAATGGTCGAAAAAAGTTGTGGGAAGATTGAGTAAATTTGATTGCTTTTAGTGGGAAAAAGGAATTGTAATTAGAATGATGAGGCGGGATCTTCATTGTAAAGAGCTTTTCGATATGGAAGGGTTGCGTTTAATCTTTATGTGTAATCGGATTTAGTGGACGAAAGAGATGTGGCGTTTGATAGCTTGTTCTGACATAAGGTGGTACCGAAGGCAAATGGCCTATTCCTGGTGAGCCGTATATTTTATATTAAATACGCAATAACTGGGTGCATGGGAGTTCAGAGAATATGTCGAGAGTCACGGATAAGGGTAGTGGCTCTGTTTCGCATTTGAGTAATGCTTTGCGCTTGCTGATCGATTTCCAGCCCAGTTGTCAAGAGTGCGTGTGATCGAATCGGCGGTGGATGACAACCAGGAATAAAATGCCTTAAATTTTAAAGCCGTCCATCAAAGGGTAACGATTTTAGCACCTAAGAGATTTGTTTTTTATGTTCAGTCCCAAAGTGAGTTGGAGTGGAGCAGCGAGCTAGGCTAATCCTCAAGAGCTATAGGACGAAATACTATACGATCGCGCACGCAATGGCGGCGGTGCGTCGGGCGATCCAATCTAGTCAAGAGAGTCTGAGAGCCTGTCTGAGAAGTGAAGATCAGGAGAAGCAATTGAGCATGATGAGGATCATGGCGAGAAATATCCAGGCCTTGGCGGCGTTAGGGAAGGCTTCATAGTCGTGAACGAGCCGACGGTGCTAAGTGATCCAGGCGAAGGTCCGCTCAAGAACCCAGCGTTAGGATAAGACGCGAAGCCCGGTTCGCCTTAAAAACGGTGGAGGACCTCCGGAGCCAGATTGGGGCGTTGAGCTGCCTCTCAACGAGTAAAATCCGGGCGACCAAAGCCGGCGTCATCCCGGACGTTGCGCAGGGGAACATGGTGCAGAGTGGGCCGGAGCAAACGATTAGGGCGTCGGACCGTTGTCGGGTCCTCACCGATAATGGCACTTACTTTATTACTCCGGGCACCATCCGTTGGCCATGGCTGACATCAAACTGGGTTGGCAACGGATAAAATTTCCCGCGTCAATGCCTTTGAGGGCGCTTATGCTCTCCGCGATATCGATAGCCACCTCACATCAAGCCCAATTGTCCGTGGGCCAATGGCTATGTTGAGCGTATGGATCGTACCATAAAAGCGGGCTGCGCCCCCCCCCCCCCCCCCTCCCGCATTTATTATTGTGGCGCCCATGCCAATAGTGTGCGCATCTAAACGCATTCCCCGATGCTTACAACTTCACCAAACGCCTCAAGACTCTTGGCGGTCTCATCTCATATAAGATTATATCTTCCTGCCTAAAAAATCCTCCTGCTTTACATACAATCCTCTCAGGCTCTCTTCGGGATTGAACATCTAAATCCCTAGTTCTTATGTTGACGTCAAGCCATGAGCTTCATGACGGGCGTTGCAGTCTTATTCCTCTAGATCGCAGGCTCGATATGATTCCGGAATTTTTCAATTGGTAGCCGACGTTTACGGTTAGCCAGGCGCACCTTTCTCTAAACACTAAGTAAAGGTCTTGCCCGCTTTAGGAGGAGAAAATAGACATAATCTCCTGAATATCAATGAAAAACCGATACATCCGAAATGCGTATATCGATGAGAGGTAGTTTTAGAAGATCTTGACGTGTTATAGCGTGGATCTGCCGGCGCTAAAAGTCTTGGAGTTGCATGGGATGCGCCGCAAAACGGTGCAGAGGATTTGTGCGTTGTTGAGAGGACGGATCGTAAAGCTTGCAGTCGAAGAGTCGCAACGTTTTGCCGGAGAAGTGAGGTGGGCGAAAGTTATTTCGGCCCGCGTCGAGTGAGAGGACGGCGCGGCCGAGTTGCGGGAAAAAAAAGTGCCGGTGATCGGCCTGCATAGGCTAGGGGAGCGGATCTTTGTGCGCATCGTCGAAAACTGCTCTCGCCGACAGCCGATGCCGGTCATCAAAGGACGCGGTTCGCCAATCCAGTCAAATTTATACCGACGTTTGGGCCGCCTACGACGGCTTGGTTACCAGCGGTTACAAACACCATCGGGTTCATCACCATGAAAACGAGTTTGTTCGCGGCAAAAGCCACGTTAATGGCATCGAGTCCTTGTGGAGCTTTGCCAAATTGCTCTAGCGTCTCTTCGCGGCGTTAGCCGCAACTTCTTTCTCCTTTGTCTCAAAGAATGTCAGTGGCGTTGGAATCATCGTCGCGATAACATTTACAAAATTTTCCTCAACGTCCTCCGCTCTTTTCCTCTCTAAAGCGGGCAGGGCCCTAAGTAAAAATATTTGAAAGATGTCCTCCTTCGTTGAATTACGGAATAGTCTTCGATTGTAACTTCGACGCGGCAACAAACCCTAAAACATTGAATGCTAACTGCTCGCCATGATGAGACTCTTCTAAAATTACTTTCCGTGTGAACATGCCGACGATATCTGGCGCTTTTACCTCAATAGTTATTTCCAAACCATCCGTAAAACGCTTGACTGCGTCAATTGTTACACCATCAGCGCTCTGCGAAATAACGATCGAGGGTGCAGGAGAATCGCATGTCACTCTAACGGTTTGTGTTGACGTTGCTCCAGCTTTAACTTTCCCAAGATAGAGCGAGCTGGGAACTGCGTGTAATGTCCCTCGGATCTTTGCTATCACAGGTACGGTAATCTCGTAAGGCAGGACTTTATTGTTGTCAGTAAAATTTATTGTTAGCTTGTCAGCATATGATGCATCGATAATTTTAGAAGTGTCCATCGAAACCGAAATGTCCCATTGGCTTTCGGATAGTTTAGTTGTGTGTACATTCAGGCCTGCCGGAGCGACGACGCCCAAATCTGACCACTTGAAAGTGGCGTTTCCTCGATCAACTTTAAGCTTCGCTATTTTTGCGCCATCGCGCTTGGAAAGTACACCAAAATCAATCACGCTTTGGCGCAAGATTAAAGGCGACACAATATTTCCTTGAACATCAATCCGTGATTTCAAGAGTTTGCCTGCGCGAGATGTCCATTCTACCCATATAACAGTCTGATAAGTTCCGGAAGTGTGGCCAAAGCGAACCGCCGCCGTTACAGATTTGCTTTCTTTGTTTGACAAAATAAAAGGCCCTTCAGGTGAGAGGGATGTGCAACTGCAAGTCCCGTGAATTCGGGTTATCTTGATCGGGGCGTCAGAGTTATTTTTGATTAGAAACTCAAATTCTTTGCTTTCGTTGGATTCTACTGTTCCGATTTTAACTAATGAGGGTATCCTGAGTTCGTCTTCCAAGGAAACTGCCGGTTTGCGGGTGCATCCTGTGAAAAAAATTGCGCAGGAAAGAAGTGTCGACATGCTAGCCATGGAGGCTAGCTTTTTACATAAATGCAAATGGCGTGAATGGTGATATATCACCGCAAGAAAAAACATTTTAGCGATTGCTAGTGTGGTACTGTAATATATTTCTTTGCATCTGCGTCGAAAATTACATTTGCTATAGTTGGGTCGATCTGAAAATCGAAATCTTCCGAAACTTCATTTAAGTTAATCTCTCTAATTGATGATTTGGTAATAGTAAATGGATGGTCAGGATCGGCTGCAAGATATAATGTCCTGATTGCTGATTTGGGATAGGCTATTTTTTTGTCTCCGAGCTTGACGTATCCGATCTCGGTAACGAAATATCGGATGCGTTGCCGCGTTTCCTTGCCAACTCGTTCCCACGCAATTGGATAAAATCCAATGTCCTTATCGAAATAAACGGTGAACTCTGAGTCTTCCGTCCTAAAAGGAATTCTTCCGCCAGCGACTCGGAGACTTACGCAGTTATGTCCTTCATATTGGACTTCTTTGATATCCGTGAATTGTTTAACCTCGGATTTTAGAAGGTCGGAGTTTTGAAAGTCAGTCAAAGATGGAAATCTTACGTACGGCCCGGATGTGGCATCCTTCGACCCGAAAAACGAAAATGGCTCAAAAAACGCCCAATTGTTGATCAGAGGGACGTCGTCCATGCGATGCGTCGCCACACTCATCATTCCGTCTCTGGCCGTATAATAATTACAGGTGGTGCCGTCGTATCCAACGGTGTAGTGTTCGTCGCTACCAGTGTTATTGGTGTCTTGAAAAGAGGTGTAAATGTATTTTTTTCCGGACGCAGTATAAGTGAGGTAGGTTTTAAAAGTGTCTCCAGACTTCGTGACTGTTGTTGTTTGCTCGGAAGAAAAACTGATGCTCGAAATGCTTTTTAGTCCGGCAAATGCCTGCTGAATAAAGTTGACATTTAAAAAGTTAGACGGTTTCACCTCTGCCGCCGATGCGGGCGTTATAACACTCGCCAAAACCAAAAACTGTATAGATTGATAAAAAATTTTGAGGTTCATTCCGATTTGATTGAAATTTTGATTTTGCACGAAGCCAGGTAAGACGGGTGCAGTCTAAATGCTGCCTCGCAATCCTGCTCATAAAGAGCAGGATTGCGAGAGCATTTAAACGGCCTTTTAAATGATGGCTAATTTACGCCGGATTTAATTCTACTCGGTAGTGTCTCCCCCGACCGCCTTGTCTCGGCAATCGGCGTTTTTTCCTTCGCAACCATTCATTACGGCGCAACTATTATTGCCTTGCCTTTTGTTTTGCTCGGTTTCACCTGGAGTCCATTTTTGACGTTCTCCGACAATCTCGCATGTGGAGTAGCCAGCGACCCCATCAATGAATGTACAATAGTAAGGCTCGGTTCCCACGTGACAATCGTCTGGAGCCCCTCCGGCCCCCTTCGAGACATGCGAAGGGATCAGGAGTAGGGATATGCCGGCCATCACTGTAAGAATATATTTGGATGTTACGAACGTGCGGTTTTTGTTCATAGGGCAGCGTTTTTTGCAGGAAGTATCTACGGCGTCAAGGTATTTTGGCGCAATACCTATACTGTCTCACGAGAAGCATTGATACCTATGGAGGTGCAGTCTTTCTGAAACGTAGAAAGATTAAAATTGTAGGACTCGTAAAAGGCCTTGGGACAAGGCTTTGTTATTTGTTGAGAAAAAGGACGTGCTTGAGCCTGTATCAGCCAAGGTTGATTGGAGTGTGGTGACGAGAGGCTGTGCGTTATAAATCAAATCATCGCGGCAATTCAGTTCCGGGTGTTGTAGTGTCGAGGCAAGAGAACCTGCGAAGTTCCAGCGTTTCAGCGCTGTATCCCTGCGCCGTGCTTCATTCCCTCACCTGAGAAGAAAATGCATCGATCGACTCAATCCAGAGGTGCCAATTGTCCTCTGAGATTGGAAGGGTTGCAGGAAAAGTCCTTAAAGTAACGCGACGGCGTGAATCAACACAGATTTGTTTCAGCTTATAAAAACCGCCATCCGAAATGGCGTCCCTTTTGGAACATAACAGAAGACGAGAGATTGTTTTTGGTAGGAGAATTTGCGGTGATAAGTCTGTAAACGACGATTGTGCGGGTATCATATAACATGCGACCGCGTCTGATTTAAGCGAAGAAACAGTGGAAAGTGCAAGTTCTGCGCCGATACCGTCACCTGCAATTACATCTATGTTTAATTTTCGGAGGGAGCGAAGCGATAAGTTAGCATCCGAGGTAAATTTAGATATCTCAAAACAAAATACTTCCCACCCTTTCCGTGCGAGCGGACGGAGGGTATTCTGCAAAAGTTTATCTGGTGGTTCTCGACGGTCGCCAATATAAAGAACGGTTCCCTTCTTTGCTGACCAGCGGGGAGAGACTGAAACCCCGCTCAGGCCGGAGATTTCAATCAGACGAACCTGAGGCCGCGAGGACAGAGCTATGAATCCTGATAACATGACCAGCATTCCACTCGATGCCGTCGTCAAACACCATGTTCGGGCAAGCTGCCGAAGTTCCTTACCGATGGAAGAAAGGTGAACTCGAAAGATATTGGCAATAATTCCGATGATTGCGCCCGCTGAGAAAAGTAATAGCAAAGAAGAACTACATTGAAATGCAACTGAGGAAAACCAGCTTGCAACAAATAGAGTGCTGATCGTGGCGGCGCATGCAACGATTAGCACATTGTGGTGGCGTTTTCCGATCTGCAGTCCCACTATTGTTAGTGTGAGAAAAGTTGAGACAGACAAAATTAGCGCCAACGTCCCGTTTTCCGCGCCGACAGTGAGAAAATCATTGATGGCGGTCGAATAGTTTTCCTTGTGATCGGGTAATTGATAACTGCGTCGAAAAATTTCTCCGAATTTACCTTTCCCGACACCCGTCCATGGGTGCTCCATCATCATTTGGAGGGCGCCCTGCCAAAGAAGAAGGCGATGGCTGATTGATTTGTCCTCCGTTATTAGTGAAGTAGAGGCAGCACGGTCAATTCCGTGTGGATTAAAGAAAACGAATGTGGCGAAAATTGCTGCTAGGGTGATAGGATAAATTCGCGCTCCCCGGGCTCCGATTCCCAACACGATTGTGCCCGCGGCTGCGGCAAACCAGCCGCCTCTGGAATAAGTTTGTACCAAAAAATAGCAGGCAGTCGAAATAGAGGTGAAAAAAACAAGCCCGACGACGATACGCGAGCATGGGTAAGTTTTAAGTCGATTGTGAAGTGCGGCACCTATGCCGCATACCAGGATTATGGCCGCAGCTAGGAAGGCCGCGGCCATATTGGGAGTCCCCCAAGGACCCTGCCAACGCAGGTTTCCCTTGTAAAGATATTGGGAGTAGTCTCTTCCCGTGGTGTTCACGGAAATCAGCCCTTGAATAGGAATTGATAAACTTTGGGCCCGAGGATGGGTTGTTTCGATGGCAAGATATTTGATGGCAAGGGCACCGAAGGGAAGACCCTCGGTAAGGGCATCGGGGCTGAAAGTGAGCAAAAGCGTCTTTTTAAATGCAGGCTCGCCAACTGGAGGATCGCACTTCCAAGACGCACCGGCAATCTCGGGTAGCTCCACCGATGTAACGTCGAAAGGTTCGGTATCCGAGGTAAGAGTCACCTGAAACGTGCGCGGAGTCGTGAAAGAGGCACCTTTGCCGACAGAACCTAAAAAAATTCGGGACGGTGTCGTGCGGATCCAAGGGCGGATGGAGCCGGTGATTGGCACGGGCTGGCCAAGCGATTTCCCGTCGGCGCGGAGCTCGAGTTGTCCCTTAACGTTTCCCGTCTTGATAGTATCGGGAGCGATCTCGACCTTGTATTTACCGGCCCCCAAGGCCGTGATGCGCCGATCGCAGTCGAAGCCGGTGATGTCGGCGTCCAGCTTGCTGGTCGAATCTGGCCCGAGATCCACCTCGACGGTGAGGAGGGTGGGATCGTCCAACCTGGCCTCGAAGGTGAGCGACGTAGGGGTGATCGAGAGTGCGATCGCCTGAATCGGCGCGCCAAGGAGCGCTACGGCCAGGATGACGCTGGCCCATCGTGCCATGGAGCGACTCATACGTCGTAAACCGATCGTCCGATCAAATCCGGTGATGGCTGCCGAGGTTTAGCGCCTTGTCGTACGAATATCCAGACGAGTGCGAACCAAATAAGGAGCAGGATGCCATCGCGTAATAATCCTATCTCCACGGAATCACCTCCTGCATGCCTCCCGAAGCAACCACAGGAGATATCCAGCCCCCGCCACATGGCCGAGGCGAGCAGCGCGGCAAAGGTGAGTAGCTGGCCTCCGGAAAGGAAGAGCGCGCCGGAATAGAGGACACCGAGGACGAGTGCCGCTCCGACGAAAATCTCGAGGTAGGGAACGAAGGCAGCCAGGATCGGGAGTGCCGTCTCCGGGAACACTTGGAATCCCCTCAAATCTCCGACGAATGCACCCGGATCGAGGGCCTTCATGATGCCGGCGTAGAGAAAGATCCCGCCCAAGGTGAGGCGCAGTAATAGGGGTAGCCCATTCCGAAGCCAGGTTGATTGGGAGGATGCAGGCGATCTTTCCATTAGAGGGATGCCTTCGGCTGGTTTTGTTTCCACGCGTCGTAGCCTCCTTTTAAGACATAGATGGGCTCCAGTCCGAGATCGCGCAACCGATCTGCCACGTGGTGGCTGGCCTCGCATCCCGCGCTGCAATACACGATGATCGGTCGCTCGGGCTGCCAGGCGGCGAACAGGTTCCCCAGCAAAGTATCCCACTTATCGTCATTGAGCAGGATCGCACCGGTGACGTGCCCTTCATCGTAGGCGTCCTGCGAACGGGCATCCACCCAAACCACGTCCTTTGCGGAGACCTTGGGATCGTGCATCGTCAGTTCATCAGGCAGAAGAGTCTCCGCGGCGTCTTTCAGTTTCACCCAAGCGAATGCGGCTGGAATGCAGGCCAATAGCGACAGGAGGAGGGCTCCTCTCAGGGCTTTGATGGCTAATGACGGGATAACGGTCATGTTAACCCAGTTCTGGCGAGGGAGAGTATTGAGCGCAAGCAATTATGGAGCCCTCACGGACTTCAATCTGAACTAAAACCGCCCTGCAGTTTACCAACCCGTCTTGGAGATCTCAGTCGCCGGAAAAAAGAAGATGTGCGGGATCAAATCTATTGATCGGGTTAACGATAGATTCTACTTTTCGACGTCGCTTGGTGCGGTCGCCGGGCGGTCACTCAGTCCTCCCTTCCATCAATGACGACGCGCCTTTTGTTTCTTCTGTCCGCTCTTATGGCGGGGGCGTGTGGCTTTGGGCTTGGGCGTTTTCACTCCAGCGCGCCACGAACCGATTCCACGTCGCCGGCCTCGGGCTCGACTATGTCCGTTTCCGCTTCCTCTACGGCACGCGAGTCGCATGCGTCATCTGCGGACTGGCGCGATATCGAGGGAAGGCTGCTCACGGCGGTGCGAATGGGTACGAAGGACGAGCTCATGCTCGTGCTGAGGGAAACTCTGGGCGACAATCTGACCTCCGATCGCTTGCGCGGCCTCCGGGTGGAAACGCTCGTGAACCGCATCGTACAGCTTGGCGGTGCGGAGGAATTGCTCGAACTTGGGGGGCTGTCCGGGGCGGATCACGACCTGATTGCGGCCGGCGCGATTCGCGCGGTTGCGGAAAAGGACGCCGCCAAGGCGGAGCGATTGCTGGCTGCGATGCCTGCGGGCGCGAGTCGGCAGAGCGCAATCCTGGCACTCATGGAAACTCTGGCCACGCGCTCTCCCAAGCAGGGGGTGGCGTTACTGATCGCAGACAAATCCATGCGAAAAGTGGATCAACAGTTTTTCGCAGAATGGGCCGAGAAGGATCCCAAGGCCGCCGCGGAGGCCGCGCTGGCTACGGGGAAAGAGTACGAAAACTACAATCTGGACAGCGTCGTTTCCACTTGGGTGGCCACCGATTCCGCCGCTGCTCTCCAATGGAGCCTGGGGCTGTCCGGGAAGGAATAAAAGCGGGCCCTCGCTTCATGCGCCTTTGGCCTGGCTCGCTCCGATCCCAGCGCCGCGGCGAAATTTCTGCTCGATCATGCCGGCCAGATGGAGCCGTATATCGCCTCTCAAATCGGGGACTATGTGGGCGAGGATCCGGAAAGTGCGGTGGCAGCTCTGGCCCTGCTCCCCCCGGGGGAGCTGCGTGCGGGGGTGCTGGCCGGGATAGCCCAGTCCTCCCTCACGGCCGACCCGGAGCGGGCGGTCGCCTGGATGAAGACCCTGTTGCCCGGCGAGCGCAATCGGGTGGTCTCCAGAATTTTCAATCAGGCCGGACAACGAGACCCGGAGGGGGCCATGCATCTCGCCCTCGACCAACTCGACGGCGACAATCGGCGGACGGCGCTGGCGGCGACGATGGATAGCTGGGCCGGTTTGGACTTCGACGCCGCTCTCCAGGCCGCCGTGAAAAATCTGGACCCCGGTGACCTGAAAAGTGTGCTGCCCGCCATGTTTCGAGGAAGCCAATTTAATTATGCCGATCCCAAGCGGCAGTTCAGCGTGGTTGCGCAACTCGATCCTAAAATCCGAGGAGAAGTTTTGAAGCAGATCGGAGCGGTTGCCGGACACGATTGGTATCGAAGGGGCCTTTACGACGATCTCGCTCCGGCGGATCGGGACAGTCTGATGGGAGGAATGATGACGCGCAGCTTCAAAGATCCCGCGCTCACGGCAAAGGTCGCCGCAGAGCTTTCCGTGGAGCAAAGGAAGGCTCAGGTCAGAAGTATCACCGATTCGCTGGCCTATGACGATCCGCAGCGCGCTGCGGAGTTCGCACGCAATATCTCCGGAAACGAAAGCGGGAAGCGCGAGGCACTCGAGGATCTCGTCGACAATTGGGCGTATGTGGATCCTGCGGCGGCCGAGACGTTCGTCCAGACGCTGCCGGCCGGCGAGACTCGTGATGCGGTCGCACGGAAGCTGTCGGATAAGCTCCGCACCTTCGACCTCGATGCTGCCACCCGCGTGCTGGCGCAGGCGGGTGGGGACAAAAGGCGAGGGGGCCGATGATCGACGCGCTGGCGCGGGACTGGGCCCGGGTCGATCCCCAGGATGGGCGCGATGTTTTGGAGTCTCAGCTCCGCACAAGTGCGGAGCGCCAGCGGGCGGAGGCGCTGCTCGGCACGCCATGAGCCGAGGACGACTTGGCGCCTTGCTGGCTGTCATCCTGGCTTGCGGTCTCACAGGCTATCTGGGGGGGAAGGTGTCCCGACCAGTCGGGGCCGGGCGGCAGGGCGAGGGCGCGTCGGGGACCTCCCGCGCGAAGATTGCGCCGCTTCAGGTGCCGGTATTTGCAGTGACGCGGCTGCCGGAGGCGACCTTTACCGATAAGCGGGGGTTCGATGCCTTCGTGGCCAGTCTCGGGCTTTCCAGAGAGCACGCCCAATGGGTGGCGCTCCGCATGCGATCCGAGCAGGACATGGCCGGCAGCTTGGCCCTCGCGCGTGAGCAAAAGGCGGTGGGTCTATGGGCGGCGGGGGCCGCAGAAATCGATCCCAAGAAAGCCTTCGCCTTGATGCAGGGGCTGCGGATGCAGGAGCGATCTCCGGCGGAGATGGAGCTGTTTGCCACGCTCGGTCGTCGCGATCCGAAATTGGGGCTGGAACTCCTTTCCCGGCTGGACGCATGTGATGGGGCCGGCATGGGAGCGACGGTGAATTTCTTTCGCAATTGGGCGGCCGTGGCTCCGATTGACACCGTCGCCGCCGCGGTGAAGCGACTTCCGTCGCGGGCGCAGAATCTCGCGATGTACGGCCTCTTCAAGACCTGGGGGGAAAGCGATCGCGTGGGGATGCTGGAGTGGGCCAGCGAGCAGGGGCCAACCATGGCGAAGAGGGCATTCCGCTCGCTCAATGGCTCTTCCGATGGACGCAATCCCGAGCAGCTTTTCGAACTCGCCATCCAATTTCCCAAAGCCGCCGATTGGCTGACGCTGGCGGTAGCGAATAACCAGTTGGCGACCGCCCCTGCCGGCTATCAGGTCATAGGAGAGCTTCCGCCTGGGCCGATCCGGGATGAGCAGATCTGGCGATTTGCAGCCAATTTTTCGCAACGAGATCCCGATGCGGCTTGGGAACTCATGGGCACGCTATCGCCCGAGGATCAGAAGCAGTTCTTCGAAGGAAGCATCCGTGGATTCGCGAAAATCAAGCCTCTTGAGGTCGCGGAGAAACTCAAGACGGGAGAATTCGGCATGGGTTCGTTTCCTTCCGTGATGGAAGAGTGGGCTCGCACCAACCCGCAGGAGGCGCTTGCCTGGAGCCAGGGCAACCTGAAGGGCAGCACGCAACTCGAATCCGTCGACGCGGTTTTTTCCGCGTGGAGCGAAAAGTCTCCTGCCGATGCGGCCGCGGCCTCGCGCAATCTGCCAGCTGGCCTGCGTGCCAAGATCCTGACCGATGTCGCCCAAAATTTCGGCACCAGCGACCCGGATGCGGCCCTTGCGTGGGCGGATCAACTGCCTCAGCTCGAGCGCTCCCGTGCGGCTGGTGCGGCCATCCAAGGCTGGGCGGAGAAAGATCCGGCGGCCGCCGCGCAGGCGCTGGCCGGCCTGCCCTCCGCAGGGATGGACGATGCCTTCGATGTGGTCGCCCGCCGGTTCGCCCAAGTTGATCCCTCCGCCGCTGTCCAGTGGACCGCCACGTTGCCGGACGAAAATAGACGTGAGCACACGATCGGCAAGGTGGTCAACGCTTGGGCCGGGCAGGACGCCGCATCGGCGTCCGAATACCTGGCCAAGATCGAGTCCGGCGGATTCCGCGATCGGGCGATCGGCGGATTTGTGAGTTCGGTCCGCGAGCTGGACCCGGAGTCCGCGGCAGTGTGGGCCTCGTCGATCCAGTCAACGGATCTGCAACGGTCGAATCTCCGGGATGCTCTTCAGGAATGGAAACAGCAGGACCGCCCCGCCGCGCAGGCCTTCGTGCGCGGGATCAAGGCAGAATCCCTGCGCAACGAAATGCAAAAGCTGGTGAACGAGTAATGCCGCGTCGCTCCGTCGTCGTTCCGGGGGGCTGTGGGTGCAAGGCGGGCATGGCGGCGGACTCTTGCCGCTTCTGCCATGCCGCGCCTCGTATTTATGTTTCGCAGTTACTGTGTGCCGAGCGTGACGCTGAACGTCTGGGCCGGCCCGATCGTGGAGCCGGTCACGTCGAGCGTGCCGGTTGAGCCCACGGTGAGGTATTTTCCGGTCGAGCTGCGGATGGCGACGGTGTTGCCATTCGCGATCGCCGTGCCGTTGCCGGAGACCCGGACGATGGTGAATTGCTCCCAGGCTCCCGAGGCCCGGCGGTTCGCCCAGAGCGTGCTGCCCCCGCCGCCCTCGGCGCAGAGCAACAGGCCGTCGTAGGTTTGCAGGGTGACTGG
>Ga0310811_10000632_pt1 | contig 44956 bp, 41 predicted proteins | sample YCmetagenome_FD_207642 | JGI IMG/M metagenome (GOLD analysis project Ga0310811, IMG submission 207642) | Soil microbial communities from experimental microcosm in Duke University, North Carolina, United States - YC | ecosystem: Engineered > Artificial ecosystem > Soil microcosm > Unclassified ...
CATGACGAAATCGGCCGCGCTTGAAGCCGCGGCATTTGGGGTCCGCGTCAATGCCGTTGCACCCGGACCGACCGAAACCGCTATGCTGGACCGGCTGACGGGCTCGGCCGAGAAGAAGGCAGCCTTCCATGCGGCCGTGCCGATGAGGCGCGGCGGTGCGCCGGAGGAAGTGGCGGAAACGATCCTGTTCGTGGGATCTGACAAAGCCAGTTTCATCACCGGCCAGATCATCCGCGTCAACGGCGGCAAGACGGCGAGTTGATGCAGAATGAGCCGTCCTCCTTTAAGGAGATCTGTGATGGACCGGGTTACTGTTGAAACCATGCCATCGGTGGGACCGGGCGGCACCTTCCACGGCGAACGCGTGTCCGGCACCGTGCTGGAAGACCAAGGGCGTAAAGTAGCGGAGACGAGGCCGTTCCAAGGGTCATACCTTTCCGGCATAGAACTAGGCTTACAAAGTCTTTTTTCCGACCTTCGGGACCGTGTAGTTCTCTGGCGAAGGCGGGGGCGACCCGGCAAGTGAGGTCCGATCAGTTCCCGCGCGCTTATTGAGCCCATAGCTTATGCCATCTGGCCACCCACGCAGAGGGAGAGAGCCGCGATGGACGCGGCCCACGAAGCGCAGCTGCCTACGAAACCTGCCACTCGGCCAAAGGAGCAAGCCATGTCTGGAACATCCGCCCGGACCGTGAAAATTCCCGGTCCTGATCATCCGATCACCATCGCGACCAATCCGCACCGCATCCGCGTTATGCTCGGTGGCCGCGTGATAGCCGATACCCGCGCGGCGCTGACGCTGCGCGAGGCGAACTATCCCGCGGTCCACTACATCCCACGAGGGGACGTGGACATGGCCCTTCTCGAGCACAGCGAGCACACGACCTATTGCCCCTACAAGGGTGAGTGTCACTACTACAGCATCCCGGCCGGTGGTGATCGATCGATCAACGCAGTCTGGACCTATGAGGCACCCTATGAAGCGGTCGCGGCGATAAAGGATCACCTCGCCTTCTATCCTGACCGAGTCGACGACATCGACGAGCGCACTGAAGCCTAAAACCCAGCCTGAAGGCACCGGGCGACTATAGCCCGGCCCCTCATCGAAAAGGCCCCATGGATGGCGGATCGGATCCGGTCCGTGAACCCTTGGCTGCGGTCCGGGCTCAGCCTACCCAATGAAAGGAATACGGTCATGACAGCACTCTCTGGCAAAACCGCTCTCGTCACGGGCGGCTCCCGCGGGATCGGCCGCGCGGCGGCGCTTGCCCTTGCGAAGCGCGGGGCGCAGGTCATCGTGCATTACGGCCAGGCGAAAGACGAGGCCGATGGTGTAGTGGACGCAATCCGAGCCGCGGGCGGCAAGGCAGAGGCCGTCTCCGCCGACATGGCAGCCGCCGACGGCCCAGAGAGGCTTGCGCAGCAGGTCCGTGCCATCGTGGGTGAGCGGCTCGATATCCTGGTTGCCAACGCCGGCATCTCCAAGGCGGCCGCCATTGAAGAGACGACGGTTGAGGACTTCGACCGACTGTTTGCCGTCAATGTCCGCGCACCGTTCTTTCTGGTGCAGCAGCTTCTGCCGATCCTGCATGAGGGCAGCAGTGTGACGATTACCTCATCACTCGCCGCCCACGCCGCTGTCGGCGCACTCTACGCCTATGCGATGACGAAGGGCGCAATCGACACTATGGTGAAGCATTTCGCCGCCGCGCTCGGGCCGCGGGGCATCCGCGTCAACGCAGTCGCTCCCGGTGTGGTGCAGACCGATATGTCCAACTTCACCAAGACCGACACCGGCCGCGACTTCACGCTCAACATGCAGGCGCTGAAGCGCCTTGCCGAGCCCGATGACATCGGTGGCGTGATCGCCTTCCTGGCAACGGACGAGGCACGCTGGATCACCGGTGACATCATCCATGTTGATGGCGGCTCGAAGCTTTAGCAACCGAAACGGGAAGGTGTGAACGCGGGATGATCTCCCCCTCACGCCTGACCACGAAGGACTGCGGCAATGAGCGGTCATTGCCGATACGGAGGGTCGACGGGGAAGGCTATATCGGCCAAGGGCTCAGCGGGCGCATTGCCCTATGCCTCCACTAGTCCATCGACCTCGGAATCGCTGATTAGATGAGGCGCCAACGTAAGAGCTGCAGCGTTAATGTCGATACACACACTCTCCTTAACGCCTTCGGAGTCTTTCTTCGCGAGAAGATCGAGAATGACGAAGTGCAGATCGTTGGCTTTGGGGACATAGGCGACATCGTCGAAGAGATGCGTGAAGAAGGGTCCGACCTGGCACCAGAGATCTTCGATCATCGACAGAAGGATGGGCGATTCGGCACATTCATAGATGCCGAAATGAAAGGCACGGTTCAGATGGACATAGGCGTGGATGTCCCTCTGCTCGATCGCACCCTCAATTGTCGCGACGATCTTCCGCAACTCATCCAGTTGGGCTGGTGCCATCCGCGTCGCTGCGCGTTCCGCAGCCATTCCTTCCAGCGCGCAGCGTATGCGCGTCAATTCCACGAAGCGACTGCCCGAGAGAATAGGCACCACGATGGAGCGATTGGATTGGAGCACCAACATGCGCTCCGCGACCAATCGCTGAAGCGCTTCGCGGACCGGCGTCGGGGAAATCCCGTAAGCTTCCGCCAAGGTCCGAATGACAAGCGCATGGCCGGGCGGGAAGTCGCCAGCCGTGAGAGCCTTTTTTAGGGCGGCATAGGCCCGGTCGGTCAGGGTTTCATGACTGAGCTTTAGCAAAGCAGCGGCCTCTATCCTCTTGAACAATCTCACGTCGCCAAAGGGCGCAGTTTTCTCTAACAGCTATCGCCAAGCTCTGGGCAATGGTATATCATGTATCATAGAATTGAGAAAGCGAGCCTGCTGACCCTATGGATAGCCGATTTACAGACCAAGTCTCGCCCATTTCGGTTAGTGAGGCCGAAAAATTCGTTACCCAACACTTCGGCATCAGGAACACCGCGCATCCGCTTGGCAGCGAGAGGGACCAGAATTTTCATATCCGGGCGACGGACGGCGGCGAATTTTTGCTCAAGATTACGCATCCGGGTGAGGCGTTGGATAGCACCGCCTTCCAAACCGCATGCCTCCGCCATGTTGCAGCAGTGGCGCCCTCCTTGCCAGTTCCACGCGTCCTGGATGATCAAACCGGCGAGCCACATGTCCGCTCAATCTGGAGCGGCGCCGAACGCACCGCTCGGATGCTCACCTTTCTGGCCGGAGAGCCCCTGCACCGTGGTGAACGCGATGCCGCGCAGAGACGCAGAATAGGCGAAACGCTCGCCAATCTCGATGCGGCTCTCGCCACCTTCCCCGGGCCATTGCCGATACTCGATATCATCTGGGATATGGGCAGGGCTTCGTCAATCCGGCCGCTGATTGGCACTATCCCCGATGCCGAACAACGCAGGATGGTGGAAGCTCGGCTGGAGGCATTCGAGCGCCGTGTGCTGCCGCGCCAGGTAGGGCTTGCCGCTCAACCCATTCACAACGACTTCAACCCTCACAATTTACTGGTGTCACCGCAGGACCATCGACATATCACCGGGATCATCGATTTCGGCGATATCGCTGTAGCACCGCGCATCTATGACCTTGCGGTCGCAGCCAGCTACCAAGTGCTCGATGGTGAGCATCCTTTGCAGACCGCCTCCGAAATCGTCGCCGGCTATCATTCCGTGACACCGTTGACGGAAACGGAGGTAGCTCTTCTGCACGACCTTATTCCGATGCGTCTTGCAATGGCCGTGTCTATCACAGGCTGGCGTGCCGAAATGCATCCCGAAAACCGGGATTATATCCTCCGAAACAGCCCCGGTGCCTGGCGCGCACTTCATCAACTCAGCCGCGTCAGCCCCGCCGAGGCGGAGGACTATTTCCACGCCGCAAACCGGCGAGCCTAGCAAGCGCAGGCCAGTGGTGCCGCTTCAAACGGCACCCCCGTTTCCAAGGTTCGCCAAACAGAGATCGCAATCTCAGCGCGCCTCGCCCCTTGGCCAGGGCTCTGGCATCCTTCCTTGCACGGACGGGCGCAAAGCCAGGGCGCTTTGATCAGATCGGCCTCAGAGCTTGGTCCGCCGTGCAGATGCGATCCTGCCGGCGACGCATCTCATGCGCTTCATCGAGTGTGATGGCTTTGAAGCGGATCTGCTGTCCGGGCCTGATCTGCCCAAGCTTCCACAGTGCCGCGCTTGGCACGGTGAACGGGTTGATGAACCCACCCGTGCTCGGGGCATCCTGCAACAGAACGATGGGGGTCTGGCCGGCGACATTGATGCCGCCGACGGGATAGCCATGGTCCAGGATATTGGCCGGATCCTGACCATGCTCAGGCAACTTGTCGTAAGCACGCGGCGCAAAGGTAATCGTCGGCCCCTTGAGGCGCATACCCGTTCGGTTGCTCTGCGCGAGTACCGTCCAATCCGCCGCCAGGAAGCCGGCAACACCTTCCTCGCCTAGCCAATCGTCGTTTGGCCCCGCGACCACTTCGACCGCCACTCGTTTGCCGGTCTCAATCTCGGGTCGCATTTCGGGGATTGCCTGATGCGACGTGACAGGGGCGGTGACCTGTCCCACGGGCAGAACCTGCCCGGCCTTGATCGCGAAACCTTCAACCCCGCCGACACCCGCCATATGGAATGTCGCGCGGGAACCGAGCACGGGGGGCGTGTCAATACCACCCGCGAATGCGATATACATGCGTGCGCCCGTGCGGCCACCGCCAGTGGTCAGCACCTGACCTCGGCGCACCGATACAGTCTGCCACAGCGCAACCGCCTCCCCATCCAGACGAGGCGTCATCTCGGCGCCCGTCACAGCGATGACGCCGTCTTGGAGAAAGCGCAGCGTCGGCCCAAGGAATTGGCATTCCAACGCCGCCGCATCGCGGTCATTGCCCACAAGCAGATTGGCAAGCCGAAAGGACCAGACATCGGCCGGACCGGACGGCGGAAACCCCTGCTCCCAATGCCCGATGCGTCCGGGTAGTTCCTGCACGGAGGTTTCGAGGCCCGGCTCGACAACCTCGAAGAATGGGCGGCTGATCATACGCCAAGCTCCACTTTGCTCAGCCATTTCCTATAATTGGCAATCGAGAACTTTTGGTAATCAACCATGGAATGCTCATAAGTGCCGTCGCTAACCTTGGCCTCGATATAATCGTATTCTTCGCGCTCGATGGGGATGAAGCGGACACGGTCGCCGGGTCGGAACAGAGCCAGACTTTCCCTGAAAGCTCGCAGCTTCTGTTCCCGGTCCCAGATGGGCACCGGCGTGCGAGCGAAGATCTGATAGCCGCCCGGCGTGCGATCGGGATAGATGCAGGTAATGGCGCCACCGATTCCGATCGCACCCTTCGGTGTCCAGGACCGCGGCGGATTGTATTTTGGTGCCACGATCCGCGCGCGCGGATCGAGCGGCATGAGCGAGCAAAGCCCAGGCCAGAAGCCAAGAGCCGCCACCCAGTATTCCGGGGTCGCATGCAGTCGCCTCAGGTGGCTGCGTCCGGCCAGATTGTTCAGGGCGCACAGCAGCTCCGGATCCTCGGTCTTGTCCGTCACGCGGCTGCGATATTCGGCGATGCAGGCTTCGCTCCAAGGGTCGAAATATAGCACCGGGATATTGATGAGCCGGCTTTCAAGCTCGATGTCGCCGCTACCTGAAGATACGGTGTAAAGCCGTTCAACCTCGCGGGAGACATCTGCGAAGGAAATGCGGTCCGCGTCGTAGGAAATCTGCATCGAGGCCATTTCCGGAATCAGCTCGATGATCCCCGGCAGGTCGGCCGCACGGATGGCGGCGGCCAGTGCGTGCACCGCGATATTGAGGTCGAAGCTCATCTCATTCCCGAGCTCAACTTCGATATAGCGGTCACCCGCCGGATAGAAGCGTGGTTTTTCATAGATCATGCGGCGGCAGGCGCAATCAGCGCCCCTTCTCGATGCGAACGAAGATGAACCAAAAGACGAGGCAGAGTAGCGGCAGCACGACGGCCAGAATCAGGGTCGCGAGCGAGAAGATGATCGGTATCTGCGATTGCTGGGACGAGGCCATGGTCCAGTTCCAGATCGGCATCGTCGTGGCTGTGCCGCGCAGGAAGATGGAGCGTTGCACTTCATTGAATGAAAGCAGGAAGCCAAACAGACCGGCACCAATAATGGCAGGCCGCAGCAAGGGAAACTCGATATCCCAAAAACGCCGCCAGGACTTGGCGCCGAGATCGGATGCGGCTTCCAACAGACGATGGTCGAACCGCGTCGTGAGGACGAGAACCATGATCAGCGCGAAGGGAAAAGACCAGATCACATGGCCGAGCATGATCGACCAATAGCCGAGATTGAGACCAAGCAGAACACGGAGAAAAATGAAGAGCGCCGCGCCGAGGGCGACGCCGGGAATGAACAGCGGCAAGAGCGCAATGAGCACGATGGTCCCGGCCCGCGGTGACCGCGGAATGGCGCGGCCGACGAAACAGGCGACAACCGCCGTGATCAACCCAACAAGCACAGCGATGCCAAGGCTGATAAGAAAGGGGCCCGTCCACCCCGGCGTCTTCACCAAGGTGATGTAGTTGGTCAGCGACAAGGGGTAAGGGATGCCGGAAAGCGGCCGTTCGCTGAAGGACAGGAGTGCAAGCCAGGCGAGCGGCGCGTAGATGAGGGCAAGAAGGCCCCAGCCCGCCCATTTGGCAAGACCCGGCCAAATCCGGGCGTAGCTCCACAGATCGCGCGACGGGGAGGCAAGATTGCTCATGGCTTCATCGACCGGAAGACCTCGCCGAACCTGACAAAGCGGCGCATGACCAGGGCGAGGATGCAAAGGAGCACGGCAAGCAGCACAACGACAAAGGTGGATAGAGCGGCCACCATCGGCACGCGCAAGGCCGAGTAGGCGCTGGAAATCGAATTGCTCAACACATCGACGAATCCACCGCCCAACATGCTCGGTTCAACCCAGGCTGCGAGCGAGGAACCGAGCGTAAAGACGATACCTCCCAGAATGCCGGGCAGGGACAATGGCAAGATGACATCTCTCAGAACACGAAGGGGCGATCCACCGAGATCCTCGCAGGCCGCGATAAGCGTGTCATCGATGACATTGATAGCCAGATAGATGGGCAGCACCATCATCGGAAAATTGTCGATGACCATGACAAAATGCACTGGCCATTCGGTGTACAGCAGCCAGTGCTGCGGCTGGGAGACGAGATGGCTAGCGAGCAGGAAGTTATTGATCAGACCATGCTCGTCAAGGATCGGCCGCCAGACAATGATGCGCGACGATAGATCGATGAAGAACGGTATCGTCAGAAGCGCCAGAGCCATGGCCTGAATCGTCCGGCTCGTCTTTCCCTTCGCGAGCCAGAGTGCGAAGGGAAAGCCGATGGCCAGGTCAATCACCGTCACGGTCAGCGCAATGCGCAGCGTACGAAGCGTCACCTCAAAACGGCCTGAGGAGAAGAGATCGTTCCAGGTGTAGAAGCTCGGCTTGTAGACGGTCATGAAAAACTGTGTCTGGAAGAAGCTGAACACGACCAACACGACAAGCGGTGCAATCACGAGGAATGACCACACCCCGATGAAGCAGGGCAGAGCCCAGCGTCCATCGGCAAGGTTGAGCCTCTGGTAGAGGTTGCGCATCACGCGTCTTAATTCCCGCTCAAGCGTTGAGGAAACGTTGCCACTCATCCTCAATCGCGTCGGCGTGCGAGGGCGTGGTGGTGCTGACGAAAGGCTTCTGGAATTTGCGATCGACCTTGACCTGCGTCGCCTTCAGTTCCGCGATCTCGTCTGCCGACCAGTTATGGGCCTGCGCATAGGAGACGCCGAGATCCATATTCGGACCCGCATAACCGCGATCTCGCGCCTGGTAGGCGCGGTATTCGCCGTCCATAAAGTAGTTCAGGACCTTATAGATATTGTCGAGATTGCCTCGGCCCGCCGCCTGGGAGGCAACATAGGCGCCGTGGCCCCACTTGTAATAGCCCTCGACCGTATAGGCGTAGCAGACGGTGTTCGGCCCGAGCTTCTTATTGGCTTCGCGCGCCGCCGGTTCCCAACAGTTGATGATATCCACCTCGCGGTTCGTCAGCAGCTGCACCTGTTGCTCAAACGAATTTTCGAGCGTCCGGAACTGGCCGGCTTTTTTCCGGGCAACGAGGAAATCGACCACCGCCCGGGCTTCCGCGGCAGTCGGGTCAGCGGGGTTGTCGATCTTCGCCTTGCCAGTCGCCTTAAGATAAAGAGCAGCCGAGGGCAGAGAATAGTTCCAGGTTTGATCGAAAGCCGCGCGGCCACGCGTCTTGTCGCTGTCGAGCAGCATGCCCCAGGAGACATCGTCCTGGCCGTTCGGATTGACGCCAATCTTACTGGCGATATAGCCGAAACTGTCGGCATTGCCGATGACAGGCGTGCCCCACTGCTTGCCATCCGCACCCATCACGACGGCTGAATGCTTCCACTCGTCCGGCGTCCGGCTCCAGAGGGTCAGCTCTTTCTGATGGACGTCGATCGGTAGATAGACGCCATGCGGCCCGAGGATGTTCTGGGTGCCTCCTTCGAAAATGAAGATGTCTTCGCTGTTACCCAGGCCTGACTGCATCACCGCTTGCATATAGACACCGACATCGTTGTTCGATCCGGTGTAATTCATCGTGATGCCAAGGGACTTCTGCATCACCGACCAGTCGGTCAGCTGTGCGGTGGTGACGCCGTAGGCGCGCACGGTCGTGCTCACCGCCGCATCCGCGGGCTCGGCCATACCGGCCGTGGCAGCGACAGCCGCAACGCCGAGCGCCCCTTTAAACAGATCACGCCGGCTCAGCTCGAGCTGCGTGTGCGTCGAAAACCTGTCTCTCATGCCAGTCTTCCTATTCGAAAAATCGGGTTATTGAGGAACGACGACGCAATCCGCTTCGCTGCAACGAACGGCTGCAAAATCGGCGAAGTTGGTTGCCTTGTCCCAGACGCGGAGCCGAAGCGGGCCGGCATCGGACTCCGCGCGCTGATCGATATATTTGCCGCGATAAAACCGTTCCGTCGGGCGGCACGGCAAAAGATTGGAAGCGTCGCTTGCAGCATCGGCTGGCGCGAACCGCTCAGCACGAATGGCAAGCACAGCGTCGCCGCCCTCGGACAGGGCGTCCTGAACGACAGTCGTCGCATGAAAGACGCGGCCCGCCACGCTCACAATCACGCGGCCGTCGGGCAACTTCCGCTCTACGTGGCAGGGCAGGAGGTTTTCAAAACCCATGAAGGAGGCTGCGAAGCGGCTGACAGGCCGATCAAAGAGCTCTTCCGGCCGCCCTGCCTGCTCCACGCGGCCGTGACGCATCAACAGGATGCGGTCACTCATCGTGAGAGCCTCTTCCTGGCTGTGGGTAATATAGATGAAGGTCATGCCGAGCGTCTTGTGCAGTTCGACGAGTTCGGTCTGCATGTCGTAACGCAAACGCTCATCCAAAGCACCAAGCGGCTCGTCCAGCAACAGCAGTGCCGGTCTCGTAACGATAGCGCGGGCAAGCGCGACGCGCTGGCGCTCGCCACCCGAAAGCTGGCCGATGCGGCGGGAAGACTTTTGATTGAGGCGGACTTGGCTCAATGCCTCGTCCACCCGACGGCGGCGCTCGTCCATCGGAACACCGCGGATCTTCAAGCCATAAGCAACATTCTCTTCCACCGACATATGGGGAAAAAGCGCATAGCTTTGGAAAACGGTGGTGCAGTTGCGCTGCGCCGCCGGAAGATTGGCCACATCTTCCCCGCCGATGAGCAAGGCGCCCACGGATTGCGGGCGCTCAAGTCCCGAGATCACGCGCAGCATTGTGGTCTTACCCGAACCGCTTTCACCAAGAATGGTGAGAAATTCGCCGCGCGCTGCCGAAATGGAGACGTGATCGAGCGCGACCACAGCCCCGTAGCGATGCACGATGTCCCGCGCTTCCAGCATTGTCGCTGATAGTGGTGCCGCCATAGAGAAGACCGACCTCGTCATTTTAGTCTATGATATATGCTATACCATTGCATGAGGCCTGGGGTCCGGCAACTGCCAAATCGTGCAGTTGCCGCCTTTAATCCCGTCAGCTGGCAATGATTGCCGTTATTCTAAGCATTGTGGCCGTCGCAGAGATGCCTTTCTGCACAATTCCTGATAGCGTCGGCATCGCTTCCCAGGGCGCCGCCCCGCATCCTTCTGCCAAAGCCTGAAGTCCGGCGCAGAATGTGCTGCGTGCTGCCCGAGCTGCGTCCGTGCTCCCGGCGTCCGTCTCTGCGAACGAGCGGGCCATTGTTGCGATGACGGCGCTCGGAGCCAACAATACGCCGCCGGTCTCCGCTGCGCGCATCTGCGCCAGCACCTTGCTGAGAGCGGCGACACGCGCGTCATTGTCCTCCCGCCCCGCCCCCGGCTGGGGCGCCAGCGTAATGCGCGCCCAGCGGCCGGAAAGCCTTGCTTCGCGCCGCGACAGCTGCTCACGGTCGAGGGACAGATACCGTTGCCGTTCGAAAGCCGAGCGGATCTCGCTTTGTCGCTGCCCAATGAGAGAAGGATCGCCGCCCAGGCCTTCGAAGCACGCAAGGCCACGCGACAGCACCAAACGTTCCGCACGCCCCAGCATAGCCGGCCGGATGTGATCGAGACCGATGCCCAGCACCGGGTCGATCAGCGTCGCCCCTGTGGCAATGGCGAGATCCTCGAGCGCTGCGACGGCACCCATGCCCGCGGCAGCCGGTTGCAGCGCCGTCAGGGTCGCCCCTGGCAAACGGCCATTCACCACAAGCGTGTCGAGGGCTGGTCCGTTTGCCCCGCGCGCAATAATCGCGAGTGATTTGCCGCGGGTCGCGAATTGGTCGAGCAGCGGCGCCAGACGCCCGAGCGCCGAGAGCATGTCGTTGGCGACAAGGATGTACGGGCGCGCCAACTCAAATCTGGCACCGATGGCAGGGGGCAAGGACGGTGACACCGGCTCAAGTTCCACCAGAAAGCCTTGTCCCGTCTCCAACCCGCTTTCGTCGCGGTGGCCTGCTCGTATGTCGATGGCCCCGTTCCATCCGGCATGGGCAATGGCATCAGCAAAGGTCGTCGCGAGTGCTTCGTCCATGCCTTCCGCGCGGGCAAACAGCTGCGGCTCCGGGGCCGAACTGCGCCGCGCTTGCAACTGCGCAGCAAAGGCCGGGCCCAAGGCGAGCAGGGCATCGGCAAAGGCGGAGGGGCTGGCACCGGCAGCAATCTGCCGCTGGCCCGCCTCCATGGCAGCTCCAATAAAAAGAGCAAGGCGGGCGGTGCCGTCACCCAGCTCCCGCTGCGCCTCCGAAAGCGTTTCCTTCAAAATACGGGCGCCGATCGAATGGGCGCCGGCTTCCTCCGCGCTTTCGCGCACGGCCTCGAACCCATCCTGCGCCACGCGAGTCTGGCCACCCCTGTCATACAGAAGCGTCCCATACAGCGGCCCGCAGGTCGCGGCTGCTGCGCGCACACTGCGCTCGAGTGAGCGATGAAGGGCTTGCCGAGCGCGCTCTCCGATCAGGATTTGAGACAAAACCGCACGCCTAAAGCCAGCCCTGCAGCGCGGCATGAACCGCGCGAGCCACATCGGCCGCGCCCGGCGTATCGCTGTGCACGCAAATGCTTTGCGCCGTCACCGCGACATCCTGCCCATCGATCGAGCGTGTCAGGCCCTCGGTCACGGCGCGAAGAACAAGACCCCCCACGACATCGGCCGAGACCGGCTCATGCTCCTTCGTAATGATTTGGCGACCGGAATTATCATAGTCGAGATCGACATAGAATTCACAGGTGAAGGGGACGCCGCGCCGCGTGAAAACCTCTGACATGCAGCAATCCGCATTGGCGATCATGGGCAGGTTGAGCGCGAGAGCCGCATCCGCCAGGCCTTCCGCGACATGGTCCAGACGCTGAGCCATGCCCATCAGCGAGCCGTGCGGCTTAATATGCGAAAGCTTGATACCCTCGGTCGCGGCAAAGCCCTGCAGTGCGCCCGTTTGATAGATCACCATCGCCGCCACGTCTTCGCGCGACACGTTCATCTCTCGCCGCCCGAACCCTTCCCGATCCGGCAGGCCAGGGTGCGACCCGATATTCAGCCCATGCGCTTTCGCCATTCGCAGCGTCTGCCACATAACCCGAGGATCCGAGGCATGGAAGCCGCAGGCGATGTTGGCATGGGTAACATAGGGCATCAGAGCCTCGTCGCTACCGAAGCGGTAGATTCCAAAGGCTTCGCCCATATCGCAGTTAATCGTGACCTTCACCTAGCAATTCCTTGACATGCGCATGGTCTATGATACATGATATACCATCATTAGCAATGGCCTTATGGGCCGAGGGGCCGAGGCTGATCAGTGCTTTCCGGATCGCGCACTGCAACGAGGCCGCCAGGCGCTCTCCGGCCGCTTCCTCCTTCGGGAAGTTCCCCCTTTCTTCAACCTGACGCTCGGAGGCCAAATACCTACGCATGGCTAAGCACGAAATCTGCGCGCTAATTCCCGGAACCTTCTACCGCGCGACATCGCCGAACGAACCTCCAGCCAAGGCCGATGGCGCGCCGGTCGCAATAGGCGACGTCATAGGCGTGATTGAAATCATGAAGACCTTTACGCCCGTCAAAGCCGGCGTCCAGGGAAAAACGATCACCTTCCTCGTGGAGAACGAAGAGCCCGTGATGCCCGACCAGGTCATCGCCGAGGTGGAGGAATGACAATCCGGTCCGTCCTCATCGCCAATCGTGGGGAAATCGCGGTCCGGATCATCCGCGCAGCCAAAGCGCTCGGAATCAGAACCGTCCAAATCTATAGCGCCGCGGACGCCGACATGCTGGCCGTCAGGATGGCTGACGAAGCAATCAATATTGGGCCACCTGCTGCCAAAAAATCTTATCTCAACATCGATGCCATCGTCCGAGCCGCTTTGCAGGCGAAGGTGGATGCGATCCACCCCGGATACGGCTTTCTTTCCGAGAATGGCGATTTTGCGGACGCGGTGCGGGACGCCGGAATGATTTTCGTCGGACCCGACGGCGATATCATTCGATTGCTGGGCGACAAGGTCGCGGCACGCCAGGTTGCGGTCGAGGCGGGCTTGCCGACCATTCCCGGTAGCGACGGACGCGTCCATGACCTCGGCGAAGCCCATGAGATCGCGAGCCGGACAGGCTTCCCTGTCATGATCAAGGCCGCGGCAGGCGGCGGCGGCAGGGGCATTCGTATCGTCAACTCCTTCGAGGAACTCGACAGGGATTTCCCCCTTGCTACCGCAGAGGCGACGTCCGCCTTTGGCGACGGCACGCTCTACCTCGAGAAGGTCATCGCCCGCGCACGTCATATCGAAGTTCAGATCTTCGGAGACGGCGAAAATGTCGTGCATCTTTTCGAGCGGGAATGCTCCCTTCAGCGCAGACGGCAGAAGGTTTGGGAAGAGGCTCCGGCCGTCAATCTTCCGCCGAGGATTCGCAGCAGATTGCATGCAAGCGCCGTGTCTCTGGCCAAAGCCGTCGGCTACCGTGGCGCCGGAACAGTAGAGTTCCTTTATGACGAACTGGCCGAAGAATTCTACTTCATCGAGGTCAACACGCGCATCCAGGTCGAACATCCGGTCACGGAGATGATCACCGGCATCGACCTGGTGCAGGAGATGTTCAAGGTTGCCGGAGGTGCGAAACTCTCCTTCAGCCAGAATGACGTCTCGGTTCGCGGCCATGCGATAGAGTGCCGGATCAATGCTGAAGATCCAGCCAGGAACTTCATGCCCATGCCGGGCAAGATCACGCGCATGGTTGTTCCCTCAGGCGAGGCCATGCGCTTCGATACGATGCTGTTCGAGGGCTATACGGTTCCCCCTTTCTACGATTCTCTCCTGGGAAAGCTTATTGTCGGCGGCCCGACGCGTGCGGATTGTCTCCAGGCACTGGAAAGCGCTCTGCGAGAACTGATCATTGAAGGTGTTCCCACCACCCTGCCCCTTCATATAGCTCTCTCCGCGGACGGCAATGTCCAGAAGGGCGCCGTGCACACGCGATTCCTCGAACCCTGGTTGGAGAGTGAGGAACGCTTCGCAATCCAACCAGATTGCGCAGACCAGCCGGTAGTGACGTAACAGCCACATGGTGCGTCATTCGGCCGAGCGATACGAATACCTCCCCGTCTACCTGCATACCGCACAAGGCCGGCGCACCCCATCCCGTCCCTGATCACCCGACTCCTTTCAAGACGATCATTGGCCTTTTCACCCATCAACTCTCAGCCATTTTAGGATTGCTATGACCTCCAACCACACTTCGAGGGTAGCCAAGGCGTTTCGCGGGGATATGCCCAATAGTTTTGACCCCAGCAGTGCGACAGGATTGACGGCCGAGGACGCCCAGCATATCGGGCGCCGCAAGCGCCTGCTCGGCCCCGCCTACCGCTTGTTCTACCGGACCCCGGTCAAGATCGTTCGTGGCGAGGGCGTCTTCCTCTATGATGACAACGGCAACCAATATCTGGACGCCTATAACAACGTCGTTTCGCTTGGGCACTCGAACCCTCGTGTCGTGGAGGCGATCAAGGAACAACTCGATGTTCTTTGCACGCACAGCCGATATATGCAGGACGGTCTTCTGGATTATGCAGAACGCCTGCTCGCCACTTTTGATGGCGAGATCGGTCGGACCGGCTGCGTCATGTTCACCTGCACAGGCTCGGAGGCGAATGATCTGGCTCTTCGCGTCGCCCGGCACCGCACAGGCAAGCGTGGCGTTATCGTCACATCGGAAGCGTACCACGGCAATTCCGGCACGGTCGCCGCGATTTCCCCCTCGCTCGGAACCCATTCGCCGCTCGACCCCTTTCTGAGAACGGTGTCGGCACCGGATAGCTACCGGATTCCGGTCGAAGAGATCGGCCGCCGGATGGCCCATGAAGTTGCCCTGCAGATCAAGGATCTCGAGCGTCGCGGGGACGGGATAGCGGCCTTTATCGCGGATTCGGTATTTTCTTCGGATGGTCTCTTTGTCAATCCTACCGACATTCTCGCACCCGTCGCCGAAGTCGTCCGCAAGTCCGGCGGTTTGTTCATCGCCGACGAAGTGCAGTCAGGTTTTGGTCGCACATGCGAACAGCTCTGGGGCTACAGGCGGCATGGCGTGGACCCCGATATCGTCACCATGGGCAAGCCCATGGGCAATGGGTATCCGGTGGCAGGTGCCATCTTCCGTCCTGAAGTCATCGAAGACTTCGGCCGGAACATGCGATATTTCAATACGTTCGGGGGTAACACTGTCGCGGTTGCGGCGGCCCGCGCCACACTTGATACAATTCTCAGCCCCGGCCTCTTGGACAATGCAGGCAAGGTCGGTCGCATCCTGCTCGCGGGTCTCGAGCAGCTGGGCAAGCGATACGAGCAGATTGGCGACGTTCGCGGGGTCGGCCTCTACTATGGCGTCGAACTGGTAAAGGATCGCGTTGCCAAGACCACGGATATCGATGTGGGACTTGCGATCGTCAATGGCCTCCGGGATCGACGCGTCCTCATCTCTGCGACGGGGCCGGATGCGAATGTCCTCAAGATCCGGCCGCAACTGATCTTCAGCGAAGCGAATTGCGATCAGTTCTTGGACGCGCTCGATAAGACGCTCGCCACCATCTAGTTTGAAACTGTTGGCATGGGCGGCTCACTGTGAGCAGGCGGGCTGCCCGCGGTCGTGGCGCCCGCCACCATCACGTCGAAGGACTGGCGGATCAGGTCACTGTCCAATCCATCCGTGATCAGGACCAGCGAGGAGTGCCCCGCTGCTCCGGTTGCCTTGGGCAGATGCTCCGGCCGGTGAACAAGGTGCTGCGCCGCCTGGACGAGCACCGGCGTGTCGCTGCCCTCCAGCGCCAGGATGCCCTTCATGCGCAGGATCCGCCCGCCGTGGCGGTGGGCGAGAAGGCTGAACCACAGGCCGAACGCCGCCCAGCTGATCGGGCGGTCATATTCGATAACGGTCGCCGTGATGCCGGCATGAAGCGGCCCGGCGGGTGGTGTCACGCCCGCCCAGCGCGCCGCGCGCGCGATCTGGTCGCCGGCATCGAGGCCGAGCAGCGCCGCGACCGGGGCCGCGCCCGCCTCGATCGCCTCGATCCGGGCGATGGGATTCAACCTGGATAGCGCCGATAGGACGCCCGCGCGTTCCTCGGCGTTGACGAGGTCTCGCTTCGTGACGAGCAGCATATCCGCGACCCCCGCCTGCTGCGCGCTTTCGGGAAAGCGCGCGAGGGTCGCGAGGCCGTTCACGGCGTCGACCGTCGTGATCACCTGGCCGGGCCGGAAATGATGGCGGAGAGCCAGATCGGCGGCGACGGTCGCCATGATCGGTGTCGGGTCGGCGAGGCCCGTCGTCTCGATCACGACGCGCCGGAACAAGGGCAGGTCGCCGCGCGCGCGTCTGGTCCAGAGGTCGCGGAGTGAATCGCCCACATCGCCGCGCAGCGTGCAGCAGACGCAGCCGCCGCCAAGCAGCACCGGCTCTCCGGCGATGGCGTCCACCAGAAGGTGGTCAAGCCCGACGGCGCCAAATTCGTTAATCAGAACGGCCGTATCGGCGAGCTGCGGATCATGGAGCAGCCGACGCAGAACGGTTGTCTTCCCGCTGCCCAGGAACCCCGTCAGGACATGGACATCGAGGCGGTCATCAGCCATCGCGGCGGACCAGATCGTCGAGGTAAGTGGGGTCGAGAGGGTCAGGGAGGGAGGCGGACAGCCTGTCCGCCTGCGGCCAGAGGTCACCGAAACCGGCAACCTCGACCGCACGCCCCGTGCGATTGCGCAGGATGAAGCGGGTTCCCTGCCAATCGCCCAGCGTGAGGCCCGAAGGGGCCAGCACGCGGTTGGCGCAGGCGATACGCAGGCGCCGCTCGGCGCGCCGCTGCCAGCTTGGCATCGCATCGGCCGCTGCATCCGGTGGCGCGCCGTCAGACCAGTGCGCGCCACCCTGCAAGCTGCCACAAAGGCCGCACATGGCGGAACCTCGAGGCTCAGCCCTTCTTGCGCGGATTGCGGCGCAGGAAGTCGTCCGCAATCTCATCCATGGTCACGAACTTCACCCCGGGATGGCGGGCCATATAGGCGTAGAGACGCTCAAGCATCATGAGCACCTGCGGCCGGCCGGCCACGTCCGGATGAATGGTCAAGGGGAACACGGCATACTCGCACTCGCGGTACACCCAGTCGAACTGCTCCCGCCAGATCGTCTCGATGTCATGCGGATTGACGAAGCCGTGGCTGTTCGGCGACTTCTTGATGAACATCATGGGCGGCAGATCATCGAGATACCAGCTGGCCGGAATCTCGACGAGATCGGTTTCCTGGCCGCGTACCAGCGGCTTCATCCAGGCGGAAGCGGGCTTGCTGTAGTCGATCTTGGTCCAGCTATCGCCGACCCGCACATAGTACGGCTCGTAGTCGCGATGCATCAGGCTGTGGTCGTATTTGATGCCCTTCTTGATCAGCAGTTCATTGCTGACCTTGCTGAACTCCCACCAGGGCGCGACATAGCCGGTCGGCCGGCGGCCGCTGAGTGCCGTCACGAGCTCGATCGACTTGTCGAGCACCTCTTCTTCCTGCTCCGGCGTCATCTCGATCGGGTTTTCATGGCTGTAGCCATGAATGCCGATCTCGTGCCCGGCCTCCGCCACCGCCTTCATCTGCTCCGGAAAGGTCTCGATCGAATGACCCGGGATGAACCAGGTGGTGCGAATGCCGAGCCGATCGAAGAGCTTGAGCAGGCGTGGGCTGCCCACCTCGCCGGCAAACAGGCCGCGGGAAATGTCGTCCGGGGAGTCCTCGCCACCGTACGAGCCCAGCCAGCCCGCCACCGCATCCACATCAACGCCAAAGGAACACAGGATTTCTTTTGCCATCTATGCCATCCACCTGTTCATACCGTTATCCGACCGAAGTCAGGCCCGCATCTTCACCGTCAACCCGCCATCGACCACGATAGCCTGGCCAGTGACGTAGTTGGCGTCGCGTGACGTCAGGAAGCCGATCACGCTGGCCACCTCTTCCGGCCGCCCGACCCGGCCCCAGGGAATGTCCTTGCCGGCGCGGATCAGCCCGTCAGGGCCAAGCGAGTTCACAGGGTCGAGCGATTGCGGGGTTTCGATCAAGCCCGGGATAATCGCATTGACCCGGATTTCGCGCGGCCCAAGCTCCACCGCCAGGCTGCGAACGAGGCCGAGCACGCCCGCCTTGGCGGTCGCATAATGCGCGTGCTCTTCCCAGCCGTAGACACCGCCGGCGATGGAGGAAATCGCCACCATCGCGCCACCGGCGCCGAGCCGCTTGGCCCCCGCCCGCAAGGTGCGGAGGACACCGACGAGATCGACCTCCATGATATCCGCCCAACGCTCATCGGTAAGATCCGCGATGGGCGCATGGCGCAGAATGCCGGCATTGGCGATCACATAGTCGAGACGCCCGAAGGTCTCGACTGCGCGGTCGGCGAAAGCCTCGACGGATGCCGTTTGCCGGACATCCACCTCTTGAATCACGCAGGTGCCGCCCGCTTCGCGCACCAGCCGCGCTGTCTCCTCCGGATCATGCGGATCACCCGAAAAAGTGCCGATGACACTGCGGATGCCACGCCCTGCGTAGTAAACCGCCAGCGCGCGTCCGATACCGCTGGCAGCGCCAGTGATTGCGGCAACAGCTTGCTCAGACATGAGCCTCCTCCAAATCAACCTCGCGCGGCCGCTTCGTGAAGACCATGACCAGGCCGGAGATGAAGATACCGCCGGCACCAATCCACAGCGCCGCAGCGCCGGTCCCCAGAGAGGCCGCGATCATCGTAAACAGCGCGCCGCCGATGATAATGCCCGGCTGGCTCATGGCACCAATGAAGGTCACGCCAGTCGCGCGGCAGCTCACCGGGTAGCATTCAGCCATGAAATACTGAATCGCGGCATAGGGGCCGACAAGGAAGAACAGGCCGCCGGCATAGGTAAGAATGATCAGCGTCGGGTTCGACACCGCCGGGCTCAGCATCAGGGCAAAGAAGATGCTGGAGATGATCCAGCCGATGATGATGGTCGGCTTGCGGCCGATCTTGTCGCCCAGCCAGCCGTGGAAGACATAGCCGAAATAAGCGATCAGATTGATGATAATGAGCATCCAGAAGGCTTCCGACAGATGAACGCCCTTGGCGTTCTTCAGCACGGAGCTGCCGAGGATGCTGAAGCTCATGATTCCAAAGAAGTTGACGATCCAGGCGATCGAGAAGGCAATCGTATTGCGCCGCATATGCGGCTCCCAGATACGCTTGAGCGGTGCGGACGAGGAATGTTCGATATTGTAGGAGGCCGCGAGCGCATGCGCCGCATCGGTCTTACCCGAACGCTCAAGCTCGTTCAGCCGGTGATGCAGCTGGAACTGCGGCGTTTCCTTGATGCTGCGGGAGATGACCCAGACCAGCACTGCCGCCGGAATGGTGGCAACCAGATAAAGCCCGCGCCAACCCACGACATCGAGGAGGAGCAGGGATAGCGCGCTCGCGAACATGAAGCCGAGCGGCCAGCCGCCCTGAATCCAGGCATAGTAATAGCCGGGCCGCTTGCGCTTACGCTCGTCTTCCGTGACCTGGTAGACCTCATTGATGTAGGTCGCATTCACCGCCTGTTCGGAGAAGCCGAGGCCGCCGAAGGCACGGACAATCACGATCAGGCCGGCGCTCATCGCGGCGAGGCCCACCGGAATGGCGGCGGTCAGGGCGGACACGATGGCGGTGCCGCCGACGGTGATCATCATCCCCTTCTTGCGACCGAGACGGTCGATCACGGGGCCGAGGCCGAAGGCGACGATGGCGCTGCCAACGGAAATCCAGGTGTTCACGGCATAGGAGGTGGCCGGTGTCCAGCCGAAGGATTGCTGCATCGCGGGCAGCAGCGTGCCGAGCAAGCCGTAGTCGAAGACGGCGATCGTCCAGGCAAACAGCGCTATGATCGTGACAATGTCAGTCTGGCGCTTCGTGAAGGTCGGAAATCGCCTCCGCTCGTTCGGCTGCGGTGGTGATAAGTCAATCTCATGGGTCCGGAAAGCATCCATAGTTCTTGGTCCCCCAATATAGCAGCCACAATAATGCCAGTGGTCTGGCTTCATTCCCAGGAAGTGATTTATTGGTGCTCCCAACGCGGGTTGGTCGGCCACGGGCCGTTGTCGCCAATCCGCGTCGGGCGCACAGTTAGACCATGATATCGCCGCCGTTTGGATTGAGCGTGGCGCCGATGTAGTAGGCGCCGCCGTCGGAGGCGAGGAGAACGGCGGTCGGAACGATTTCCTCAACCCGCGCAGGGCGGCCGATCGGGAGTTCCGACACTTTCCGCTCGCGCCAGCCGGACGGGATCGCGCGCCAGAGTGCGGTATCAACGGGCCCGGGGCAGATCGCGTTTACGGTCACGCCCTTAGCCGCCACCTCGTAAGCAAGCGAGCGGGTAAAGCCGATCACACCCGCCTTGGCCGCAGCGTAATGGGCCATGTCGGGCGCACCCTTCTGGGCGAGCTGCGAACTGATATTGATGATGCGCCCCCAGCCGCGCTCCAGCATGCCAGGCAGAACCGCCTTGGTGCAGAGGAAAACGCTCCGCAGATTCACCGCAATCATGCGGTCCCAAAGGTCGAGCGACATATCGACAACCGAGGCGTTGGTATCGATGCCGGCATTATTGACCAGCGCATCGATGCCGCCGAACGCGGCTTCAACGGCGGAGATCGCTGCCGCTACCTGCTCGGGGTCGGAGACATCGGCCGCAACACCGATGGCGCCGCCGGGCAGCTGCGCGGCCACGGCATCGGCGCGGGCCTGATCGAGGTCGAGCACCGCCACGCGGGCGCCCTCAGCCGCCAGTCCTGCGGCAATTGCTTCGCCGATGCCTCGGCCGGCCCCCGTCACCAGGCATCGCCGCCCCGCGAGCTGTCCCATGCAGTCGTCCCCTGAGGGTTGTTTCGAACACTGAATATGCGCTCATTTTCTATGACATAATGATTGTTGTATGCAATCTCAAAATTTGAGCGACTGAAACTTAGCGAATCACCACAGTCACACCCGGGCAGGATGGGTGTTTCGAATAAAATGAGGCTCTTATGGTCTGTAACCTGAGCAAGTCAGGGAGAAAACCGCCCGGGCACCCTCGCCTGCAGCCCTCGGTCGGGCGGCGAGAAAAATGCTCTATCCGTATACAATCGACAATTTTTAGGTGCTTCAGGCACCATACCGGCCATGGTTAATGGTGCTGAGTTACCTAACCACGGGGCTGATGAGATGACGCGCAACCGGCCAGATGACCCAGGCCTGCGCCGCTACGCGGTGGTGGAGACCATCCTTGCCGCAAACATCGCGACCGGCCGCTTGCCCGAGGGCTTCGTGCTGCTCGAAGGCCCAATCGCCGAAGCCTTGCGCACGACCAGGCCGCCGGTGCAGCGCGCCCTCCAAAATTTGCAGAAGCGCGATCTTATCCAGCGGTTTAACGGCCGCGGCTATCTTGTCGGCACCAATGCAGGCATTGAGCCTGTCCGTGATGATATCCGAACCATCCCCTTGGACCTCCCCCTGAGCGCGGAGGAGGCGCTCGCCAGTCGGTCATCCGGAGAGCGTATTTTTGAGCGGGTCGAAACAGATGTCGCCGGCTGCATTATTTTCGGCCAGTACCGCATCATCGAGGCCACGCTGGCGGAATATTTCAAGGTCAGCCGCACCGTCGCGCGGGATGTGCTCGGCCGCCTCGAAGAGCGGGGGCTGGTGCGCAAGAACCAAAGCTCCCATTGGCTCGCGGGGCCGCTGACGGCTCACACGATCCGGGAGCATTTTGCGATCCGTCGGCTGCTCGAACCACCTGCGCTTGCTGGGGCGGCATCCCAAATCGACCAGGAAACGCTGGAGACCCTCCGGCAGCGCCTTATCGCCCAGGAGCAGGCGATCGGCTCGGTCAGGAGCGGCGATCTCGATGACCTTGACGAGCTATTTGTTGAAACCTGCATGCTGCCCAACCCAAATCAGCGCCTCAGTGCTCTGATTCGCGACAATCTTCTTCCCGTCGTGGCGTCGGAACGCCTGCTGCGGCAGCTGGGATTGCCTGATGACACCGCACGCATTACCGAGCAGCGACTTGTTGTTGAGCTGCTTCTGCGAGGCGCTGTGGACGCCGCGGCGGCGATGTTTGATCGCCATCTTGAGGCAGTGATGCTCCGGCGGATCGCGCAGATCAAGATTGTCGCAGTTTTGCCGGCTCCACGGGAAGTGCCCACCTATCTTACATTGCTCGATGGCCAGACTGCGCGATGATCTTTCGGGCGGCCGGGCGCTCCATCCATGATCGGGGGCGGCGGCACCGGTTAGGCGAGGATCGTCAATCCGCCTCTCTCCGTCCGGTCAGACGTGCCCAGCGTCGGGCAAGATAATTGTGCTCGTCCATCGTCGTGTTCCAGACAGCGATCGAACCTGCGCGCTGCCAGTACGAGCCTCCGCTGCGGACAGCACCTTGAGCGACAATCGTGGTGCCGTCGGGCGCGGGCAGAGATTCGGTGGCTGGCGCGCCTTCGTACCAATAGCGCCACTCAGCCGGGCGTAGATGCGCGCGGACCGGATCGAGCACGGACATGTAGTAGCCCTGTCGCGCGACGATGGCACCCGCATAACCGCCAAGCCACCAGTTGAGATACTCGTAGGCCACGTCGCGCATGCGGTCTGACAGCATGGCGGACAGGCAAAGGCCGCCATGCCACGCGCGATACCCCTCCCGCGGGACGGCTTCCTCCACAGGGATTCCACGGCGTCTGAGATGCGTGGTCACGGGGGACCACGCGCTTTGTATCCAGGTGTGTCCTTCCGCCATCCAATCTGCCGCCTCAGCGGCGGTTTTCCACCAGCCGTAGAAATGCCCAGCGTCGCGCTTGCGCGACAGAAGGGCGAGCAGCGCATCGATTTCCGCCGTGCTCAACTGTCCAATCGCTTTGAAGCTAAGGGCGCGGCTCGCCTGGACGGCGAGCAACGCGTCAAACACGCCGATTGCGGGTTCGTCCACTAACGCCACCCGGCCACGCCATTTCGGATTGAGCAGCGCGGCCCATGACGTCGGGATCTCATCGCCGATGAGATCCCGACGATAGACGAAGCTGTCGACATTGTGGACAGTCGGCAGCATCGAAATCCACTGGGATGGGCGACTGCCGAGTGAACGGTCAGGTTGAACATAAAGGCGTGTGACGGGCGCATCGCCTTCGCCGATGGACCCGTGGGGGGTGATCCGGCCTGCTTTCGTGAGGCTGCTGACTTCGTCCCAAACCCCGATCCGGGTGACATCTATTGGCTGAATCGCATGCCAAAACCATACGATGTCGAGGTTGTGAAAGCATTGGTCATAAACGTCGTAGGAAGCGGGGTCGACCGCGGCGCGCCTCTGCGCGTTCAGGAAATCCAGGCAGTCGAATTCGATCTCTATTCCGAGATCGGCCGCGGCACGCGTTTGAATCTCAGGCAAGGCAGTGATCTCGGTACCCAAGACCCGGAGCACAGGGCGCGATGCTGATCGAACGTTGCGAGTCGGCGACACCGAAGGAGACTTTGATTGAACCGTGGACACTTATGGCACCGTCAACCTGTCGTTCGTGAAACTCCTCATGATCCGCTCTCACTGTCGGGTCGGTTGGTGGGAATTTTCTAACCGGTTGTCAAGACCTTTGTGCGGCCGGCGCTTGGCACCAGGCGTTGTCGCCGCTTGGGCGGCGAACAGCGGTCGTCACCCCGGAAGGCCCGTCAGAACAGCGGCGCGCCGCCGCGTGAGCGGCAAAGGCCCGTTACGTTAGCGCCAGCCCAGGTAGTCGATTTTGCCGAGCGGCACGCCCGCATGACGAAGCAGCGCATAGGCGGTCGTGATGTGGAAGAAGAAGTTCGGAACAGAAAATTCCAGGATATAGCTCCGGCCGGTAAAGGAGCGCGACGTGAGTGTGGTCTTCCAGGGCAGTTCCGCATCCGCATGGGCGTCCATCGCTTCGCGCGGCACAGTCTCAAGAAATGCGACTGTCGCGGCGATCCGCTGCTGCAAATCGGCGAATGTCTCCTCACTGTCAGGCATCGGCACATTCTCTACCCCAGCGACGCGCACACACGCGATCTTGGCCGTGTCGCTGGCTCTCTGCACTTGCTGCTTGAGGGACATCATGTCGGCTTCCAGCCGCGAGCCCAAGAGATCGGCATGATCCAGTCCGGTCTCATCGGCGTAAAGCCGTCCCTTCTCCAGGAACAGTCCTAAGCTGCGCAACCCATTGATGAACGATCTCACGCTGACGTCATGAAGAGATGTCGTCATTCTGCTGGCTCCTCCCGCGATGGCGCGGCTGCCGAGATGATAGCATTCGCCCTGGGTTTCAGTCACCGCTCCCGACTATTTCTGCGGGGTTGGCTCAGTGGCGGCTGGCGCCGAGATGGGGCGCCGTTTCCAGCCAAGGCGGCGAACGACCGAGTAGAAAGTGGGTGTGAACAACAACCCGAACATCGTCACGCCGAGCATCCCGAAGAACACCGCGGTGCCTAATGACTGTCGCATCTCCGCGCCCGCCCCCGTCGACACGACAAGGGGTGCGACGCCGAGAATGAACGCAAAGGACGTCATCAAGATTGGACGCAGCCGCGTCCGCGCGGCCCGGACCGTGGCATCAACGAGGGATAGGCCTTCTTCCTCACCCTGGCGCGCAAATTCCACGATGAGGATGGCGTTCTTGGCCGCCAAGCCCACCAGAACCACGAACCCGATTTGCGCCAGGATGTCGATCGGCATGCCCCGCAATCTGAGCCCGGTGACGGAAGCGAGCAGGCACATGGGAACAATGAGAACAACTGCCAATGGCAGTTTTATGCTTTCGTATTGCGCGGCGAGGACAAGAAACACAAAGAGCGCCGCGGCGCCGAACACCAGCCACGTCGGCGTTCCCTTCTGCTCTTGCTGATACGCCAAATCGGTCCACTCATAGCTGATGCCGCGTGGAAGTATTTTTTGGGCCAGAGCCTCCATATGGGCCAGGGCAGTCCCGGTAGCGACGCCAGGGGCCGCTACACCCTGCACTTCGGCGGCAGGAAAAAGGTTGTAGCGTGGCACCCGATAGGGCGCGGTCTGATCCCGAAACGAGGCGACGGTACCGATGGGAACCATATCCCCGGTGATGTTTCTGGCCTTCAATCCGGCGATGTCGCCATTGCTGCGCCGGAATTTTCCGTCGGCCTGGACGATGACCTCATAGGTGCGGCCGAGGTAGTTGAAGTCGTTGACATATTGCGAGCCGAGGTAGACCTGCAGCGTATTGAAAACATCGGTCGGTGTAAGACCAACCATCTCCGCTTTGCGACGGTCGATATTCAGATACAGAGATGGCGCGCGCGTGCTGAACAGCGTAAAGGCGCCAGCGATCGCCGGATCGCCATTCGCTGCCGCCACCATCGCCTGCGCTGCTTGCGCCAAGGCAGCGGGGCCCAATCCCGCCTGATCCTCGAGCATCATCTTAAACCCGCCCGCATTCCCCAGACCTTGGACCGGAGGCGGCGGAATCGTCAGCACATAGGCACCCTTGATGACCGACAGGCGCTGTCGCAGTTGCGCAAGCACGCCGTTCGCCGTGATGCCATGGGTCGCCATATCGTACAAAGATGGAAGACCGGAGAAAATCGTTCCAGCGTTCGGTGATACCGTGAAGGTCGTGGCATCGAGGCCCGCAAATGGCGCGACGTGCTGAACGCCGGGTGTGTCGAGCATGATATTGATGGCCTGCGCCACAACGGCTTCCGTGCGAACGAGCGTGGAGCCGGGCGGAAGCTGAACGATCGTGATCAGGTAGCCCTGATCCTGCTCGGGAATGAACCCGGTGGGCGTTCGGGAAAACTGGAATCCCGTTAGTGCGAGCAATCCGACGTAGACGATCAGCACTAAGGCGCTAAAGCGCAACAGCCGGCGCGTGAGCGAGCGATAGGCATCCGCCATCCCGTCGAAGGCACGATTGAACTGGTTGAAACCGCTTTGAATCAGGCGCCGCAAGAGACCGCGACGCGCATGCCTGTCGGTCTCATAGGGCTTCAGGAGAAGGGCGCAGAGTGCGGGGCTCAGAGTGAGCGACACGAAGCAGGATATGACCGTGGAAGCGGCAATCGTAACCGCAAACTGCTTGAAGAACTGCCCTGAAATTCCCGATATAAAAGCCGAGGGTATAAAGACCGCGCAGAGTGTCAGAGCGATCGCGATGATCGCTCCACCAACCTCGTCCATCGTCTTATGCGCGGCTTCTCGCGGCGCCATGCCAAGTCGGAGATTGCGCTCGACATTTTCGACGACCACGATGGCGTCATCGACGACGATGCCAACAGCCAGGATCAGCCCGAAGAGCGAAAGATTGTTAAGCGAAATACCGAGAGCGTCGAGTATCGCGAAGGAACCGATCAACGACACAGGAATAGCGACAACGGGAATGACAGATGCCCGCCACGTCTGCAAGAAGACCACGACCACGAGCACAACAAGGATGATCGCCTCGAAGATCGTATGCACGACGTGGTCGATTGACTTTGTAATGAAAATGGTCGGGTCGTAGATGACCTTGAACCCCACCCCGGCGGGAAATTGCCGGGATAAGTGATCCATGGTCTGCAATACCTCGGCGTTGACCGCGAGGGAGTTGGCACCGGGCTCAGCAAAAATCAACAGCGGAAGCCCTGGCCCCCGATCCATATAGCTTGTGGATCCATAGTCCGCCGCCCCGATTTCAGCGCGACCGACATCGCGCAGCCGGGTCACCCGGCCGTCAGCATCTGTTTTCAGCACGATATCTTCGAACTGTTTTGGCGTCGTCAGCCGTCCCAGGGTTTCAACATTCATCTGGTACGCCTGATGGGACGTCACCGGCGTCTGATTGAGAATGCCGGCAGAGACCTGCAAGTTCTGAGCGCGAAGGGCGGCCAGCACTTCCGCCGCGTTCATATTGCGGGACGCGACTTCGTCCGGGTCCAGCCAAATGCGCATCGCATATTCGCGTGCACCGATATATTGAACGTCGCCCACACCCGGCAGCCGCGCGAGGGCATCCTTGACGTGCAGGGTCGCGTAATTCGACAAATAGAGCACGTCGCGCGATTTATCGGGCGAATATAGATGGACGGCCAGCAAAATACTCGGCGTGGATTTTCGGACCTCTACGCCCTGCCGCTGAACATCTTCGGGCAGCCGGGACAGCGCATTGTCGACGCGGTTTTGAGTCAGCATTTGGGCGACGTTGAGGTCGGTGCCCAGCCGGAAGGTAACTGTAATGGTAAGCTTGCCGTCGCCCGTGGATTGGCTGCTGATGTAGAGCATGTTTTCGACGCCGTTGATCTCCTGCTCCAACGGGGTCGCCACGGTCCGCGCCACGGTCTCAGCGGAGGCGCCGGGATAGACGGTCGTAATCTGTACCGTCGGCGGGACGATTTCCGGATATTGCGCAATCGGGAGGATCACCAGGGCGCCAAGACCCAGGATCGTGAGAAAGGTGCTGAGAACAATAGCAAAAATTGGCCGGTCGATGAAAAAATGCGGAAAGCGCATGGCGACCTCGTATGATTATTTCTGCGCGTCCGAGGCGCCGTATTTTATCGAACCTGGGTCGGCCGTGACCTTCATTCCGGGATTTGCCCTGACGATCCCGTCGATGATGACGCGATCCTTGGTTGTAAGACCCGACTCAATTATGCGCAGGCCGCCCCGCATGCCGCCGATATCCACCGTCTTTGGCACAACCGTGCCATCGGCCGCGACCGTCAAAACGATATGCTGGTCCTGGTCTAGAAGAACGGATGCGTCTGGCACCAGAAGTGCCGGGGCGGGGGGAGAGACCGTCAAACGCACGCGACCGAACGCACCGGGGATCAAAGACAGATCATCATTGGGTACGGTGGCGCGCGCATGAATTGTCCCGCTTGAACGATCTATTTCGTTGTTCACGAAGTCCAGCTGACCCGGATGCAGAAAATGGGTCTCGTTGCTCAGCCTGATCATCACCTTGCCATCGAATTTCGGACCGAGGGCTCTGCGGTATCCATCGAACCTGAGATAGTCGGCTTCGCTCATGTCGAAATTCATGTAAATGGGATTGAGCGAAAGCAGTGTCGTGAGAAGCGTCGTGGGAGAGGTCGAGAAGCGGCTGCCCGCGATGAGGCTTCCAATGGAAACCTGATGCGCGCCAATACGTCCCGTGAAGGGTGCGGTGATGTTGCAATGCTGAAGATCGAAGGCAGCATCACGAATGGTTGCGGTGGCCGATTCAACAGCGGCTTCGGCAAGCGACGCATCGGCCGTGCGTTCATCAACGTTCTCAGCGGTGCCGAAGGTGGTTTCTTTCAGGGTCTGCGCACGGTAGAGTTCTTGCTTGGCCAGGAGGTATTTGGCCTGGGCGGAGGCAAGCGTTGCCTTTGCTTGGGCCAGGGTGATCTCGTAGGGTGTCGGATCGATCACGAATAGAAGATCGCCTTGATGGACGATTTGACCGTCGGTGAAGTGGATTTCGGATAAAATACCGCCAACCTGCGCACGAAGTTCCACGCGGTTGACTGCCGAAAACTGCCCAAGGAACGCAATCCGCGTATCCTCATCGTGTTGCAGCGGATAGCTGACGACCACGGAGGGTGGAGTATCGGAGCTTTGCGCATAGGCCGGCGGAAGCAGAAATGAGCTACCCAAGTAATGATGGCTCGCTGCCATCACTCCCAGGAGCAGAGCCACCATTATCCAAGTCGCCGACAATGCTTCTCTCAGATGCTGGGCCAATTCGGGACCTCGCTGAGCCATTTCTGGCCGATCCGCTTCGCTCATTTTGGGTTCCTAAAGACGTCTTTCGGGCTTATCGATTGAACCAAGGCCACGCTAAGAATTCACAAACCTTATTCAACAAAGAGGGCAGATGCCTCGGACCTGGCGGGTTGTATTGAATAGGACTTCGGCTGTAACGAGTTGCTTTTGTGAGATTATCGACTGTTCTTAGCAAGTCTGTTGAAGCGTATGCGAGGCACCTTACACGATTGTTGGAATCGGTCACTGAAATTTCCGTGCCAATCCACGGTCTTGTTTGCGTCCGAGTAGAGCCGCTTGAAGGGCGGCTCCCCATCAGGTCTTCCCGCTTCGGGCCGACGCCCGCGCGACGCATTTTGAGGGGTGCCGGTGAGATGGCTCGCTCCGGGCGCTTTCCGCCCGATAGCCGGACGGCCCGCGATGGCAGGTCCCTCCTCCTCCGGCCCCGAGGCCGAGCACAATCCCGGCCGGCGCTTCGCCAAATACCACCGCGATCGTATCCAGCGCCGAGAGACCAAGCCCTAGACAGTTGTCTCCGCTACCGTGCTGATCCTGTCGCCGGAAGAGAGTTCCGCAATGATATGCGGAACAGAAAGCGCTTCGGCAGATCAGGGGAATTCATCATTCGATCCTGTCGGGAGCAGCCGCGGCCTCAGCACGAAGCCGCGGGGCAGCGCTAACCGGAGGCAGCGAGCGGGCGCATGGGGCGGGTCGCGGCCGTGCGCGCCGCCTCGGTTGCGGTGAGCAGCGCCAGCGTCCCGGTCTCATCCGCGACCGGCGTCAGGGCAAGGTCGCGCCAGTCCCGCGCTATCGGATCACGCTTCAGGCGGCGGCGCACCAGCATCAGCCGCAGAACCATGCGCGCGATGCGCACATGTCGGGAGGCGAAGACCGCCGCTTCGCCGGGCCAGAAACGCCAGGCCGGCACCGTGGGCAGGCCAGGCCGCCGCTCCGTCCGCACGCGCCGGCGGAAATAGCCGCCCTCCAGGGGATGGGTATGCTCGACGAGGGCGAGGCTCCAGAAGGCCACGAGCATGTTGAGCATCTTGCCGAGCGAGATGCGGGTCGCCGCCGCCCGGCGCATCAGCGTCACCATATGTTCGAATGTATAGTAGCGTGACCAGGCTTCCCAATAGACCGCCTCCCACGCGGCGCGCGACAGGACAGGGTGATCCGTCACCGCGTGGAAGGTGTCGTAGCGGTTGAGATCGCCGTCCATCGGCACGCCGGCGGCGGCAAGGGTCTGATGATCCTCCGAGCCGGGCAACGGCGTCAGGATGAAGAACTCGAGAAAGTCGATGGCGAGCTCACGCTGGATGATGCCGATGTCGCGCAGCACGGTCTCCCGCGTATCGGCCGGGAAACCGATGATGTAGCCCGCCCAGATCACCGCCCGGATGCGCTTCCAGGCGAGCAGCATATCCCGGTATTCGGTGATGCGATTCTGTTTCTTCTTGGCGGCAGCGAGGCTCTCGGGATTGATCGATTCGAGGCCGATGAAGACGCGCACCACCCCGGCGCGGCCGCATTTTTCGATGAAATGCGGAATACGGTGGCAAAGCGTATCGACCTGGATCGTGAGTTTGATGCGGCAGCCCTCTTCCTCCCGAAGCTTGATCAACCGGTCGAGGATCGGTTCCCAATCCTTGTTGCGGGCGAAATTGTCGTCCGTGATGAAGAAGCTCGTGATACCCTGGGCAAGGTTATGGCGGATGATCTGCTCCACATCCTCCGCGCTGCGGCGACGCGAAACCCGGCCCTGGACGTTGATGATGGTGCAGAAGCTGCACTGGAAGGGGCAGCCGCGCCCGGCATCGAAGGTTGTCATATGTCCCGCGGTCCGCGCGATGCGGTCGCGCGGCAGGCGGGGAATGGGCACGCCCGCGATATTGGGCAGGTTCGCCATGTGGTTGTAGAGCGAGCGGAGGCGGCCGGCATGGGCGTCGCGCAGCAGCTCCTCGAGCCCGTCCTCTGCCTCACCGGCATAGAGGGTGATGCCGAGATCCATCGCCGCCTGCAGTTCGGGCGAGACGCCTGGTAGCATGGAGAGGCTGCCGGAGACGTGAAACCCGCCGATCACGACCTGCAGGCCGAGCGCCCGCAGGCGGCGCGCGAGGTCCATCGCCCGCGGAAACTGGTTGGACTGGACGCCCACGAGGCCGACAAGGCCCGAACCCGCCGCCCGGATATCGGCGGCGATCCGTTCGGGCCGAATGCGGGTATTGGTCTCGTCATAGACGGTGACCGTGATCTCCACCCCCTCCCCCAGCACGCGACGCTCCGCGCAATCCACGGCAAGGCCGTAGACCGCGGCGAGGCTGTTGGAGGGCATGGAGGAGCGGAACCATTGGATGACGTAACCGTCGTCGTCATAGTGGGAGGGTTTGATCAAAGCGACATGGAAGCGGGCTGGGCCGGTTGCCGTCATAACGCCGGGACCCCTCTCTTTTCCGTCACAGGACCATAACGACCCTGGCGCAAGCAAGTGGAATGGGCGCTCTATCCCCGGTTTCCGCGGCTTTCATCTCTCTGCAACGGACCGCGACTCCGCTCAAAGCGGATAGGCATGGCCGTCTGGAAAGACGATGAAGGCGCCGTGAAGGCTCTGCCCGATCCAGTCGCCGTAGCGGTCCTCGTGCAGGCTGCGGGCGGCCTCATAGCCACGCGCCTTTGCATCCTCCGCCGCTTCCTCTTGGCTGATGCCGGCCGCAAAAGTCCAGTTGCCGATCTGCGCGGGCGTGATGGGGGTGCCGGGCGGGCCGGAACTCATCGGCTCCGCCTGGGCGAAAGCGGAGCCCGAACTCAGGCCCCCGGACGTCACCCAAATGGCCAAAGCCGCCACGATGACGACGGTCTTGCGCATGGCGACCGCTCCCTCTTTCGACTCGGTCCCCTCTTGGCCGTCTTGGCGCGACCGGGAACCCTAGACAAAGAGACTACACCCGGATGGGCGCCTCCCGTGTCACGAAATAGCGCATGCCGGCAGCGAGAGGTCAGCGCACCCAGGCGAGATAGAGCGACACGGTAACGAGGGAGAAGATCGTCGAGCTGAGAATGGCATTGGCCGTGACCCGCGCCTCCCGCCGGTAGAATTCGGCGAGCATGAAGGGGCCGGTGCCGGTCGGAAGGGCCGCCATCACCACCGTCAGATGGACAACCGCCGGGCCAAGGTCGAACAGCTTCGCTGCCAGAACCCAGGCCACGACCGGCTGAACGATCAACTTCAGAAAGACGAGCGGAAGGCTGCCTTTGACGTCACCGGCGCGGGGTGCGGCGACTGCGGCCGTCGGGCGCCGCTCACCAAGAAATAGGCCGAGGGCGACCAGCGCGCAGGGCGAGGCGGCGTCGCCCAGCAGCTTGAAAAAGGTCTCGGCGCTCGAGGGCAGGTGGAGACCACTCGCCGCCCAAAGCGCACCCAGAACAGGCGAGATCAGCAGCGGATTGCGCAGCAGGGAAAGCCCAACCTTGCGCAGGAGGTGAACGGGATGCGCCTCCGTCTGCAGCCCGATCTCGATCAGCACGATGGCGACCGCGAAGAGCACGCAGACGGTGATGATGGCGGCAATCGTCGTCAGCGTCAGGCTGCCTCGTCCGAAGACGATGATAGACAGCGGGAAGCCGATGAAGCCGGTATTGGCGTAGGCCGCATTCAGCCCGTCGATACTGACATCGGCGAGATGCCGCCCACGGCGGAGGCGCAGCGCGACTGTCAGTGCAAAAACGATGAAACAGCTGAGCGTGAAGGCGGCGATGAAGCGCGGCTGATAAATCGCCCGCCAGGTCGTATGCGCCATGATGTCGAAGAGCAGCGCAGGCAGAGCGAGATAGACCACAAAACGGTTCAACTCGCTGGTGGCATTCGGGCCCAGGATATTGGCCCGGCGGCAGATGAATCCGACGAAGATCAGAGCGAAAATCGGCAGGACGATAAAGAAGGTGGTCAGCATGCAGGCCCCTGACAGACAGCCCTGCATAGCGGGGCCGAAATGTCAGACCAACCCCAAAAGGCCTGGATGCTGCCGCCCACCCTCTGGCAGCACCGCCGGATGAACTGAAGTCAGCGCTCGATGACGAGGTCGCTGAGGGGCTTGGAGCAGCAGATCAGCACCATGCCCTGGTCGATCTCGCGCTGGCGGATGCCGCCTTGATGCTGCATCGAGACCTCGCCCGAAACGAGCTTGCTTTTACAAGTGCCGCAGAGTCCGCGCGTGCAGGAGGAAGGCAGCCGCATACCGGCGGCACGGGCGGCGGCAAGCACGTTCGTATCGGCCGGCACCTCCACCACGCGGCGGCTCTTGGTGAATTCCACCCGGTAGGTCGCGACCGTATCGCTATTGGCGGGCGGGGCGACGGCGGCATCGGCCGGCGCCAGATCCTCGAACTTGAAGCTTTCTTCGTGGTAGCGGGCCATGTCGAAACCGGCCTGTTCCAGAATGGCCCGCACCCCGGCCATATAGGGCGCCGGGCCGCAGGCAAAGACCTCGCGCTCGCGGAAATCGGGGGCGGTCAGTTCCAGCATCGGCAGCGTCAGCCGCCCGCGCAAGCCACCCCAGCCCTCGCCCGGACTGTCGTGCTCGCAGATCGACAGCGCGCGGAAGCGGCTCCCACGCGTCATCAGCGCAAGTTCGTCGCGAAAGATGATATCGGCCGGGCTGCGGGCGCTGTGGAGGAAGACGCTGTCCGTCTCCAGCGCCAGATCATGGAAACTGCGCGCCATCGACATCAGCGGCGTAATGCCGCTGCCGGCCGAAAGCAGCAGGTATTTGCCATTGGCCGACGCGTGGTCGACGCAGTTGAAATCGCCCATCGGCCCCATGGCGCGGATTTCCATGCCCACCTTGAGGTGATCATGCATCCAGGGGCTGACGACACCGCCGGCAAAGCGCTTGGTGGTGATCGAAATCAGATGCGGCCGCATCGGCGAAGAGGAGATCGTGTAACAGCGATTGACCTGCTGACCGTTGATCGTGAGGTCAAGGGTCACGAACTGGCCCGGCTTATAGGCATGCAGGCGCGGGGCACGGCCCGAGAAGACGAAGGTCTTCACATCATGCGTCTCCTGCCGGATTGCGCGGCAGACGAGCACGTCATCCTCTTCCGAATCCCACAGCGGCAGAGTCCCCTGTTCGGGGGCAACCGTAAGACGGGAGGCCGCCAGCAGGCGCGGCCCATCCTGATCAGGGGAAGCCGACATCAAGACATCCCGGCCTGCAGTCGGTCCAGGTACCACTTGCAGAATTTCTCGACCAGCGTTTCGGTATAGGGCGAGTAGGGGCCGGGCTCGTAGGCCGCGGTGCGCGCGCCCGCCTGGGCATATTCCACCAGAGCCGCATCCTGAGCGTTGGTTGCGTTCCAGACGCTGGTGAGATTGTCGATTTCATAATCCACGCCCTCACGCGCATCCTTGTGGACAAGCCACTTGGTGCGCACCAGCGTGGTCTCGGCATCGAGCGGGATCGTCGTGAAGGTCACGATATGGTCGCTCATGAAATGATGCCAGGAATTGGGCTGGGTCCAGAAGGAGAGCCCACCGAGCGCGGTATCCGTCAGAGTGCCGAGCAGTTTGCGGCAGGCAACGCGGGTGTCCATGGTCTGGCTCTCGCCACTCTGGTCGATCGGCAGCCGCTGGGTGCGGTAGCCGGTGATCAGGTCGTCCAGGTGGTCGACCTCGGCGGAGGGTACGCCGCAACTCTCCCAGCGGGCATGGGACTCGACCACCAACTGGTCATAGCGGGCCGCCTGCTCCAGCTCGGTCTCGTCCATCTGGCCGGGCGCGAAGCCGAATCCATAGGCAAAGAGCGGAATGGTCAGCTCCGGATGGTTGCCGGCGCAGTGGTAGCATTCGCGGTTGTTCTCGAGGGTGAGCTTCCAGTTGCCGCGCTCGATGAGGTCGACCGAGGCCGCCACCTTGGTATTGCGAATGTCATGCGGGGCAAGATAGGGCGTCATCACGCGCGCCATCTCGTCGATGTCGGCGGGCGGCTCCTTCGCCAGGCAGATGAAGATCAGCCCCTCGATGGAGCGGACATGCACCGGTTTCAGGCCGAAGCAGGACTTGTCGAATTCCGCGCCCATATGCTCGGCATAGATGAGCTTGCCTTCGAGGTCGTAGGTCCACTGGTGATAGGGGCAGACGAGGTTGCCCACCGCGCCGCTCTCGGCCTGCACCAGTTTGGCACCACGATGGCGACAGACATTGTGGAAGGCGCGCAGGCCCATATCGTCGTCACGCAGGATGACGACGGCGTTCTTGCCCAGCGTCACCGTCACGTAATCGCCCGGCTCCGGAATCTCGGGCTCAACTGCGACATAGATCCAGGTCCGCCCGAAGATGATCTCCATATCGGCCTGGAAGATCTCCGGGCTGGTGTAGAAGGGCGCCTCCAGGCTGTAGCCTGGCTGGCGACGCGCGATCAGAGACCGCAGGGCGGCCACGGTTTCACCGCTCAAGCCTGTCTGTCCCAGGGTCATGACCCCGATCCCTCCAATAAGACCAACGGCTCATCCTGTCCGGCCCAACGCGGGACTGGTTGCGCCAATGCGACACGCGCTTTGCCTGAATCCGCGCCCGGCCCGCTACTCGAAGATACGCATGGCCGCCAGATGCGCATGGGGGGGCGGCAGGGACGGCAGGTCCAGCGCGTCATCCGCCAGGGGGGCGCGCTCGCGGGTGCGTGCATCGGTTGGCGTGAAACCGTGCAATGCCTTGAACTTCCGGGAGAAATGCGCGCAGTCGGCAAAGCCGGAATCGAGCGCGATTTCGGTGATCGACAGATCGGTATGGTCGAGCAGCCAGCGCGCATAGCGCAGCCGCAGCAGCCGGTAATGGGTGGCCGGGCGAACCCCCATGACGCTTTGAAACAGCCGCTCGAGCTGACGGGGTGAAATCGAGAGCCGCGCGGCGATTTCGGCGATCGGCAGGGGATCCGCCACATGCTGCTCCATCAGCAGCAGCGCGCGGCGCACGCGCTCGTCCCCCACCACTTCCTCGCCCGCCGGCGGATGCGGCTGCGCCTCGCTGCCGGCGCGCACCCGGTCCAGCAGCAGGATATGCCGCGCCTTCTGGGCAATGGCGCGGCCGAGATGACGCTCAATCAGAAAGCTCGCGAGATCGGCCGTGCCCGCGCCGCCGGAACAGGTGATGCGGTTGCCGTCTACGAAGAACATGCGGTCGGCGATCACCCGGTGGTCGGGAAATTCCGACAGAAAGTCCTGGTAGGAATACCAGCTGACGCAGACCCGCCGGCCCTTCATCAGCCCCGCGCGGCAGAGAATGAAACCGCCCGTGCATAGGCCGACAAGCGTCACGCCCTCGCGCGCCGCGGCCGCGAGATAGGCGTTGGTCTCGTCATCGATCTGCGGGCCCGCATGCAGCAGGCCGCCGACCACGACGATATAGTCGAAATTTCTCGGGTCCAGGAAACCGCTGTCGCGCGTCACCTGCACGCCGCAGCTCGCCCGCGCCGCCGTCTGCTTCGAGGACATGACGGTCCATCGGCACAGGATGCGGCGGCTGCGATCCCCTTCGTCGGCGGCGAGCCGCAAGAAATCAACGAACAGGGAAAAGGCCGACAGCGTGAAGTTGTCGGCCAGGATGAAGCCCACGGAGAGCGGCGGCCGCGCGCGAAGCCCGGCCATCTTGCCGTCTTCCGCCAGCCTGCCACGGTACAGATTTGCCACCATGGACGTTGATGTTACAGCGCGATGGCAAAAACGCGAAGGGCCTTCGCTACGGATGAGGGTTCAGGCCCAGAAGCGTTTGGAATGCCGCCCGTGGCGGCCAGGTTCAGGCCGCAGCTCGAACCTCCTCCTCGGTCACGACCTGAAATTTACTCAACACGTTGGGGCCGAAGACGGTGGAAATCGCCACATCGGCGGCATCCCGGCCCATTCCAATCAGGATCCGCCCGATGCGCGGCTCGACATGCCGGGCATCGAAGGTCAGCCACTGGCCGCCGAGATAGGCCTGGAACCAGCCGCTGAAATCCATCGGCGCCGGGTTCACCGGCACCCCGATATCGCCGAGATAGCCGGTGCAGTAGCGGGCCGGGATGTTCATGCAGCGACACAGCGTGACCGCGAGATGGGCGAAATCCCGGCAAACCCCGACGCCCTCTTGCCAGGCTTCGTAGGCCGTGCGGGTCGCGCGGGCATTCTCGTAACCGAAGCTGATGCGGTTATGAACGTAATGGAGGATCGCCATCACCCGGTCCCAGCCATTCGGGATCGCACCGAATTCGGCCCAGGCGGTGGTCAGCAGCTTCTCCGTCTCGCAATAGCGGCTGCCGAGAAGATAGATCAGCGTCTCCGCCGGCAGGCGCTCCACCGGGATCTGCTCGGCTCCCGGCGTCCAGAGATCGGGCTCGCCGCTATCCTTGATGATGGTCTCGGTCGAAAAACTCACCTCTCCGGCTGGCGCCACAAGCCGGCTGCACCGATTGCCGTAGAGGTCGAAATACTGGGTGATCGGCAGCGATGGATTGGCGTGGATGAGATCCGGCCGCAGAAGATCGGGCTCCCGCTCGGGCCTGACATTCAGCATCAGCACCATCGGCGTCGGCTGCGTGACGGAAAAGCCAATGTCGTAGCCGATTCGGATCAGCATGCGCGCCCAGTCCCTTCGGGATGATTTCCCTTGCAGAACCTGACATATGGGCCGCCAGAAAGCTCGTAAAAGCGGCAAAAGGCCGTGCCAGTGGAAAACTATGCCGTGAACAGCACCAAGCTGCCCACGACATGGTCAAGAATGTGACCGGTTTGGACAGAATCGCGGCTGCGATTCATCCACCGTGAAGGAGACCCTCTTCTTCAGGCAGAGTTTGTCTCGCTCTGGCGCATTCTATCCCGCGCGTTTTGGCAGGGTAGCGAAGCGCACCGCTTCCTCGGCCGCGCGGAACAGGGCGCGGGCCTTGTGGCGGCTTTCCTCGTATTCCAGCGCCGGCACGCTGTCCGCCACCACGCCGCCACCGGCCTGAACATGCATGACGCCGTCCTTGATGACGGCGGTGCGCAGCCCAATGCAGGTATCCATCGTGCCGTCGGGCGCGAAATAGCCGATGCAACCGCCATAGATGCCGCGGCGCACCGGCTCCAACTCCTCGATGATCTCCATCGCCCGCACTTTCGGCGCCCCACTCAAAGTGCCCGCCGGGAAGCCCGCCATCAGCGCGTCCAGCGCATCGAGATCGGGCCGGATCCTGCCCTGCACCATCGACGAGATATGCATCACATGGCTGAAGCGTTCGATGACGAAGCTCTCCACGACGCGAACCGAACCGAGTTCGGAGACGCGGCCGACATCGTTGCGCCCGAGATCGAGCAACATCAGATGCTCGGCGAGTTCCTTCGGGTCGGCCAGCAGTTCCGCCTCCAGCCGGGCATCCTCCACAGGGTCCGGATGACGCGGCCGGGTGCCGGCGAGCGGGCGGATCGTCACCAACCCGTCCCGCAGCCGGACCAGGATTTCCGGGCTGCTGCCGGCGACCGAGAAGTCGCCGAAATCGAGGAAAAAGAGGAAGGGTGCCGGGTTGATCCGCCGCAGCGCCCGGTAAAGCGCGAAGGGCGGCAGCGGGAATGCGAGTGACAGGCGCTGGCTCGGCACCACCTGGAAGGCATCGCCGGCCGCGATGTAGTCCTTCATTTTCACGACCATGTCCTCGAAATAGTCCCGGGTCATGTTCGATTGCGGTTCGCCGAGCGTCACCTCGCCCGCTGGGCCTGCAGGCAGCGGCACTGCCTGCAGCAGCCCGTGCTCCACGCGGTCGAGCCGCGCTTCCGCCTCCATCTGCGCCTGCTCGGCCGAAAGCCCCGGCATGGGATAGGCCGGGGCGGCAAAAGTCATCACGTCGCGCACATTGTCGAAGATCACGAAGACCGTCGGCCGCATCAGAATGGCCTCGGGCAGGCCGAGCACGTCCTCGTTCTTCTCGGGCAGCCGTTCCATCAGCCGCACCATGTCGTAGCCGAGATAGCCGAACAGACCGCCAGCCATGGGCGGCATGCCGTTCGGCAGGTCGAGCCTGGTTTCGGCGAGCAGGGCCCGCAGACTGTCGAGCGCGGGCCGCTCCTCCGGAATGAAAGCGTCCGCTGCCGTCAGCGCCCTGCGGTTGAGGGCGGCCTGCCCCTTTTCGCAGCGCCAGATCAGATCGGGCTCCATGCCGATGACGGAATAGCGCCCGCGCGAGGCGCCGCCCTCCACGCTTTCCAACAGGAAGGAATGCGGCTTGCCATGCGCGATCTTGAGGAAGGCGCCGACCGGAGTTTCCAGATCCGCCGGGCTCTCGCGCCAGACCAGCGCGCCCTTCCCTGCCTCATAGGCGGCGCGGAAGGCTTGAGCGGATCCTAAGGCGGTCATCTCGACTGTCTTTCGTTCTCTATGGAAGGTCAGGGCTGGGCAATCTGCTGAATCACGGCCTGATTGATGCGCGGATTGGCGCGGGCCGTCACGACGCCGGCGAAAACCGCCTGCATGTCGTCCGCCAGCGCGCTGGAAAGTGAGGCGCGCAGCTGGTCGTAGCCCACCGGATCGGCTTTCGGGTCCGGCGTGTTGACGCTTTTGAGCTGGGCGACGACGAAGCCCTCCGGCGTCTCGATCATGGTGCTGGCGCCCTGATCGAGGGAGAAGAGCGGCGCGACGAGGTTCTGCGGAACGCCATCGGGCACCTGTCCCTGGCGGGTCAGCGCCGGGGTTGTGGTGACGGTGAGGCCCTTGGCATCGGCCACGCCCTGCAGCGTCCGCCCGCCCTTCATCGCCTGCAGCATCGCGGTCGCCGCGACATTCTGCTCCCGCCGCCGCTCCGCTTCCGTCCAGGACTGGAGGACCTGCTGCTCCACGGCGGCATAGGGCTTGGTGGTAGCGGGGGTGATGCCGTCCACGGTCAGCGCGAAGTAGCTGTTATCCGGCCCGTTGATGAGGGTGGCGGCCTCGTGGACCTTCTGTTTGAAGGCCTGATCCACGACCGCCTGGCGGACCGCCGCGGTGCCGGGGATCGGGGCGGGGGTTCCCTGTTCCGTCAGGCCGCTGCTGTCAATCGAGCCCTGCAGCGCGGCAAGCCCAAGGTTGGCGGGCAGCTTCTCCAGCGGCGTGCGGCCGGCCAGCGCATCCTGCAGCGCATTCACCCGCTTGTTCACGAGTGCCACCGCCCGCTGGCGGGCGATCGTCTGGCGCAGGCCGGGGGCCGCCTCGGCATAACTCTGGGCCGCGCCGCCCGACTGAATGTTGGAAACCTTGAAGACTGCCCAGGAGGTGGCGCCGGTCGAGACCGGACCCGTCACGGTATCGGCCTTGGCCTTGAAGGCGGCCTCGCCCAGAGCCTCGCTCGGCACCTGGGCCTGGGTGATGTTGGGCAGATCGAGCGAGGTCGCGCCGGCAGCCTTCGCGGCCGCCTGAACCGCGTCCCAACTCGCCCCGCCCTGCCACTGCGCGGCGATCGCCTGCGCCGCCTTCTGATCCTGCGCGAGCACGACATCGACCGTCCGGGTTTCGGGCTTGGGCGGCGTTTCGGCCACCATGCGCTGGTAAGCGGCTTGAACATCGGCATCGGGCACCGTGATGTCCCGGGCAAGAAACTCGGGGCTCAGCATGACGAGAGTGATGCGGCGGTATTCGGGGGCGCTGAACTCGCTCGGGTGGTTCTTGTACCAGCGCTGCAGCACCTGATCCGAGGGCGCGGCCGGCGCCGGGGCAGCCGCGAAGGGAAGCTGCACGAGATCGGCCGTCCGGGTCTGATTCTGGAAGGCATAGGCCGTCTTCACCATGACCGGAGGCGCCGTGACCGCCGCCCTGATCGAATTCAGCAGCTGATTGCGGATGATCTGGCCCTGCATGAGGTGCAGGAATTCCGTCTCGCTGAGGCCGTTGGCCTGCAGCACCTGATCGAACTGGGTTTTGTCGAACTTGCCGTCCGCGCCCTTGAAGGCGTCCATCCCGAAGACCGCCTGCTGCACGGTCGCGTTCGGGGCGGCAAGGCCCATGCCTCTCGCCATATGGTCGATCGCCGCCTGGGCAACGAGGCGCGCGGTCGCCTGTTCGGCGAGCATCATGCGCATCTCGGCCGTCACATGGTCCGGGCCGCCCATCTGCTGGGTCGCTTGTTCCAGCTGCTGGCGATAGGCGCCCGCGACCTGCTGTGGGCTGATCGCCTGGCCGTCGACCTTCGCGGCCGAGCCGTCATTGCCGAGATTGCGCAGCACGTCACCGATGCCCCAGACGCCGAATGCCGCGATCAGCAGGACGAAGAGGACGCGGACGGGCCAAGTATTGAGCGAGCGGCGGAAAACAGCGAGCATCGGAATCTACGGGACCTCACATGGAAGGGGGCGCACCATAGGCAGAGCGTCGCCACTTTGCCAGTTCCCGCTCCTGGCTTTAACTGCGCCCCAGCCTTACGGCTCCATGGGAGGAACAAGAATGCGGCCATTGATCGCCGGAAACTGGAAAATGAACGGGCTGACGGAGGAGAGCGCCGCGCTCGCGCGGGGCATTCGCCACGGGCTCGGCGATGCCGCGGCCGAAGTATTGATCTGCCCGCCCGCAACGCAAATCGCCGCCGTCGCCGCGATCCTTGCGGGAAGCGGCATCGCCGTTGGCGGCCAGCACTGCCACACGGGGAAATTCGGCCCCCATACCGGCGAGATCTCGGCGCTGATGCTGCGCGACGTCGGCGCGACCCACGTCATCCTCGGCCATTCCGAGCGGCGCGCCGACCAGGGGGAGTCGAATGCGCTGATCGCCCGCAAGGTGAGTTCCGCCCTCGAAGCGGGGCTCGTCCCCATCGTCTGCGTCGGCGAAACCGCCGAGGAGCGTGATCTCGGGCAGCAGCAGCAGGTTGTCGCCCACCAGCTCGAAGGCAGCCTGCCACAGGATTTCGTCGGCGTGGTCGCCTATGAGCCGGTCTGGGCCATCGGCACTGGAAAGGTCCCGACCGCGGCCGACATCACCGCGATGCACGCCTTCATCCGCGCGGAGCTGAAGCGCGCGCGGCCGACGGCCGCCGACGCGCGCATTCTCTATGGTGGCTCGATGAAGCCGGGCAACGCCGCGGAAATCCTGGCATTGCCAGAGGTGGGTGGGGGGTTGGTCGGAGGGGCGAGCCTGGTGGCCGAGGATTTTCTTGCCATCATCCGGGCCGCCTGAGAGACCGCCCCAAGGGCCATCCGGGGCGAGCCACCCGTTCCGGCGGATGATGCTACGCACATCCGCCCTACCTCTTGCAAAATGACGCTGCTATAGCCCAGCGCAAATTCGTTCCCCATCCTGGCGGTGCGTGCCCTGCCCGCGCCGTCTTGGAGAAGACCCAAGGATCTCGCCATGGCCCGTCGCCGACAACTCTACGAGGGAAAAGCGAAGATCCTCTTCGAAGGCCCCGAGCCCGGCACTCTCGTCCAGTATTTCAAGGACGACGCGACTGCCTTCAACGCGCAGAAGAAGGGCGTCATCACAGGCAAGGGCGTGCTGAACAACCGGATCAGCGAATTCCTCATGCTGCGGCTCGGCGAAATTGGCGTGCCGACGCATTTCGTCCGTCGTCTCAACATGCGCGAGCAGCTCATCCGCGAGGTCGAGATCATTCCGCTCGAGGTCGTTGTGCGCAATGTCGCGGCCGGTAGCCTGTCGACCCGCCTCGGCATCCCGGAAGGCACCCGCCTGCCCCGCTCGATCATCGAATACTATTACAAGAACGACGGCCTGAACGACCCGATGGTGGCGGAAGAGCACATCACCGCCTTCGGCTGGGCGACGCCCCCGGATATGGACGACATCGTCTCCCTCACCCTCCGCGTGAACGATTTCCTGTCCGGCCTCTTTCTGGGCGTGGGCATCACCCTGGTCGATTTCAAGCTCGAATTCGGCCGGCTGTGGGAGGAGGACGAGATGCGCATCGTCCTCGCCGACGAGATCAGCCCGGACAATTGCCGTCTCTGGGACAGCAAGACCAACGAGAAGATGGACAAGGACCGCTTCCGCCGCGACCTCGGCAAGGTCGAGGAAGCCTATCAGGAAGTGGCCAAGCGTCTCGGCATTCTGCCCGAAGCCGGCATGCGCGACATGAAGGGCCCGGAGATCATGCAGTGAAAGCGATCGTCACCGTCATGCTGAAACCCGGCGTGCTGGACCCGCAGGGTCGCGCCATCGGCCATGCGCTGGAAACCCTGGGCTTCGACGGCGTGGGCGAAGTCCGCGCCGGCAAGATTATCGAACTCGAACTCGCCGAGACCGATGCAGCGAAGGCGCAGGCCGCCGCCGAGGCGATGGCGGACAAGCTGCTCGCCAATACCGTCATCGAAAGCTACCGGGTCGAGGTTGTCTGAGATGAGCGTGCGGGCCGGCATCGTTCTCTTTCCGGGCACCAATCGCGAGCGCGACATGGCGATCGCGCTGGCAAAGGTCTCAGGCGGGCGCCAGCCCGTCATGATCTGGCATAAGGAGACCAGCCTCCCGCCGCTCGATCTCATCGTCCTGCCCGGTGGCTTCAGCCATGGCGACTATCTGCGCTGCGGCGCCATGGCGGCGCAGTCCCCCGTGATGCGGGCGGTGCGCGACTTCGCAGACGCCGGCGGCGCTGTGCTCGGTGTCTGCAACGGCTTCCAGATCCTGACCGAAGCCGGGATGCTGCCCGGCGCGCTGCTGCGCAATGCGGGCCTGCGCTTCCTCGGCCAGGATCATCACCTCAAGGTCGAACAGACGGACAGCCTCTACACCAGCGGCTATGACCAGGGTTCCGTCATCCGTGTCGTTCTCGCCCATGGCGACGGCAACTATGTCGCGGATGCCGCGACCCTCGACCGGCTGGAGGGCGATGGCCTCGTCGCTTTCCGCTATTGCAATGCAGAGGGCGTCGTCTCTGACGAGACCAATCCGAACGGCAGCCAGCGCAATATCGCCGGCATCTTTTCAGAGAACCGCCGTGTCCTGGGGCTCATGCCCCATCCCGAAGACTATGTTGACCCGCTGATGGGCGGGGTGGATGGCCTGCCGATGTTCGCAAGCATTGTGGAAGGGCTTGCGGCATGAGCCAGCGCCCGGTTGACGAGAAACTCGCCCGCGAATTCGGCCTCAATGCCGAGGAATATGGCCGCGTCCTGACCATCATGGGCCGCCAGCCCTCTTTCACCGAGCTTGGCATCTTCAGCGTCATGTGGTCGGAGCACTGCTCCTACAAATCCTCCCGGGTCTGGCTGAAGGAACTGCCGACCAAGGCCGACTGGGTCGTGCACGGTCCGGGCGAGAATGCCGGCGTCGTCGATATCGGCGAGGGGCTGACCGCCATCTTCAAGATGGAGAGCCACAACCACCCGAGCTTCATCGAGCCCTACCAGGGTGCCGCAACGGGTGTCGGCGGCATCCTGCGCGACGTCTTCACCATGGGTGCGCGGCCGGTCGCCAACCTCAACGCGCTGCGCTTCGGGCGGCCTGAGAACCCCCGCACCAAGCGTATCGTCGATGGCGTCGTGCGCGGCATCGGCGGCTACGGCAATTGCGTCGGCGTGCCGACGGTAGGCGGCGAGGTGAACTTCCACGCCGCCTACGACGGCAACCCGCTCGTCAATGCCATGACGGTCGGCATCGCCCCGCGGGACCGGATTTTCCTCTCGGCCGCCGCCGGCATCGGCAATCAGGTCGTCTATGTCGGCTCCAAGACGGGCCGGGACGGCATCCATGGCGCGACCATGGCCTCCGCCGAGTTCGACGCCAATTCCGAGGAGAAGCGCCCGACCGTGCAGGTCGGCGACCCCTTTACCGAGAAGCTTCTGATCGAGGCCTGCCTGGAACTGATGGGGACGGACGCCATCGTCGCCATCCAGGACATGGGGGCCGCCGGCCTTACCTCCTCCTCCGTCGAAATGGCGGGCAAGGGCGGCGTCGGCATCGCGCTCGACCTCGACAGCGTGCCCCAGCGCGAAACCGGCATGTCGGCCTATGAGATGATGCTGTCGGAAAGCCAGGAGCGCATGCTCATCGTGCTGCGCCCCGGCGCCGAGAACATCGCGCGCGCCATCTTCGACAAGTGGGACCTCGATTTCGCGGTCATCGGCCACATCACCGATACCGGGCGCATCGTGGTTCGCCACAAGGGGGTCGTGGAGGCCGATATTCCGCTCGATCCACT
>Ga0310811_10000633_pt1 | contig 44931 bp, 40 predicted proteins | sample YCmetagenome_FD_207642 | JGI IMG/M metagenome (GOLD analysis project Ga0310811, IMG submission 207642) | Soil microbial communities from experimental microcosm in Duke University, North Carolina, United States - YC | ecosystem: Engineered > Artificial ecosystem > Soil microcosm > Unclassified ...
TTGATGCCGCGCGATTCGAGCAGCGTCGCGACTTCCGACAGCGGCGTGTCGATGTCGACGGCGATCACGTCGGGCGTCATCACGTCGGCGACGCGCTGCGCGTGCGTCTTCACGTACGACACGGCGCCGGTGTCGGTGAAGAAATCGAGCCACGACGTGCGGCGTTCGCCGGCGGTGCCGATCTCCACCCGGCGCAGCAAGTCGCCCTCGCTGAGCACGCCGACCACGTGGCCGTCGGCCGCGACCACGGGCGCGCCGCTGATCTGGTGCTCGACGAACAGCTTGGCCGCGTCGAGCACGGACGTATCCGGCGTGACGGTAATGACGTGGGTGGTCATGACATCCTGAGCGCGCATGATGAGGTCTCCCGGTAGAGCCCGTGCCGCACCGGCCGGGCCGCGTTAACGAACGAACGGACACAGTGAGCGTACGTTGCCGCGCCCCGTTGCGATTGATACAAGTCAAGCGGATTCCGGCGGCGGTGGCGGCCTTCGATGCGTGGACGCGGGGGTTCTGCGCGGCAGCGCACCGCGCAATCGCGCAATCGGCCGACGAATGCCGGGCTGGCGGCAATCATTCGAACGCTAACAAAAAACGGCTTGCGGCGATCGCTGGGTGCGCTGGCGGGTCGTTGTTTACGCGGGTGTCGTCGTTTTCGTGGGTGTCGTCACACCGCGCCGTCCGCCTGCACCGCAGCGCCGCTGGTCACCGCGTCCTGAACGGCCGCGACGGGTTCCGGCATCGCCCATTCGAGCCAGCGCGTGCGCAGCGCGGCGACCAGCACGAACGCGAGCGCCGCGATCGCGCCGAACGTCGCGAAGCCCATCTGATAGCTGCCGGTCGATTGGCGCGCGATCCCCATCACGACCGGCAGATAGAAGCCGCCGATCCCGCCCGCCGCGCCGACGATCCCCGACATCAGCCCCGTGCGGCCTTTCCAGCGCTGCGGCACCAGTTGGAACGTCGCGCCGTTGCCGAGCCCGAAGCACAGATACGTGACGATCAGCAGCACGATGCCGGCCGACAGCGGCGGCATCCACGCGGCGAACGCGAAGTCGCACGCGGAAATGCCTGCGAGCAGCACCACGAGCGCGCGCACGCCGGTGACCCGGTCCGCGATCAGCCCGCCGAGCGGACGCACCATCGCGCCGATGAACGCGAGCAGCGACATGAACAGTCCCGCTTCGAGCTTCGGTACCTGGTAAAGCGAAATGAGCAGCGTCGACACATACGACGACATGCCGACAAAGCCGCCGAACGTGATGCTGTAGATCAGCATCACGACCCACGTGTCGCTTTCGGCGAGCACCGCGCGATAGTGGCGCGGCAGCACCGCGATCGCGAGCAGCGCACCGAGCACCGGCAGCAGCAGCACGCCGGTCTGTCCGGCGCCGAAAGCGCCGGCGTGCACGAGGAGCACGAGCGCCACGAGCCCGCCGAGCGTCACGATAAAGCCGACGAATGCGCGCCCCGCGCTCCCTGCCTTCGGCGCGCGGTCCTGCGCGAAGAAGAACAGCGCCAGCGCCGCGATGCCGAGCAGCGGCAGCGCGGACACCGCCGCCCACGTCCATCCGAATCGATCGGCCAGCGACGGAAACAGGAAGCCGTCGAGCACCGCGCCGATGTTGCCGGCCGCCGCCAGTCCGAGCACGAGGCCCTGCACCTTCGGCGGATAGTTGCTGCCGGCCATCGGCAGCGCGACCGCGAAACTCGCGCCGCCGACGCCGAGAAACACGCCGAGCACGAGCAGGAGCGTGTACGACGGCGCGACCGGCAACAGCAGCAGCACGACCGACGGCACCGCCGACAGCGCCACGCCGAAGAGCGCGATGCGACGTCCGTCGAACGCCTGATACAGATTGCCGAGCGTCACGCGCAACACGGCCGCGCCGAGCACCGGCACCGCGACGAGAAAGCCCTGCGCGGCCGGCGACATCGCGATGTCCTTGTGGATGAACGGCGCGAGCGGGCCGAACATCACCCAGACCGTGAAGCCGGTATCGAAGTACAGGAAGCACGCGAGCAGTGCGCGCCAGTTGCCGCTCGCCAGTGTGTTCAGCAGGTTTTTCATGAGTGCTCTCGCCGATGCCCAAAAAAAAGCGTCCCGAAGCGGACCTGCGCCGATCTGCCGATCGACGCCTGTTCGCTTCGGGACGCCGTTGCCCCTATGCCGCCCGCCTCGCGGACTGCGGTAATTTCGTCACTTCGGGGCCGCCGTTGGCCCCGCGGCGACACTAGGCAATAGCCGTGCCATTCGCGTCCGATTCGTGCAAAGGAGAGGGCCGCGAACGCACTCCGCACAGCCCACGACCGCCCGCAAACGCACGCGGCCCGTGACATCGGCGCGTGTGTCGATGCGTGCATCGCGCCGCCCGATCGCGCTCGGTCGATGCCGTTGGCCCCTGTCCGCGCGCCGCCCGGCATCGGCCGTCCGTGAAGCGGGCTGGCGCAGCGGGCACCGTGATAGTGCGGTGCAGCACTGTCGTCGTGCGAATGGCAGGAAAACAGCCTTGCCGCGCGGCCTCGTCGTCTGGCCCGGATATTGCAAGAACCCGGTGGCGTCCGGCAACGAAGCCGACGCGGCTTTGAGCTGACTGATTCATCGACAACGGTGTCTTGCTCGCCTGTCGTGCGGGCGGACGCCGTTTTTTGTTTCCACTCTTTCGAATCGATTTGACGCGTCGAGAACCGCGACCGCCGTCGCCGCCACTGATGACCTCGTCCCCGACCCGACTGCGCGTGCTGCTCGTCACCGATACGGCCAAGCCGATCGGCGAGTTGCGCGACGCGCTCGCACGGCTCGGCTACGAGATGCTGACGGAAGTCGCGACGCCCGGCGCGCTGCCGCGCATCGTCGACGAGCAGCGTCCGGACGTCGTGATCATCGACACCGATTCGCCGTCGCGCGACACGCTCGAACAACTCGCGGTGATGAACGAACACGCGCCGCGACCGGTGCTGATGTTCAGCAACGACACGGACCAGCAGCGCATCCGCGACGCGGTGCGCGCAGGCGTCAGCGCGTATCTGGTCGAAGGGCTGGACGCCGCGCGCCTCGCTCCGATCCTCGAAGTCGCGCTCGCGCGCTTCTCGCACGAGGCGCAGCTGCGCAAGCGGCTCGCACACGCGGAAACCGAACTCGCGAACCGCAAGCTGATCGATCAGGCGAAGCGTCTGTTGATGGAGCGGCGCGGACTGCCCGAACAGGACGCCTACGCACTCTTGCGCCGGCACGCCATGGACCACGGAATGAAGATCGTCGAGGTCGCGCGCCAGCTCGTGCGTCTCGCGGACCTGTGACGACGCCCCCATCATGAATACGCCCGCCTCCGCTCCCGAACTGCCCCACCTTCGCCTCGGCTTCGTCGCGCTGACCGACGCCGCGCCGCTCGTCGTCGCGAAGACGCTCGAATTCGGCCATCGTCACGGACTGACGCTCGAACTGTGCCGGCAACCGTCGTGGGCCGGCATCCGCGACAAGCTGCTGTGCGGCGAAATCGACGCCGCGCACGCGTTGTATGGGCTCGTGTACGGCGTGCAGCTCGGCATCGGCGGGCCGCATGCGGACATGGCCGTGCCGATGGTGCTAAACCGCAACGGCCAGGCGATCACATTGTCGCCACGGCTCGCGGATCGGATCGCATCGGGTGACAGCGTGAAGGAGGCGTTCGCGTCGCTTAACCGGCCGCCCGTGCTCGCGCAGACATTCCCGACCGGCACCCACGCGATGTGGCTGTACTACTGGCTCGCGGCCAACGGCCTCGATCCGCTCGCCGACGTGAAGAGCATCGTGCTGCCGCCGCCGGACATGGCCGCGGCGCTCGCCGCCGGCGAACTCGACGGCTTCTGTGCGGGCGAGCCGTGGCATGCCGTCGCCGAATCGCTCGGCGTCGGCCGGCTCGTCGCGTATACGAGCGAGATCTGGCCGGATCATCCGGAGAAGGTGCTCGCATGCCGGCGCGATTTCGTCACGCGCTATCCGAACACCACGCGCGCGCTCGTACGGACGCTGCTGGAAGCGTGCCGCTGGCTCGACGAAGATCCGCGGCATCGCGCGAGCGCCGCGAAGTGGCTCGCGGCAGCCGATGTGATCGGCGTCGCGCCGGACCTGATCGCGCCGCGACTACTCGGCGACACGGGACACGCGCACGCGCGGCCGATTGCGTTCTTCGAGCACGGAGACGTGAACTATCCGCGCGAATCCGACGGGAGATGGTTTATTGCGCAGTATCGTCGGTGGGGGCTTTACAGCGGCGACGCACGCGATGACGCAACGATTGCCGCAGCGGTCAATCAGACCGCGTTGTATCGCGACGCGGCGATGGCCGTCGGCGTCGACATTCCGGCGGATGCCGATGTTCGCGTCGCACGCTTTTGCGACGGAGCGGTGTGGCCCGACTGATTGATCGTACGTTTGAATAACGTTGCTCGCGCAACGTTCTGCTGCATCAGTGTGCAAGGGCGTACTTGCGCAGCTAGAGGAGGTTGGGCACGGCCGAGGCCGTGCCCGATGCGCTGGATGAGATCGTCTGCGAGATGCTGAGGCACTGCGCCGTGAGCGGTAGGCCGCTCGCCCGTTCGATACGGGCGATCTCCCGCGCCGCCGTCGCGGCATGAACGCTACGGGCTGCGACGGGTGCTGCCGACTCGCCGCGCGTGACGAAACCGTCACGCATTGCCCGCGAAGCGTTCGCCGCCACGACGGACTTCTTCATCACGACGCGTTGACGGCGTCCTTGAAGGCCTTGCCCGCGGTGAACTTCACCGTCTTCGCGGCAGCGATCTGGATTTCCGCGCCGGTCGCCGGATTACGGCCGACACGGGCCGCACGCTGGCCCGTCGAGAACGAGCCGAAGCCGACCAGTTGCACGGAATCGCCGGACGTGACCGCGCGCGTGACCGCTTCGAGGATCGCGTCGATGGTGGCGCCGGTGGCAGCCTTGGTATCGCCCGTGCTGGCGGCGACGGCGTCAATGAGTTCCTGTTTGTTCATCTGCTACCCATGTGAAGTTGACGAAACCTGCATACCCTACCGCACGCGGGCGAAACAGGCAAATCCGCGTTGGCCGCGCGAACCGCGCGCGGCGGACCGCGCAAGCGTTTGGCCGGTCAATATTGAAAGGCGCTTGACATACGCCGCATGTCATGCGTCGGATGCGTCGCACGCATCGCGCCGACGTCGATGTTCGCGAACCGACGGACAACGCGCGCGACGCGTGCGTCAGAACAACTGATCCTGGATCACCACGAGACTTGCCCACTTGACCGTGCTGACGAACATGCGTCCGTTGTGATCGACCGACTCGATCATCACGCGCTGACCGCGCGCCTCCGCGAGCACGCGCACGATGCGGTCGCGATAGCGCATCAGCGCACCGATGTCCGGACATGCCGGCCGCGCCCGACGGCGATGCAATGCGCTGGGCCGCCGTTTTGCATGGATGTTCGCCATCGTGCTAGCTCCCCGAACGCGGGCCGGCCGCGCTGCGTTTCACCTTGCGCGCCGGGCGGCTCGCGGCGCGCGCCCCGTCGCGCGGATTTGCGACCTTTGCGGGTTTTGCTGCTTTCGTTGCCTTCGTAGTTTTCGTAGTTTTCGTGGCCTTCGTGGTAGTGGTTTTGGTGGCCTTCGTGTCCTTCGCGACCTTGGTCGCGGCGCCCGCTCCCGCGACATCGACCGGCCGCACATGCCCGATGCCACCCGACGCACTCGCCGACATCGTCGTTTCCCGCCACGCATCGAGTTCGCGCAGGTAGACGGCGCTCGTCTCGCGCATCGCTTCCAGTTGCCCTTCCAGCGTGCCGTTCCGATGACGCAGATCGCCCAGTTGCTTCTCCAGCAGCCGCAGCTCCGCGCGCGCGTCGGCCAGTGCTTGCGTCGCGGTCTCGGCGTCGCGCTGCAGACGCCGGCTCGTCGCGCGCTCGCGTTCGATCTCGAGCGTCGTGTGCTTTTCGGACGCCTGCCGGTGCGTGTCGGCCAGTTCGAGGTCGGCGCGTAGCCGGTCGCGTTCCGACGTCAGCGCGGCCTGCGTCCGTGTGCGTGTCGTCTCGCGATCACGCGACGCTTGCCGAAGTTGCGCGAGTTCGGCGTCGAGCGCAGTGCGTGCGGCTTCCGCCGCGGCAAGCGACTGCTCCAGATCGTGGATGCGCACCTGCGCCGTCAGCAACGCGGACGTTCGCTGTTCGAGCGCCGTCTCCGTCCGCGCGAGGTCCGCCTGCAACGCGGCGACCGACTGCCGCGCGTCCTGCTGCTGCGCTTCGACCTCCGCGCGCAGCGCGTCGAGCGCCGCGTTCGCGGCCGCCGTCGCGCGGGACCACAGCGCGGCGACGAGTTCGCCGGCGGCCTGCGTCACCTCGGCCGGCAGATCGGGATGCTCGATACGCACGCGGCTCTTTTCGCGCAAGTCGGCCCAGAACTCGGACAGCACGGCGGTGGGCGTGCTCATGCTGCCGCGATGCACGAGCTGATAAAGGCGGTTGGCTGTCGGCGTGATGCCGAAGCGGAAAAACAGCAGCGCGCACGCCTCGCGGTATAGCTCGCGCGTTTTCGGAAATTCCGCTTTCAGGCGGTCGATTTCCGCGGCGAGTCGGGCGTCGTCTGAGACGGGTTCGGGCATGAGCGTGATTGAATTTGGCGTTGTCGAATATTACTACGTAAACCGTCAAATTCCTACGTTTTCTCGGGTACATGTGTTGCGCGGATAAAGAAGCCGTTCGCGGCAAGCACCCTCGCTACATCAGACAGGAGCCGATCTTGAACCCGTTCTCACTCAGCACGTCGTCGCGCGTTCACGCCCATTCGAACGATTTCGACGACACCGACACGCCGCAGATTCCCGCGGAGCCCGAAACACCGGAAGAAGACGAAGAAAACCTGCCGGAGCTGCCCGACCCGACCGAAGTCGGCGAAGACGGCTGACGCGCCGTCGCTGAGCGGCACTGTCCGGTGGCGCTCAGCGCGCGAATGCGAGTCGCGAGTCGGGAACCGCCGCCTCGCCACTCCCGCGACTCCCGCGACTCCCGCGACTCCCGCGACTTCCGCGACTTCCGCGACTTCCGCGACTTCCGCGACTTCCGCGACTCCCGCCACTCCCGCCACTCCCGCCACTCCCGCCACTCCCGCCACTCCCGCCACTCCCGCCACTCCCGCCACTCCCGCCACTCCCGCCACTCCCGCCACTCCCGCTGTCCTTGTACCGATCTGGAACACGCGCAACGAAACGCCCCCTTCCAGCTGCTCCGTTTCGCAACAACGGACACTGCCCCCATCCGCGTCATCAACGACCCGCGACAGCGCCACCACGCGCGCCGACGCATCGGCATGCATCTTGCAGAAACCGCCGCGCGCGCCGTGCGCCCCTCAACCAGCACAAGAAGCAGGAGACAGCGATGAACCCGTTCGATCTGAAGCAACTCGGCCTCGACATCGAGTATCCGTATCGACGTCAGTACGAGAACTACATAGGCGGTCAGTGGGTCCCGCCCGTCAGTCAGGATTACTTCGAGAACGTATCGCCGATCAACGGCCAACCGTTCTGCCGCGTTCCGCGCTCGAACGCCGCGGATATCGACGCCGCGCTCGACGCCGCTCACGCCGCGCGCCGCAAATGGAGCAAGACGTCCGCCACCGAACGCTCGAACCTGTTGCTCGCGGCCGCGGACCGGATGGAGAAGAACCTGAAGACACTCGCGGTCGCCGAGACCATCGACAACGGCAAGCCGCTGCGCGAAACGATGGCCGCGGACCTGCCGCTCGCCGTCGACCATTTCCGCTATTTCGCGGGCTGCGTGCGCGCGCAGGAAGGCGCGATCTCCGAGATCGACGACAACACCGTCGCGTATCACTTTCATGAGCCGATCGGCGTGGTCGGTCAGATCATCCCGTGGAATTTTCCGCTGCTGATGGCCGCGTGGAAGCTCGCGCCCGCGCTCGCGGGCGGTTGCTGCGTCGTGCTGAAGCCCGCCGAGCAGACGCCCGCATCGATCCTCGTGCTGATCGAGCTGATCGGCGACCTGTTCCCGCCGGGCGTCATCAACATCGTCAACGGGTTCGGCAAGGAGGCGGGAGAAGCGCTCGCGACGAGCAAGCGCATCGCGAAGATCGCGTTCACGGGCTCGACGCCCGTCGGGCGCCGCATCCTGCACGCGGCGGCGGACAACCTGATTCCGTCCACCGTCGAGCTGGGCGGCAAGAGCCCGAACATCTTCTTCGACGACGTGCTCGCACACGACGACGATTTCCTCGACAAGGCGCTGGAAGGTCTCGCGATGTTCTCGCTGAATCAGGGGGAGGTGTGTACGTGTCCGTCGCGCGTGCTGATTCAGGAGTCGATCTATGACGAATTCATCGCGCGGGCGGTGGCGCGCGTCGAGCGCATCAAGGCGGGGCACCCGCTCGACATGCAGACGATGATCGGCGCTCAGGCGTCACAGCAGCAGCTCGACAAGATCCTGTCGTACATCGACATCGGCCGCGAGGAAGGCGCCCAATGCCTGACCGGCGGTGCACGCTCGACGCCTGCCGCCGACCTGCACAGCGGCTACTACGTGAAGCCGACGATGCTGCTCGGCCACAACAAGATGCGCGTGTTTCAGGAGGAAATCTTCGGGCCAGTCGCGTCGGTGATGACCTTCAAGGACGAACAGGACGCGATCGAGATCGCGAACGACACGTACTACGGTCTCGGCGCGGGCGTGTGGACGCGCAACGGCACGCGCGCGTACCGGATGGGTCGTGAGATCGAAGCCGGCCGCGTGTGGACCAACTGCTACCACCTGTATCCGGCTCACGCGGCATTCGGCGGCTACAAGCAATCGGGGATCGGCCGCGAAACGCACAAGGTCGCGCTGTCCAACTACCAGCAGACGAAGTGTCTGCTCGTCAGCTACCAGGCCGGCGCGCTCGGGTTCTTCTGAAGGGCGTTTTTGACTTATCCAAAATTTTGTCAACCACTGTTAAATACAGGGTTTCTTATTCAAATTTCGTCATCACGCGATTGTGGACCTCAACATACCCGGGTATAAGCGATAATTCTCAATTACCTTTTTCAAGGAGCGCTTTCAATATGCCCATTCCCGCACATATGTGGCTCAAAGATGATGGCGGCGCAGACATCAAGGGCTCGTCCATCGTCCACAATCGCGAAGGAAGCATTGAAATCATCAGCTTTGGGCACGGCGTGAATCTGCCGGTTGACACTGCTAACGGCAAGGTCACCGGCCCGCGCTCACATTCGCCGGTTGCGTTCGAAAAGGAATTCGATGCTGCGACGCCCTATCTTTACCATGCCGTGGCAAAGGGGAAAACGCTGCAATCTGCTTAAATCAAGTGGTATCGCATTGACAACGCGGGGAAGGAGGAAGTGTATTTCATCATGCTGCTCGAAGGCGTAAAGGTCTGCGGCGTTAACCCCGGGATGACTAATGCCAGATTGCCAGAGGCGTCCGCACTCAATCATGTTGAGGCCGTCTCCATGATGTATGACCGGATCACGTGGCATTACCTCGACGGCAATATCAAATTCACCGACTCATGGAACGAACGCGGTTAAGCGGGAGTTACGATGGCTTATACCGGTAAGTTTCTTGTGAATAACAAATTTTTGTCACCCCTTGCCATTGATGGCGTGGGTACATTCGATGCGTACTCGGGTGATCGAATCTATCGCAATCGGGGCGGATGCACTGCGATAGTTAGCAAAGGGCCGATTCCCGCTGGTAAATACTGGATCGTCACTCGTCCTGCTGGCGGTCCAGGCTCCAAGGCATTAGCGTGGATAAAGGATACGTGGAATGCTTTCGATGGAAATGCAACCGATCATAGCGAGTGGTTCGCACTGTATCGGGATGACGGAATGATTGACGACGAGACGTGGGTTAATGGCGTCAGGCGTGGACAGTTCCGGTTACATCCGGCAGGCGGTCAAGGTATTTCTCTCGGCTGCATTACGCTGCCGAGCCGCGTTGATTTCCAGAGAATCCGCACGGCACTATTGACCACCAACACCATCCCGGCTGGCAATTCGGGGCTTGGTGCATATGGAACAATCGAGGTCATCACGTATGGCAACGCTTGTCCGTAGGCTATTCAAGGGCGCGTTGTTTGTCGGGTTGTCTCTTCTCTCGTTTCGTTATGTCCGGCCATACCATACGTGGACCGAAGGCGAGGCAAACGCGTGGTGGCGTGCTTCAGATTGGCTCGGTATCCGGGATCCCGAGGATTTGTATATTGGGGCGTGGGTGACTGTCGAACTGATAGTGGCAGTGCTCGCCTATGTGGCGATCATGAAGCTATGGCGGCACTACCGAGCGAAATCTGGTTGACTATTCAGCGACTAACTGGATATCGGCAGATTTTGCGGTTTCCGCACCCTTTTTTTGGGGACTTTCGCGGATTGGCCAATGTACGCTTTCAATCCCGCCGCGATTGCCGAGAACGCCGCCGCACAGCGCGCGCTCGCACGCAAGTCCTCGTGCATCGCGACCCAAGTGTCCATCACCACCGAGAAGCTGGCCGGCAACACGCGCACGAGCGCGTCGTCGCGCGCGGCCAGCGCCGACTGGCACACGCCGATGCCGAACCCCGCACGGATCGCGCCGAGCTGGGCCAGATGACTGTCGGCCCGAAACGCAAGCGTCGCGCGCGAAAACATCGGGAACTGATCGACGAACTGGCGGATGAACGCGTTCTCGCGGTCGAAGCCGATGAGCGCGTGACGCGACAGGTCATCGATCGATTTGGGCGTGCCATGCGCGGCCAGGTACTGCCTGTGCGCGTGCAAACCCACTTCGATGCCGCCCGCGCGCGTCGCCACCAGCGCCTGTTGCGTGGGCCGCAGCATCCGCACGGCGATGTCCGCTTCCCGGTGCAGCAAATCGTCCATGTCGTTCGACACCACCAGTTCGATCGCCAGCTCCGGGTGCGCGTTGCGCAACGCGGCGAGGATAGGCGGCAGCACCTCGACGCCGACGACCTCGCTCGCGCTCAGTCGCACAGTTCCGCGCACGCCTTCGCCGTGGCCGCTGGCCGCGCGCAGCAGCGCCTCGGACGTGGCGGCCACGCCGGCTGCGTAGGGTCTCAGTTCGAGCGCCGCATCGGTGGGCGCGAAGCCGTCGAACGAGCGCGTGAAGAGCTTGAGTGCGAGCGCCGATTCGAGCCCGTCGATGTGACGGCCGATCGTCGGTTGGGTCATCCCCATCGCGCGCGCAGCCGCTGACAGCGAACCTGTTTCCAGGACCGTCAGAAACGTGCGGTACCACTCCCAGTTCGGTTCGCGTCGGTTCATGGTATGCATTTTTGCATAGCTTCCATAGAAATCCAGGCAATTTTCGTTTGGCCGCCGATTGAGCAAACTACGATCTCCCGCAGCACGCGCTGTGTGTTGTCACTACGAGGAGAATCGTCATGCCCCATGTGGCCCTGTTCGGCGCCGCCGGCGCCATCGGTCGAAGCATCGCATCGGCCCTCAGCATCGGCGGCAGCCGCTATCGCGTCGTCGGCCGTCATGAAGCCAGTCTTCGCGACGCGTTCGGCGCCGACCGCCTCGCCGACATCGTCACGTGGAATCCGGACTCGCCCGCGTCCGTGCAGGCCGCAGCAGCAGGCATCGACACGCTGATCTACATGGTCGGCGTGAACTACTGGCAGTTCGAACTGCATCCCGAGTTGATGCGCAAGACGATCGACGGCGCGGTCGCCGCCGGCGTCAAAAACATCGTGCTGATCGGCACGGTGTATCCGTATGGCGTCGCGCGATCGAACCCGGTGCGCGAAGACCATCCGCGCGAGCCGCATACGTTCAAGGGCCGCATGCGCAAGGCGCAGGAGGACCTGCTGATGGAAGCGCATCGCGACGGCCGCATCAACGCAACCGTGCTGCGCTTGCCGGACTTCTACGGCCCCGGCGTGGCAGCGAGCCTGCTGCACCGCGCGGCGCAGGCCGCGGTCAACGGCGGCGCCGCGGACCTGGTCGGACCGATCGACCGCCCGCACGAGTTCGTCTTCGTCCCGGACGTGGGTCCCGTGGTCGCTCGGCTCATCGATACGCCGGACGCCTTCGGGAAGATCTGGCACCTCGCCGGCGCGGGCGTCACGACGCAACGCGAACTGGTGTCGGAGATGGAGCAGCAGACGGGCAACAAGATCCGGTTGCGCGTCGCCGGCAAGGGCATGCTGCGTCTGATGGGTCTGTTCAGCCCTTTAATGCGCGAGCTGGTCGAAATGCACTATCTGATGACCGACCCGCTGATCATGGACGATTCGGCGCTGCGGCAACTGATCGGCCCGATCCACAAAACGTCGTATCGGGAGGGCATCCGGCAGACGCTGATCGCCGCCGCGCATTCGGATGCGCACGCCGAACCGCTGCGCGCGCGATGACGTCACGGAGTCGGGATTACTCCGAATAGCGAGCCGAACCGGCAGCGCGGTATAAGCAACGGATATCTGCCTGATGAGCCCGAACCCCGGGGCCCGAACCCCGGAGCCCGGTCTGGACGGCGCTCATCGTCTCGCACGACTCCTTTCGTCTGATCGCCCGTTCCCCCGCCTGCGTCGTCGACGGCCGACGTCCGGTGCAACGGGCAAGACCTTCCTGGGGTAAGACCATGCGCGATCAAGATCATCGGGCGAGCGCCCGATCGCCTGCCGCGGCCGGCACGGACTGGCTGCTGCCGTCGATCCGAAAGGCCCACGAACGATCGGAAACGTTCGGCATGCAGCCGACGTGGAAGCCCGACTACGACGTGCTGACGAACGCCGAACTCGACGACCGGCGCGAGCAGAACCGCGTGTTGTGCAGCCACGCGCTGCCAGTGATGGAGACGCTGCACGACCAGATCGTCAACACGCAAAGCATGATCGTGCTGACCGACTCGGACGGGCTGATCCTGCACTCGATCGGCGACGACGATTTCCTCGAACGCGCGGAGAAGGTCGCATTGCGCCCCGGCGCGAACTGGGCCGAGAGCCGGCAAGGCACGAACGCGATCGGCACCGCGCTCGCCGAGCAGTGCGCGATGGTCGTTCACGGCGATCAACACTATCTGACCGCGAACCGCTTCCTCACCTGTTCGAGCGTGCCGATCCTGTGCCCGTATGGCGACGTGATCGGCGTGCTCGACGTGACCGGCGATCATCGCAGCTATCACCAGCACACGATGGCGCTCGCGCGGATGTCGGTGCAGATGATCGAAAACCAGTTGTTCACGAACGCGTTTCAGGAAAGCCTGCGGCTGTCGTTTCATGGCCGCCCCGAATTCATCGGCACGCTGATGGAGGGCATCGTCGCGTTCACGGGCGACGGCCGCTTCGTGTCGGCGAACCGCACCGCGCAATTCCAGCTGGGATTGCCGCTCGCGTCGCTGCGCGCTCACACGTTGTCGTCGCTGTTCCAGATCACGAGCGCGCAATTGATCGACCGGATGCGCACCAGTCCCGGCCGGTATCTGACGCTCAACTTGAGCAACGGCACCGTCGTGTGGGCGCGCGTCGAGTTCGACCGCGCGATGCGTGCGGACAGCGGCCTCCCGACCGAGGTCCACGATGCGGCGCTGACGACGCTGACGCGCGCAATCGACAGGAAGCCGCCGCAACCGCCGCTGTCCCGCCTGAACGATCTCGACACCGGCGATCCGCAGTTCGCGTCCGTGATCGCGAAGGTTCGCAAGGTGATGGGCAAGGACATCCCGATCCTGATCGCCGGCGAAACGGGCACCGGAAAGGAACTGCTCGCGCGCGCGATCCACAACGATTCGCCACGGAATCAAGGGCCGTTCGTCGCGGTGAACTGCGCGTCGATTCCGGAATCGCTGATCGAATCGGAACTGTTTGGTTACGACGAAGGCGCGTTCACCGGCGCGCGTCGCAAGGGAGCGACCGGCAAGCTCGTGCAGGCGAGCGGCGGCACGCTGTTTCTCGACGAGATCGGCGACATGCCTTATTCGCTGCAGGTGCGACTGCTGCGCGTGCTGCAGGAACGCGTCGTTCATCCACTCGGGTCGAGCAGGTCGATACCGGTGGATATCGCGATCGTCTGCGCGACGCACCGCAATCTGCGCGACATGATCGCGGACCAGCGCTTTCGCGAGGACCTGTACTACCGGCTGAACGGTCTCGTCGTGCGTCTGCCCGCGCTGCGCGAGCGCACGGATGTCGCCGTCGTGATCGACAAGATGCTGCGGCACGCGTCGCTTGCCGAGTCGGGCGTGCGGCCGTTGACGGTCGCGCCGGAAGTCGTCGCGCTGTTCGAACAGTGCGCGTGGCCCGGCAACTTCCGGCAGCTCTCGAATCTGCTGCGCACGGCCGCGGCGATGGTCGACGAGGATCGCGTGATCCGCCGCGACCATCTACCGGACGATTTCTTCGACGATCTGCGCGAGCGCGCAGCCGGCAACGAGCCGGCGTGCAACGCACGGACGACGGCCCCACCCGACGGCGCATCGCTGCGCGAAGTCGAGACGTCGGCCGTCTCAGCCGCGCTCGCGCGGCACGGCGGAAACGTGTCGGCCGCCGCGCGCGCGCTCGGCGTGTCGCGCAACTTCATCTACCGGAAGATGGCGGCGGCCGATTCGAACCGCTCGTAGTCAGCCTTTGTCGCTCTCGCTGCCGCCCGCGCTGCCGAGTTCCGCGCCGGTCTTCGGATCGGTCGCCGGATCCGACGTCAGGCGCTGCTTCATCGCGTCGACGGCCGCCGTCTCATCCGGATTCAGCTTCACCGACGCAATCCCGTCGCCGCCGTCGGCCGCGAGCGGCGGGTCCTCGACGAGCTTGAGCCCCGTGCCCTGATTCCACGGTCCCTTCACCGGCGGCGCACCGTGAGACATCTTGTAGTACACGTTCGCAAACTCGGGCTTCGGCGGCATCTTTCCCGGCGGGAAGTTCGGGCTGATCGCATAAAGCGCCTTCTCGAACGACTTCTGATGCGACACCTCGCGCGTCATCAAAAAGCCGAGCGCCTCGCGAATGCCGGGATCGTCGGTCACGTTGATCAGCCGTTCATAGATGATCTTCGCGCGCGCTTCGGCCGCGATGTTCGAGCGTAGATCGGCTGTCGGCTCGCCGATCGTATCGACATACGCGGCCGTCCACGGCACGCCCGCCGAATTCGTCAGCGGCGTGCCCGCGCCGAACAGCAGCTGCGTCACATGGCTGTCGTTGCCGGCGCCGTTCAGCTTCCGGTAGAGTTCCGCCTGCGAATCGACCGCTTCCGCGAGTTCGCCCTTCGCCCCGCGATTGAGCATCGCGACGATCGAGCCGATCACTTCCAGGTGACTCAGTTCCTCGGTCGCGATGTCGTACAGCATGTCCTTGCGGCCGGGATCTTCCTCGTTGACCGCCTGCGTGAAATAACGGATGGCCGCCGCCAGTTCGCCCTGCGGGCCGCCGAACTGTTCGAGCAGCAGATTCGCAAGACCCGGATCGGTCGCGCCGACGCGCACGGTGTATTGCAGACGCTTGTTGTGTATGAACATGGGAAACGCTCCTTCAAAAGCAGTGGGTTGAGCCGACGTGGCACCCCTGTCCATTCGCAACGGTTGTTCCTGTGTTTGGCGCGGTCGAACGCTGCGCAGGCTCGCCCGTCAGTTCGACTTCGGAGACGGCAGCGTCGGGATTTCGGGCTGCGTATGGCGTTGCGAAATCGCATCGCAAAGCCGCGCGCGCAGCGGGTCGCCGGGCCCGCGTCCTTCGGCGGCGAGCGTGTCGTCGTCGGTTGCCGGCACGCGACAGCGCATCGATCACCTCTGCATCGCGTGTGACGCCACCTGTTCGTAGACGTCGACGTAATGCCGCGTCATCCGTGCGGCCGTGAAGCGCCGCTCGAACGCATCGCGGCACGCGCGGCGGCCGATCGAGCCGATTCGCCGCAACGCTTCCACCGCGCCTTCGACATCGTCGACGACGAACCCGCTCACGCCCTGCTCGATCACCTCGGGCACCGCGCCGCGGCGGAACGCGACGACCGGCGTGCCGCACGCGAGCGCTTCGATCATCACCATCCCGAACGGCTCTTCCCAGTCGATCGGGAACAGCAGCGCTCGCGCGTGGCGCAGCAACGTGGCGCGCGCGTCGCCCCCCACTTCGCCGAGATAGTCGACGAAGCCGGCCGAGCGCTCGATCAGCGGCGCGATCTCGCCGGCAAAATACGCGCGCTCGCCGGGATGCACGGCAGCGGCCATCTTCAGCGGCATGCCCGCGCGGCGTGCGATGTCGATCGCGAGGTCCGGGCGCTTCGCGGGCATCATCCGGCCCATCCACAGCAGGTAGTCGCCGGGCGCCGCGCGCGCGTCGAACTCGTTCGACGGCAGGCCGTGATGGATCGTCGCACGCCAGTTTGCAAACGGCATCGCGCGGCGCTGGCTCGCGGAAATCGCGACGAGCGGCGCATCCGCGAACTCGCGCAGCAGCAGGCCGACGTCGGGCTCGCGCAGCAGGCCGTGCATCGTCGTGAGCGACGGCGTCGGCAGTCGTCGCGCGAGCGGCAGATGCAGCGGCTCGCAATGAAAATGCAGCACGTCGAAATCCGCCGCGCGCTGCGCGACTGTCTCCAGAAGACGCACGTGATGCCCTAGCGTGTCGTCGACGCGCGCGTCGCGCCACAACGCGCGCTCGCAGCATGCGACGAGCCGCGCGGACGTCAGCGAGTCGCCGCTCGCGAACAGCGTCACGTCGTGGCCGTCGGCGACGAGCGCTTCGGTCAGATAGTGGACGACGCGCTCGGTCGCGCCGTACGCGACGGGCGGTACGCGCTCGTAGAGCGGAGCGATCTGGGCAATGCGCATGGCAGCGGCGGACAGTGACGAAGTCCCGTGCGCCTCAGCATCCGTCGTACCCACTGGATGCGGGCCGCCGTGCGGCACGCGGCACGGCGGTTGCGGCGCGAGGAGCGTCACTCGACGACAGAAAGGAGCGATGCATCATGGCGAAGACGAAACACGAGGAACGCCGTCCGGACGATCGATCCGAGGACGCGGTGGACAAGGCGGTCGAAGACACGTTTCCGGCGAGCGACGCTCCCGCGACCGGCGGCACGACGCGAATCGGCGACGCAGACAGCGACGACGTCGCGAAGCGGGCCCCCGACGATCACACGAAGCAGGGCGGATCGCACTAGAGCGTGTCAGGCACTTGGAATAGCGGGCACACTGACTCTTTAGTCATGTGTTCGTGTGTTTCTGTCACGCGAAGGATGCGGTCGGCCCTATCGCGACCGGGTTCGTAATTCCGTTACGTCCTTCGCTCCGGACCTGGCATGCTCGATTTCCAGGCGCAATACTTCAACAAGCCACACCGCTGATGGCCTACCTGCCGGATGGACCCGTCCTGCGCGCCTGCGCGTCGTCCACCTCGGGCTCGGGATACGCGAACCCGGCCAGCAGGCAATGTAACGCTCGATAGAGGGAGCCATGGCGCCGCTGTCACGCCGATCTTTCCAGACAATTTTCTTGTTCCTGTGGGAGCGAACCTGGAGGAAGTGATAAAGGAGTTCGCCGGGAATGATCAGGACGAGCGCGCGAGGCTTACCAGATCGGCCACAAGCGGTGAGCTGCAACCCGGCAAACAGTGGTGGAGTTAGCTCTCACGCCCCTAAACTCAAGTGAACGTGGTACGTGGCGAGCGCGCAATGACTACAACGACACCCAGCACCCGAACAGACGACACGGCATTGCATGACTGCGTGAGAACGTCTGATGCCGTGCGAATTCCTCCGTTTTGGTCGCATGCCGGAGGCGTTGCAGGCAACTCCATGAACGATACGATCCGGCGTCAACTCAACGAACTCAGCACCTGGTTGCATCGAAGTGCCTGACACGCACTGGCGACTGGCGTGCGACGAGGCGGCCGCTCAAACGCCCGGAACGGTCGCCCACAGTCGCTGCACGAGTTGCTGCACGGCGTCGTCGGGCACGCTCGCGTCGTGCGGGCGCAGCACGATCACGCGCCAGTAGGACTGACCGATGTGGCGCAACTCGACGTGAACGGCCACGTCGGGACTCGCGTTCAGATGGCCGTTCGCGATCCACGCATCGCTTGCGCCGACGTGCTCCGCCGAGTCAGGCGGCGACAGATCCATCGTGCCCGCCGCGCCACGCAAATATTCGAGCACGTATTCGCCCATCGACAGCGTCGGCCTTTCCTGCTCGGCGAAGAACACCGTCGTGCGTCCGTCGCGTGCGGTGAACGCCTGGATGGTCTCCTGATCCGTCGTCGCCATCGACGATGCGTGCCATGCGCCGTCTACGGCAGCCGTTTGCGCGGTCAGCGGATTGGTCCATGACGACGACTCCCGGTGCGAAGGCGCGGAGGACGCGCGCTTCGCGGTCCGCGGATGCGCGTGCAACGCCACGGGTATTGCAGCGGAAAAAGCCGGCTCGATAGACGGCGTATCGCTGAACCACTGGTCCGTGACCTTCGCGATTCCCGGCACCGCAGCGCCGACGAGCGCCACGCACAGCACGCCGAACACCGCCTTGCGCGCGACGCCGATCTCGCGCGCGCTCACCTGGTGACCGGTCTTCACGTCATACGCGACATCGGCGCCCGCACTCGCCTCGCGGCCGCGCCGCCACATCGTCACGAGATTCACGACCGGGATCCCGCATCCGAGCCCGCGCGCCCAGACGGCGAGATTGCGTCGCAGATAGGTCTTCCACGACAGGCGGCCGCCGTCGAGCGCCGTGACCTTCAGGCCGAGCAGCGCCTTGCCGGGCGTATTACCGGCGATGCGATAGACGCTCGCATCGACCATCATCGCGATCGGCAGGCACAGCATTGCGAACAGCACCGGATTGCCGGGCTCCGCGATCCACGCGGAAAAAGCGCGCCAATGCGTGCCGAGAAACACGGCCGTCGCGACGCCGACGGCCGCCGCCTCCCAGCCTACGTCGAACAATCGCGCGAAACAGCGGGCCACCGACAGGCCGAGCGCCGGCGCGAGCGGCGCACGGCTCGTGTACGCGAACGCAATGGCCTGCGCGAAGCGCTTGGCGGGAGACTCTGCCGCGCCGCCTGGCTCGCCGGACCGCGAATCGTGGCGCGAATCGTGCCGCGCATCGGCGAACTCCTGATTCGACGCCTGACGGTCGTACGCCGCCAGCTCACGGTCGTACGCTTCGCGGCGCACCGGATCGCCGAGCACCGCATACGCTTCGTTCAGCAGTCGCATCACGCGTTCGGCCTCGGGACCGGGACGGCGATCCGGGTGATAACGCTGACTCAACGCGCGATACGCGGCCTTGATCACCTCCGCGGGCGCACCGCGCATGACTTTCAGGTTGTCATAATGGGTATGCATCGACGACTCCCGGCGCATCGAAACTGTGCGCGCCGTATGGCTCCTTTCGCAATGATCGCATCGCTGGCGGCGGTTACGCGCCGGATCGCCGCGTGAAAAAAATTCGTCAAAAAATGCGCGGAAATCGCTCGCCGAGTAAAAAAATGGGCCGCTGCGTGCGGCTCGCTCTGCGCGGGCGGGCTGACAACCCGCTTTTCCTGTGCTTGCAGCTTAACAACGGCGCGCGGTGCACCGCAGTTTCTCCTTCGCTGGCCAGCGGGCCGCGGCGCTGCCGGCGCGAGTCGCAAAAGCGATCGCCAGATGGAAAGAATTCGCTGTACGCGCGGATCACGCCGCGTTTATAGTCGATCGCGACAATCAAGGAGACATCCCGATGACGAACCCGAACGCGCGGCGCGGCGTATTCCCGGTCGTACCGACCATCTTCGACGAGGCCGGGCGCCTCGACCTCGACGGCCAGCGGCGCGCCGTCGATTTCATGATCGACGCCGGATCGCACGGTCTCGCGATCCTCGCGAATTTCTCCGAGCAGTTCGCGCTGTCCGACGACGAACGCTCGGCGGTGCAGAAAGTCGTGCTCGAACACGTGGCCGGCCGCGTGCCGGTGATCGTCACGACCACGCACTTCAGCAGCGACGTCTGCGCCGCGCGCAGCCGCGCCGCGCAGGACGCGGGCGCCGCGATGGTGATGATCATGCCGCCGTATCACGGCGCGACGATCCGCGTGTCCGAGCGCGGCATACAGGAGTTCTACCGGCGCGTGTCGGACGCGATCGACATCCCGATCATGATCCAGGACGCGCCGGTGTCCGGCACGACGCTGTCGGCCTCGTTTCTCGCACGGCTCGCGAGCGAAGTTCCGAACGTGTCGTACTTCAAGATCGAATGTCCGCAGGCGGCGGGCAAGCTGCGCGAGCTGATCGAACTCGGCGGCGAGTCGATCGTCGGCCCGTGGGACGGCGAAGAAGCGATCACGCTGCTCGCGGATCTCGACGCCGGCGCGACCGGCACGATGACCGGCGGCGGCTACCCGGACGGCATCCGGCAGATCTACGACGCGTACATGGCCGGCGATACCGAGCAAGCAGCGGGGCTCTATCAGCGCTGGCTGCCGCTGATCAACTACGAAAACCGTCAGACGGGCCTCGCCGCGTGCAAGGTGCTGATGAAGGAAGGCGGCGTGATCGCGTCGGATACGTTGCGCCATCCGCTCGCGCCCGTTCACCCGGCTACGCGCGAAGGGCTGCTGAAGGTCGCGCGACGGCTCGATCCGCTCGTGCTGCGCTGGGGCCGCTGAGCGGCACGTTTTCCGGTTCCTTCCTGCGTGGGAAGACGCGTGTTGCGACGCGATCGAGCGCGTCTTTCCCCCGAATTGCGCCCCGTTTCCCCGCTTCTTCCCCGCGTTGCATCGCGTGTCCGGTTGATAGCCTGTAATTTCCGCCGCTGCGTCCCGCCCGGGCGTTCGCCTGTCCGCGTCGACCAGCGGCATTCGACCGAATGCACGACGATGCCCCGCGCCCGCCTCTTCTCCGGTGGCCGCGGTGCCGAGACGTGCACCACGTCGTCGAATCGCCCACGCTGACTGCCGGATCGCCATGACCCTCGACTCGTTGTACGCCGACGCGAAAGCGCAGCATCTCGCCGGCGACCTGAGCGCCGCACGCACGCTGTACGAAGCGGTGCTCGCGCACGACCCCGATCTCGCGGACGTGCACTTCCGCCTCGGCATCCTCGAGCTGCAAGGCGGCAACGGCGCCAGCGCAATCGCGCGACTCGACCGGGCGATTGCGCTGGCGCCCGGCGACGCGCGCCCTCACTTCGTGCGCGCGCAGGTGCTGCATGGGCTCGGCCGCTACGCGCAAGCCGCCGATGCGTGCCGCGCGGCGCTCGCGCTCGATCCCGCGTCCGCCGACACGCATGGCTCGCTCGGCAACGCGCTGCAGGCGCTCGGCGACCACGCCGGCGCGATCGACGCTTACACCGCGGCGCTCGCGCTCGATCCGTCCAACGCGGACGCGTCGAACAATCTCGGCAACAGTCATCGCCAGCGCGGCGAAACCGACGCGGCCGAACGCGCGTGGCGCGGCGCGCTGCAAGCGCAGCCGCAACACGCAAGCGCGCTGACGAATCTCGGCGCACTGCTGAACGAGCAGGGACGCGTCGACGAAGCGATCGTGCTGCTGCGCGAAGCCGTGCGTATCGATCCGCAGGCGAGCGCCGCTCTGATCAATCTCGGCGTGGCGCTGTGCGAAATGCGGGCGTTCGCGGAGGCGGCGCAATGGCTCGACCGCGCGATCGCATGCGATCCTCGCGACGCGCACGCCGCGTACAACCTCGGCAACGCGCTGCACGGCCTCGGCCGCCATCGCGAAGCCGCCGCGCAATGGCACCGTGCGGTGACGCTCGAACCTCGGCACGCCGATGCCTGGAACAACCTCGGCAACGTGCGCAAGCTGCTCGGCGAATACGCGGCGGCGGCCGACGCGTTCGACGCCGCGCTTCGCGTGCGCCCCGACTTCATCGTCGCGCACAATAACGCGGCCAACCTGCACCGCACGCTCGGACGGCACGACGAAGCGCAAGCGCATCTGCAAGCGGCGCTCGCGCACGACCCCCGACACGCGGCGACGCTCAACAATCTCGGCAACGTGCTGAAGGACACCGGCGCGCTCGACGACGCGATCGACTGTTACCGTCAAGCGACCGCACACGATCCGCGCAATGCGATCGCGCACAGCAATCTCGTCTACGCGCTGTGTTTCCAGTCCGACGATGCGAATGCGGTGCTGAACGAAGCGCTGAACTGGTCGTCGCAGCACGAAGCACCGCTTGTCGCCGCGCGTACGCAAAGTATGCAACATGCGCCCGAGCGCACCGCGACGCGAGAGCGGCTGCGCATCGGCTACGTCGGCGCCGACTTCCGCGACCATTGCCAGGCGCTGTTTCTGAAGCCGCTCCTCGCGCACCATGATCGCGACGCGTTCGAGATCGTCTGCTACGCGAACGTCGCGCGCCCCGATTCGATGACACGCGAACTCGCCGTGCACGCGGACCTGTGGCGCGACGTTCACGGTCTCGACGACGCGCTCGTTGCGCAACGGATCCGCGACGACGGGATCGACATCCTCGTCGACCTGACGATGCACATGGCCGACGGCCGGCTGCCCGTCTTCGCGCTGCGGCCCGCGCCGGTGCAGGTCACGTGGCTCGCGTATCCGGGCACCACGGGGCTCGCGTCGATCGACTACCGGCTGACCGACCGTCATCTCGATCCGCCCGGACACGACGACGAATATCGCGAGCGCTCGATCCGGCTCGCCGATACGTTCTGGTGCTACGACCCGCTGACGGACACGCCACCGGTCAACGAACTGCCTGCGCTGAAGAACGGGTACGTCACGTTCGGATGCCTGAACAATCCGTGCAAGCTGACGGATACGACGCTGCGCCTGTGGGCGCCGTTGCTGGACGCACTGCCGGATGCGCGCCTTATGCTGATGGCGCCGCCGGGCGCGGGCCGCGAGCGGCTCGCACAGCGGATGCGCGCGCACGGCCTCGACGTCGCGCGCGTGAGCTTCGTGCCGTTCCGCCCGCGCGCCGAATACCTGGCCACGTATCGCGCGATCGACATCGGCCTCGACACGCTGCCGTACAACGGCCACACGACGAGCCTCGACGCGTTCTGGATGGGCGTCCCGGTGATCACGCGCGTCGGGCAGACCGTGGTCGGCCGTGCGGGCTTCAGTCAGCTGACGAACCTCGACATGCGGGAACTCGCGGCGACAAGCGATGCGGCTTTCGTCGACACGGCGCTCGCGCTCGCGCGCGATCTGCCGCGCGTCGCCGCGTTGCGCGCCGAACTGCGCGGCCGCCTCGCGCGCTCGCCGCTGATGGACGGCGCGCGCTTCGCACGGCAAATCGAAGCCGCTTATCGCGGCATGTGGGAAAACCGCGCCTAGGCGTCGACGAGCCGCGCCTCGAGCAGGCGGATGAACTGCTCGGCGGCCGGCGACTGCACGCTGCCCTCGCGGGTCACGATGCCGAACGTCTGCGAGCGCGACTTCAGCGCGACCGGCAAGATCCTGAGCATCCGTTGCCGCTCGAACAGGCGCGCGATATCGGTCGGCAGCAGCGACACCAGATCGTCGCTCTCTTGCAGCAGCGCGACCGTCACGAACGTGGACGCCGTCGAGATCGTGTTCGCGGGCATCGCGAGCCCGGCGAGCGTCATCTCTTCTTCGAGCAGCGCGTTGAGCGGCATATGCGCCGGATACGTGACCCAGCGATGCGACGCGAGATCGGCAAGCGTCAGTGCGTCGTTGCCCGGCGGCGGATGAGCGTGGCCGACGACGACCGACAGCGGCTCGACGCCGAGCGACCGGTAGCGATATTTCGACGGATCGCTACTGACCGCCGAGCGTCCGATCACGAGATCGAGCTGCCCTTCGTCGAGTTGCGCGAGCATCCGCGTGCTGGTGTCTTCGGTCACCTCGATCGACAGGTTCGGCTGGCTCGCCTGCAACGCCTTCACCGCGGGCACGACGACGTCCGGAATCGCGCCCATGATCGCGCCGATCGCGAGCCGTCCGCCGCGGCCCGAGCGAATCTGCGCGACGTCCTCGCACAACGCGTTCAGATCGCTCGCGAAGAGCCGCGCATAGCGGACCACGCAATGGCCGAACTGATTCGGGATCATCCCGCTCGTCGAACGTTCGAACAGCGGTTCGCCGAACATCGACTCCAGCTCGCGCAGCGCCTTGCTCGCGGCGGACTGCGTAATCGACAGCGCGCTCGCCGCCTTGTGCAGCGAGCGGTGATCGTCGAGCGCGATCAGCAGTTGCAGCTGTCGCATTCTGAGACGCGACAGCAGCGTATTCAGCGTCTTGTTCATCGCGCGCGGATCAGGTAATCGCGCCGATCTGCCACGGCACGAATTCGTTCTGTCCGTAGCCGTGCAGTTCGCTGCGCGAGCGCTTGCCGGACGCCGTATCGAGCATCATCTGGAAGAACACGCGGCCCAGCTCCTCGATGCGCGCGGTCCCGTCGATCACCGTTCCGCAGTTGATGTCCATGTCGTCCGACTGACGCTCCCACAGCGCGGTGTTCGTCGCGAGCTTCAGCGACGGCGACGGCGCGCAGCCATAAGCCGAGCCGCGCCCCGTCGTGAAGCAGATCAGGTTAGCGCCGCCCGCCACCTGGCCCGTCGCCGACACCGGGTCGTAACCCGGCGTGTCCATGAAAACGAGGCCCTTTTTGACGACCGGCTGTGCATACTCATAGACTTCGACGAGGTTCGTGTGCCCGGCCTTCGCGATCCCGCCGAGCGATTTTTCGAGCACCGTCGTGAGGCCGCCCGCCTTGTTGCCGGCAGACGGATTGTTGTTGATCGCCGCGTGATGGCGCGCGCAGTAGTCCTCCCACCAGCGGATGCGCTCGACCAGCTTCTCGCCGACGTCGCGGGTCACCGCGCGGCGCGTCAGCAGATGTTCGGCGCCGTAGATTTCCGGCGTCTCCGACAGGATCGCGGTGCCGCCGTGCCGCACCAGCAGATCGACCGCCGCGCCGAGCACCGGATTCGCGGTGATGCCCGAGTAGCCGTCCGAGCCGCCGCATTGCAGCCCGACCGTCAGATGGCGCGCGGCAACCGGTTCGCGGCGCACGTCGTTCGCGGCGGACAGCATCGAGCGCACGAGTTCGATGCCTTTTTCGATTGTCTTCGTCGTGCCGCCGGTGTCCTGGATCGTGAACGTGCGCAGGCGCGCATGCTCGGTGAGCCCTTGCGTTTGCAACAGACGCGGAATCTGGTTCGTCTCGCAACCGAGCCCGATCACGAGCACCGCCGCGAAATTCGGATGCACCGCGTAGCCGCCCAGCGTGCGCTGCAAGAGCGCCAGTGCTTCGCCTTCCGAATCGACTGCGCAGCCCGCGCCGTGCGTCAGCGCGACGACGCCGTCCACGTTCGGGAACGCAGCGAGTTCGTCCGGATGGATGTCGCGGCGGAAGTGATCGGCGATCGCGCGCGCGACCGTCGCCGAGCAGTTCACCGACGTCAGGATGCCGATGTAATTGCGCGTCGCGACGCGGCCGTCGTCGCGCACGATCCCCTCGAACGTGGCCTGCTCCGCCGGCAAAACGGGCGGCGTGTCGCGCACGCTTTCGCCGAATGCATAGTCGCGCGCGAACTCGCCCATCGCGAGGTTGTGCGTATGCACGTGCTGTCCCGCACGGATCGGCTGGCTCGCAAACCCGATGATCTGACCGTAGCGATGCACCGGCTGACCGGGCTCGATCGCGCGTGTCGCCACCTTGTGTCCGGGCGGCACGAGCCCCGCGACGGTCACGCGCTCGTCGTCGAGTGTCGTGCCCGACACGAGCTGCTCGAGCGCGACGACCACGTCGTCGGCCGGATGAAGTCGGATCACGCGGGCGCGCCGGGCGGGCTCGGCACCGCTCGCGGCGGTTGCTGGGGCAATCGAGGACATATCGGATTCCTGGCGGCAGATGCGCAAGCCCATCGGCCGATCTAGCTGATATATTAGTATCGGCGATTGTAACGGGAATTCCGCCGGGGTGCCGGATCGCCGTTATCCGGGTTAACCCACTCGGCCTCTCCGGCCGCCGCGATCGCGTCAGCGCCCCCGCGCAGCGAGTGTCCGCGCCCAGGGGCGCCCTAATATACTGGGTGCGTTACAACATGCTGTCCGCTCAACCTTCGCCACGTCACTCATGAAGCCCGTCCGCAACGATCCCGACGCTTTCATCCGCCGCGTGCTGCCGACCGATCTGACGCTCGACCGGTCGATGGCGCTGTCGACGCAGATCTACCAGCGCGTGCGCGAAGCGATCATCACGATGGCGCTGCTGCCGAACGACGTGATCTTCGAGCGGGCGATCGCCGAAGCGCTCGGCGTGTCGCGCACGCCGGTGCGCGAAGCACTGCTGCAGCTCGCGCGCGAGGACCTCGTCGTGATCGCCGCGCAGTCGCGCACGTTCGTCGCGCCGGTGCGCCGCGAACAGTTCGTCGAGAGCGCGTTGATCCGAAAAGTGCTTGAAATCGCGAGCATCCGGCGCGCGGCCGAAATCATCACCGACGCGAAAATCGAGCACCTGCACGACATCCACGAAGCGCATCAGCGCGCGATCGAGCGCGGCAATCCGGTCGCCGCGATTCGCCACGACAACGCGTTTCACGCGGGCGTCAATCAGGCCGCGCGTCTGCCGAAAATGCAGCAGCTCGTCGAACTCGTGCGCGCGCCGATCGACCGCGTCCGGCACATCACCGTGCGCGATCCGGTCGTCGCCGACGTGACGCTGATCCAGCATCGCGAAGTGCTCGACGCACTGCGGCGGCACGACGCCGATGCCGCCGAACGCACGCTGCGCGATCATCTGGACGATGCATTCGAACGCCAGAAAATCGCGTTCGACGCGAACGTCGCGCTGTTCGAAGGGACCGAGGAGTCGGCGGAGACGACCGCCGATTGAGCCACGACCGACCAGCGCGGGACGCGCGAAAAACGCGCCCCGCGCGCGCCGTCAGTGCGTCAGTGCGAATGCCGCGGCACCGCCGCGCCGCGCTTGCCGACGAGGAAGTCGAGATCGCAGCCTTCGTCGGCCTGCAGCACGTGATCGACATAGAGCCGCGCATAGCCGCCGCGACCCTGCTGCTCGGCGACGCCCGGCGCGGCCGTCTGGTCGACCTGCGCGAGACGGCGCGCGAGTTCGTCGTCGTCGATTTCCAGCTGCAGCGTGCCCGCATCGCAGTCGAGCGAGATCCAGTCGCCGTTGCGCACCGCCGCGAGCGGGCCGCCCGCCGCTGCTTCCGGCGCGACGTGCAGCACCACGGTGCCGTATGCGGTGCCGCTCATCCGCGCATCGGAAATGCGCACCATGTCTTTCACGCCCTGACGCAGCAGCTTCGGCGGCAGCCCCATGTTGCCGACCTCGGCCATGCCCGGATAGCCGCGCGGACCGCAGTTCTTCATCACCAGTACCGAGTCCTTGTCGACGTCGAGCGACTCGTCTTCGATCGTCGCCTTGTAGTGATCGAAGTTCTCGAACACGACCGCGCGACCTCGATGCTTCAACAGCTCCGGGCTCGCCGCGGACGGCTTGAGCACCGCGCCGCGCGGCGCGAGATTGCCGCGCAGGATGCGGATGCCGCCATCGTCGATCAGCGGCTTGTCGAGCGGACGGATCACTTCGTCGTTGTAGTTCGGCGCTTCACGCACGTTGTCCCACAGCGATTTGCCGTTGACGGTCAACGCGTCCGGATGCGGCAGCAGCTTGCCTTCGCCGAGACGGCGCAGCACGGCCGGCAATCCACCCGCGTAATAGAACTCTTCCATCAGGAAGCGGCCCGACGGCATCAGGTCGACGATCGTCGGCGTATCGCGGCCAAGACGCACCCAGTCTTCGAGTTCGAGCGGCACGCCGATGCGCCCCGCAATCGCCTTCAGGTGAATCACCGCGTTGGTGGAGCCGCCGATCGCGGCGTTCGTGCGGATCGCGTTTTCGAACGCGGCGCGCGTGAGGATCTTCGACAGCGTCAGGTCTTCGAGCGCCATCTGCACGATGCGCAGGCCCGACATGTGGGCGAGCACGTAGCGGCGCGCGTCGACGGCCGGAATCGCCGCGTTGTGCGGCAGCGTCACGCCGAGCGACTCGGCCATGCAGGCCATCGTCGACGCGGTGCCCATCGTGTTGCAGGTGCCCGCCGAGCGCGACATGCCGCCCTCGGCCGCGAGAAAGTGATGCAGATCGATCTCGCCGGCCTTCAGCGATTCGTGCAGACGCCACACCGCCGTGCCCGAACCGATGTCCTTGCCTTCAAGCTTGCCGTTGAGCATCGGGCCGCCGGACACGACGATCGCCGGCACGTCGCAGCTGGCCGCGCCCATCAGCAGCGCGGGCGTGGTCTTGTCGCAGCCGGCGAGCAGCACGACCGCGTCGATCGGATTGCCGCGAATCGCTTCCTCGACGTCCATCGACGCGAGATTGCGCGTGAGCATCGCAGTCGGACGCAGGTTCGACTCGCCGTTCGAGAACACCGGAAACTCCACCGGGAATCCGCCGGCCTCGTACACGCCGCGCTTCACGTGTTCCGCGATCTTGCGAAAGTGCGCATTGCACGGTGTCAGTTCGGACCACGTATTGCAGATGCCGATGATCGGACGGCCATCGAATTCGTGATCGGGAATGCCCTGGTTCTTCATCCAGCTTCGATACATGAAGCCGTTTTTATCCGTGGTGCCGAACCACTGTTGCGAGCGCAGTTTGGGTTTGGATGCCGACATGGTGTGTTCTGATGGGAATGGGTGACGGGCTGGTCGGCCCAGTCTACGGATCGCACCGATAATGTTCCAATGAAAAATTGAACGCTTTCGATATCGAAACGAGGATTGGTGAAAACCCGCAGCCCGATCCTGCAGGTCCGCTTGTTTGCCGCTTCAGCCCCCGACGGAACGTGGATTCCCGCTACAGTCTCTAACTTCCTACCGCCGGGAGACGCATGATGAACACATTCCAGTCGACACTGTTCCGCGCATTGGGCTGCATCGGCCTCGCCGGTTTCGCACAGGGCGCCGAGCCCGACATCGAAACGATCAACATCGTTTCGGGCGCCTACGACTCAGGCTGTCACAGCGTGAGCGCGAATGCAACGCGTCGGCTCGCGCGTCGATGCGATGGTCTGCGCACGTGCGAATACGTGCTCGATCAGGAGCCCGGCAGGCATTCCGCCGCTTGCCGTCCCGGCTTTCGGGCCGAATGGCGGTGCGGCCGCGGGGAATTTCACGAGGCATTCCTCAGTGCCGCGGCGAAACCGGGCGACACGCTGGTGCTGAGTTGCGTGAGACAGAACGGGCCGGGCAGATAGCCGCCCGACCCGCGAACGCCATCGGTCAATGCCAGAGCAGCGCGATCAGGATGATGATCGGAATCGGGACGCCGAGCAGATAAAGAAGAATCGAGCGCATAACCGTCTCCAGACAAGTTCAATGAGGATGCCGTTGAAAAGCCGTCAGACTTCGCGCGCGCGGCCGCCGATCGTCGCGAGCAGGCTCGCGGTGAACGCGCCGATCAGCAACGACACGAATAGCCACAACGTCACGTGTATCGTCGCCTTGCGGGCGTTGTCCGCCGCCGCGCGTGCGGCGTCGTCCATCGCGCGGGTCTTTTGCTGCAACGCCGACCATGTCGCCGCGACGCGCGCGCGTGCAGCCGCCGGCGAGAGCCCCGTTTGCTGCGCGACGATGCCGGCCACGTACTCGCTGTCCTCGGACGAAAGCGCGCCGTCCGCGGGACGGCTGTTCAGGAATATCCGCGCGATCTCCCCTTTTTGCCTCGCGATCGAATTGCTCCGTTCCGTGTCCGCGCCCTGCACGGCCGGCGCGGCCGCGCCGATTGCGGGTCGCAGCATGCCGTCGATCAGATAGCCCATCGGCCACACACGGTAGGCCGCGGCGGCGTCGCCTCGTTCCGGCGTCGCGACACTTCCCGCGTCGCGCGCACTGCTCGCCGCGCCTTCCGCGGTGGCCGCCGCGCTCGCGCCCGCACGCGCGAGGCCGGAAATCGACGCGGTCAGAAAAGCGGCCGTCGCGAGTGTCGCTAGCGACCACGCGAGAAAGCCGTGAACGGTGTCGCGAAAGTGCGCCTCGTCGGTGCTGACGCCGAGCCACGTGTGACGCAGCCGGCCCGCCAGATAACCGCCGAGACCGGCCGCCATGATCTGCGTGACGACAACCCAGACGATGGCTGCAAAGCCGAATGTCTTCGCGTGCGCGCCGCTGCCGGGCCACGGCGACAGTGATGAAAGCCCGAGCCCGGTGCCGAGCGTCAACAGGATGAGCGAGAAAGCGGCCATCGCAACCGCGCCCGCGATCACCGCCGACCACGACACCGCCGGGTGCTCGCGTCGCGGCAAATCCGGCACGACGCGCGTCCTCGCGGGGTCCGCATTCAGTGTGTCTCGTTCCAGCATGACGCCTCCTCATGTCGGGATTTAGCCTTGTGCCGGAGCGCCTGTTAAACGGCGCCCGGCGTAAGGGACACAGCAGAAAGCGTGCCGCGGACAATGCTGCGCGAGACGGCTCGCGCGAGCGACGAACCGCTGGCCGGCGCGCAGCGGCCAACCGCGGCGCAACCGTGTTTCGGTGCCGACGTCGGCCTTCGGTTACAATGTCGGCTCTATGCTGCGTTGACCTCTCTTCATGCGGCGCCGACAAGACGCACGTTGGTCCCTCACGAATCTTCCTTTAACCGATCGCCAGCCAGGGCCGGCGACAGAAACGCCCGCAGCACTGCATGCCCCGACGCCCATCGGACCAGGATCGCGGACCGCCGTGTCCGACCCGATCCGTCGCGTGCCCGACTCGCCGCCCAGTACGGGCGATATTCATCCCTTCGAGGACGGGGTTCGTTACCCGGCCTCTTGCTTCCCGCTATCGCGCGAACGTCTGACGATCGACGCTCGCAGGTTATTTCCCGGCGCAGCATCGAGTGCCGATGTCTCGCCCATTAATCAGGATCTTGAATGGCAAAAGAAGAATTGCTCGAACTGGACGGCATCGTTGACGAAGTGCTGCCAGATAGCCGCTACCGCGTCACGCTCGACAATGGCGTCGTGGTGGGCGCATATGCGTCCGGCCGTATGCGCAAGAATCACATCCGCATCCTCGCGGGCGATCGCGTCACGCTGGAGCTGTCGGTGTATGACCTGACGAAAGGAAGAATCAACTTCCGGCACAAGGACGAGCGCAGCAGCGGCGCCACGCAACGAGCCACAGCGCGACGTCGCTGACACGGTTCGAGGGTTCGCGCGCGCAGCGGGCGTCGACCAAGTTTCGCTGTACAAATCGCGCAATGGGCGTAGCATGGATTTGCTGATTGACCCACGCCCGTTCCCAGCGCCTCCCCGGCCGCATCGTCAAACGGAATCGGGCCGCTCATTTACATCGCAGGCCGAACCATGCGGCCCATCGTGTGGAGACTGAATTCAGTCGTTCACACTCCTTCTCTCGTTCTGCCGCGCGGTGATGCGGCGTCAAAGGTTTCGTCATGACTACTGGATTCCGTCTCTACCGTGGGCTGGAAGTCTACCCGCTGGTTTATCCGCATCGCGCCACCGAGCCGGGGGGCGGGCATAACTACGACGAAGGGTTCGATGCCGCCGTTCGCATCCAGGAGCCGCAAGGCGCAGAAGGGACGCCGCGCAGCCGCGTGTTCAGGCTGGCGTTGCGCAAGCCGTTCCAGAACGCAGGCGACGCGCGACGCGCATCGACGGCCTACGCGGAGCATCTGATCGACACGTGCGCGGTCGACACGAGCGTGCTCGACATGGAGTTGTGATTCGCGTGTCGTCCGGCATGCGCTGCGGGCAACCGCGCAAGGAAAGACAATGCACTTCAACTCGACGCGATTCACCATCGACCCGACACCTCGCCGGGCGGACGGCGAGTACATCGCTCATGCCCGCATCAGCGCGAGCCGCGCGGACGGAAGTGAGTACGACATTCATCTAAGCGGCGATCTGGCGGGCTTCGACGCGCGCGAGGACGCCATCGTCTATGCGAAAAAGTGGGCACAGGAGTGGCTGGACGCACGCTTTGGCTGACGAACACAGACACACAATCAGGAAACGAATTGACTACCGTAACCCCCAAGCTGAACGAACCGATGGAAGTCGCGCTGCGCCGTTTTCGACGGTCGATCGAGAACACCGGCCTGCTGAAGGAACTGCGCGCCAGAATGGCCTATGAAACACCGACTGCGAAGCGCAAGCGCAAGAAAGCAGCGGCGGTGGCGCGATTGAGGAAACAGCTCAAGCGGTCGATGCCGCCGAAGAAGCTGTACTGAGCAGGCGTTCTGATACGCGTATCCGCCGAAAAGCGCTAAGGGCGCTCCAGCGACGGCGACACCGAGTTCCCCGATCGCGGCGGCGTATCCGCCCTGGCAAGCGACTGCTGGAACCAGTGGTGCAGACGGGCCAGCAAGTCCGGCTTGTCGCGATGCACGACCGTCTCGTGCGGCGTTCCGGACGGCCCGCGTGCGAGCAGCCGCTTGGCGTCGCGACTCGACGTATCGATGCTCGCCGCGCGCCCCGCGTATTGCCGCGCGCAGTGCCATTGCCCGATTCGCGCGCATTGCCGCGCGTGGTCGAGCAGCAAGTCGCGGTCCCGCTCGCGCGACGCGAGGTCGGCTCGCAAACGCAGCGCGTCCGCGTTATCGGGCTCGGCGAAGAGCGCGTCTTCGATCGCGCGCCGGGCGGCCCAGAGGTCATTGCGTTTCAGATTCGCGCGCGCAATGTCCAGCGGTCTCGTAGCGTCCGCGTGCCAGTTGGGATCGCTCTTCGACGCCGGCGCGGCAGATCCGTTCGCGGACGGATCGGGCGTCGCAGCAAGCGGTGTGGACTGTCCGCCGACGTCCAGCCCCGCGATGTCGATATCCGTCTTCGGCTGGCTCTGCGAAGGCGCGATGTTCAGTCCGGCTATGTCGATGTCCTGCGAAGACGGCGCTGCGCTTCGCGCGTCGGTAGCGCCCTGCGCAGACGCAGCAACTGTCTGCCCGCTTTGCGACGGCTCGTTGCCCGGTACAACCAGGTAAGCAGCGAACCCGGCCACCGCCAACGCCCCGCAAACATAGAGCGTGCGTCGCAAGCGGCGCAATCCGCGTGACTCGTCGATCGACTCGTAGTCGTACGTCGTCGGATACGGATCGTCGACGTAGCGCATCGACCGGCCGCGCAGGATGAACTCGCGCAGCCTGCTAGCGAAGCCGCGGGGCGCGGCGCCGGACGCGGATTCGTCCGCGTCCGGCACGGCCAACTGGTTCGCGCCGCATTGCGGACAGAAGATCAAAGGCGCAGCAAACCGGCTTCCGCACTGCGGACATTGCGAAGGACCAGCATCATCTCGACCAGGTTTATCGAACATGGAAAGCGCCACGGTGTTCCGCGGACGATGAACGCAGGATGACCAATATCTGACAGTTCGCCGCGAAGATCAAGCCGGGAAATGTGTGTCCGCAATCAATTCGGCTCGCCATCGGTCAACGCTACCGACTGCGGTAATTCCTGCTGCACGCCGCGCCGCGAATCGCGAATCGCGAATCGCGAATCAAAAGATCTTCCCCGGATTCAGAATCGAGCGCGGATCGAGCGCGGCCTTAATCTGCCGCATTGCAGCGATTTCCGCATCGCTGCGCGAATACGCGAGAAACGCCTTCTTCTTGATGCCTATTCCGTGCTCCGCCGAAACCGAGCCATGAAACTCGCGCGTCACGTCATAAATCACGCGGTCGATGTCGTCGTGCAGACGTCCTTCGGTGCCGGGAATATCGACGACGATATGCAGATTGCCGTCGCCGAGGTGCCCGTAAATCATCACCAGTGCATCGGGCCAATTCGCGAGCAGTCGCGCTTCGCATTGCGCGGCCACGCGGCCGACATCGCTGATCGCGAAACTCACATCGAACGCGCTGTGATGCGGAATGAACTTCGGGTACTCGCCCGGCGCGTCGCGAATCGTCCAGAACGCCGCTGCATCCGATTCCGACTGCGCGAGCGCCGCATCGCCGACCACGCCTTCTTCGAGCATGCGCCCGAGAAACGTTTCGAACGCCTCCGCATGCCGAACCGGATCGCTGCCCACGCATTCGAGCAGCACGTAATACGGATGGCGCTCGTTCACCGGCGCGCGTAATTGCGGCAGGTTCGCGAGCACCGCGTCGTAATAGCCGGCCCACATCACTTCGAATGCCGATACGCCGCCAGGCAGCTCTGCTTGCGAGCGCGACAGCAGCGTCGTCACCGCGTCGTAGTCGGGCAGCGCGCACCACGCGGTGGCCACGGCCGTCGGCCTCGGGCGCAGCCGCAGCACCGCCCGCGTGATCACGCCTAGCGTGCCCTCGCTGCCGACCAGCAGATGCCGCAGGTCATAGCCGCTGTTATTCTTGATCATCTTGTGAAGCCCGCTGATCACTTCACCGTTCGCGAGCACCGCTTCGATGCCGAGCACCTGGTCGCGCATCATCCCGTACTTGATCACGCGGTTGCCGCCCGCATTGGTTGCGAGATTGCCGCCGATCGAACAGCTGCCGCGCGCACCGAGGTCCAGCGGAAAGTAAAAGCCCGCATCGTGCGCGGCTTCCTGCACGACCTGCAGCGGCACGCCCGCTTCGACGGTGATCGTCGCCGACGTGCGGTCGATTTCGACGATGCGGTTCATCCGCGACAGGCTCAGCGCGACTTCGCCGCCCAGTGCGTTCGCGCCGCCGACGAGCCCCGTCAGTCCGCCTTGCGTGACGACCGGCTGCCCGAATGCATGGCACACGCGCAACGCGCGCGCGACCTCGTCCGTCGCGCGTGGCCGGATCAGCGCGACCGGCACCGCGCCGGGCATTTCGCTCCAGTCTTTCAGCTGCCGGGTGCCGTATTCGGCAGGCAATTGCACGACATCTGCGCCGAGTTCGGCGAGCAATGCATCGATGACGGTCGGTTCCGACATGTCAGTTTCCGTTCTGAAGGAGTGAGGGTGAGGCTCGATCATTTACCAGATCGAGCCTCGGTCGTCTATCGGCTCAGGCGCCAGGTAACCAGCGCTGAACGGAACGAAAAATCCGGAACGATCGCCCTTGTCACCGAAGCGGCCGCCTGTCCGCACGGCGCGCGATCCTCTGCGCTGCGAGCTGCGCGGCGAACCCCTCTCGTTGCGACGAGGGAACGGTCGGCGCACGCATGCAAACGTCGTTCCCGATCTCGGCACATGCTTTGCGCCTGAGGTCGCGTGTGAACTCCCCCATAGCACGGCCAACGGGTGCGCGTTTTCCATGCGCGCCCGCCGCCCGCTAAAGAGGAACGACGCTGTGAACGGCCACGCGATCGCTCTCGAGGGAGGCGTCGCTTCTGCGGCGGCTATGGCAGCGACCACGCTCGCGCGCACGCCGCACTCGACTGCGCGAGCCGGCGTGGCGCGATCGACGGTTTCGACGTCGATACGCCGCGATACCGGATCTTTTGCCGAACGCATCGAGGCCGGCGCCGACGCCGCTGAGCGATTGCCTGTCGTGCTCGTGCGCGGCCTCGTGCTTTCGAGCCGCTACATGACGCCGCTCGCCGCCGTACTGGACCCGCGATGTTCCAGTCTATGCGCCGGATCTGCCGGGCTTCGGCGAAGCAGGACCGTCTCGCGCAGCCATCGCGAGCGCGCTCACGCGCTGTCGATTCCCGAGCGCTCAGACGCGCTGCACGACTGGCTGCTCGCGCACGAGGGCCGCTTCGCAGGGGTCGACACGCGTCGGCATCCGCGCGACTTCGCGACGTTCGCACGCTTCGGCCGGGCGCTGGCCGGGCGCTGGCCGCAGCAGGCGCCGCTCGCGTCAGCCCGCTTCGAGGCGCTGCTGCGCGAATACGGCGCTGCGTGGGGCGTATCCTGTGCGGATCGCACGCCGATCCGGCGCGCCACGTCCGACGAGAGCCCCCGATGACGATGTCGTTGACGCTACATGCCGCGCAAACCGCACTGACCGCGATCGTCGCGATTGCGCTTATCGCGTATGGCGTTCCCGTCGCCGCGCTTTACTGGCTGCAGGGGCGGCTTATCTATCCGCTGGAACGTCTGCGTGAATTGCCGCGCAAATCGTTCGCGCCGCGTTTCGAAGCGGTGCACGTGCGCACCGCCGACAGCCTCGCGCTCGCGGCACGCCATTGCGCACCGTCGCGTGCCGGTGCGCCGACGGTCGTGCTCTTTCATGGCAACGGCGAGGATCTCACGCAACGCGAAAGAATCGCGAGCCGCCTCGCCGATGCGGGCTACGGCGTCGTCGTCGCAAGTTATCGCGGTTATGGCGGCAATCCCGGCAAGCCGCGCGAAGCCGGTCTGTACGAGGACGGCCGCGCGGCGGTGCGCTTCGCCACGCGCGACGGCGCGCGTGCGGTGCTGCACGGCTACTCGCTCGGTTCCGGCATCGCGGTGCAACTTGCGACTGAGTTCGACATCGACGCGCTGATTCTCGAAGCACCGTTCACGCGGATCGCCGATGTCGCGACCGCGCGCTTTCCGTGGCTGCCGGCGCGCATGCTGGTGCGCGACCGCTACGACAACGTGTCGAAGATCGGTGCGGTACGCGCGCCGGTGCTGATCTATGGCGGAACCGCCGACTCCGTGATCCCGCCGCGCCAGTTCGCACGACTATACGATGCGGTGCGTGCACCACGCCGGCTCGTGACCATCGACCGCGCGGATCACGCCGACGCGTGGGACACGGGCGGCGCAGCGGCCGTGCTTGCGTTTCTCGACGATATCGAATGCGCTGCCGCGCAATTGGCTTAAGCGAGCACGCCGCCGTCAATCACTCGGCTTTCTTCTTCGTACCGGTGAGCAGCGCGATCAGTTCGGGCACCGGCGCGTTCGGCCCGCCGTCGGCAACCGCGCGCTCGTACAGGTGCTGCACCGCGCTCGCGGCGACGTTGCCCGCGCCCACCTCGCCGGTCATCTCGACGTAATAGCTCATGTCCTTCAACGCGTTCGACATCGAGAAGCGGAAGCTCGAACTGTCGTCCGACTCGATAAACGGACGCAGCCGGGACAGCACGACGCTATCGCCGCCGCCTTTCGCGAGCACATTCACGAGCACGTCGGGATCGACGCCGGCGCGCCGCGCGCAGGCGGCAGCCTCCGCCAGCACCGCCGAAAAACCGAGCGACACGAAGTTGTGCAGCAACTTCAACCGATGCCCGGACGACACCGGCCCCGCGAACACGATGTTCTCCGCGAAGCATTCGAAAAGCGGCCGGCATTCGTCGAACACGGCTTGCTCGCCGCCGACGATCAGATTCAGCCGGCCTTCTGCGGCCTCCTTCGGCGTGCGCGTCATCGGCGCATCGAGAAAGCGCGCGCCGGCCTCTTGCACCGCTTGCGCGATCTTCAGCGTCGACGACGGAATCGCCGTCGAGCAGTCGATGACGACCGTTCCCGGACGCAACGCAGCGAGCACCCCGCTGTTGAACAGCACGTCCTCCACTTGCGGCGAACCGGTCACGCACAGGATCAGCACGTCGACCGCGCCGGCGAGCGCGGCCGCGTCCGGGGTGCTCCTTACGCCGGTCTTGAGCAGCGCGTCGAGCGGCTGGTTGCCGGGATGGTCGAGCACTGCGAGCGGGTAGCCGTGTTTCGCGATATTCGTCGCGATGCCGTGGCCCATGAGGCCGATGCCGATCATGCCGATGGATTTCATTGCTTCTCCGAAAGGATCGCGAAAGGGGTACCTATATATCGGACCATTCCGGCGTCCGTTTGTCTATTAGCGGTTGTACGCCGGTACGGAAGGCTTCGCTGCCCTGGCGGAGAGCCTGCGGGTTCGAATTCATCCTTTCGCGCGCCGGAAAAATCGAAATGTTGGCTATCACGAACTTCAATCGAAGCAAATAGAACGTGTGCGATTCATTGCCACCTAGCAATAACACCGAACATATTCGAGTAAGGCCCCGCGAGCCGATTGACGTCCCCCTCCCCTATCCCTAAGTATCCCGCCGATGCGTGTGAATGCAACGATTCGCACCGTTCTTTGAATCGGACGAGGATGCGTATGAATGCTGTGACGAACAATCTCGCTGACGTGTTGAGCCATCCGGGCGCACGCCTCGCCCAGCGCCTGAAAATCTGTGCGGCGATTACACGGTCGATGTGACGGTCACGTCGACACCACTCGATATCGACGGCAAGATCTGCGTCGGACAGCGGGCCGGGTTGCAAATCGACGAGCTGGCGAGCGTTCCCTCGGCGACTTACGTCGATCCGGTCAAACGGCAGGCGGCGACTTTCAACGGCGTGGTTACGCGCTGGAAGCGCATTCGCACGAGCCCTGACGAATCGGCCTACCGGCTGCGCATCGAGCCGCGTTTCGCGGCCCTGCTCAAGCGCAGAATCATGTCCGATGTGTTCCGCGACAGCGCGTTTCAGGAGATCGTCACGGCGCTCGTCGTCGACCACCGGAATTTCGACCCCTTCGATGTCGAGTTCCATCTCGAAGGATCTCAGGAGAAGCTCGCACAAGTCGTGATGTACGAGGAGTCGGTGTGGGCTTTCATTGCGCGGCACGCGAAACGCAAGGGCATTTTCTGGTTCTATCGCCAGGGCCGGGGCGACGACGGGCGGCTCGACACGCTGATCTTTGCAGACAATCCACAGGCCTATATTCGATCGATCGACGTACCCCTGCTGTCCGACTCGGGGCTAAATGCCAACTGGCACGAGGCGGCTCTCGAGGTCAACGGGCAGCGTGCGCTGGTGCCGGCCACGATCGAGCTGTGGGAGCGCAACTATCGCACGCCCGAGGAGCCGCTGCGAACCACGGCGAGCGTATCCGGCGAGAGCGGGGACCGCTCGGTGTACGGGCAGATCAGCCGCAGTGCCGAGTTCCATCTCACCCCGGCACAGGGCGAGGCACTCGTGCGCGTGCGGCGCGACGAGCAGATTGCCCGGCAGGCAACGTACGCTGGCAAAACCAACGCAAAGGGCATCCTGCCGGGCGTGGTGCTGAAGCTGACGAACACGAAGATCCCGGGCGCGGAATACGGCCTGTTGATCACGCGGATGACGATGAAAGGCAGCCGGTCCTCGCCTGCGTTTACCCGCTTCAAGGCGATGCCCGCGCAGCTGACTTACCGGCCGAAGTTTGACTACGAAAGAGATTAAAGATTTTTGCGCGGTCCGGTGGTTGGCGTCGTGACGACGCTCGATTCCGCGCCGTATGCATTCGTCGACGAGAAAGGCCGTTATCCGGTGCTGCCGAAGTTCCTGCAGGGCACGGCGAGTACAGAAGACAAGCTGCTTCATTTGCGCCTGCTGCGTCCGTCGTCGTCGTATCGCGGCGGATTTCATTCGCCGCTGCTGCCGGGTACCGAAGTGCTGCTGGAAGGCGCGCACGGCGATGTCGATCGCCTTCACATCAGCGGAGCGCTGCACGATTATTCGCATCCCGACGTGGTGCGCGGCGATGAACAGCTCTTTAGCTACGCGATCTGGCGCTCGCCGCTGCTCGGCGCGGAGATCGTGTTCAACGATCTGCAGGGCAAGGAGAGCGCGCGGATCGCGACTGTGCATCAGCAGACGGCGATGAATCAGGGATGGCTGCTGGACAGCAGGAAGCAGCCGCGGGGGGAAGGGTTTGAGATTACGACGAGGGCGTGGGGCACGGTGCACGCGCCGAAGGGGTTGTTCTTGACGGCGGATGCGGCCGCCGGGGCCGACTCACCGCATCTCGACATGCCCGCAGCGGTTGCACAACTGAAGGCTGCGCTGCAGCGTGTGACCGACCTCGCGGCTGCAACGTCGCAGGCCAAGGCCGACCCGGCCGACCGGGCCACGCAGGCGGCGTTGCTCGACGGGCTGAATCAGCTGCGCGATGCCGGGCTGCTGGCGAGCGCGCCGGGCGGCGTGGCGTTGGTCACGCCGAAATCCGTGCAGCAGTCGGCGGGGCAGAACGTCATCGCGACCGCGGGACAGGACATGGACGTGAGCGTCGTGAAGCGGCTGCGGATGGTGGCGGGGGAGCTTGTTTCGTTGTGTGCGCATAAGCTCGGGATCAATCTGACCGCGGCAAAAGGGAAATTTACAGCCGCCGCGCTGACGGACGGGATGAATCTGTTCGCACAGCAGCAACTGCGCATTGCGAGCCAGAGCGCGGACGTTCAGGTGGCGGCGAAGTCGAAGGTCACGCTCAACAGTGGCGGCGCGTCGTTCGTCATCGAGAACGGCAACATGACCTTCCATTGTCCGGGCGCATTCACCATCAAGGCCGCGTCGTTCACCTTCGTCGGACCGGATGGTGTCGCAACGCCGCTGCCGTCACTGCCCAGAAGCAGCCTGAAAGTCTCCGACCAGTACTCATCGTCCCACTGAAACCATGATCATCAGCCCACCCTTTTTGCCCGCGTCGGGCCTGACTTCCAACGATGCGTCAAAGTCCGATCCCATGATGGACGCCGTCGATCAGTTCGAGATCGGCCATCACGGAACTTATCCGGTCACTTTTGACCGGCGTTTTCATGGCGGCATCCATCTGGACCCGGGCGACACGCCCGAACCCGTGCGAGCAATCGCGGACGGCGACGTTGTGGGCTACCGGGTCTGCATGAATGCCATCTCGGATGGTTCGATTGATCCGACGACAGGACAGCCAACGCTGAACTCGAATGCGGGCTTCGTCCTGCTCAGGCATACGACTGACACCGGCGACGGGCGTTCGATCACCTATTACTCGCTTTACATGCACCTGCTGGACACAGACAGTCTTCAGTCTATCCATCCCCAGTCGAATCCCCCAGAGATCAGTTCGCCGAATGCGCTGTCGAAGTGGCTGCTGGACACTGCAGGAGGCAAAGATGGGGCTGTTCAGCAGGGCGGCGCGAAAAAGGTCTACCGGAAGGACATGCTCGGTTACGTCGGCCAACATCAAGGTCTCGTGCATCTGCACTTCGAAATCTTCATGACGGACGCCGACTTCACTGCCTGGTTCGATCAAGATGGCCATAGGGTTCAGCTTGGCGAAAGGAATCCCGTCCAACCTGCATCGAGTGATTATTGGGGGCACTCTTATTTCATCATCCGAGGCCCACAGGACTTTGTGGCGCGACCGCCCGGAATGAACGCCACCTGGTTTCCCGCGCTATCGGGCGGTTCGATTGCTGAAGGCGACACGCTCTATGTCGCAGCGTGGTTCAACAAGGGGCGGCGCTTTACGCAGGCGTGGATCGATCGCGGCAACAGCGGGGACGTAACTCTGCTCACGAGAAACCCGGTGGCAGATCCATACGACAACAATACGAGGCAGTACGAGTACGACCTCTATGACCGTTCGATGGCGCTTTATCCCGGCTGCCCGAGTGACGGCTATGAGATGCTGCGGTTCGGCCGCGTTCTCTCAGATTCTCCGACCCTGCCTGGCGCGGCCCGCACGACGTGGGTCGCCGTGCCATTTGACGAAAATGGGACCCAGGGCTACGTCAACATCGCCTCGGATGCGATCACAAAGCTGTCTGACGCGGATTTTCCGTTCTTCAGGGACTGGCGAAAGATCGACAGCACCAGCACTTTGTTCGGCGACGGTGGGCGATGTGACTACGCCTGCCTTGCAGGGCTGACTGGTATCCAGGAATCACTGCCACCGGCACAGCCGCTCGAGGCAGATGAAAACAATAATGAAACCAACCAGCGACTAGCCAGCTACATCCAGAACACGGACGGCGTTCGCAAGAAGCTCAGGGGACTGGTGGTCAAGGCGCGTAGCGAGTGGGATCCCTCCAATAACGACGAGCGATACAGGGACTTGAACGATCCGGATGGCTTCTTTGGCAGCCAGCAAGATACGAATCCCGATGGGTATGCGAACTTCACCCGCTTTCTAAGCAGGTTCCAGTTTCTGGACCAGACGCCGCTAAGCGGGCAGAAACTCTGGCTTTTCCATCCTTTGGCGTTTATTCGGCATTTCAGGAAGTGTGGGTGGTTGAGCCAAAAAGAGCTTCAGCAACTGCTGCCGAGAAATGCTGTTCAGAAGGGAACACCGTGGCAGTGGCAAAGGGTAAGCCTTCAGGGAGCAGCCCCCATGTTGGCATCAGGTAATCAAAACGCTATTCAACGCCGATTGGCGCTTAACAATGCGATCCGCAAATACGGGATTCAACCGGCCGTGCGCATGGCATCCTTTTTCGGAAATGCAACCCAGGAGACTCAGTGGTTTCAAAAATACCACGAGGGCTCATTATACTGGTACAGTCCTTGGGACGGGCGGGGAATGTTGCAACTCACGCATGCCAGAAATTACATAAAATATTGGAAATTTCGCGGGCTTCCCGTTTCCACTGATGTACAAACGTCACTTGAACAGCATACCCATTTAGCTGATACCAATCGACCGGTTCAAAACGGGCATAAGGGAATGCACGACCCCACGCATTCGCTTAGCGATGCGAGCACGCATATTCCCGCTGAAATCATCCATCGAAGAAATTCAACGGCCAATCCATTTGAAGCGGCGGATAGCGCCGGTTGCTATTGGGTCTGGTCGAGGGCGGTGCGCTGCGCGGACGAGTACGAGGTTCACCCAGGGAGTACGCTGCGGTCGCTCGTTACCGATCACGGGACAAAGCACTATTACGAAAATGTGGCGTTCGGGAAGGTAGCCGGCACCGTAAATACAGGCTCGCCGTCCAGTCATTACAGTTCGATATGGGGCATACAGTCTCGATTTTTGGCATTTGCAAATGCACAGGTGGTCCTTTTCGATGTCACGAATTTTCTCCAGCCGAATGGATCCGCCTCCTGTTTGCCTGTGGATTTTGCTCGTGTGGAGTCACCATGAAATGCCCTTCCGTCGTAAATGTTACTCGCATTTTGTTGTGCGCATTCTTCATCGTTTCGACGTCGGCCTACAACCGCACAATCGTTCTTGGAAATCGAACAGGTGAAGTTTACAGTATCGATGGTCCAGCTACAGTTCGCGTTAGTATGGGAGAGTGCCAATTTTCGATGACGATCGAAGCGGGGCAACACATGCGATATAACGACCCTGACGTTGTGCTTTACCGAGCAACTGGGTCGCTTGCGGAATGCAAACTTCCACATCTAAAGCAAGCGGAAATGGCATCGGGGTATGACTGGTGGTTTGAGGAGCCTAAAGATGCCAAAATTTCGTGGGTAGGGTTGATGTGTGACAGCGTTTCGAACTTCAGCTGGTCCTCATCGACCCATGAGGAGATTTCTCCCCAATTGCAAAGTATCATGGATTCGAATTCATTAAAATGCCCGGCAGATTTCGACGGAAAGAAATGGGTTTCCCTTCACCAAACTGATGGTACGCGCTTTGAAAATATCGACGTTTCCGGTGCGAGCGGTTTTGTGATTGACCGTTTTTCTGACAAAAAATTTCGAGGTTCGAGATTCTGTTTCATCCATGGTGGAAATGTTTTGATCGGCGTGTCGGGAAATGGCACGAATGTTCGTAGAGAAAAAAATCATTTGCTCAACACTTTGCGGAGTATTGAGTTCGAACCCGACGCCTTGCCGTGAAACAACAACAACCATGATAGACCGCCCGCGTGATATATGACATTTCTTATTTTAAAGGCGGCCCACTCCCGCATGACTGTGAAGTTACCGTCAATCCAAACGGCACCATCACATCGGACGGATCGATACCGCGGCCTAATTACTTATTTTGCCGCGGCGGCCGATTTAGTTGATATTTTAACGGAATACTGAGACGAATACCTCTAAACGGAATAGGACGGGACCTGTTTTATGGACCGGTGCTTGAGGAAAATATGAGGTTCAAAAGATTTATCGGCGCAGGATGCATCCTTATTACTGGTACCACAACGCCTCCTGAAAATTGGGCAAGCGACGATACATCTATCAGTCATGCAATATTCATTATTCAAGATCAAAATGACAAAACCAAATCTTCCAAAAATGGAACAATAAGACACGACGCGCATCATATCGATCTGACATTCGACGGACATGCAGATCTTCTGATACTTCGAGATAGCGGAGCCAATCAGGAATTTTACGACGCCTATATTTACGATAAAGAAAATAATGCATATATTCACAACGAGCGTCTGAGTGATATTCCGTGCCTAGATGTCGATGTTGAAAAAAAAGAGTTGGTCGGCCAATGCTTTCACGAAAGTGCGTGCGAAAACTGGAAGGAATATTATCTTGTCTCCTCGACAGGAGACATTTCACTGGTCGAAAGAAAAGGCACCTATTGCGATCCGATTAGCGGACAAGAGTACGCTTATATCGATCGCTTTCGAAATGGAAAGAAGATCTCCTCGAAGATTTGGCCCAATAAATAACGACCCCAATAATCAACATACAAAAGCTTTCTTTTTCGACGAAAAAACGCATGAAAAATTTTAAATTCTTGCACCTGTGCGCCGTCGCTACAACATTAATCTCATCTATTTCAAGATGAAAGATTTCCGAAGAATTATATTGTTTTGACTCTGCTGTGGACGGGCCAAATAATTTTAGCCTCCACGTTTTATTTCATGACAAAGAAAATTGGTCGGGTGCATTTTTGAAATATCACAAAAGCAAGTCGCCAATAACCTTAGCATTAAAGGTCGAAAATACAGAAAGGGTAAGTCCGGGACGCCCCGATCGGGTGACAACGACGTGGCATGAAGTGTACAACGGAAAATTTCAGGGGAATATGAAATAATGAGTCAAGGCGCAAATGTATATTCGACGACTTACAAGAGTTACAAACATCACGGGCGAGTAACATTTCGATTTAATCCCGAGGCGTTGTCGAAAAATAGGACTGAATGTGTTTGGTGACGCAATGATGCCCACTGCTCGCACAGGCGACTTCCTGAAACAGACAACCTTCCGTCAATTCTGCTAGATCGGTCAGCGTCGAATGTCGACGCATTGATTATTTTTGCGGACGTGCGTCGTTAGACGTGTTCAAATTATAAAAGCGATATAACGGAATAGCCTTTCTAAAGTTTTTTTTCGTGAAAAAGACTTTTCTGACGTGGATTATAGTTTTCTTGTCGACCAACTCTTTGGATGCGAAATCTGCAAACCCACGATCTCACGATTCGCGCAAAGACATTTATTTGCTGGCAAGCTTT
>Ga0310811_10000634_pt1 | contig 44850 bp, 38 predicted proteins | sample YCmetagenome_FD_207642 | JGI IMG/M metagenome (GOLD analysis project Ga0310811, IMG submission 207642) | Soil microbial communities from experimental microcosm in Duke University, North Carolina, United States - YC | ecosystem: Engineered > Artificial ecosystem > Soil microcosm > Unclassified ...
CCGTGCGGGCGGCATTCGACTGGTCCTCAGCCATGAACCAGTTCGCGATTCTGTTCGGAGAGCGTTTTACCAACGCACGCGGGTAACTCCGCTAACCGCCTCGCACACAAAAATGCGGACAGGTTCGTGCGGGGCGGCACTTACTTTCTTTGCCGCCGCAAAGAAAGATAAGCAAAGAAAGCGGCTTCACCCCGCCAGCTCATAAGCGGGTCCCCCGCACAGTAGCGGTAGTGGTGCATCTGGAATCTGTCGCCTCGCACACTTCGCCTTAGTGACAAGGCAGTCATACCTCCGGCGGCGCTGCGCGCGCCGATACCCCGTTCCCATCCCCACCCGCTACGACTTCCCCCCGATCCGCCCACTGCGGTTTCGCGCCTTGATCCGCCCGCTGCGGTCTCGCGCCTTGATTCGCCCACTGCTGTTTTCGCGCCTTGATTCGCCCACTGCGGTTTTCGCGCCTCGATTCGCCCGCTGCGGTTTTCGCGCCTCGATTTGTCCAGATTCGGACTCGTCGGCGCATCGCTGTCACCAGGCCGCGGCCTCGCTTTCCCGGTTGCCCCGGTTCTCTGCTCGCTGTTGCCCCGCCGCTGCCCCGCTGCTGCGAGCGCAACCGCGGCAGCGAAAGCGAAAGCGAAAGCGAAAGCAACACACCGACATTTCCGAAGTGGGGTTGGCCAATCAGAGCGGGGGCATCTCGCCGAGGCGGAGCCGACGGCTCCCGCTGCGCGAAGCGAAGCTGCTGGTTTCCCTGGCAGACCCGTCCGCGACGCACGCAGTGCGGAGTGGGAGCTGATGAGTCCTTTGTCAACGGCGCGGAGTGCGCGAGGGCACGGATTCCAGATGCACCACTACCGCTACTGTGCGGGGGACCCGCTTAAGAATTAGCGGTGTGAGCCGCTTTCTTTTGCCTACTTTTCTTTGCGGCAGGCAAAGAAAAGTAGGTGCCGCCCCGCACAGGGGCAACGCTAATAGACCACTAACAATTCAAGGAAAGGCCAAAAAGACCAAAAGACCAACACCAGAACAAACCACGAAAACAGCAAACAAACCCCAAATTCCAGATCAACACCAAACCCACCGCAGGCACACAACCCAATAGCGCCCCCACCCGATTTGTGCTTTACTTTTCGGCAGACCCATAAAAAAACCCCAACCGCAAAAGCGGCCAAGCTTGCAGTCCCCACATCGGACCCTACGGAACAGGCAGCTGAAGGCAGGAAAAACAAAGGTCCGGTCTCACCCCATAAGGAGACAGCTTCATGGCGATCAGCATCAGTCTGACGGTGAACGGCGCGCCCATCAGCGCCTCAATCGACCCTAACACCCTGCTTGTCCAGTTCCTGCGCGATCAACTTCGCCTAACAGGAACGCACATCGGCTGCGACACCGCCCAGTGCGGCGCATGCACGGTCCACCTGAACGGCCGCGCCATCAAATCCTGCAATATCCTCGCGGTCCAGGCCGAAGGCGCGAACGTGACCACCATCGAAGGTCTCGGCAAAGACGGCGCACTGCACCCGATGCAAGCCGCCTTCAAACACTGCCACGGCCTGCAGTGCGGTTTCTGTACGCCCGGCATGGTGATGAGCGCGGTCTCGCTCGTCGAGCGTCAACCCAATCTCACGGGCGACGACGTGCGGGCCCAACTCGACGGCAACCTCTGCCGCTGTACGGGATATCACAACATCGTCAAAGCAGTGCTCGAAGGCGCCGACGGCATGAAGTCCGCCGGTACGGCCACCGCCACAGCAGCGGCCACCGCGCCCGCCACCGCCTGAGGAGACGACGATGAACGCACCCGACACCCATTTCATCGGCACCTCCGTCGAACGTAAAGAAGACTATCGGTTCCTCACCGGCAACGGTCAGTACACCGACGACGTCGTCCTGCCGCAGCAGACCTACGCAGTGTTCCTGCGCTCGCCGCACGCACACGCAAAAATCAACAGCATCGATGTCACGGCCGCCAAACAGTCGCCCGGCGTCATCGCGATCTTCACGGGCGCGGACATGGCCGCGGACAACGTCGGCGGACTGCCGTGCGGCTGGCTGATTCACAGCACCGATGGCAAGCCGATGAACGAGCCGCCTCACCCGATCATCGCGCATACGAAAGCGCGCCACGTCGGCGACCAGGTCGCGCTCGTCATCGCCGATTCGATCAAGGCCGCGAAAGACGCCGCCGAACTGATCGAGGTCGATTACGACGTGCTGCCGGCCGTGGTCGACACCGCGCACGCAGCCGATCCGGGCCAGCCCGCAGTCCACGACGAAGTGCCGGATAACGTCTGCTACAACTGGGGCCACGGCGACAAAGCCGCGACCGATGCCGCTTTCGCCAAAGCCGCGCACGTCACCACGCTCGACATCGTCAACAACCGCCTCGTCCCGAATGCGATCGAGCCGCGCGCGGTCAACGCCAGCTATTCGGCACAGGACGACAGCTACACGGTCTACGTCGCGAACCAGAATCCGCACGTGGAACGCCTGTTGATGGCCGCTTTCGTGCTGTCCTTGCCGGAATCGAAATTACGCGTCATCGCGCCGGATGTCGGCGGCGGTTTCGGATCGAAGATTTTCCTGTACGCCGAAGACGTCGCGCTAACGTGGGCGTCGAAGAAGATTCGCCGGCCGGTCAAATGGACCGCGGAACGCTCGGAAGCGTTCGTATCAGACGCGCACGGCCGCGATCATGTGACCAAGGCCGAACTGGCAATGGACGCCGACGGCAAATTCCTCGGCATGCGCATTCATACGACCGCCAACATGGGCGCGTATCTGTCGACCTTCGCGTCGAGCGTGCCGACCATCCTGTACGCCACGCTGCTCGCCGGGCAGTACACCACGCCCGCCATCTACGCCGAGGTGAAAGCGGTTTTCACCAACACCGTTCCAGTCGACGCCTACCGTGGCGCCGGCCGTCCGGAAGCGACGTACGTGGTCGAGCGTCTGGTCGAAACCGCAGCACGCGAGATGAAGCTCGATCCCGCGGAAATCCGCCGCCGCAACTTCATCCGTTCATTCCCGTACGCGACGCCAGTCGGCCTCACGTACGACACCGGCGACTACGACGCCACGCTGGACCGCGCGCTCGAACTCGCGGACGTGAAAGGCTTCCCGGCGCGCAAGCAGGAATCCGAAAAGAACGGCAAGCTGCGTGGCCTCGGCTACTCGTGCTACATCGAAGCCTGTGGCCTGGCGCCGTCGAACATCGCCGGGGCATTGGGCGCGCGCGCCGGACTCTTCGAGGTCGGCCAGATTCGCGTGCATCCCACAGGTTCCGTCACCGTGTTCACCGGCTCTCACAGTCACGGCCAGGGGCATGAGACGACCTTCGCGCAAGTGGTCGCGGACCGGCTCGGTATTGCACTCGAAAGCGTCGAGATCGTGCACGGCGACACCGGCCGCATTCCGTTCGGCATGGGCACCTATGGCTCGCGCTCGATCGCGGTGGGCGGCTCGGCGATCATGAAGGCGCTCGACAAGATCGAAACCAAGGCGAAGAAGATCGCCGCGCATTTGCTGGAAGCCGCGGCGGAAGACATCGAGTTCAAGGATGGCGTGTTCCGCGTCGCGGGCACCGATCGGACCAAGGCATTCGCCGAGATTTCACTCGCCGCCTACGTGCCGCACAACTATCCGCTCGACGTGCTCGAACCGGGTCTCGACGAGAGCGCGTTCTACGATCCGAGCAACTTCACGTATCCGGCGGGTTCGTACGTCTGCGAGATGGAGGTCGATCCGCAGACGGGCGTGTGCCGCATTCAGCAGTTCACCGCGGTCGACGATTTCGGCAACGTGATCAATCCGATGATCGTCGAAGGCCAGGTGCACGGCGGACTCGCCCAAGGCATCGGCCAGGCGATGCTGGAGCGCTGCGTGTACGACAACGAGAGCGGTCAGTTGCTATCCGGTTCCTACATGGACTACGCGATGCCGCATGCGTCCGATCTGCCGAACTTCACCGTCGAAACCGCGAAAGGCACGCCATGCACGCACAATCCGCTCGGTGTGAAAGGCTGCGGCGAGGCGGGCGCAATCGGCTCGCCCCCGGCGGTAATCAACGCGATCCTCGACGCCCTCGCGCCGCTCGGCGTGACCGACCTGCAGATGCCGGCGACACCGCATCGCGTGTGGTCCGCGATTCAAGCTGCCAAACAACCCCACTAAGATCCTGAGCGGAGCATTCGACATGTATTCATTCGAGTATCAACGCGCGACGGATCCGAAAGCGGCCGTTGCGGCCATTAACGCCGACAGCGACGCAAAGTTTCTCGCCGGCGGACAAAGCCTGTTGCCAACCATGCGCCTGCGTCTTGCGCAGCCCTCGCAACTGATCGACGTGACGCGGATTCCGGCGCTTAAATCGATCAGCGTCGATGCCGGCAAGGTGACTGTCGGCGCAGCCGTCTGTCACGCGGATGTCGCGGATCACGCCGAGCTTCGGCGCGTACTGCCGGCGCTCGCGGATCTCGCCGCGCACATCGGCGATCGTCAGGTGCGCGCGCTCGGCACGATCGGTGGTTCGCTCGCCAACAACGATCCGGCCGCCTGCTATCCGGCAGCGGCGATGGCGCTGGATGCAACCATCGTCACCGATCGGCGGCGGATTGCATCGAGCGACTTCTTCGTCGGCATGTATGAGACCGCGTTGGCGCCCGATGAGTTGATCGTCGCCGTCGAGTTTCCCGTGCCCGAACGCGCGGCCTATGAGAAATTCCGCAATCCGGCTTCGCATTTTGCGCTGGTTGGCGTATTCGTCGCAAAGTTCGCGAGCGGTGTGCGGGTCGCGGTGACGGGTGCGGCGGCTTCGGTATTTCGCGTGCCGGAACTGGAAAGCGCGCTATCGGCGAATTTCACGCCCGACGCCGCGCGAGCGGTGAGCATCTCCGATACCGACCTGAACACTGACATGCACGCGAGCGCCGAATATCGCGCGCATCTGATCCCGGTGCTGGCCGCGCGCGCGGTGACGAAGGCAAACGGTTAGCGATCCTTCTGGTCAGCGACTGACGCGGCGTGCCCCGGCACGGCGCGTTAGCCGCGTTTCACATTGCGGACTCAGGAACATCATGCAACCGGCTTCAATCGACGACACTCTCGCGCAGCTCGCCGCCCAGGATTACTTCGCGAGCCGTGAACTCGCGACCGCGTTGTATCTCGCGCTGCGCATGGAACGGCCGCTGTTCGTCGAAGGTGAGCCGGGTGTCGGCAAGACCGAACTCGCCAAGGCTGCGGCGGGGATGCTCGGCACCTCGATGCTGCGGCTGCAATGCTATGAAGGCCTCGACACCGCCAGCGCGTTGTACGAGTGGGACTATCCGCGCCAGATCATGGCGCTACGTCTCGCCGAAGCCGCTGGTGAGCGGCCCGGCAACGACACGCTGTATCGCAGCGAATTCCTGCTGAAGCGACCGCTGCTGCAAGCGCTGATGCCCGACGAAAATCACCCGGGCGCGCGGCGCGTGCTGCTGATCGACGAAATCGACCGTGCCGACGAGCCGTTCGAAGCCTTCCTGCTGGAACTGCTTTCGGACTTTCAGATATCGATTCCCGAGTACGGCACGGTGCGCGCGGCGCAGCGGCCGCTTGTCGTAATGACGTCGAACCGGACACGCGAAGTGCACGACGCGTTGAAGCGCCGTTGCCTGTATCAATGGATCGGCTATCCCGAGCGCGATCGTGAACTTGAAATCGTCGCCGCGCGTGCGCCGCAGACGTCGATGGAATTGCAACGGCGTGCCGTCGATTTCGTGCACCGGCTGCGCGGCATGGATCTGTTCAAGGCGCCCGGCATCGCCGAAACGATCGACTGGTGCCGTGCATTGGACGCACTGTCAGTGACGGAGCTCGACCCGCAATCGGTGCAGAACACCTTGGGCGTGCTGCTCAAGTATCAGGACGATCTGGCGCGCGTGGATGCCGCGCAGATCGCGCAATGTCTCGCGACGCCAGGGTAGCGGCGATGAGCGCCTCCGCCGGATCACCGGCCACACCATCCGCGCCGCTCGATACGCCTACCCTGGCGCGCAACGTCGTGCACTTTGTGCGCGTGCTGCGCAGTGCGGGTTTGCCGATGTCACCGGCCCAGGCCGTCGATGCACTCGCCGCGTTGCACTGGATCGACCTCGGCCGGCGCGACGATGTCCGTGCCGCGCTCGCCACGCTGCTGGTCCGCGCACCGGACGAACGCGACCTCTTCAACGCCGCCTTCGATCTCTTCTGGCGCGATCCGGATTGGGAAGGCAAGCTGCGCGCGCTGTTGCTGCCCAAAGTGCGCGATGGCCTGCCGCCGCCCAAGCGCAACAACCGCCTCGCCGATGCACTGGCCGTGCGCACGCCACCCTCGCCGCATCGCCAGCCGCCGCAGGAAACCGAACAGCACGAACTGCACGCGCACGTCACCTTCAGTGCCGAAGAGCGGCTGCGTCATCGCGATTTTGACACGCTTTCCGCAGACGAATGGCGCACCTTGCGTCACCTGATCCGTGGACAGCGTCTGCCGCTCGCCACCGAACCGACGCGCCGTCTGAAAGCCGCCTCGCACGGCACTCACGCGGACTTGCGCGCGAGCGCCCGGCACGCGGTGCGCGCGGGGGGCGACTGGACGGTGTGGAAATATCGCGCGGTGGTGGAACGCAAACCGCCGCTGGTCCTGCTGCTCGATATCTCCGGCTCGATGAGCAACTACTCGCGCGCGGTGCTGTATTTCTGCCACGCGCTGTTGCAGTCGCGTGAGCGCCTGCAGGTGTTCCTGTTCGGCACGCGCCTGACCAATGCGACGCGCGCGCTGCGCGAACGCGATCCCGACGTGGCAATCGCGACGCTCACCGATCAGGTGGTCGACTGGTCGGGCGGCACTCGGATCGGCGCCGCGCTCGCCGAATTCAACCGACGCTGGGCTCGCCGCGTGCTGACCGGCCGCGCCACCGTGCTGCTCGTCACCGACGGCCTCGACCACGAAGCGATCGACGTGCTCGACGCCGAGATGGCCCGCCTGCGCCGCTTCGCGCACCGTATCGTGTGGCTCAATCCGCTGTTGCGGTTCGGCGGTTTTTCACCAAAAGCGCGCGGCGTGCAGGCGATCCTGCCGTACGTCGACGCACATCGTCCCGTCCATAACCTGGACAGTCTGACGGCGTTCGGCCGCGATCTCGCGCAACTCACGCGAGCGCCACGTGTGCCCCGTTTCGCCGTATCCGCCACGACAATTGCAGGAGCAACGCCATGGAATTGAGTGAAACCCATACGCTGCCGGTTTCCCAGCAGCGCGCCTGGGATGCGCTGAACGACACCGAAATCCTGCGCGCATGCATTCCCGGCTGCGAAAGCATCGACCCGGATGGCGACAATGCGTACGCGGTGGTGATGAGTGCATCGGTCGGTCCCGTGAAGGCTCGCTTCAAAGGGCGTATGCTGCTGACCGACATCGAGGCGCCGAACACTTACACCATCGTTTTCGAAGGCCAGGGTGGCGCGGCGGGCTTCGGCAAGGGCAATGCGCATGTCACTCTCGAACCCGAAGGCGACGACGCGACGAAGCTCACCTACACGGCCACGGCTCAGGTCGGCGGCAAGCTCGCGCAGATCGGTTCCCGGCTGGTCGACGGCGCGGCGCGTAAAATCGCGGGCGAATTTTTCAAGCGCTTCGGCGCGCAGGTCGGCGGCGACACGGATAGCGCGACGCCCCCGGAAGACGGCGACGCTGCAGCCGCTGACACGACGGCGCAGAATACGGAATCGGACGAGGCTGCGGACACTGAGTCTGGCGGCGACGAAACAAAAGGGAAGAAATCATGGAAAGCGTGGATCTCGAAGTTCTGAAGTCCAGCGCCCGTTGGCTGGAGGAAGGACATCGCGCGCTGCTGGTGACGGTGGTGAAAACGTGGGGCTCGTCGCCGCGTCCTGAGGGCGCAATGCTCGCGGTGCGGGACGACGGACTTGTGGTGGGATCGGTATCGGGCGGCTGCATCGAAGACGATCTGATCGAGCGCGTGCGGCAAAGGGGTATCGAGCAGAGCCGCCCGGAGGCGGTGAAGTACGGCATCACGGCTGAGGAAGCGCATCGCTTCGGACTGCCGTGCGGCGGAACGATCCAGTTGGTGCTGGAGCCCTTGACGCCGCAAAGCGGGATTGCCGAGCTGTGCGCTGCGGTGGAGGACGGCCGTCTGGTGGCACGCGAAGTCGACATGGTGACTGGCGCGGTGCGGCTCGATGCGGCGCAGGCGACCGATGGCGTGCATTTCGACGGTGAGCGTCTGTTGACGATTCACGGCCCGCGATACCGGATGCTGGTGATCGGCGCGGGGCAGTTGTCGCGCTATCTGTGCAATATCGCGGTTGGGCTCGACTATCAGGTCACCGTGTGCGATCCACGCGAGGAGTACACCGAGGAGTGGAATATTCCCGGCACGAAGATCGTACGGACGATGCCGGACGATACGGTGATCGAGATGAAGCTCGATGAGCGGTGTGCGGTGATTGCGTTGACGCATGATCCCAAACTGGATGATCTTGCTTTGATGGAAGCGTTGAAGACGCCGGCTTTTTACGTGGGGGCTTTGGGGTCGAGAAGGAACAATCAGGCGCGGCGCGAGCGGCTGAAAGAGTTCGATCTGAATGAGGCTGAGTTGGCCCGGTTGCATGGGCCGGTGGGGATTTATATTGGCAGCCGGACGCCGCCTGAGATTGCTGTTTCTATTCTTGCCGAGGTCACTGCGGCCAAGAATGGGGTTTCGTTGCCGACTTTATTGCAGGTTGAGGGCGCTAAGGCCGCGCGGGAGATAGCGGCTTCGGGTGGGGCTGCTTGTAGTGTTTAAGGTTTTGGCCTGTTCGGCGGTCTTTGTTGTTGGTCTGGCTCTTTGGCCTTTCCTTGCTTTGTTAGTGGTCTATTCGCTGTATTAGCGTTGCCCCTGTGCGGGTCTGGCTCTTTGGCCTTTCCTTGTTGTGTTAGTGGTCTATTGGCGTTGCCCCTGTGCGGGGCGGCACCTACTTTTCTTTGCCTGCCGCAAAGAAAAGTAGGCAAAAGAAAGCGGCTCACACCGCTAATTCTTAAGCGGGTCCCCCGCGCAGCCACGGTAGTGGTGCATCTGGAATCCGTGCCCTCGCGCACTCCGCGCCATTGACAAAGCACTCATCAGCTCCCACTCCGCACTGCGTGCGTCGCGGACGGGTCTGCCAGGAAAACCTGGCCGACGCTTCGCATACCTGATGGTTTTTTGAACCGGGCATCGGCGCGCGCAGCGCCGCCGGAGGTATGACTGCCTTGTCACCAGGGCGAAGTGTGCGAGGCGACAGATTCCAGACGCACCACTACCGCTACTGTGCGGGAGACCCGCTTATGAGCTGGCGGGGTGAAGCCGCTTTCTTTGCTTATCTTTCTTTGCGGCGGCAAAGAAAGTAAGTGCCGCCCCGCACAGGGGCAACGCTAATAAACCACTAACAAAGCAAGGAAAGGCCAAAGAACCAGACCAACAACAAACCCGCCGAACAGGCAAAAAAAACCAGCCCCTACAGCAATCCACAAACCACAGCAGCAACCACCGACCCACCCACCAACACCACCCCCACAACACGCCGCTTATTCAATTCAGTCCACAGCAAAACACCAGTCAAAGAAAGCAAAATCATCCCACCCGCGATCGTGTCGATCAACAAAACCCACCCAACACTCAACCCCACGCCACGGTGCAAATTATTCATCGTAGTGAGAAACGAGTTCTGCGTACGTTTCACCGCAACAAACCCATTCCCAACCCAATACTCGGCCTGCACATTCTGAGTAGGCCCAAAAATCCCGACCTGCCAGAACTCGGGCTGCATCGTGCTGCGATCACCCCACGCCACCGGATGCGCCGGCTCACGCTTCATCCGCCCCGGCTTGCCGTCGATTTTCAACTCGCCCTTGAGCCACTTCGCCATCTCCATCGGCGAACCCAGCTTTTTCTGCGGCACAGGAATCTGCATCTCCTCAACCTGCGGCTCACCCGAGGACACCTTCAACGGCCCCGCCCGATGGTTCAGCAAAAAACCCGTAACCCCAAACAACAACCCCAATACCGCACCCCACAACCCAACCCAGCCGTGCACCTTGCGCAACCACTTGATGAAATTCGCCCGCCGCGAACGCTGGCGTCGCGTCGTCTGCTCGGCATCGTCCAGCAGACGATGACCCCGCTCCGGCTTATGAGCCGTGTACTGCGTGCCCCCGCCAACAGCAGGCTTCATATCGATCGAATCAGGCGCATTCACATCCAGACTCCAGGCGCAACAAGTTAACCCCTCACCAACGGCGACGCGCGACGGCTGCGCGCGCTCACATCAGCGACAACGGAAAGTTTGAAAGGAAGGGCCGGACAAACCCGGCTTGCGGTCCAGGTCGTCCGGCTGAGAAGCTGGCTGGCAGTCACAGAGGAGGAGAAATGTGACAGAAAGCTGGCGATACCTTTCAATTGAGAATGGATATCATTACACAGTTGACGCATTTGCTCAATCGCAATGCGCGGCATCCGCTTGACATCCGGGCCTCGCAACCCGACTCTAGGCAGCGATCCCGTCACCTTCCGGATGCCCGCCTGCCATGCGCCTCGTCTCCTGGATCTGTCACGCGTCCCTCGGCTGGCTTGCCTGCGCTCACGTCGCGAACGCGAGCATCACGGCGAGGCTGGAGGATCCCTATACCAACGAGGGCGAAACGCAGACCTTCACAGTCAACGCCGACGGCTCCTTCTCCAAGCTCGATTCGATGACGCTGCGCGTGAACAGCGAAGCCGGTGTCGCGCGAGTGGCGCAACAGTACGTCTGGTTCAACCGGAATACGGCCGACGTGCAGATCCTCGAGGCGTACACGATCACCGCCGACGGCGTGCGCCACGACGTGCAACCCGACCAGATTCGCGACGTGCAGGAAGCGCGCTCATTCAATGCGCCGATGTTTCAGGACATCCAGGAAAAGGTGATCGTGTTCCCCGCCGTCGAGCCCGGCGCGCGGGTGCACCTCAGCTATCGCAAAACGCAGAAGCAGCCGCTTGTGCCAGGCGAGTTCAGCGACTTCACGCCGCCCGATCTCGTGCCGACGCGTAACTTCCGCCTCATCTACGACCTGCCCGCCGACAAGCCGCTTTACGCCGACGCGCGTGGCTTCACAGCGCTGCAACCGGTCACGCGCGAGGGCCGTACGCGCTACGAATATCGTTACGACAAGGCGCATTTCAGCCGGCTCGAGCGCGGCTCGATCGCGTACGTATCGTATGGCGACCGGTTGATGGTCTCGACCTTTCCGGACTACGCCACGTTCGCCGCCAGCTACAAGGCATCCTCCGCCGACCCAACCACGGCCGACGTCACCGTCGCGCGTCTTGCGCAAAACCTCACCGCGCACGACCACACCCCGCGCGACAAGGCCAAGACACTGTACGACTGGGTGCGCCGCAACGTCCGCTACGTGGCGATCTATGTCGGGCGCGGTTCAGTGGTGCCGCACAGCGCCAGCGCGATCCTCGCGAACCGCTACGGCGACTGCAAGGATCATGTGGCGTTATACGGCGCGCTGCTCGACGCAGTCGGCGTTCGCAATGAGCCGGCTCTGATCAGCAGCGGCTCGATCTATACGCTGCCCAGCGTGCCGGGCTACGGCGTCATTAATCACGCCATCACATGGCTGCCCGATTTGCGGCAATACGCCGACTCGACGGCGTCGAATGTCGAATTCGGTTTTCTGCCGTGGTCCGATATGAACCGGCCTACCGTCCTCGTCAATCAGGGAGTGGTGGCGCAAACGCCGGCCACCGCATTGACGACGCGCAGCACCGACCTGTCAATCAAGGTCGAGCCCGATGGCTCGGCAAGCTTCACGTACCGGCTGGAGGCATCGGGTGCCACCGCCGAACAGGCACGCGCGATGTTGCGCGCGCAGACACCGGCGCAACGTGAGGAATCGATCCAGGCGGAACTGCGCAGCGCAAACCTGCGCGGCACCGCCACGCTGACCACCAACGATCTCAGCGTAGCCGATGGCCCGTTGACGATCACGATGAAAGGCACGCTCGAAAGTCTCGTGGTGCCGGGCGCGGCGGCATCGATTCCGGCGCTGACGAGTCTGGCCGGCGGCCTGGAGGCGGATACGCGTTACTGGCTCGGCGAACGGCAACGCACGCAGCCGTTCGTCTGTCATAACCTGGCGTTGCATGAACGCGCGCGCATTGAATTGCCGGCGAATTTCCACGTGCTCGACATGCCGGAAGCAAAACGAACTCAAGACCGCTACGTCGATTTTCAATCGCAGTACACGTTCGATCCGCTGGGCAACGTGGTGACGATGGCGCGTGACGGCACCACGCATTTCGACAGCGACGTCTGCACGCCCGACGACTTCGCGAAGATGCGCCCCGCGATCGAAGCAATCGGGCGCGACGTGCGCGCCGAAGTGATCGTCAAATCGACGCTGGTGGAATCGTCGAGCGTGGCGTCACAGGCGCCGTAGAAACGCAATCGCTCAAACCGGCCAGAGCGGCCCTTCCTGCATCGCGCCGAGTTGCTCGCGCAGCTCGAGAATGCGGTCCTCCCAATAACGTTGGGTGTTGAACCACGGAAAGGCCGCCGGAAATGCCGGGTCGTCCCAGCGGCGCGCAAGCCACGCCTGGTAGTGAATCAGCCGCAGCGTGCGCAATGCTTCGACGAGATACAGTTCGCGCGGCTCAAAGTCGCAGAAGTCTTCGTAGCCGACGAGCAGATCCGCCAACGCCCGCGAAGCCTCGACACGTTCGCCCGGCAGCAGCAGCCACAAATCCTGCACCGCCGGACCCATGCGGCTGTCGTCGAAGTCGACGAAATGCGGGCCCGCGTCGGTCCACAACACATTGCTCGGATGACAATCGCCGTGCATTCGCAACATGCGAATATCGCCGGCACGTTCGAAGGCGCGTTCAACGCCTTCGAGCGCGAGATTCACCACGGTTTCCCATGCGGGCCGCACGTCGTCAGGCACGAAGCGGTGCGACAGCAGGAAATCGCGCGGCTCGTAGCCGAACGTGTTGATGTCGAGCGTGGGACGTTCGGTGTAGTTCTGGGTCTGTCCGACCGCATGAATGCGGCCGATAAAACGCCCCAACCATTCGAGCGTATCGCGCCGGTCCAGATCGGGCGCGCGGCCGCCACGGCGTTCGAAGATCGAGAAACGGAAACCGTCGAAGGTATGCAACGTACGGCCTTCGAAAACACGTGCGGGCACCGCCGGAATCTCGCGCGCAGCAAGATCGGCGACAAAAGCGTGCTCTTCGAGAATGGCGGCGTCAGTCCAACGCTCGGGACGATAGAACTTGGCGACCACCGGCGGACCGTCTTCCACGCCCACCTGGTACACGCGGTTTTCGTAGCTGTTGAGCGGGAGCATGCGGCCGTCGGTGTACACACCGACGCTGCTGAGCACGCTGTCGAGCGCGTCGAGCACGATTTCCGGCTTGAGCCGGGCGAAGGGGACGGCGCTATCGGCGCCGTCCTGCGAGTCGAGATTGTCGTCGTTCATGTCCGCATTGTGCGCCGCGCCGCCGTCAAAGACGAGGGTGTCGGCACACCTTGCGGTTGACTGCCTGTTGCAACGGCATGACTACGGCGTGGCAACGATATGAATCGAACTCAAACCAACCAGTCTCAATGCACCTGCGCGCTCGCCGGACGCACCTGCTCGCCCGTATCGATCAAATCTTCGAGGAAAAAGGGTTCAGTATTCAGATGCTCTGACGTGCCGGGTTCGCCGGCATACCAGGCCACCATTGCCATGTCGCCGAGAATGCGCATGACGATCCCGCGTGCGCCTTGCGGCACGGCGATATGCACCGATCGGACAATGGAACCGATTTGCATGATGTTTCCCCGTTTCTCCCATAGCCGGCTTTATGGTTTCCTCGCCGGTCAAGGTGATGATAAAAGCGCCGCTTCGCCAATAACGTTGCGTACGCACCCAATCTGCTGCGCGTAAGACGCGTGAGAGGTCTGAGTCATTGTTCCCGTTTTGCGGGGCCATGGAAAGCGCGAACCCGAAGCTGCTAACCCGTCGTTTCGCCCCATCCCATTACGGCGCGCCCGACCGGTGCTCTGGACGTCACGCGTCGTAATGAGGCCATCATAAACCCTGACGGGGCGATATTTCAAAATCATGCGGCCACTGTTGTCGTGATCGCGAAGCGCGAATATTCACGTGCGGGGTCGTCGCACGGCGCGCACCCGCATAGCTTTTTCAGCGTATCCTTAACTCCTTTGTGTACTTTGCGTTCCCCGAGGAGATTGTTTCGTGACCGCATCGCCGGAATCCAACCGGACTGCTACTTCGGCTGTTCCTGCTTCATCTGCTTCTTCCAGCTCCACCGCCGTGCCTGAACCCTCCAACACGCCTTATCTCGAACGCGGCACGCGTGCCTATTGGCGCGCCAGCATCGCGCTGCTGTTCGCCGGTTACGCCACCTTCTCGCTGCTGTATTGCGTGCAACCGTTGTTGCCCGCGTTCTCGAGCGCATTCGGCGTGACGCCGGCACAGAGCAGCCTGTCGCTCTCGCTGACCACAGCCGCGCTCGCGCTCGCGATATTCGTGGCCGGTTTCGTCTCGGAAGGCTGGAGCCGTCACAAGCTGATGACGGCGTCGCTCACGCTGTCCGCGCTATTGACGATTGCTGTTTCGATCGCACCGCATTGGCATCAACTGCTCGTGTTGCGCGCGCTCGAAGGCCTCGCGCTCGGCGGCGTGCCCGCCGTTGCGATGGCCTACCTCGCTGAAGAAGTGCATCCCGACGGACTCGGTCTTGCAATGGGGCTGTACGTCGGCGGCACCGCGATCGGCGGGATGGCCGGGCGCGTGATTACCGGCGTCGTCGCGGATCTGTTTTCGTGGCGCGTGGCGATCGGCACGATCGGCGTGCTCGGCATTCTCTCCATGCTCGCGTTTCGCGCGCTGCTGCCGCCGTCGCGCCATTTTGTGCCGCGTCGTGGGCTCGGCTTTGCTCATCATCGCACCGCCCTGCTCAAGCAATTCACGCGGCCTGGTCTGCCTCTGCTGTTTCTGCTCGGCTTTGTGCTGATGGGCAGCTTCGTCACGCTGTACAACTACATCGGTTACCGGCTGCTCGCGCCGCCCTATCTGTTGAGTCAGACGGAGATCGGCGCGATTTTCGTCGTGTATCTGACGGGCGTGGTGGCCTCGCCGTCGTCGGGACGCATGGCCGACATGTTCGGCCGGGCGCGCGTGCTGACCGCCAGTTTGCTGCTGATGGCGCTCGGACTCGCCCTCACCATGCTCCATCCGATCACGGCGATTGCAATCGGGATCGCCTGCGTGACGTTCGGTTTCTTCGCCGGACATTCGGTGGCGAGTGGCTGGGTCGGACGTCTCGCGAAAGAAGCGAAGGGGCAAGCAGCCGCGCTGTATCTGCTTGCGTACTACATCGGCTCGAGCGTCGTCGGCTCTTATGGCGGCCATGTGTGGGCCGGTTTTGGCTGGGACGGGGTCGCTGGATTGGTGGGAGCGCTGCTCGTTATCGGCATCGTTGCCGCCACGCGTTTGCGTCAACGCGAACGGACCGCCGCGTGACAGAGCACCGCTGATCGGCTCCATGAACCCGGGCTCGGATGCCGCATGGGCCGGCGCTTAAAGAGTTCGTACGGAACAGCTCCGAGCTAGGCGAAAAAGCATTCGGTGTGCATCGAACCGGCTAAAAAGTAAGCCCTGTGTAAGCAAATACTTCATTTTTTGCGGTGTTTTTGCTGCGCCGCGCCAATCGCCCGAGCCCTTGTCGCGCCGGGCTTCCGCAGCGTGCGAGAGCAGCGCTGCAGCGCCGCAAGCGTTGTTATGTTGATCTAACCGTCGCCTATACTCGAATCGAGCGTCGGCAGTGCCATGACTCCAGCAAACAGAGCCACTGCCCGCGCCAGTATTAAATAAGGAGACGGGTATGACGACCTACTTCACGATCGGCGATTTCATTCTGGTCATTCCGATGGCGCTTGCCGGCGCGTTATTTGTCGGCGCGCTTCCCTGCAAAACGGAGTTGCGTCACAACGCGCTGCGGGTGCTAGGCGCGCTGCTCGGCGTGGTGTTCGCGGTCGTGCTGGTTGAGGGCTTGCCTGCGCTGGTTTAGCGCGGACCGGCGAAGACGGCCTCTACGCTTCGCCGATGGTTCGGTCGACTGAACGCAGTCGTTTCGGCCACTGCGCGGGAAACGCGTGTGCCCGAAAGCATCGACAGAAAAGCCGCCTCACGGGCGGCTTTTCTATTTCTGCGACATCAAACGCCGTGCGATCAGATTGCCTGATCCGTCGACGGTTTCTCCCACAGATTAATGCCGCCCTCGGTCGCGTAACGGTCGATCTCCGCCAACTCGTCCTTCGAGAACGCGAGATTCTTCAACGCACCGACGTTTTCACGCACCTGCTCCGCGCGGCTTGCACCGATCAGCACAGACGTCACGCGCGGATCGCGCAGCGCCCACGCGAGCGCCATCTGCGCGAGGCTTTGTCCGCGACGCTGCGCGATGTCGTTGAGCTTGCGCACGTGCTCGATGTTTTCCGGGCTCAGATGCTCCTGCTTCAACGAACCGCCGCCCGGCTTGTTGACGCGCGCGTCTTCGGGCACGCCGTTCAGATATTTGCCCGTGAGCAAGCCTTGCGCGAGCGGCGTGAACGCAATGGCACCCGCGCCGACCTTTTCGAGCGTGTCCAGCAGCTCGCGTTCGATCCAGCGGTTGAGCATGTTGTACGCCGGCTGATGGATCAGCAGCGGCACCTTGTACTCGGCAAGCAGCTTTGCCATTTCGAGGGTCTTGGTTGCCGAGTATGACGAAATACCGATGTACAGCGCCTTGCCCTGCTGCACCGCGCTCGCCAATGCACCGGCGGTTTCTTCGAGCGGCGTATCGGCATCGAAACGATGCGAATAGAAGATATCGACGTAGTCGAGACCCATGCGCTGCAGGCTTTGATCGAGACTCGCCAGTACATATTTGCGCGAGCCGCCGCCTTGGCCGTACGGACCCGGCCACATGTCCCAACCCGCTTTCGACGAGATCAGGAGTTCATCGCGATACGGCTTGAAGTCGTCTTTGAAGAGGCGGCCGAAATTGGTTTCGGCGCTACCGTACGGGGGGCCATAGTTGTTGGCAAGATCGAAGTGCGTGATGCCCAGGTCGAAGGCCGTGCGCAGGATATCGCGCTGCGTGGAAATCGGCGTGGTATCGCCGAAGTTGTGCCACAAGCCCAGCGACAGCGCCGGCAGTTTGAGACCCGACTTGCCGCAGACGCGGTATTGCATGTCCGAATAGCGTTCTGAAGCTGCTTCGTAAGCCATTGCTAGTGTCCTTGATGGTGAAGTCGCCCGGCAATCAGGGGCGTGGAGGGTTCATCACGTACTGCGGGAGGCGTGCAGGTTTTATGTTCGGATAGCGGTGAGGCCAGATCGCTATGGTAGCCAATCGCCGCGCACCCTGCACACACCCACTATGCGGGATGGACGGCGGCTTGCGGCTCCCCTACACTTTGGCCGATCAAAGCTTATCGATAGGGGCGGGTTCATGGTGAAGGCGATTTCAATCGCGCTGATAGTCGGCGGTGTCGTGTTGTTGTATTTCGGCGGGCAGGCATTCAATTCGGTCAGCAGCGAGGTGTCTCGCGTATTTACCGGGTCGCCGACCAATAAGGCGATCATGCTGATTGTGGGGGGCGTTATCGCCACCATCGCCGGCCTGACCGGCGTGGCTGTCTCGGGCCGCAAGCGGTAAAGCGCCGCTTGGATGCGCGGTGCGGGATCGGCGAAGCTCCGCGCCGCGCAAGGCAAAAAGCCTAAAAGGCAATTTCAGGCTTGGCCGCCGAACGGGACCCCGGAAGCGGCACATTGCTCGCCCCGTGATAGGTAAACACCAAAGAGAATTTCACCTGATCGCTGATGTTCTTGCCAGCCGAGTGCAGCGTGTTGCAATGGAAGAACACCACGTCTCCGGCCTTGAGTTCGGGCGAAACCGCGGTGCGAATCAACGCCTGATTCTCCTCCAGATCGGAGCGGAAAAACTTGGCCTCATCGAAGCGCTCGGACGTGAACGCGACGCTATGCGACTTCGGCACCAGCCACAATGCGCCGTTATCGACCGTCTCCGACCCCACCGCGAGCCACACCGACACCAGATCGTCACGCTCGAACGACCAGTACCGCACGTCACGATGCCAGCCGGTCAAGCTGCCATAGGCCGGGTGCTTGGTCATCATGCAATTGTGATGCGCCCGCGATAAGCGCGGCTCCTCACCGAAGTACAACTCCATCCAGCCGCGAATTTCCGGCGCGGTTGCCCATTGCGCAAATTGCGGATGGCGCCCGTAGGCATCCAGCAGCCGGCGAACCGTGTGGCCGCCCGGCGCATGCTTCGATTCCGGTGCGCCCGGATAACGAAGATCCGCCTCGAACTCGATCGGCGCCGCCGCCTCCTGCAACTGTCGCTCGGCAATCTGCTTCAGTTCGCCGCAACGCTCCGGCGACACCAATCCAGGCACAACGACAAATCCTTGCTCCCGCAACGTTTGAATCTGCTCTTTCTTCGAATGAAGTGACATGGTGTTCCGTTACTTTCGACTGGCTGATGCTCGATTGTAAAACGGGCGCGATCGGACCGTGCGCTGTTTCGCCTTTGCAAAATCAAGGCTCCGGGCACGCCTTACGCACTACTTTCATGCGCGCCGGCGGTTTGCCCGGCACCTGCTAAGGGCAGACATGCACGAAAACCGCCCGCAAAGGGCGCGACCCTGTCAGCGCGCACATCGCTATGACCCGTAAAAACCCGTAATCGCAGGGTAAAAACCGACTTTCTGGCGTCACGATTCACGTGTAGCCTGCACCTATGTTGATCGCTACTCCCGCACTTTTGCGGCGCGCAAGCGCCGTTCTGACCGGCTCCGCCGTCATCCGTGCCCTTTTCCCCCGAATTCGAGGCTTTCGCGCCGTTCATCGCGACACCGCCATTGGCACATTTGGTGCTCTTTATGGCGCACGCTCCTTCGCGCGACACGTTGCCTACTTGTGAAGCCATGCATACTCTTCTGAGCACCCGTCTTACCCGCGCCGCGCTGAAAGCGGCGCGTCCGGCACGCCGCCACGTGGTTCGCGCGCTGCGTCACCATGCCACCCGCACGCGCGCCTTGGGCGAACAATGGCGCGAAGCCAAAGCGGTCGACGGCATTCGCACGTGGTTCCATACGTTCTTCTCGGCGTTGCGCCTGCAAGGCAGTTCGCGGCGCTTCTCGCTGCGCACGCTGCTGCGCAAACCGACGCCGCTGCGCCTCTCCGCGCCGCGCCGTGCACCGGTCGCCGCGCCGCAAAACACAAGCCGCCGGCCGCGCCGCATGTCGACGAGCGGCAGTTCCGGATGGTTCGCGTTCGCGTTTGCGAGCCGGTGAATCAAGGCTAAATGAGCCGCTGAAGATGCAATAAAAAAACCCCGCACGGCTTGCGCCGGCGGGGTTTTTTACTGAAGCGGATCGCTCTCGTGCTTATCAGGCGAGCGCGGCGACCGGTTCGGTACCGGCAGCTTCAGCCAGCGCCAAAGCCTTGTCCGTGGCTTCCCACGTGAATTCCGGCTCTTCGCGGCCGAAGTGACCATAAGCCGCGCTCTTCTCGTAGATCGGGCGCAGCAGGTCGAGCATCTGGATGATGCCCTTCGGACGCAGGTCGAAATGCTCCTGCACAAGCTTCGTGATCGTTGCATCCGACACGCGGCCCGTGCCGAAGGTATTCACCATCACCGAAGTCGGCTGAGCCACGCCGATTGCGTACGAGACCTGGATCAGGCAGCGCGACGCCAAACCGGCCGCCACGATGTTCTTCGCGACATAACGGCCGGCATACGCCGCCGAACGGTCGACCTTCGACGGATCCTTGCCCGAGAACGCGCCGCCGCCGTGCGGCGCAGCGCCGCCGTACGTATCGACGATGATCTTGCGGCCCGTCAGACCGCAATCGCCTTGCGGGCCGCCGATCACGAACCGGCCAGTCGGGTTCACCAGGAACTTGATGTCGCCCTTGATCAGATCGGCCGGCAGCGTCGGCTTGATGACTTCTTCGATCACGGCTTCGCGCAGCGTGGCCAGATCGATGTCCGGCGAGTGCTGCGTGGACAGCACCACGGTGTCGATCGCATGCGGCTTGCCGTCGACATAACGCACCGTAACCTGCGACTTCGCATCCGGACGCAGCCAGGGCAGACGGCCGTCGCGGCGCAGATTCGCCTGACGCTCCACCAGACGGTGCGACAGATGGATCGGCAACGGCATCAGTTCCGGCGTTTCTTCGCACGCGTAACCGAACATCAGGCCCTGGTCGCCGGCGCCTTGATCGAGGTTGTTGTCGTGCGCGCGGTCCACGCCCTGGGCGATGTCGGGCGATTGCTTGTCGTACGCCACCAGCACGGCACAGCCGCGGTAGTCGATACCGTAGTCGGTGTTGTCGTAGCCGATGCGCTTGATCGTGTTGCGCGCGACCTGGATATAGTCGACGTTCGCCGTCGTGGTGATTTCGCCGGCCAGCACGACGAGACCCGTGTTGCACAGCGTTTCGGCTGCGACACGCGAATATTTGTCCTGCGCGAGGATAGCGTCGAGAATGGCGTCCGAAATCTGATCCGCGACTTTGTCGGGATGGCCTTCGGAAACGGATTCGGAGGTGAAAAGATAGTCGTTTGCCACGTTGCAGACTCCTGTTATGTGGTTACGGTTGAGTTTCACGTAGCCAGCTTCGGGAGCCTTGAAGCGGCGACGCTTTAGCGGATTACCTTACCGGCGGACGCATATCCAATGGATCGCGCCTGCCAGCTTCGCCCCGCAAGTTGTCTATTAACTCGGCGAAGCCCTTATTATAGCGACTTCCTTTGATTGTCACAGAGTGCCCACGCGTGCGGTATTACGTCCATCTTTCCGCTTTCCTGAATACAGCCCTGCAAGGCGCCCCGTTGCGGGGTGCCGCATGCTGAGCCGCTATGGCGCGAAGCTCGCAATCGGGCTGCTGAAATTATTTGCATTGTTGCCGTATGGTTTCGTCGCCCGCCTGGGCGATGGACTCGGCTGGCTGCTTTATCAGGTCCCGAGCCGGCGCAAGCGCATCGTCCATATCAACCTGGAACTGTGCTTTCCCGAATGGGATCGCGCGCGCCGCGAAGAGGTCGCCCAGAAGCATTTCCGGCACGCGATCCGCAGTTACGTCGAACGCAGCGTGCAATGGTTCGGCTCGGCGGAAAAGCTCGAAAAGCTGATCCAGCTCGACAGCGAGATCGACCTCACCGACCCGGATCTACCGCCCACGCTGTTCCTCGGCTTTCACTTCGTCGGGATCGAAGCGGGCTCGATCTTTCTGAATTACTCGCTCAAGCGTCAATGCGGCTCGCTGTATCAGCCAATGTCGAACCCTGAGCTCGAAGAAGTCGCCAAAGCGGCGCGCGCACGTTTCGGCGCCGATATGGCGAGCCGTGCCGACAGCGCGCGCATCGTGCTGCGCTGGCTGCGCGATCGCAAACCGGTGATGCTCGGCGCGGATATGGATTACGGCGCGCGTAATTCCACGTTCGTGCCGTTTTTCGGCGTGCCCACCTGCACGCTGACCGCGGTCGGCCGTCTGGCGAAGGTCGGGCATGCGCAGGTGGTGCCGTTCATCGGCGAAGTGCTGCCGAACTACAAGGGTTATCGGCTGAAGGTGTTCAAGCCTTGGGAAAACTACCCCACCGGCGACGACGACGCCGACGCGCGCCGTATGAATGCCTTCCTCGAAGAGCAGGTCCCGCTGATGCCCGAGCAGTACTACTGGGTGCACAAGCGCTTCAAGACCCGTCCGCCGGGCGAGCCGAGCGTGTACTGAGCAGCTCTGAAAAAGCGTCGGAACACGGAAATAAAATGACAAATAAGGTGGCAAATAAAGCGCTGTCCGGCCCACCTGAAGGCGCGTCACTTACAATAGCGTGATGAAACTGAAATTCACCAAAATGCACGGCGCGGGTAACGACTTCGTCGTGCTCGACGGCTACACCCAACCGGTCAACCTGACGCCGGCGCAGGTGCGCGCGCTCGCGGACCGGCATTTCGGCGTCGGCGCCGACCAGTTGCTGCTGGTCGAAAAGCCTACCGTGGACGGCGTCGATTTCAGATATCGCATCTTCAATTGCGACGGCGGCGAGGTCGAGCACTGCGGCAACGGCGCGCGCTGTTTCGTCAAGTTCGTGCGCGACAGCGGCTTGACCGACAAGCGCAGTGTGCGCGTGCAAGTACAGAACGGCACCATTCAGCTGACCATGCAGGAAAACGGCGAAGTGCTGGTCGATATGGGCGCGCCCGTGTTCGAACCGGAGCGCGTCCCGTTCGCCGCCAAAGGCCTCGAAGGCCGCCGCGAGGGTGCTGACACGCTCTGGCCGCTCGACGTGAACGGCGTGACGCGCTGGATTTCGGTGGTGTCGATGGGCAATCCGCACGCGGTGCAAGTGGTCGACGACGTCGAAGATTTTCCGGTGCTCGTCGAAGGCCCGGTGATCGAGCGGCATGCACGCTTTCCGCAGCGGGTGAACGCGGGCTTCATGCAGATCGTTGGCCGCAGCGAGATCAAGCTGCGCGTCTACGAGCGCGGCGCCGGCGAGACGCTGGCGTGCGGCACGGGCGCGTGCGCTGCCGTCGCTGCCGGCATTCGCCGCGGGTTGCTGGATGCGCCGGTGCTGGTGCACACGCACGGCGGCAAGCTGACCATCACGTGGGATAGCACGCAAGAAGGCGCGCCGCTCTTCATGGCCGGCCCTGCGGCAACCGTTTTCGAAGGCGAGATCGAGCTGGCCGATTGAGCCGCGCCGGCAAAGCACCCGAGGCATTACCTGACTTAACGGCCGAGCGATCGGCCGAGGCAGTACCCGACACGCGGCCTGAAGCGGGCCGCTGAACAGGCCGATGAAGAGCCGGACCGAGCGGCGCTTTCACCGGCCGACTGAACTCATGACCGATGCGCCGCCCGAAGGCGTCGTCCCGTAGTCCTTTAGCCGAAACCATGAACGATCGCGAAGTCGCCGAATATCTGCTCGCCAACCCCGAATTCTTCGCCGAACACGCGGAAATGCTCGCGACGATCCGGCTTGCGAACCCACACGGCAAAGCCGCGGTGTCGCTGCAGGAAAGGCAGATGGAAATGCTGCGCGAGAAGAACAAGCATCTCGAACGGCGTCTGGCCGAGTTGCTGCGCTACGGTCACGAAAACGACAGCATTGCCTCGAAATTCAATCGCTGGACCATCCGCGTGATGGCCGAGCGTGATCCGTACGCGCTGCCGCGTACGATCTCCGGCGGCTTGCGCGATATTTTCGACGTGCCGCAAGCCGCGCTGCGCGTATGGGACGTCTCCGAGCCGTATGCGCAGGCCGATTTCGCACGCCATGTCGGTGAAGAAGTGCGCATCTTCGCGAACAGCCTCACCACGCCGTACTGTGGCGCGAATACTGGCTTCGAAGCGGCGCAGTGGCTGACGCCGGCGGTCTCGGCGGTGAATGGCGACGGGTCCGCAGACGGCACGGGTACAGGCGAGTCCGCGCACGCTACCGAGTCGATTGCGCTGCTCGCGCTGCGCGACCCCGAAGGCAAAGAGGAAGCATCTGCCTTCGGCCTGCTGGTAATGGGTTCGGCCGACGCACGCCGCTTCCACGACGGCATGGCCACCGATTTCCTGACTCAGATCGGCGCGTTGGCGAGCGCGGCGCTGAGCCGCCTGCTGCCGCGCTGAGCCGTCAATCCCGCAAAGGCCATCGTGACCGACGCCGCCCCGATCGCCGCCTATCTGTCGAATCTCGAACATGAGCGGCGGCTGTCGGCGCATACGCTGCGCGGCTATACCCACGAACTCGAAGAGCTCAAGCTGCTGGCCAAAGGCCGGCCGCTCGAAAGCCTCACCGCCGTCGATATTCGCGGCGCGGTTTCGCGCGCCCATGCCGGCGGACTGACCGCCCGCTCGATCAGCCATCGGCTGTCGTGCTGGCGCGCGTTTTACCGCTGGTTCGCGGGCCGCGTCGATCTGCCGGCCAACCCGGTCGCCACCGTGCGGGCGCCGAAGCAGGCCAAGTCGCTGCCCAAGGCGCTTTCCGTCGACGACGCCACGCGCCTGATGGAGAGCCCGCCGGCCGCGACGCCCGAAGGCTTGCGCGACCACGCGATGCTCGAACTGTTCTACTCGTCGGGCCTGCGGCTGTCCGAACTGGTCGGCCTCGACGCCCGTTTTGCCGATGCCGACGGCTACCGCTCCGCGGGCTGGCTCAAGCTCGACTCCGCCGAAGTCGAAGTGCTCGGCAAAGGCAACCGGCGCCGCATCGTGCCGGTCGGAAGCAAAGCGCTCGAGGCCTTGAATGCGTGGCTCGCGGTACGCGATCAGATGGTAAAACACGATCCGCACCCGCTGTTTCTGTCGGCACGCGGCAATCGGCTATCGCCGAATGTCGTGCGTGACCGGGTGAAGCGCGCGGCGCTGGTCGCCGGCATTCCGGCCAACGTGCATCCGCACGTGTTGCGGCATTCATTCGCCACGCACGTGCTGCAGTCGAGCGGCGATCTGCGGGCCGTGCAGGAACTGCTCGGGCACGCCAGCATCACCGCCACGCAGGTCTACACCGCGCTCGATTTCCAGCATCTCGCGCATGTCTACGATCAGGCGCATCCGCGCGCCAAAAAACGCGACTGATTCCGCTCTTTGCCTGTTGTTTTGCTACTTGCTACTTGCGGCTTGCGGTCTCCCTCTTTGCTTCACCTGCCGTGTGCGTCCTGATCCACGCGGCCTATTGCTCCTGCTGACACCCTGATGAATACCGTTACGCTCAAACCGTCGAAAGAAAAATCGCTGCTGCGCCGCCATCCGTGGGTTTATGCCAACGTGATCGATCGTGTCGACGGCAATCCCGCTCCCGGCGCGACCGTGCTGGTGCGCGCGCACGACGGCCGGTTCCTCGCGCGTGCTGCCTACAGCCCGCATTCGCAGATTCGCGCGCGCGTGTGGAGCTTCGACGAGATGGAGCCGATTGATCACGCGTTCTTCAAGCGCCGCGTGCAGCGCGCGCTCGCGCATCGTCAAACGATGGTCCATAACACCGGCGCGGTCCGGCTGATTTTCGGCGAAGCGGACGGCCTGCCGGGCTTGATCGTCGACCATTACGTCGCCGAGGACGCAGGCCAGCGCAGCCAGTTGGTGTGCCAGTTCATGGCCACGGGTGTCGAGGCATGGAAGGACGCGATCGTCGCCGCGCTGGTCGACGCGACCGGCTGCCCGAACGTCTACGAGCGGTCGGACGTATCGATCCGCCAGAAGGAAGGGCTCGAGCAGATCACCGGCGTGCTGGCGGGCGAAGCACCGTCGGAAGCGCTGATTGCGAGCGAAAACGGCGTGCGCTATCACGTCGACGTGCGTAACGGCCACAAGACCGGCTTCTACGTCGACCAGCGCGACAACCGCCTGCTGGTGCAGGAACTGGCGAAAGATCGCGATGTGCTGAACTGCTTCTGCTACACCGGCGGCTTTTCGCTGGCGGCACTAAAAGGCGGGGCGAAGCGCGTGGTATCGATCGATTCGTCGGGTGACGCGCTGGCGATCGCGCAACAGAACGTGGCCGCCAACGGTTTCGACGCCGAACGCGCCACCTGGCTCGACGCCGACGCGTTCAAAACCCTGCGCCGCCTCCACGACGAAGGCGAACGCTTCGACCTGGTCGTGCTGGATCCGCCGAAATTCGCGCCTTCGCGTGAACACGTGGACCGCGCCGCGCGCGCCTATAAGGACATCAATCTGACCGGCCTGAAACTGCTGCGCCCGGGCGGCCTGCTGTTCACCTACTCCTGTTCCGGCGCGATCGACTCGGAGCTGTTCCAGAAAATCGTCTCCGGCGCGGCGGCCGATGCACGCGTCGATGCGCGGATTCTCAAACGCCTCGGCGCGGGAGTCGACCACCCGTTGCTCACCGCCTTCCCTGAAGGCGAATATCTGAAGGGTTTGCTGTTGCAAATTGCCTGATTGCCCATAGCTTGAGAGTTATTTCCCGCGCGCGGCGAAAGGGATTCCCCCCGCCGCCAGCGCCGGCTTGACAGATATGTTTCAATATCCGGCTAGACCGGGTTGCGCGCCGTCAGGCTGCCGCGCCCGGCAAACCGGATTCGCAGACGCGTTCGCTGCAAATCCCGCGCCGCGGATTCCGCGCGGTAATTTTGGGCGGTAAATTCGCGCAGTAATCGATCACGCACAGATTCACGTACATACAGGCGACCACCATGATCCCAGTCACCATCCTGACCGGCTTTCTCGGCAGCGGTAAAACCACCCTGCTCAAGCGCATCCTGAACGAAAAGCACGGCATGAAGATCGCCGTGATCGAGAACGAGTTCGGCGAAGAAAACATCGATAACGAAATCCTCGTGCAGGACACGAACGAGCAGATCATCCAGATGAGCAACGGCTGCATCTGCTGCACGATTCGCGGCGACCTGTCGCGCGTGCTGGGCGACCTGGCGGCGAAAAAACAGTCCGGCGAACTGGATTTCGACCGTGTCGTGATCGAAACCACCGGCCTCGCCAATCCGGGCCCGGTCGCGCAGACGTTCTTCATGGACGACCAGATCGCCAACGAATTCCTGCTCGACGCGATCATCACGCTGGTCGACGCGAAGCACGCGAACCACCAGCTGGACGAGCATGAAGTGGTGCAGCGCCAGGTCGGCTTCGCCGATCGCCTGTTCATCACCAAGTCGGATCTGGTCGACGAAAAACACCTGGACGATCTGCGCCATCGCCTGCTGCACATGAACCCGCGCGCGGCGATCAAGGTCGTCAATTTCGGCGAAGCGGACATCAAGGAAATCTTCGACCTGCGCGGCTTCAATCTGAATTCGAAGCTCGAAATCGACCCGGATTTCCTCGCTGAAGACGAACACGCGCACAACCACGCTCACGCGCATGACGAGCACGGCCACACTCATGCCGGCCACGACGATCACGATCACGAAAACTGTGACCACGACCATGGCAAGTGCGACCACGAAGGCCACGACCACGCGCATCACCATCACGCGCATCATGACGACAAGATCAAATCGTTCGTCTACCGCAGCGACCGTCCGTTCGATCCGAACAAGCTCGAAGACTTCCTCGGCGGCATTCTGCAAATTTATGGCGAGCGCCTGCTGCGTTATAAGGGCGTGCTCTATATGAAGGGGGTGGACCGCAAGGTGGTGTTCCAGGGCGTCCACCAGATGATGGGCAGCGACCTGGCCGCGAAATGGCAGCCGATCGAAAAGAAGACCAACAAAATGGTGTTCATCGGTATCGAACTGCCGCAGGACCTGATCACCGACGGCCTGAACGCCTGTCTGGCATAAACCTCACGCTTTGACCGTGCCAAGCCGAGGTTGCTTGGCACGGCAGGCGGGTTGGCATACGCGGATCAGGAGCGCACGCCCCGCGAAGGACGCAATTGTCTGCGGAATACACCGAAAAGCGTGCCGAAAGCCCGCTGAAATGTCGGTTGTGTGAAAAACACGTGAAAACCCTGCTGTATTAAACCGTGCACGACCATCGCTTTTTGGTCGTGCGCGCGTTATATTTTCGGGATATCAGTGCTCCGCCGGGGGATTTTCACCAGTTGCGGTGCTGGATTGTGATTCAGTTACAATACGTGCCCACTGGAGAATGACAACGAATTGCCCGGTCTGCGCGTAGTCCGCGCCGGGCCTGAAACGGCGCCGGAAAACCTTGTCCGGAAATCACGCCGACAATGCCGGCTGGCACAGCTGATAAGGCGCGCTGCCGGCAAGCAATGCCTCAGGAGCAATTGAGAAACGGTTTCCAGAGGAGTTCGGCCCCGCATTGGCGTAGCGACGCCCGGCGTAGCGACGCCCGGCGCGTGAGCGCAAGGCGCCTCGGCGTCACCGACAGCCCACCGTCCGTGCCCGCCAGCGCTCAGCGTCCCCCGTGGCGCCTTTGCGGGCAATACGAAAATGCGGGCACTATGTATGAGTTTTGCCTCACATTGAAGAAGCAAGCCAGATGACGACGAAACGACTCTTGACTGAAGCCGAAATCCTGAAGATGAGCGACAAGGATTACATGAATGAGGATCAGCTCGCTTTCTTCAAGAACAAGCTCGAACAGCTGCAAGCGGACATTCTCCGCAATGCCGGCCAGACGACCGAGAACCTGCGCGAAACAGTAATCGTGCCGGACCCGGCCGACCGTGCAACGATCGAGGAAGAGCATGCGCTCGAACTGCGCACGCGCGACCGCGAACGCAAGCTGCTGAAGAAGGTGCAGCAATCGATCGCGCGCATCGATTCGGGCGATTACGGCTGGTGCGAAGAAACCGGCGAGCCGATCGGCATTCCGCGTCTGCTCGCACGGCCCACGGCCACCCTGTCGCTCGAAGCGCAGGAACGCCGCGAACTGCGCCAGAAGCTGTTCGGCGACTGAACGCCTGCGGCGCGGCCTCGGCTCCGCGCCCTTTTTAAGCTGCTTCGTCGAGAGGCGCACGGTGATCTGTGCGCCTTTTTTCTTTTGTGTGCTCCTCCGCACACTCCCCCGCCCTGAATCCGTGTTTTTGTCTTATGCCATTTGCCGGCTCTTGATATGACCGCGCACGCCCTAAAATAGGTCGGACATGCGTTGCACGAGCGCGCGCCAACCGGTTGATCGTTTCAGCGTTGCGCGCCGTCCGCTTCCGGATTCACAGGATTCATGCGGTGGTGCTGCGCCACCGCGTCCTACCCGTTTTGCAAAGAGGAACGCATATGGAGCAATTTCACGGCACGACGATCGTTTCCGTGCGCCGCGGCGACAAGGTCGCGCTCGGTGGCGACGGTCAGGTCACACTGGGCAACATCGTCATGAAAGGCGGGGCGAAGAAAGTCCGGCGCATCTATAACGGCAAGGTGATGGTCGGCTTCGCCGGCGGCACGGCCGACGCGTTCTCGCTGCTCGACCGCTTTGAAGCGAAGCTGGAAAAACATCAGGGCAATCTGACCCGCGCTGCCGTCGAACTCGCCAAAGACTGGCGCACCGACCGCATGCTGCGCCGCCTCGAAGCGATGCTGATCGCCGCGGATGCCACCACCACCCTCGTCATTACCGGTAACGGCGACGTACTCGATCCGGAAGGCGGCATCTGCGCGATCGGTTCGGGCGGTGCTTACGCGCAAGCCGCCGCGAAGGCGCTCGTCGACAACACCGAACTGTCGCCGCGCGAGATCGTGGAGAAGTCGTTGGAAATTGCCGGCGACATGTGCATCTATACGAACCATAACCGCGTCATCGAGACGATCGAGTAAGGACCTACGATGAGCACCATGACCCCTGCCGAGATCGTCTCGGAACTCGACAAGCACATCATCGGCCAAGGCCGCGCGAAGAAAGCGGTTGCCGTGGCGCTGCGCAACCGCTGGCGCCGTCAGCAGGTTGCCGACCCGCTGCGTCAGGAAATCACGCCGAAGAACATCTTGATGATCGGACCGACCGGTGTCGGTAAAACCGAAATCGCGCGGCGTCTGGCGAAACTGGCCGACGCACCGTTCATCAAGATCGAAGCCACAAAATTCACCGAAGTCGGCTACGTAGGCCGCGACGTCGACAGCATCGTGCGCGATCTGATCGAAATCTCGGTCAAACAGACGCGCGAAACGGAAATGCGCAAAGTGCGGACCAAGGCGGAAGATCAGGCCGAAGACCGCATCCTCGACATCCTGCTGCCGAGCGCGCGGCCGGTAGGTTTCGGCGCGAGCTCGAGCGCGACGGATACCGCCGACGAAGGCAGCACCACGCGCCAGACCTTCCGCAAGCGTCTGCGTGAAGGCCTGCTCGACGACAAGGAAATCGAACTCGACGTCGAACAGCCGCAAGTGGGCATGGACATCATGGGGCCGCCGGGCATGGAAGACATGACCGAGCAGATCCGTTCGATGTTCGCGAACATCGGCGGCGGCAAGAAAACGCGCCGCAAGCTGAAAGTGAAGGAAGCGCTCAAAGTCTTAACCGACGAAGAAGCCGGCAAGATGCTCAACGACGAAGAGGTGAAAACCAAGGCAGTACAGAACGTCGAGCAGAACGGCATCGTGTTTCTCGACGAAATCGACAAGATCGCGTCGCGTAATGAAGCCGGCGGCGGTGAAGTGTCGCGTCAGGGCGTACAGCGCGATCTGTTGCCGCTGGTCGAAGGCACCACGATCAACACCAAGTACGGCATGGTCAAGACGGACCACATTCTGTTCATCGCGAGTGGCGCGTTTCATCTGGCCAAGCCGAGCGATCTGATTCCGGAACTGCAGGGCCGCTTCCCGATTCGGGTCGAACTGGATTCGCTGTCAGTGAAGGATTTCGAATCGATTCTGGTGTCGACCGACGCGAGCCTCGTCAAGCAATACCAGGCGCTGCTGGCTACGGAAGACGTGCACCTGGAATTCGCCGATGACGGTATTCGCCGTCTCGCCGAGATCGCGTATTCGGTGAATGAGAAGACCGAAAACATCGGCGCACGCCGTCTGTACACGGTGATCGAAAAGCTGCTCGAGGAAGTGTCGTTCTCGGCCGGCAATCATTCGGGCAAGGCAGTACAGATCGACGCGGCGTATGTGGATCGCGCGCTGAACGAAGTGGCGGAAGACGAGGATCTGTCGCGCTACGTGCTGTAATTCCGAAACCGGCGTCGATGTGGACACCATGTCACACAGCCACGCGCCTCGCACGTGATCCGATCATGTGTGAGACGTAAAAAACGGGCCGTCTTGAGAAAGACGGCCCGTTTTGCTTGATGCTTCACAGCCCGCAAGCGCGGGCGGGTCTCAGCGCTTACTGCTTGACCGGCCGCTTTGCCAGTTTGCGTTGCAGCGTTCGACGATGCATGTTCAACGCACGCGCCGTAGCCGAAATATTGCCGCCGTGTTCCGCGAGCACACGTTGAATATGCTCCCACTCCAGACGGGCGACCGACAACGGTGTGGGATGCTCGATCGCTTCTTCAGCCTGCAAAGCGCTCGCTTCGCTTTGCAGCGCCGACAAAATCGTCTCGACATTGGCGGGCTTGGCCAGGTAGTTATCGGCGCCGTCTTTCACTGCCTGCACCGCCGTGGCAATGCTCGCATAACCGGTCAGCACCAGCATGCGCGCGTCCGGCTGCAAATCGCGCAACGGCGCGACGAGCGTCAGGCCAGAATCGTTGCCGAGATGCAGATCTACTGTGATCTGACTGAACTTCTGCTGGTTCGCCAACTTGATCGCTTCGTCCGCGTTGTGCGCTTCGGCCACCGTATAACCGCGCCGCGTCAAACCACGGGCGAGGATGCCGGAGAACACTTCATCGTCGTCGATCACCAGAAAATTCATATCGCTCATGCCTGTTTCTCCGTGTTGGATGGCGTAGTGCCTTGACGGCCCACCCCTGATAACTTGCGCGCGGCAAGCGGCAGTCTCAACACTGCACACGTGCCACGCGGCTTGATCTCACTGACGTCGGCCAGCTCGATCGATCCCTTCAGACGTGCCGCCGCTGAAAACGCCAGATACAGGCCCACGCCATGTCCACCCTGTGTGCTGTCGACCGGCATTGCGCCAAGCGATCCGCGCAAAGCGGCTGGAATGCCGGGACCGGCGTCGCATACCTCGAATACGATCTGATCGCCGCGCTCTGCGAGCTTGCACGACAGCGTGACGTGATCGCGGCTCGCACGCGCGGCGTTGTCGAGCAGAATTGTAAGAATCTGACTGACGGCCACCGTATCGTCAAGACTGACACCCTCGGGCGGCAAACCGATACGCTCGAACTTCACATGCGGATGACGCAAACGCCACTGCTCGGCAAACGATTCGAGCCATTCGCCGACCGCTTGCCGGTTGGTCGTTGTCGATGCACGGCTACGCAGCCGCGCAAGCGCAGACGTACAGAGCGTCATTTGCTGTTCAAGCAACTCCAGATCGGCACTGTACGGCGCGAGGCCTTGATCGGTTCGCGCGGCGTCGCGCAATTCTTCGGACAACATCGCAATTGTAGACAACGGCGTGCCGATTTCGTGCGCGACCGTGGCAGCCTGCACGCCGAGCGCGACGGCGCGTTCATCGTGAAGCAAGCGCTGCTGCGCATCCCCGAGCGCTGCGTCACGTAGTCGCAGAGCGCGTGACATGCGCGCGACGAACCATGCAATCAGGCCAACGCTGACCATGAAGTTCACCCACATGCCGGCGCGATAGTAGTCGAACAGATTCGCCGGATTGTCGAGATTGAGCGGTACGGAATCGAAGCCCAACACTGCGTAGCAGGCTACGGCGAACGCGGCGAGCCACGCCATCAGTTGCCACGGCAACACGGCCGCGGCGATCGCGAGCGATGGCAGGTACAGCGAAACGAATGGGTTGGTGGTGCCGCCCGAGAGGAACAGCAGCGCCGACAGCGCGCCGAGATCGACCCAGATCTGGCCGAACAGTTCGAGATTGGACTCGGGCCGCTGTTGCGAGACACGCCACCATGTGAGTCCGTTGAAGATCACTTCGAGGGCAATCACGAGCAGCATGGCGGGCAGCGGCAGGTGCACGCCGTAGAAGATCTGCACGACCGCGATCGTCACCAGTTGGCCGATGATGGCGAGGCTGCGTAGCCAGAACAGATGGCCGAGGTTGACGCGGCCGGTGTTGGTTATACGATGCATGACTTTAGTTTACCTGTTCGGACTCGTCCGACTGACCTCGAGAACTCACACCGCTAACATGGAATTTTTGCGATAGCGCTGCACGGCGCCGGCCGGTGATCACCGGTTCGTGCAACGCCTCAAGCCTTCCATGCTACCTACCTCTGACAGCGCAACGCCCATCTCATCAGCTTTCCTGACTTTTCTGCGACATGCTGCCGCAGCCAGACAAAACGGCACCGCACAAGCAGAGGCCACGTGGCTCGATAGCGCCGCACAACTTCATCCGCTCGACGATGTATCGATCGCAACGCTCATCGCTACGCTGCTCGAGCAACATCGTCAAAATGACGCGATCGAACTCGCCGTCATTATTGCCCAACTCGATCCCCATCGCGCGCTTGCACACTTCCGTGTCGGCTACACGCTGCAGATGGCAAACCGGCATGATGACGCAATCGCCCCCTATCGCCGCGCACTCGCCATCGATCCAGCATTCCCGCAGTTGCGCAACAATCTCGCTGGCGCCCTCGCACTTACAGGCGGCGATCTCAACGAGCAACTCGCTCTACTGGAAAGTGCCGTGCATAACGATCCCGGCCACGGCGACGCATGGATCAATCTCACTCAGGCACAGCGCGTCGATTTGAATCTGCCGCGCGCGCTCGAAGCCGGCGCACGAGCCGTGCAATGCGCGCCGCATAGCCCGCTGGCGCACAACAACTATGCGCTGGCGCTGCGTGAAGCGCAACGCTGGGACGAGGCTGAGCAAGCCGCAAAAACTGCCAGTGTATTAGCACCCAACAATGCCGCTATGCGCTCCAATCTCGGCATGCTGCAACTCGTGCGCGGCGATTACATACACGGCTGGCAGTCCCATGAAGCGCGCTGGGATGGCTCGCTTGAATTGGGCGGCCTCCGCCCAGTCATACCCGCGCCGACCTGGCAGGGTGAGTCGCTCGTCGGCAAAACACTGCTGGTGTGGGGCGAACAAGGCATGGGCGACGTCTTGCAATTCAGCCGCTATATCCCGCTGCTGGCCGCACGTGTTCATCGCGAAGGCGGCCGCCTCGTGTGGAATTCGTTTCCGCAAATGGGTGGGCTGCTCGCTCGCAGCCTCGGCGATCACGTGGACGGTTATTCGGCTGGCGGCGGCGTCGACTCTTTGCCGCCGTTTGACTACGAAATTCCGCTGCTCAGCTTGCCTTTGATATTCGGCACAAGCGAAGAGACCATCCCCGCTGAAATTCCGTACTTGCATGCTGACATCGCAGCCAGCAAATCGTGGCAAAAGAGGCTTGGCGAAGAAACGAGACTCAAGGTCGGTTTGGTGTGGACCGGCAGCGCCGGCCATCAGCGCAATCCATTCCGGCGAGTTGGCTGGGAGCGCTATGCGGAATATTTCGGCCACATGCAGAACGTGGCGTTCTATTCGCTGCAACCGGGTGCCGACGCAGACGTCGTGGCCGCGCGGGCAGCGGGTCTGCCGATGTCGGACTACAGCGCGGAATTCGCCAACTTCGACGACACGGCGGCGTTTGTCAGCGCGCTCGATCTGGTCATTACGGTTTGCACGTCCGTGGCGCATCTGAGCGGCGCGCTCGGCCAGCGCACCTGGGTCCTGCTGGACGTCAATCCGCATTGGGTCTGGTTGCTCGACCGTTCCGACAGCCCCTGGTATCCGAGCGCCACGCTCTACCGGCAACCACAATTCGGCCAGTGGGATCCGGCACTGGAGACCGTTGCACGCGATCTTGACGTGCTCGCGGCCCGGCATCACGCGACATAAAACCGTAACGCGACTACCGGAGCCGCTCCGCGCCGCCGTCAAGGCAAACCGGCACCCGGCGCCGGGTGCACGGTCCGTGCAAGCTCCGCGGCGAGACATTCAGGGCACAGGCAGCGGCCGGACGGCTCGAGCCGGTCTAACGGCAGAGCCGGCATCTCACGGCACCAGCAGTCGAATGGCACCCCATGCATGGCGCAATCGAACGCATGACCGCAGCGCGGACAAAGCGCGCTGCTTTCAGAGCGGGACGCTGACGATTTCATAAGGGCCGGATGATCTCGCTTCAGCCTGGATCAGGAAACACAGGAAATAATGCCACGACTCCCGGGCCCCCGTCAGTCGGCCATTCGGCCAATTCACGGGGCCACCCGAACGGCGGTAAGCTTGCTTGCCGGTCGCAGCTCCAGGCCGTCCGTTGCGCAGTGCGCAAAGCCCGCGCCGCCTGTCACCGGGGACCGTATCGAAAACCCTGTTGCAGCGCGCCAGTCCTGTACAATTCGCCCTGTTTTAACTGTTCCGTGCCAGAGCCTGCCGCCATGTCCGAGCTTCCTGACCTTTCGCAGATCGCGCCCACCCTGAAGGCTGAAATCCTGGCCGAGGCGCTGCCCTACATTCGCCAGTATCACGGTAAGACCGTGGTCATCAAATACGGCGGCAACGCCATGACGGAAGAGCGCCTGAAGCAAGGCTTCGCGCGCGACGTGATTCTGCTGAAACTGGTCGGTATCAATCCGGTCATCGTGCACGGCGGCGGTCCGCAAATCGACCAGGCGCTTAAGAAAATCGGCAAGCAGGGCACCTTCATTCAGGGCATGCGCGTCACCGACGAAGAGACGATGGAAGTCGTCGAATGGGTGCTCGGCGGCGAAGTGCAGCAGGACATCGTCACGCTGATCAACCACTTCGGCGGCCACGCGGTCGGTCTGACCGGCAAAGACGGCGGCCTGATCCACGCGCGCAAGATGCAGATGCCGGATCGCGACAATCCGGGCCAGTACGTCGATATCGGTCAGGTGGGCGAAGTCGAGGCGATCAATCCCGCGGTCGTGAAAGCGCTGCAGGACGACGCCTTCATTCCGGTGATCTCGCCAATTGGCTTCGGCGAAGACGGCCTGTCATACAACATTAATGCGGATCTGGTCGCGGGCAAACTGGCGGTCGTGCTGAACGCCGAAAAGCTCGTGATCATGACCAACATCCCGGGCGTGATGGATAAGGAAGGCAATCTGCTGACCGATCTGTCGGCACGCGAAATCGACGGCCTGTTCGCCGACGGCACGATCTCCGGCGGCATGCTGCCGAAAATCTCGTCGGCACTGGATGCGGCCAAGAGCGGCGTGCGTTCGGTGCACATTATTGACGGGCGTATCGAGCACTCGGTGCTGCTGGAAATTCTCACCGAACAGCCGTTCGGCACGATGATCCGCTCGCATTGATTCCTGCCTCAAACCCGGCTCACACGGTACGCCAGTCAGGCGTGCCGCGTGGGCCGTGCAGTTGCACCGCCGCCGCGCCCAACTGTGACGCACAACGCGCCACCCTCCGGCGCAACGACACGCCTTCCCCTTCTATCGCCCTGCGCGTCGCGAACCGTAGTCAGCGTTCGCCACGCGAAGCGACTGCCTGCGCCTGAACGGCGTCCTCCATCATGCGCACCCCCACTTCCCGACGCCGTCGTCCGCACATCGCAGGTGGCAGTCCGGTCTGGCTGTTCGATCTCGACAACACGCTGCATCACGCCTCGCACGCGATCTTCCCCGCGATCAATCAGGGCATGACGCAGTACATCATCGACGCGTTGCAGGTCGACATCGACGAAGCCAACCGCCTGCGCACCGGCTACACGCAACGCTACGGCGCGACGCTGCTCGGCCTCGCCCGTCATCATCCGCTCGACCCGAACGATTTTCTGAAAGTCGTCCACACGTTCCCCGATCTCGGTTCGATGATCCGTCACGAACGCGGTATAGCGCGGCTCGTCGCGGCGCTGCCCGGCCGCAAGATCGTGCTGACCAATGCCCCTGAGGCCTACGCACGCGCGGTACTGGCGAAACTGCGCATCGAACGTCTGTTCGAACAGGTGATTGCCATCGAACATATGCGCGACCGCCGCAGTTGGCGCGCCAAACCTGACCATGCGATGCTGCGCAAGGCGATGCGCGACGCGCACGTCTCGCTCAAAGACGTGATCCTCGTGGAAGACACGCGTTCGCACCTGAAGAACTACCGGCAACTCGGCATCCGCACGGTGTGGATCACCGGTCATCTGCCGCGCAAACCGCACGCGGACGGCATCCCGACGCGTCTGCCGGGCACCGGCCGGCCGCACTATGTCGACCGATGCATTCGTTCGTTAAAATCGCTAAGACTGGGCACCCGCTCGGTTCGATTGAAGGGACAGCAGACGGGACGACAGCCATGCAGCCGATCGACAAGCCTGACGAAGCCGTAGCCGAAGACGAACCCACCCAGCCGGCCGCCCCGCGTGCGGCGCGCCTGAAGCCGGGCGAGCGCCGCGTGCACATCCTGCAGACGCTTGCCGCGATGCTGGAGGCGCCGAAGAGCGAAAAGATCACCACAGCGGCCCTCGCCGCCCGGCTCGGCGTCTCGGAGGCCGCGCTGTACCGCCATTTCGCCAGCAAGGCGCAAATGTTCGAAGGGCTGATCGAGTTCATCGAGCAAACCATCTTTGGCCTGATCAACCAGATCGCGGACAAGGAAAGCAACGGCGTGCTGCAGGCCCGCGCGATTGCGCTGATGTTACTCAACTTCCCTGCGAAGAATCCCGGCATGACACGCGTGTTGACCTGCGAAGCGCTGGTCGGCGAACACGAACGGCTGACCGAGCGGGTCAATCAGATGCTGGAACGGGTCGAGGCGTCGTTGAAGCAGTGTTTGCGTGTGGCGCAACTGGAAGCGAACGCAAGCGGAGGTGAAAACGCAAGCCCGAACGCCAATGCACAGGCGGTCCCGCTGCCGCCAGGCTACGATCCGGCGATCCGGGCAAGCCTGCTGCTGAGCTACATCATCGGCCGCTGGCATCGGTATGTGCGCAGTGGCTTTGCGCGGCAGCCCGCCGAACACGCCGATGCGCAACTGCTGCTGATTCTTCAGTAGTCCGCGCGGTGCGCGAGTTCACAGCGGCGCCCGCGACGCTGCCGCGCGGAATTTTCCGCTATACTTTGCGCCTGACCGCGGCTCGCCGAAGTACCCGAGAGCGCTGTCCAGAGCACCTTGAACACCTGAACACGTAGTATCACGCGCCGATTTGCTGACTCGATTGCGGGCGCGCGAACTGCCGGGAACGTCCTTCCCGCGGTTCACTATAAATGCGGCTAAAGAGGTCGTCAGCCGCGCACATCGTTTCTCCTCCGTGCCTCGCCGACGCCAATCTAGCCGCCCTGTATCTGTTAAATGGCGGGATGAATGGAATCGATCGGTATCGTCGCTCCCCAAAAAATGCATTTCACCGAGCCGCTGCTCATGCAGAACGGCAGCTCGCTGGCCGGTTACGACCTGATGGTCGAGACCTACGGCACGCTCAACGCCGCGCGCAGCAATGCCGTGCTGGTGTGCCACGCGCTCAACGCGTCGCACCACGTGGCGGGCGTGTACGCGGACAATCCGAAGGACATCGGCTGGTGGGACAACATGGTCGGCCCGGGCAAGCCGCTCGACACCAACCGGTTCTTCGTGATCGGCGTGAACAACCTGGGTTCGTGCTTCGGCTCAACCGGGCCGATGAGCATCGATCCGGCTACCGGCAAGCCGTACGGCGCGACCTTTCCTGTCGTGACGGTGGAAGACTGGGTGAACGCCCAGGCACGCGTCGCCGATGAATTCGGCATCGCGCGCTTCGCGGCGGTGATGGGCGGCAGCCTCGGCGGCATGCAGGCGCTCGCGTGGAGCATGATGTATCCGGACCGTGTGGGCCATTGCATCGTCGTGGCGTCCACCCCGAAGCTGTCCGCGCAGAACATCGCGTTCAACGAAGTGGCGCGCTCGGCGATCCTGTCGGACCCCGACTTCCACGGCGGCAACTACTATGCGCACAACGTGAAGCCGAAGCGCGGCTTGCGCGTCGCGCGCATGATCGGCCACATCACGTATCTGTCAGACGACGACATGGCCGAGAAATTCGGCCGCTCGCTGCGTCGCGCGGAAGGCGCGGTGGACGCGTACAACTTCAATTTCGACGTCGAGTTCGAAGTGGAGTCGTATCTGCGCTACCAGGGCGATAAATTCGCCGACTACTTCGATGCGAACACCTACCTGCTGATCACCCGCGCGCTCGACTATTTCGATCCAGCCAAGGCTTTCGACGGCGACCTGACCGCCGCCGTCGCGCACACCACCGCGAAATACCTGATCGCCAGTTTCTCGACCGACTGGCGTTTCGCGCCGGCCCGCTCGCGCGAGCTGGTGAAGGCGTTGCTCGACCACAAGCGCACCGTGACCTACGCGGAAATCGACGCGCCGCATGGTCACGACGCCTTCCTGCTAGACGACGCGCGCTATCACAACCTGATGCGCGCCTACTACGAACGCATTGCAAACGAGGTGAACGCATGAACCAGCGAGCACTCGATTATCTGGCGTTGCGCCCGGACTTCCGCGCAATCGCCCGCTGGGTCGAACCGCGCGCCACCGTGCTCGATCTGGGTTGCGGCGACGGTTCCTTGCTGTCGCTGCTGACCGAAGAACTCGACGTGCAGGGCTACGGCATCGAAATCAACGACGCCGGCGTGCTGGCGTCGACGCAAAACGGCGTCAACGTGATCCAGCAGAATCTGGAAGACGGCCTTCGCCTGTTCGAAGACCGCAGCTTCGATTTCGCGGTTTTGTCGCAAACGCTGCAAACCATTCATCAAACGGCTGCGATCCTGCGCGAGACGGTCCGGGTGGGCAAGGAATGCATCGTCTCGTTCCCGAATTTCGGTTACTGGGCGCACCGGCTCTCGGTGCTGAAAGGCCGCATGCCGGTCTCGAAGTCGCTGCCTTACCAGTGGCACAACACGCCGAACGTGCGGGTGCTGACAATCAAGGATTTCGAGGCGCTTGCGCCGGAAGTCGGCATCGAGATTCTCGACCGTGTGGTGCTTCACGACGGCCAGGTGGTGCGATGGGGGGTGAACTGGCGTGGTAGTCTTGCGGTCTATCGCGTCAAGAAAAGCTAACCCCATTTATCCACATGTCGAACCCGCCGCACGAGGCGCCTGCACTTACCGCTCACGAAGAACACCCCGGCTGGCGCGCGTTCCTGAATACGCGCATGCTGATCTGCGTCTTTCTCGGCTTTACGTCGGGACTGCCGCTGTTCACGCTCGTCTATCTGGTGCAGGCCTGGCTACGCTCCGAAGGCGTCAATCTAAAGGAAATCGGCCTGTTTGCGCTGATCCAGTTCCCGTACACCTGGAAATTCGTCTGGGCGCCGCTGATGGACCGCTACGTGCCGCGTTTGCCGGGCTGGCGTCCGGGCAGACGTCGCGGCTGGATGCTGGTCACGCAGATTCTGGTCGCGGGTGCGATTGCCACGCTGGGTTTCGTGTCGCCGCGCGACTCGATCTGGACGGTGGCCGCCCTGACCGCGCTGGTCGCGTTCTTCGGCGCGAGCCAGGATATCTCGATCGACGCCTACCGGCGCGAGTTGCTGAGCGATACCCAGCAAGGTCTTGGCAATGCGGTGCACGTGAACGCGTACAAGATCGCCGCGCTGGTGCCGGGTTCGCTGGCGCTGATTTTGTCCGACCATCTGCCGTGGACCACCGTCTTCATTGTCACCGCTGCATTCATGCTGCCTGGCATGGTTATGACGCTGGTCGTGCGCGAGCCCGAAGTGCATGGCACGCCGCCGAAGAATCTGCGCGACGCGATCATCGAGCCATTCCGCGAGTTCATTCAACGCGATGGCTGGCGCGGTGCGCTGTTCGTGCTCGGTTTCATCTTTCTTTATAAGCTCGGCGACACGATGGCGACCACGCTGTCCACGTCGTTCTTTCTCGACATCGGCTATTCGCGCACGCAGATCGGCGTGATCGCGAAGACCACCGCGTTCGGCGCGAGTCTGGCGGGCGGGATTGTCGGCGGAATCTGGCTGATGAAAATCGGCATCGGCCGCGGGCTGTGGATCTTCGGCATCCTGCAGATGGTGTCCACGCTCGGCTTTGCATGGCTTGCGCATCTTGGCCCGGCGTCGCCGGGTCTTGCCGTGATCTATGACATCGCTGTCTGGCTGAGCCAGGGTACGTCGAAGCTGCTCGCGCTGGTAGGCATCGACTGGACGGTGCAGCTCGATCCGCGCTCGGTCGCGCTGGCGCTGGTCTATGGTCTCGAAACCTTCGCTACCGGTCTGACGATGGCGGCCTTCACCGCTTACATCGCCAGCACCACCGACCCGCGTTACACCGCTACGCAGTTCGCGCTCTTTACGAGCCTGGCTTCGGTACCGCGCACGCTGGCATCGGCGGCAAGCGGCTATGTGGTCGCGCGGATCGGCTGGTTCGACTACTTCATCGTGTGTACCGCGCTGGCATTGCCCGGCATGCTGCTTCTGCTGCGCATCGCTCCGTGGAGAACCCGGTCGTGACGGTGCTTCACTCAGAGCGCGTCGTGCGCCCGAAATCGGCTGCCTCGGGCATTGCTTCGCCCAAGTCTGGCCACACGCTGCTGCGCGCGGCGTTGGCGCTCGGTTGCGCGACGAGCCTCACGGTCGGCGCGCCGTCGAATGCGTACGCCGCGGCCGCGACGGCGGCCGGCACCAGCGCGCCGTCATCAACGTCGGCGCCAACGTCATCGCCTACGCCGGCACCCGCGGCGACGCCAGCGGCAAAGTCCACAGTGGGCGCGGCGGGCTCCGAAAACGCGACATCGACGGCGCCCGGCGCGACCAGCGCTACAAACGCCGGCAGTACGCCCGCAGCCACCGCGCCGCCAGCTTCCACGCAGCTGTCCCCGGCGCCGGTGACCGCAAGAACGCCCGCGGCGACCTCCAGCGTCCCTGCGCCGCCGACTTACAGCGCGCCGAACACGCAGTTGCGCTATGGCGGCTACCTCGTGTTTCGCAACCTGATCCCGTCGCCGATGCTCGAGGCGCAAGCCGCTCAGGAGTTCAACGAGATCGTCTACGGCGCCGAACACGCGAACAGTCTGTACGGCGACACCGACGCCCACGTCACACGGGTGCGTTCGATCATCGACAAAATGATTCCCTACTCGCTGAAGTGGAACGAGCGGGCAAAGAACTGGAAGTGGGATCTGGCGGTAGTACGCTCGCCCGATATCCGCATGTACTGCCTGCCGGGCGGCAAGATCGTTGTGTACAGCGGCCTGCTCGACCGCGTGCGTTTGAACGACAACGAACTCGGCATGCTGATCGGCCATGAGATCGCGCACGCGCTGCGCGAGCATGCGCGCGAACGGCTCGGTGAACTGCAGGCCAGCCAGCTCGACTCATCCGGCACGATCCCGCAGCTATTCGGGCTCGCCGATCTGGGCGCGGCGCCGCTCGGCATCGGTTCGCGCCTGCTGGAGATGCGGTACGAGAACACTGACGAAACCGAGGCCGACGTAATCGGCAGCGATATTGCCTCGCGCGCCGGTTTCGATCCGCGCGCCGCGGTTACGCTATGGGACAAGCTGGCCACGGCGACGCGCAGCAACCGCGATCAGGGCTTTATCTACGTGCACCCGTACACGCCGGCGCGGCGCCAGGACCTCATCAAGCGTTTGCCGGATATGCTGCCGCTCTATGCGAAGGCCATCGGCAAGAGCGTCGATGCACTGCCGGACTATGCCGGCATGGGTCGCCCGCGCCGCAAAGCCATCAGTAGCGAGTGAGGCGCGCAAACCGCGGCGCTTGTGGCTCGCACGGTTCCTTGCGTCTCGGGCTAGCCGTCCTTACTTCTTGACCTTGTGGTCGTAATCGACGGTCAGCGGCGCGTGGTCGCTGAATTTGATATCGCGGAACACTTCGGTGCGTTTCGCCTTGCCGGCGATGCCCGGCGTGGCGATCTGATAATCGATCCGCCACCCCACGTTCTTCGCATACGCCTGACCGCGGTTACTCCACCACGTGTATTGCTCGGGCCGCTGGTCGAGCGTGCGGAACACGTCGACGTAGCCCACTTCGTCAAACAGCTTAGTCAACCACTCGCGCTCTTCCGGCAGGCAACCTGAATTCTTCTGGTTGCTCTTCCAGTTCTTGATGTCGATCTCTTTGTGGACGATGTTCACGTCGCCGCACACGATCACTTCCCGTTCCTGGGCCAACTCGGCGAGATGCGGCATGAACTCGTCCATGAAGCGGAACTTGGCCTGCTGACGTTCGTCACCACTCGATCCCGACGGCACGTACACCGAGATCACCGACAGTTTGCCGAAACGCAATTCGACATAGCGCCCTTCCGGATCGAATTCCTCGCTGCCGAAGCCGATCACCACTTCATCCGGCTCATGTCGCGTGTACACGCCCGCGCCGCTATAACCTTTCTTCACCGCGTGCTGGAAATAACCGGTGAAACCGTGCGGCGACATGAACTCCGGCGTCAGATCGTCTTGCGAACATTTGATTTCCTGCACGCACAGCACATCGGCTTTCTGTTCGCCGAACCAATCGAAAAAACCCTTCTTTGCCGCTGAGCGGATGCCGTTCAGGTTGGCGGTAATCACACGCAACATGTCGTTCCCTTGATGTTCAATTCGTTTGTGGAGCAAAGGGCCGAAGGCACCGGATCACTCGACCTTGACGCCCTTCAGCGATTCTTTGGCAGGTGGATATTCGAGCTTCAGCGCCTGGAACGTGCGCAGCAACAACTCGGCGACCATCACATTGCGATGCGTCTTCGAATCGGCAGGCACCACGTACCACGGCGCGTAGTCGGTCGACGTCACGGCCAGCATATCGCGGTACGCCGCCTGATACTGGTCCCATTGCTTGCGCGCTTCGAGATCGGAGACGTCGAATTTCCAGTGCTTGTTCGGATCGTCGATACGAGCCTGCAAACGCGCGCGCTGCTCGTCTTTCGAAATGTGCAGCATGCATTTGATAATGGCCGTACCGCTGTCGGCTAGCAACTTTTCGAACTGGCGAATGTGGCCACAGCGCTGCTCGAATGCTTCGGCATCCAGATTGCCAAGCACGCGCGGCACCAGCAAATCTTCGTAGTGGCTACGGTTGAAAATCGTCAACTCACCGGCAGCGGGTGCCTGCGCATGCACGCGCCATAGAAAATCGTGCGCCAGTTCCACTGGCGTCGGCGCCTTGAACGGCACGATGCGCAAACCGAGCGGATCGACTTCATGAAACACCGCGCGGATCGTGCCGTCCTTGCCGCTCGTATCCATGCCTTGCAACACCAGCAGCACCCGCCGTGTCCGTTGCGCGTGCAGGCACTCCTGCTGCGTGTCGAGGATCGCGCCGATCTCCGACAAGCGCGCCCGGTCGGCATCTTTTGAACCGGACGAAAAAGGTTTTGCGGACGGGTCGAACGCGTCGAGTGAGAATTTGTTGTTCTTCTTGCCGTCGTCGAAATACGGCACGCGGAAGTCGTCGAGTTCGGGTTGCTTCGCCATTCACACACTCCGTGATCTGCGTTAAAACATCGCCCGCAAATGAAACGGGCCATTGCCCCACTTTCGTTTCCGGCAACAGCCCGCGATGACCGACGCACTCGCACCGGTCACATTGCTTCGACTCAGGACAGCTTCTTCTTCAGCAGTTCGTTGACCTGCGCCGGATTGGCCTTGCCCTTGGTGGCTTTCATCGCCTGACCGATCAGTGCATTGAACGCCTTTTCCTTGCCGGCGCGGAATTCCTCAACCGACTTCGCATTCGCGGCGAGCACTTCGTCGATGATCGCTTCGAGCGCGCCGGTGTCCGAAATCTGCTTCAAACCCTTCGCCTCGATGATGCGATCGGCGGCGGCTTCGTCGGTGGCCTTCTCTTCCCAGATCGCGACAAAAATTTCCTTCGCGATCTTGTTCGAGATCGTGCCGTCGGCGATACGTTGCAACAACAACGCGAGTTGCGCCGACGAAACCGGGCTGTCAGCGATGTCCAGGCCTTCGCGATTCAATTGCGACGACACTTCGCCCATCAGCCAGTTAGCCGCGACCTTGGCATTCGCCGGACCGACCTTGAGTACAACCGCCTCGTAGTACGCGGCCATCGCCTTGCTCGACGTCAGCACGTTTGCGTCATACGGCGTCAGGCCGTATTGCGTGACGAAGCGCTGTTGAATCGCGACCGGCAGTTCCGGCATTTCGTTCTTCACGCGCTCGACCCACGCCGCGTCGATCACGAGCGGCATCAGATCGGGATCGGGGAAATAGCGGTAATCGTGCGCGTCTTCCTTGCTGCGCATGGAACGCGTTTCGCGCTTGTCCGGATCGTA
>Ga0310811_10000635_pt1 | contig 44798 bp, 40 predicted proteins | sample YCmetagenome_FD_207642 | JGI IMG/M metagenome (GOLD analysis project Ga0310811, IMG submission 207642) | Soil microbial communities from experimental microcosm in Duke University, North Carolina, United States - YC | ecosystem: Engineered > Artificial ecosystem > Soil microcosm > Unclassified ...
TCAGCAAGATCTTCTCCGGGGCATTATAATACAGGTTTAAAAAATTATTGACGCGGCCGTTCATTAAAACTACGCTTCGGCCGGTTTGCAGGCGAATATTACTTAGGATGAGATCATCTTTAACAAATATCAGCGACAGGGAAGTGTTTTTTAATAATAAGTTCGCAGAAAGATAATGGATATCCGCATTCCGGACATCGATACGACCTGTCACTATTGGTTTATTGATCCGGTAATCCACAATATCTGCTTTATACTTCAGGTTCAAGCTGGCCCGGCCCGCACTGAATTTGGCGATCTTGTCGCCAAGCAGGTAATTCAGGCTAACCATGGGGAAGCTGGATTTGAAATTGCCGGTAGCAATTGGTTGGGTGAGGTTAATGATGCTGCCGGTATCGATACGAAAAGGTAAATGATGATAGCTGCCACCCATGCCGATCAGTTTAATGACCGAGTTTTCATCGGTAAAGCCTTTGCCTTTTACATACTCATTGGTAAAAATGCCATCGAAGCTACAATTGTCCAGTGTACTGCCGGGAATAGTGATCGTGTTGTCTATTACTTTAGCGGTCACATACAAATTGGGGTCACCGCCGCTAAAACTGCCAGATATAATAGCAGTTACGGCGATGGGTTTAGACATATTGAACCGATTTAATTTTAAGGTAATATTATTGGCTAGCAAAGACGAAGCATTTCGCCAAAGCAATTGGTCGCAACTCACAAAAAAATTGAATTTGCCGGCAGCAAAGGTGGCCTTTAGCCGGAAAGGGTCGTCGCCGATATTCAATTTGTCTGCCTGTACGCTGATTTGCTTATTTCGCGCATTATAGCCAGCATTCAGATCGCCTTCAAGGTCTTTACCTTTGACGAAACTGCCATTTTTAGTGTTAAAAGCCATGCTTTTGGCGGTTACATCCAAATGAAGGGCTGCATGCCAGCCGGAATCAGGATAGCCCATTTTTCCATGGATATCATTGACCACGAACTCAAAGAGCTTCTTCGCTTTTTGGTCATCCACCTTGAAATTCACATTAGTCAGACTGAAGTTTTTAAGTTGAGTGGCCGAACCGCCGCTGGCTGATTTATCCTTCTTACCAGGCCCGGTTTTAAAAACAGAAATATTGCTGTAGCCGCTACTATCGGTATATAAGTCAATAGTTGCGTTACTAATATCGACATGGTTAACGTCAATCGTACCGGTGAATAATTTAGCGGTATTAACGGATACGTCAAAGTTTTTTGCAGCCAGTAAGGTATGGTGATGATGGGCGAAACGCTTGTCGCGAATTAATACATTTTCCAGTCCGAGCGAAATATTAGGAAACCCTTTAAAAAATTGCGGGTGCATATCGCCGATCTGGATAGTGCCATCCACACTTTTATACAATTCAGCATTGACTAGCTTTAAAAATCTATCCTTGCGAAAGGTAATGTACAAAGACGCCCCCGCGATAAGTAGCACTAAAAGTAGTACCAAGCCAACGGTGATCTTTAAAGTAGTTTTTAACCAATGAGGCATTTAGTTTTAAGGGTAATAACAAAAACGATTTTTTTGTTTTAACGCAGAAGCTAATCGCCAAAACAGTAGAGGTTTAGAAGGGTTGTATTACCAAATATAGATTGCCGCAAAACCACAAATACATTCTCAATAATGCGTAAACTTATACCAATCCCCGTCAAAAACAGAGTTCATGATATATCAAACTAATAATTTCCCTGTTCTCCTCTCTGCTCCAAATAGGTAATATTCAGCCTCGAAACGTATGTAAAATTTTATAAAGAAATCTACCAACGTAGTATCCCGGATTACTAAACCTGTTAATTTTCCTTCGGGAATAAGCAACTTTCTCCCATGCTTTATGTCTCCGCTGCCACTAATCAATCGATTATTTTCCGTTTCGATCTGAGCAAGCAATCCTTTGGTTATCGGACTATGGTCCCGATACCTGATTAACTTTTCGTTATCCTACTTGGTACCGATAAGTCGGCATACCACATACTCTACGATGGTCAATTTGAGTGAAAAATTATTCTTGAATATGCTGAAAATAATTCAGCTGATGATCAATACTTTATACCTGTTAATTCATTAGTAGGTTTGTCTTATGAAACTTAAATATACATCACTATGAGAATCACTTCATAAAGTCCTATAACCCATCAGTTCAATAGATGTAATTACTTGCGATAGTTGTATAAAAAGCTTATCTTTATCTTAACAAGATTTGCAATTAAGCTGTACAAAAAAAGTGGTGAGTGTTTCGGTGAGTAAGAAATTGAGCCATTATAAAATATTGAATATCAGCGCAGTACAAGGGTAATACAAATCCCTCCGGCTCCACCACCCAAACACCAAAAAGCCCTTTATTTAGTACAATTAAGGGCTTTTTTATTTCAACCCATAATTAGGTAGCAAATATGGTAGCAAATTATGTACTTTTTGAAAAGAAATGTATATTTGATTACTGATGTCGCTATCGGTAAAACTAAAAGGGTGGCTATTTATATAGTCACCCTTTTTTATTGTGTAGAATATCGCTTACTGTGTTCTAGCTGCATCTTCATCACGCGCCCCTCCCAGGTAGTACTCATTTTTTATGATTTAATTTTAAAATGAGCTCGCCGGAAAGGCTTACTCCATCTTTAAAAATGATTTGAAATAGATCTTATTTATTATTTTTCACTTTGACCCACCCGGTTGCAGTAAATTGAATTTAAAAAACCAAACAAGCGCCCGGGGTTTTATAGGAGTTACCTGTCAAGGAGGATCGATCATTATACATTGACCGGAAAAGTCATCGTAAAACAGGTCTCTTTATGGGGAACGCTTGAAAAATGGAACGTGCCGTTCATTAATTGTACATAGCGTTTAACAATATTCAGCCCCAAACCGGCCCCGGCGATGTGGCCAGTATTATTGACCCGGTAAAAAATCGTAGACAATTTTTTCTGATCCTCATCGGCAATCCCGACTCCATTGTCTTTGATGCTGATCACCACGTTACCGGCAATGACTTCCGTTGTTAACCAAACACTTGCTTCATCCCCAGCATATTTGATGGCATTGGATATTAAGCTGCTCAGTGATTTCTCCATCAGTGTACGGTCCAGTTTTACCATTTGCCGCTCACGGGGCAAAACATAAATAAGTTGCTGTCCAGGTTGGGCAGTTAATTTAAAAGCGGACATCATGTCCTGGCAAAGCTCCCCAAGGTCAAACGTGGTTAATTCGACTACCATTAAACCCTCTTCCAACTTTTCCAGAGAAAGAAAATCTTCTAGGACCCCTTCCAGGCTGTGTACAACGTGCTTGATCTTGGTAACGTGTTTGACTATCGGCTCCTTTTCATTGCGTTCCAGATATCGTTCGATTAAGGTGGCTGACAATAAAACAGAACTGAGCGGCGTTCGGAACTCGTGCGATGCCAAGGTGATAAAACTGCTTTTTAATTGATTCAATTCATGTTCTTCCTGGTAAGCCCTAATACGATTTTTTAGTTCGGTTAGAATTAGATAAATCAGGAAGGAGACAATCACCAGGATGAGCAAGGAACCTATTACAATGATAATCTGCGTCTGTTTGCCGGAGCGTTTGTATGCGTTTTCCCGGTTAGCTAAGAATGATTCTTCAAGCAGCTTTATATACATCAAGGTTATGTTAATTTTGCTGGTCTGCCGTCGAAATTGCTGGATATCTTTGTTGGCATAGTGGCTTAGGCTATCTATTTGCTGCTGTAACAACCCAATTTCCTTAAACGGTAGCCGGTTGTTTTTAACCAACGCGGCTAGTTCACTAACCTTCCGCGCAATATTTTGATGCTCATGGATGCCGAAAAAAATATTACCCCACTGACTTTTAGCACCTATATAACCATCTGGCAATAGGGTTTGATTAAAATACATATTGATCGAATCGGTTTTTCTCAGTACCTTATAGGCATGCTCTACCCATTTTTCCAATACTTGCTGGCGGTTCAACGCCTCATAAGATACCATACCCACAACAATGACGAGTACAATAGAGGTTAGGCAACCGAAGTAAAAGAACAGCCGGAAACCTTTGAGCATACTGGGCGACAGCCGCTCGCCGGAAAGCCTTTGCCCTCCGTTAAAAAAACGCTGGTTATCGCCACCTTTCGAGGATTTCATCCTATTTATATTTAACATCAAGAATACGGCAATTGCCCATTGAGGAAAATGATCTGAAACATCTTTTCAGGAGACAATGAGCACAGCAAAAATCATAATGCGTCTTTAATTTTATGTTTATGCAGCGGTTATTCCTACTAGGTCATGGTGAAAGCTTATGGAACAAAGAGAATCGGTTCAAAGGGCATTACCTGCGGTACAACGATCTTACCTACCGGGAATTGCCTTTGACGGAAAACCTGAGTGAGACGATAAACAGAGTATTACCCTTCTGGCATGAAATGATTGTACCCGCCTTGCGTCAAAACCAAAAGGTGATCATTTGCACCCACGGCAATAGCTTGCGGGCATTAATACAATATATTGAGAACCTGGGCGATAAAGCAATAATTGAACTGGATATCCCGACCGCGATTCCCTGGATCTATGAGCTGGACGAGCGATTAAACTGTATCCGCCATTACTACCGGGAATGAAGGTTATAAAATAGATTCGTTCAACGATTGCCGGATAGTTTCAAAAAGTTCTTTAGGTTCAAATGGTTTGCGGATATAACCACTCGCGCCCATCTGCAGGCCGACAGCTACTTCTTTTTTTTCTGCACTTGCGGTCAGGAATATAAACGGGATTGTCTGGGTAGCCGGATTAGCTTTCAAGCCATTAAAGACTTCATAACCATCAGCCCCTGGCATCATAATATCACAAAGAATAACGTCAGGCAGGTGCTCGGTAGCCAAGATCAAACCAGTTTTTCCATCAAGTGCCAGCATTACCTTGTAGCCCTCCAGTTCCAGTAACTCGCAAGTATTCTCACGGATATCATTATTGTCTTCTATCAACAGGATGGTTTTCATAATCTTAACTGTTTAATGTAAATTCGATAGTGAAAATTGTTCCCCTGTCCGGTTCACTGATAAAACTGATATGACCGTTCAATAACTCTACATATTGCTTTACAATTGTTAAACCGAGACCGGTACCTTGAATATTGGTTGCATTTTTAGCCCTATAAAATTTGCTGAATAAGCTATCTTGTTCTTCCTTGGGAATGCCGATACCTTCATCCCTTACCTTGATGACCAGCTTTCGATCACTGCTATTGGCGCTGATCTCCAAATAGATCGTTTGTTGTTCCTCCGAATACTTGATCGCGTTTGAAAGCAAATTGAGGAAAATATTGCGAAGTATCTTTTTATCTTGAGTGATTTCCCGTTGCCCGTTGTAAATATATTCAATACGCTGTCCTTGCTTAAGCATGCCATCGACTTCTTCTGTGAGATCTTGAGCAAAGTTATAAAGGTCAAAGGTTTCCTGTTCTATTTCTACTTTACCTTGTTCAACTTTGTCCAGCGACAGAAATTCATCCAGGATCACCGTTAAGTTTTTTACAGACGCTCGTATACGGTTAATATGCCGTTTTCTTTTATCTTCCTGCTCTGCGTGGTTGTAAGATTCAGCCAGCGTCAGGCTGGACAGGATGGCGCTTAAAGGCGTGCGAAACTCATGTGAGGCCATCGCTACAAATCGAGATTTCATATCATTTAGCTCCTTTTCGCGCTGCAATGACTGCGTCAGCTCCAGCGTACGTTCTTTTACTTTAGCTTCCAATTCGTCATTAAAACGCTGGCGCTCCGTAATGTCGGTAATAAAAGCTACTGCCAGACGTTCTGTATCCAACAGGTAATGTCCCAAGCTAATCTCCACTGGAAACTGGGTACCGTCTTTTTTACGGGCAAATAAATTCAGGCCATATCCCATAGGTCTGGCTTTTGGCTTTTTGAAATAACCTTCCCGATGTTGAACATGACTTTTCCGGAACACTTCGGGTACTAATATTTCGACAGGCTGACCGATAAGCTCGGCTTTTTCATAGCCAAATAACTTTTCTACGCATGGATTAGACAGTTCGATCCCTCCCCCGCTGTTGATCACTAAAATACCCACAGTAGCATATTGAAATAAAGCTTTAAACCCGGCTTCATTTTCAAGAGATAAGGTGTTTGGCTCGCTCATAATACGAGAATTTATTCGATGCCCTTCTGCAATATGTAAAATTAAAAAATATTCTTGTTAGTGATAGCAACAATTTATATGATTGTCTATAGCAGGGCTATGTATATATCCGCTTTTTGCGCATTAAATAGCCTTATTCGGAAAAAGGAAAAAGAGCACCAGGCCAATAATGATCAGTACAACGAAGACTATCAAAACCGCCAGCAGCCAGCGATTAGGTTCTAATCGGCGTTTTTTGCTCCTGGTGGCTAAGCGATTTGTTTTCATGGACATTGTTTCTAAATTCCTTATACATGGCGACGCAAAAAATGACGAGCGTCATTTTTGGGAATAATCTGGGTAAGGATAGAAAAGCTTAATTTAACCCCGATCACCAGTGCGTAATAAAAACAGGAAGATTATTGAGTTTGAGGATCAGTTCGGCAGTACTCGTCCAGAGGAGGCTCGACAGCCAACTGCGACCATAAGCCCCCATAATGAGAAGGGCATTGCGCTCGCGCAGGCAATAATCGAATAATTCATTTTTGGGGTTTCCGCGCAGATCCCTAAAATTGATATGGCTGTAATGGTGTTTCAGGTAGCCATACAACTTTTCCTTCCCTTCTTCGCTGAATACAGCTTCCTTATCAGCCTGTAACACGGTAATGTCTGTGCCGCCGAGTTCGGGGAACAGGTACGTAAATTGTTTGATAGCAAACAGGGCGGAAGGACTGCCATCGAAAGCAAACAGGATTTTATTAATAGGTTGGGTATGATACGGCGCTACGATAACCGGGCATTCTGATTTTACCAGCAACGACTTGACCGTGCTGGCCGGCGTTTCTAATGGCGAGGCGGCGAACAGACGCGATTCAGAGATCATCAGATCCGCGTAACGGCTTTCGGCGATCAGTTCTTCCAGCGGTACGCCCTTGTCGCGGTGTACCTGGTAGCTGACGTCCTGCGTTTCGCAAGCTGCCTTGAACTTGCGGATATTTTCATCAGTGACTTTTTCTTTGAACGTGGTTTCCGGTTCTGCTTCGACCCCGATAGTTTCTACGTAGGCACTGCCATATGCGAGTTTAACACCAGGCTGTAAATCTGGCAGGTTTTCCAAAAACACCCCAGTCAATGACGAGCCGGTCAGTCTGGTTAAATAAATTCCAAATTCCAAGCTTTGAAGATCTGGTTTCTCTGCATCTATCGCGAGCAATAGCTTTTTCATAACAACTGATTTTAAAAGAAAGCTTTAGTTCTCTATCAGACGCGAAAGCTTTCTATGCTTTAAGTAATTAATTTACAGCAATTCTTCTTTCGTTGAATGGCTACCATTTCAGGTCATCCATTACATCCTTTTGGATTTGAACGTCTGTTTTCATGTATGTACTTAATTATTACAAAAGAAAATAGTGTAATCAAATGACACCATGATAGCGGTCAGCAAGTAAAATGATACTCGTCAATCACGAGCAGAATTTTTGCGTAAAAGAATAGCATTAATCTTCTCCAGTAGCGTGATATATTTATCCATCCAGTAATAAACCTGATTTTCGGGCAGACTCTCTAAGGTCGGTGTACCCTTAGCTGCGTCGTCACCTTTCCTGCTCTTCTTCTGTGCAAATTCCTCTGAAAAGTCTTTTTCAAAATCGTAATTTATAATTGTCCCAATCTTTTCCAGCAAGTCTATTTCGAGCGTCTCTTGCTCAAACCATTTATATAATGTACGACGACTAACAAATAGACGACGGGCTATTTCGCTAATACTCATTGAATTTCTTCGAATAACCTGCTCTAACAATCGGCCATAATGATTCGGAGAGCAGCAGGTTGTAGTAATGATTGTGAGGTCGGTATTTTGACGCATATTACCAGTTATAGGTAAAATAGCCCCGCCCCTGCGGGCGGGGTATAGTCATATTTGAAGCTGGCTTAATTTACAGCGATTTGTTTCGCTGAAGGACTTTTGATCTTCCCATTGCGAGGGATGGTAACCTTAAGTACTCCATCTGCATATTTAGCAGAGACCTTTTCTTTATCGGCTCCTTCCGGAAGGCTAAAACTCCTGCTGAATGACGAATAGTTGTATTCCTGGCGGGTATACTTACCATCTTTTTCTTCTTTATTATCTTCTTTTTCACTGCTGATGGTAAGAATGTCATCATCCAGGTCGATTTTAAAATCGGCTTTCTTCAGTCCCGGTGCCGAAAGGGAGAGTTGATAATGATCCTTATTTTCGACAATATTCACTGCGGGAATATTCATTTCCCGTTTGAAAAAACGGTTGTCGAATAACTCGTTCCAAGGTTTAAAAAGATCTTCAAATATCGAAGGTACCCTTTCGTCGAATTTAGTTACGCTTTGATTTTTCATGACAATAATGATTATGAATAAAACATAGTTAAAGGTAAAGCTGCAGTTACCGGCAAATCAAAGACGCTTGTCACCCGGATAAGTGATTCACATCAGTGCAAACCCTGTCACTAATCATTTACCAACAGAAGAATGTCTGCTAATTTTGACTATGAAAAACAGCTCAAAAACAAACGCCAACCCAGGGAAGCCCTTGAAAACGGAATATCCGTTATGCGAAAAGGACGAACAGACCCGTCGGATTGAAGAAGTTCGAAAATTACAGGCACAGGCTCTGCAAATATGGCGTTCATTAAAAAAGAAAATCAAATGAAAAAGTTATTGGTACTAACCGATTTTTCAGCAAATTCGGCTCATGCCGAAACTATTGCGCTACATCTTTCGGCAAAACTTAATGCCGATATAATCTTGTATCATACACTGCCTTACATACCGATGGCCTTGAGTAACAGCGAAGAGCCGTTGGTAATAGAATCAACGGATATGCTGTATGAAAGTAGCCAGGAACAGCTAAAGAAAGAGGCTGGAGACCTGGAAACGCTTCGTACAGAGACCGCAGGCCGCCATATCCGGATCGAGTGTAAAAGTGGAGATGGTAACCTGGCCGACAATGTCCTTCAACTGACTTCTGGCGAGGATATAGATATGGTGATCATGGGTAGCAGATCAGGCGGCGCCATCAGTCATTTGCTGACCGGAAGCGATACGTCTGAAGTGATTAATAAGGCCACAAAGCCGGTTTGGGTAATCCCAGTGACGGTAGAGTGGAACATTCCTAAAAAAGTGCTATTCGCGACCGATTTCGGAGCGACTGACCTTCCGGCAGTAGATTTCCTGCTCGACTTGGCGAAGGCGTTTAATTTTCAGTTGGAGATTATCCACGTGTTGCGTCCTGACGAAGTGATCACCGAGATTGGACCTGAGATGGCCTTTCGTAAGTTCCTGGCACATCGGAAACTCAACTGTCAACAAGTATTTGGTGAAAGGCTGCAACCAACCTTGCAGCATTATTGCGCAGAAAACGATATAGACCTGCTCGCCATGACCCACCAGCATCACTCATTTGTTTCAAAACTTTTCGGTCGCAGTGCATCAAAGGCGGCCATCGCGCAACAGCAATTGGCGGTGCTGGTTTTTCCGCCCAATTTTAAATATTCATTAAATATTTGAGCCATGACACATTTTTTTCAAGGTTATTATTATTGGGGAATGCATATGATATGGTGGTTCCTTTGGATATGTTTACTAATCTGGATATTTGCTACACCTTACGATATTCCGGGACAACGCAAACGAAACGACTCACCGCTGGATATTTTAAAGAAACGTTTTGCCTCTGGCGAGATTACTAAAGAAGAATACCTGGAAAGGAAAAAGATCCTGGAGAATAGGTAATCAATTTCTTTGTAGTACCCAGTAAAGTCCTTTAACATCCGCCTCCCATTTATGCAATAACAGTGCCAGCACAATCTCTTCTGTAAGATCAAGCAGTGTAACAGCGACGGTGCAATAGAAGAGAACCGCTATGGGTTCGGGTAAAAAGTAAAAAAGGACCAGAAAGATACCCTGAAAAACAGCCGCTACTTTTGCCATATAGGTGTGAAAACTGGTTAATTTTCGGAAACGGATAAGTGCCACGCCGTTTTGAGCCAGGTAAAAAGCCACCAGAATGGCGATTAGCACCCCGTGTAGGGCCAAGAAATCAGGATGGTAAAGAATAATTCCAAAAACTGAAACTGCCACAGTCAAGTCATCCGCAATAGAATCTACCTTGGCGCCTAACACACTCACCACACGAAATTTTCGAGCCAACCATCCATCGATCGCATCGGTAAAAAAACTGAGTGCCAACAGCCATTTAAATAGATCAAAGTGCACACCGAGTAATAAAATAACTAATACCGGCGCGGCCGCTAATCGGTAAAATGTGATCATGTTAACCATGGTATAGCTGATTGGTTTCATCGCCAGAGAATAATAAGGTAAATTAAGATAAACGGCGCTGCTCCGAGCAAACTGTCGAAGCGATCTAATATACCTCCATGTCCTGGCAGGATGGTGCCCGAGTCTTTGACTTTTACACTTCGTTTTAGCATGGATTTGATCAGGTCGCCATAGGTACCGGCAGTGATGATTATGAAAGCAAGTATCTCCCACTGCAAGGTAGTCAATAGTCTATATTGTCTCGATAGCAGGTAGCCTGTGAATAGACAAGCTATAGCCCCACCTACGCTACCTTCCCAGGTTTTTTTGGGCGAGATGCGTTCAAATAAAGCGTGCTTACCGAACAAATGGCCACTAAGATAAGCTCCGGTGTCATTTGCCCAAAGCATCAAAAAGAGGCTCAACGGTACCTCGGCGTGATAAGTATTTCCGGGGCCTGGTAGAAAAGGCATCATCAAAAAAAGACACAACGGCAGACTGACACAAGTGATACCTAAAAAGGTGATGGCCAATACCTGGAACGGTTTAACTCTTTTTTGATAAAGAGCTATTACAAACATGCTGAAACCGGCAGGCAAGTTAAGCAGCAGCCAATGCCAGCCCCCCATACCAATACTAAAAATGAAACAGGTGAGGATCAAACATCCGGACAAAAGATAGGCTGTTATCCTGGTTGGGTAAGTCTGGGATACTTTTAGTAATTTATAAAATTCTTTCAGGCCAAGCCAGTTGATCAATAAAATTAATCCCGCGAAATAGAATCCCCCCAGCCAGACTGCGGGCAGAATGACTAGGATTAAACCCATGCCAGTTAAGGCTCGTTTAGTAAAATTATTCATAACGCAGTGCAGTCTCGGGAAATATCAATAAAGGCTTTTCTCCCTGAGTAAGTAGTTCCTTTAGCGGATTTTCGTGAAATAAATGGTACCAAAAAGGATGTTTGCGATAACGTAATGCAATCACGTCTGGCCCTTTTTCTGTACTTATCTTTTTCAGTGCGTCGGCCACGTTGAACGCCCTTTGGCTTGTATACCGGATTGCTGGATACGCCCTTTTGATCTTTTCACCAAAGACTGAGATGCGGCTTTCTTCCGCGAAGTCCGGTATAAGCACCGGATGGGATACATGCCCAATAGTCAGTCGTGCTTCCAGTCTGGCCGCAAAATCCACCAATTTGCCGATCACCGGCTCGTCTTCCATTGTAAGATCCGTGGCGAATAAAATATGCCGGATGCACGGACCACCCCAATCCGCCGGCGTTGCTAAAACCGGGCAGTGCGCCTGCTCTAATACATCCTTCACCTCGCCCTTGAATAACAGACCACCATAAGACTTTTCAGATGCACCCATAACGATCAATAGGCTTTTTTTTCGATGAGCCAATGCAGCGACACGCTCAGCCAGTTGGCCTTCGAGGGCGATAGGGCGAACGATCTGAGGTTGGCCAGAAAGCTTGTGCAATTTGACCCGTTCCAGCCTTCGCACTTCTCGGTTTAGCTTACCCATGCTTTCTCGCCGCTTTTGATCCGCGGTCAGTACTGGCACCATGGTAGTGCCTACCGGAGGTAAATAAGGTGTGATTGGATATACGTTAACCAGCCAAACCTCAGCGTTAAACTTTGCTGCGATGGCCAATGCCCGCTCTGCAGCACACCTGGCCGCAGCTGAGAAATCTGTTAGAATCAAAACACTCTTCATAAACCAATTAAATTAATGAACCAAGCTATTCAGTAGCACTAACATGCTGGATGAATCATCACGAAAGCAAATGTTTCTGATCAGAGGCTGAAAAAGCGTCGAAAATTGTCTTTTTATTGCGCCAGGTATCCCCCGTCTATGTTGTAATATGAGCCGGTAACAAATGATGCTTTGTCGGAATTTAACCAGAGTGATAATTCAGCCACTTCTTCCGGAGTACCTAACCGCCCCATCGGATGCAGCAGTTTTAAGGTATTCAGCGTATTTTCATCCAGCATATTTAATAGCGGTGTACGGATGTAACCCGGCCCGATCGCGTTAATACGTACGCCTTTATAGGCGTATTCCAGCGCTGCCGCTTCGGTTAGCCCGACCACACCATGTTTGGCAGCTACATAAGCCGGCGAACCTTTTGTGCCAACTTTACCCAATATCGAGGCCATATTTACAATACTTCCGCCGCCGGAGTTGATAATAGCAGGGATCTGATAATGCATGCCATAAAAAACACCAGATAAGTTAATGTTGATTACTTTGTCCCACCCGTCTATCGGGTAATCGGCTACCTGGTTCAACGGTCCGCCAATACCTGCGTTGTTCACTGCCAGGTGTAAGGCACCGAAGTGTTCGATGGCCCGTTCAACGAGCTTTTCATGAGCTACGGGTAAAGATGTGTCCGCCTGGATAAAAAGGGCATTCCCACCCTTTGCTTTTATCTCCGCGAGTACTGATTCACCACCTTCAAAGTTAATGTCCGACAGCACCACTTTCGCACCTTCTGCTGCATATAGCAGGGCAATAGCCTTGCCGATACCGGAGCTTGCACCAGTGATGAGAGCCACTTTGTTTTCTAAATTTTTCATTGTCTGTTGCTTTGTTTGATTGTTATATGATAAAGCAAAGATCAACCCGAGAAACTTGAGCAGAAATGATCTGGATCACCTGTTTTGATGATAAAGAAATGCGCGTACGGCGGTTGAAATCACAGTTTTTTGGAACACCAATCATTTCCATCTCCGACTGGAGAGGCTATTTTTAATTTATGAAAAAAGCAAAGCTGACTAAAAAAGTCATTTATTTATTGCGGTTCTTGGTATCAATGCTTTGGTGCTTATCATTATCGCCTGCTCGAAGTCAGCAATTTCCTACAAAAAGCAAAATCGCAAATAGTCCCAACAGCAAATTTGATCATACTATTCAGAAAGCTGTCAACAATCAGATCAGGCTCACTTTTGACAGCACACGGATAAACAAATTTATCCGCACCTATGTGGCGTTCAAGCCCTATGCTGTGAAGATACATACTTTTTACCGTCACCGGCAGTATGCTTATGCCTGGTTCGAACACGGTAAGCTCATTGAACAGGCGTCCAATTTGGTCAACCGGGTCTTGAATCTGGAGTTGGAGGGACTAAACAAGCATGCACCATATGAGCGGCAGCTGGATTCATTGATGTTTACCGAAAATACGACAGCAGACTTGGAACTTGAATTGATGTTAACGGCGCAGTATTTCGTCTTTGCGAAACTTGCCTGGACCGGCCAGGACTTAGCATTCAGCCGTGCCGCAGATTGGAATCTGCCGCGGAAAAAAATCGATTATGAACAATACCTGGATACCCTGATCTCAATGAAGGTGACTAACTCTGACCAAAAAACCCCGGTGTACCGTCAATATGAGCTTTTGCGCAGTTATCTGGCCAAATACAAGCGTTTAACAACTCAAAGGTGGCCGGTCCTCCGACTGCCCGCAAGCCTGCGCCCCGGAGATAGCTCGCAGTATTTACCGGCAATAAAAATGCGCCTATGGCAGTTGGAAGACTTTGCGGGCGATACGGCTAGTCTGCTTTACGATGAGGGTATGAAGAAAGCAGTTGTGCGCTTCCAGGAACGGCATGGGCTATTGGCTAATGGTATAATAAATAAAGAGACCTTAACGGAATTGAATGTGCCCATCCAAAAACGGACAGAGCAATTGATCGTGAATATGGAACGTAGCCGCTGGCTGCCTGTCGCGCTCAAAGATGATTATCTGGCGGTCAATATCCCAGAATTTAAGCTGCATGTTTATCACGGGGATAGTTTACTTTGGAGCTGTAATGCGGTGGTAGGTCAAACCATGCATAGGACAACGGTATTTTACGGAGAACTGAAACAGATTGTCTTTAGCCCCTTCTGGAACGTGCCACCGGGTATACTCCGTAAAGAAATCTTACCCGCCATAGGCCATGATCCGAATTATTTGGTAACACATCATATGGAAATTATGGGCTATAAAGACGGCTTGCCCGTGGTTAGGCAAAAACCTGGCCCTGATAATCCGCTGGGATTGATCAAGTTTCTTTTTCCCAATAGCTACAATATCTACTTACATGACACGCCATCCAAAGCGCTGTTCAACAAAAGCCTGCGAGCCTTCAGCCACGGATGCATACGTATCAGCGAGCCTGCTCGCCTGGCCGCTTTTCTATTGAGGGACCGCCCAGGCTGGCCACCCGAAAAGATAAACAACTATATGAATGCCGGCACAGAACGATTCCTTACACTTCACCGCCCTATCCCTGTTTTTATCGCTTACTTTACAGCATTTATTGATCGGGCCGGCCAGCTAAATTTTCGTAAGGATGTTTATGGGTTGGATCAACAGCTGCTTCAGGCTTTACTTATTGCCGGTAACGAATAACTTCCTTCGTCACGATCGTTTACACCCCAGCCGTCAGCCAATTAAATAAGCAATTTATGGTAAAAAATCGGAGCCGGACTCTGCCGGCTCCGCAGTGCAACCGAAGTTGTACCTGGCTGAAACAGGACCAATGTCCATCCATCAGTTGATCAAAAGTAAAATCTGTCTGGCGCATTTCACCTGATTTACATCAGTGATAGGACTGATCCTGATCATACTTATCCTCCAGGTACTTTAGGCTAATTTGGTCTTTCAATCAAAGACGATTGTTATAAACTCTGGGCCCTACCCAGGTTTAGATCCGCGAATACTTATGACCTATCCATAGCCTTACAGCTGATCCTGCTGGAAATACTGATCGCAGTCATTTTGCTGACCGTCGGTCTGCCGGTTCTGGCTGATCAGGATCAAAATATCCGATGCTTCGGATCATGGTATTGTATGCGGATAAGCGGGTTCTTTGCTTTATCAATAATCTATTAAATAAAAATCACATGAAAACAGATGTTGAAATTCAAAGAGATGTGATGGCTGAGCTCAAATGGCAGCCCTTCCTTCATGCTGCAGAGATCGGTGTCGGTGTTAAGAACGGCGTAGTAACGCTTTCTGGACAGGTGGATACCTATGGTAAAAAACTGGCTGCCGAAAATGCCGCTAAAAAAGTCGCTGGTGTCAAGGCGATCGCTGAGGATATCCAGGTAGGAATATCGCCCGCGTATCGTAAAACCGATGCGGAGATCGCTGAAGCTGTACTGAATGCTTTAAAATGGCATACGGCTATTCCAGACGACCGCATTAAGGTAAAAGTTGAGGATGGGATTGTTAAACTTGAAGGCGAGGTAGAATGGGAGTTCCAGCGTACCAGCGCCAAAACTGCCATCCAGTACCTGAATGGTGTGCGCGTAATCAATAACTTGATTACCGTACGCCCCAAAGTAAGCGCTGACGACCTGGAGAAAAAGATCAGTGCTGCTTTCCACCGTAGCGCCACGATCGATGCCGCCCACATTCAAGTATCAGTCTCGGGAAATAAGGCGACCCTAACAGGGAAAGTACGCTCATTTGCAGAAAAGGATGAAGCAGCGGACGCGGTATGGGCTGCCCCAGGTGTTTTTAGCGTGGATAATAGGTTAACTATTGAGGAACCTGAATTGGTATTCTAAAACGATCACACAACCGGGCTGCAGTTATCGTCATAACTGCAGCTTTTTTTGATAAACTGATACCTTGGACTGCCGATAGCTACGTTTGGCAATGAGCACTACTTTTTAACTGCGGTGATATACGTCATGAACCTGCCTGATCGCCATCATGTACGCGCACTAATGAGCGCTTTACATTTGATCAACAAACAATAACAGCAATATGAAAAAGATCATCGCAGCCTTTGACGGCCTGAAATTCTCCGAAGCTACCCTGAACTATGCGACAGAGCTCGCCATCTCGGGCAAATCAGTGGTCGCCGGTGTTTTTCTTGAAAGCTTCCTTTATCATAGTTTCAACTTATTTGATATGGTGGGCAGCCAGGGAATATCCCAAACAAAACTAAAACGTTTGTTAAAAAAAGACCAGGAAACTCGGCAGCAATCGGTTGAATCCTTCAAACGAAGCTGCGATAAGCTTGCGATCAATTATCTGATTCATCAGGATAAAAGTTTCGCCATTACGGACTTGCTTAAAGAAAGTATTTACGCTGATCTTATTGTTATAGATGCAAATGAAACACTAAATCACCTGGAGCCGGATAAGCCAACGCCTTTCGTGAAGGAATTACTGGCAGATGCGCAAAGCCCTGTACTGGTTGTACCACCTGTTTACCAACCCTTCGAACGAGTGATCATACTTTTTGACGGCCACCCTTCTTCAGTGTATGCTCTCAAAATGTTCACTTATCTGTTTCCCTGGACGGCAAAATATCCTACAGAAATCGTGTATGTCAAAGACCGCAAATCTGCTTTGCTACCCGATGGTGACTTGATTGGCGAATATGCGCGCTGTCATTTTGAAAACCTGGTCATCACTCAACTGACCGGCGAACCTGAAGATAAGCTGATAGCCCATCTCAAAAAAGCTTCGCCGCGAACTGTGGTTATCATGGGCGCCTATAGCCGCGGCGCCGTCTCACGAATGTTTAACAACAGTATGGCCAATAAGCTAATGGAGGCGTTGGATATTCCTTTATTTATCGCACATCACAAATAGAACAAACGAAATGAAAACATTACTTTATGCAACTGACCTTTCTACCGCCTCGGCGGATGTAGCGATTTATGCTTACCGCCTTGCACAAACCCTGAAAGCTAAACTGTTCATTTGTCATACCCTTAATGTTCCGGCCGAGATACCACAAAGCGGACCAGTGCCATGGCCACAGGAAGTTTATGGCAATATGGAGCGGGATAGCAAAGCCGAACTTCTCAAATTAAAACATAAGTTGGTCGCCGCCGGAGATCCAGCTGCTTACACTCCGGAAATAGTTTGTATCCAAGGAGTTGGACTGGTAACTGACGTTGTCAATGCGGAAGCTACCCATCATCAGGCAGACATGATCATCATGGGTACACATGCTAATGGCCGGCTGGGAACCTTGCTTATCGGTAACCACAGCCGCAATATGATCGAAGCAGCGCGCTTTCCGCTATTGCTGATACCCGGTGGCAGCACGTTCCATCCAATTAAAAGGATCGCGTTTGGCAGCGATTTCAAACGCCCGAAACTCGAACTTGATGCCATCAACCAGCTCATTACGCTGGCAAAGACCCTGCATGCTGAACTGGTGTTAACACATATTCAAAAAAATAAGGAGGCTCCAGCAGGGAACACAATTATCAAGGAACTGCTGACTGACCTGGTCCGCTCCCATGGTCACCAACAGGTGAGCGTAAAAGTCGTCAAAAGCGAACATGTGGCTGGAGGATTGGCCTGGCTCGGGCAACATGCGCATATCGACCTGCTCGCCATGGCTCATAACCGCCATAGTTTTCTCGAAGCGTTGTTACATGGCAGCCGTACACAGCAGCTCGCCGGTAAAACACCGGTCCCCTTATTGGTATTTAACTCGCATCAACACGAGCAATGATAGTGGTCAAAAGGGTTAAAGGCGCCATGGTGATAGATGCCAAGACCGCATTTGGCGTTTACCTACTTTAAAATGTGACGAGGATCACATCATTATATGACCAATATGCTGGATACTGAGTAGATCCTTTAAGGATATTTGCGATAAATGTCTTGGTGTTCAGTAAATTAACAGACCATGAAAAAAATCCTTATCATCGAAGACAACAGCGATATCCGGGAAGGTACCGCTGAGATCCTGGAGTTGAGCGGCTATCAGGTATTGAAAGCTGAAAATGGGAAAACCGGGGTAGACCTGGCGCTTAGCCAGCGACCGGATCTGATTCTGTGTGATATCATGATGCCTGAGTTAGACGGTTATGGTGTGCTGTACCTATTGAGTAAGAGTTCTGAATCCGCCGCAATTCCTTTTATATTTTTAACCGCAAAAACAGAACGGCTTGATCTACGCAAGGGTATGGAAATGGGTGCCGATGATTACCTGACCAAACCTTTTGATGACATGGAATTATTGCATGCCATCGAATGCCGCCTACAAAAACAGGAAAAATTAGCTAGCTATTATAGTCATTCTTTATTCAACCTGGAACGGTTGGCCTCCGGACAGCTTCGGGGCAGCGCCGAACTGAAGCTACTAATAGCCGGGCGTAAGATCAGACAGATCAAAAAGAAACAGGCGCTCTATTATGAGGGGGATGACCCTCAGGGTATCTATCTGGTGCTGGAAGGCGGTATTAAAACGTTTAAACTGACCGAAGATGGCCGGGAACTCATAACTGGCCTCTATAAACCAGAAGATTACGTCGGGATTAATGGGCTCCTGATAGCAGATGCACAGGCGGAAACGGCCGAAGCGTTGGAAGATTCTGCAGTATGTCTTTTACCGAAAGAGATGATTATGAACCTGCTGACCCGTTACCCTGATATTAGCCAGCAATTTCTTAAAATATTGGCCAACAACATCCGCGAAAAAGAGGAACAGCTCCTTCAATTCGCTTATCAGTCGGTGCGTAAACGCATGTCGCAGGTATTGCTCCGCCTGCAAATACAACTCGCTCCCGCCGATGAATTCAAAATATCACGCGATGAACTCGCTGCCATGGCCGGCATGGCCACTGAGACCGTAAGCAGGACCCTGACCGATTTCAAAGAAGAAGGATTAATCGAAAGAAATGGTAGCCAGATTCGAATCTTAGATACGGTACGTCTCCAGAAAATGAAGAATTAATTTTCCTGCTTTCTATCAGGATATTCACTGACCTATGTCATACTTTATTTTCGTGATTGCTGCGATCTTTAAGTTCATTAAACAGCAAAAATCATGAAAAAGATTTTAGTACTCACCGATTTCAGCGATAACGCCAGAAAGGCCGCTGAAGCGGCGGTAGCCCTCGCCGGTAAGCTACACGCCAATATCATTTTGTTCAATACATACGTCAGCGAGCCGGTCATGTCCGAATACGGTGGGGCGCCCTGGCCGGTCGACCAATTGATGTGGGCCGATGAAGGCAAGGAGAAATTGAAATTTTTAAAAGAAGATCTCCTGGAACTGGTCAGCCAGTTATCTCCAGGTGATCATCACCCGAGCATCGATGCCCGTCATGACTTGGGTAGCCTGGGCAACCAGGTAAAAAACCTGTTGCAGCAAGAACAGGTGGAACTAATCATTATGGGCGCGCGCACCGGCAAGGCCTGGGAACACCTGTTGATGGGCAGTGATACCTCGGCAGTGATAGAACACACGAACCGCCCGGTACTCCTCCATCCGGAAAGCCAGCCTTTAAAAAAATTAAAAAAGATCACTTTGGCTACAGATTTTGACCAAGCTGATCAAAGAGCGGTGCATTATCTCACCCGCATCGGGCGGTTGTTCGGTTTCAGCATTGACATTGTTCACGTGTCTTTATGGGGCGAAAAGCCCGCTAGCGATTCCCTCAAAACGGCTTTTAAACACCAGGTGGCTAAGTATAATTTTCCGGATATCAATTACCAGGAAGTGGGCGGCAAAGATCTGGTAAAACGACTGGGCCGTCTGTGTGCGGCTAATGGCAGCGACTTGCTTGTGCTGGTACATGATCGACACAACTGGCTGAACCGGTTATTAAAACAAAACCAGGCGCAGGCCTTGCTGGATGACCAGCAACTGCCGGTTTTGATTGTTCCGGCCACCATTGCCGACAAATAATCGTGGAGGCGGCAGTTTCAGAACTGCCGCTATTTTTTATCCAAAACCAGTACTGCGGCCCCTTTAAGCTGGCCGCTGCGCAGTTGCTGCAACGCTAAGTTGGCTTCACTTAATTTGAACAAAGTGGTTTGCGTTTTAACCGGAGATAATGCCAGTTGTTGAAAAAATGCCTGTCCATCTTCGCGGGTAAGATTGGCAACAGAGCGCACAGAACGTTCCTCCCATAACAGGGCATAAGGGAATCCCGGAATATCACTCATATGGATCCCACCGCAGATCACTTGTCCGCCTTTGTCAGTATCTTTCAGTGCTTTTGGCACCAACTCTCCCGAGGGTGCCAGAATGATCGCGGCATCAAGCAATTCAGGCGGTTTATCCAGGCTGCTGCCAGCCCAGGCAGCACCCATCCTAAGTGCAAACAATTGAGCCTCCATATCGCCCTCACGCGTAAAAGCAAATATCTGTTTATGCTGGGTCTTTGCAATTTGCGTCAAAATATGTGCGGCCGCGCCAAAGCCGTAAAGCCCGATCTTAACGGCGTCCCTACGAATCATGCGGTAGGATCGAAAACCGATCAGACCGGCACATAAAAGGGGCGCCGCCAATGCGCCACGATAGCCCACCGGCATTAAAAAACAGAACCGGGCATCCGCTACCATGTACTCCGCGTAGCCACCATCGAGCGTATAGCCGGTAAAGCGACCTTTTTCACAGAGATTCTCCTGCCCTGCCAGGCAAAAACGGCATTTTCCGCAGGTATAGCCCAGCCAGGGCACGCCGATAATATCGCCATCGTGGAAACCCGCAACCTCCCGTCCGACAGCGGTTACCTGGCCAATCACCTCGTGTCCTGGTATCAATGGCAGCTTTGGTCCTGTTAACTCGCCGTCAACCACATGCAGATCGGTGCGGCAAACGCCGCAAGCGATCACCTGCAATTGTAACTGGCTGGGCCCCGGTTGCGGAATCGCTACCTGCCGATAAACTAATTGCTGGCCGGGCCGGTCCAATACCATGGCATACATTTGACCTTCTATCATAAAGTATAATTTTTAAAAGCAAACGCCATGCGCATCAGGCGGAAAGACCAATAATGGGATTTCGATATGTTTGGCCATGCGCTGGGTATGGCTACCTTTGATTATTTTTTCAATAATTGAGTGCGGTCGATGAACCATGCTCAATATATCAATCATACCATGCTCACTCAGCCAGTCCAGTCCATGATCCACATCCATGCTTTTGACATGACGGTAGTAGATCTGCCCGTAATTGGCTTTTGCCGTTACCTCGCTTAGAAACCGCTCCACCACCTTCTGGTGCACCGCCGGGTCATATTTGGCGTCGGTCACATGGACGACCAGAATATCGGCATTAAATGGACGGGCCAAACTGGCCAGCGAATGAATGAGTTCGATATCACCGCTGCTCAGATCTGAGGCAAAGGCGATCTTTCTTAACTGACGGGGCAACGGATAGTTTGGTACCAATAACACCGGGAAAGTAGCTTTATCTATCAGTTCCCGGCTACTGCTGCCGAACAAAAGCCTTTTCAATTGTCCTGCACCTGACATACCCATCACCACAAGGGGCGAACGGTAATGATCGACCAGATTACGAACCATAGTTGTTGTTTCACCAAGCTCGGCGGTTCCTGAAATGCGGCTGATATAGACTTGTGGGGACACCTCTGCGATCGTTTCCAGTTCAAGCTGGTGGCGTAAGCTGTCCAGTTCCATTACGCAGTCGTGTTTGACTTGCTCATAATTATCCAGGGGCCAGGCAGATTGTGCGGCGGCGCTGGCTTCGCCGGGAACCTTGAAGGCATGGATAAGCCGAAGATCGGCCTGTAGTTGCCGCGCCAAAAATAAACCATAGCGGGCTGCATTTGCGGCAGCTTCGGAAAAGTCAGTAGGAATCAGGATCGTCTTCATTGCGTTTGTTTTATCTTAAATTTCCGAAAATGAACGTTTTCCTACCATGATAGACATCACGATCAGGTGTGAGATTGGGCAAACAATGGTTTCTTTTTGCTGGCGTGCTCAAGCAGCTTTCGATAAAACCAATGTTTGAGTAATTCGGCAAAAATCATGTATACAACTACAAGCAGGACAGTCCAGCCGTATAGCTTCAGCGGCAAAGGTGTAAAGTCGAACCACTTGGCCAGCGGGGATAATGGGGTCAGGCATACAATTATGACGATGGCACAACTGGCAGCCAACAGGGCATTGCCGGGCAAACTTCGGAAGAATGTTTTGCGAGTGCGTACCACCAGGACGATCATTACGGCTGAAATAACCGACTCTGTAAACCATCCGGTTTGAAATACCGGTTCATTTGCATGAAAGATAAGGAGCAAGCATCCGAAGGTTAGGTAGTCGAACACGGAGCTCAACAGGCCGAAGGTGATCATGAACCGGCGGATAAAACCCATGTCCCAGCGTTGAGGCGAAGCAAGTTGGGTCCTATCTACCCGATCGCTCGCAATGGCCATTTCCGGAAAATCGGTCAGCAGGTTTGTTAGCAACACCTGCTTCGGCAATAAAGGCAGGAAAGGGAGGAACAGAGAGGCGCCAGCCATACTGAACATATTCCCGAAATTAGCGCTGGTGGCCATGAAGACATATTTCATGGTATTTGCAAAAGTTTTACGGCCTTCTTCTATGCCGTCTAGCAAAACCTGTAGTCCGCGGTTCAGCAGGACGATATCTGCCGCCTCTTTGGCTACGTCCACCGCTGTATTGACCGATATACCCACGTCTGCGGCATGCAAGGCGGGAGCGTCATTGATGCCGTCACCCATGAAACCGACCACATACCCCGCTTTCTTTAATAACAGAATGATTCGCTCCTTTTGGTTAGGCTCCACTTCAGCGAAAATATCCGTACGCGGGGCGGCATGCAATAAGGCTGACTGGCTCATTTGACGTATGTCGGCCCCGGTCAATATCCGGGGCTCTGACATCTCCAGCAATTGTGCAAGATGTCGCGCAATCAGGGCATTATCTCCAGTGATAATCTTCAGGCGTACCCCGGATTGCTGCAGTTTGGAAAGTGTGATAGCACTATCGGGCTTCAGTGGGTCAAACAAGGTGATAAAACCCATAAAGATCATTGCCGATTCGTCCTCCCGGGCAATCTTGTAATTGTCCAAGATCGGCTTATAGGCCAATCCCAAAGTCCGGTAGCCGCTTTGACTCAAGTTTTGATAACGTCCTGATAACTGTTGTTTAAGCTCAGGTGTCATCGGTAAGGTCCCGGTGTTACTTTCTACCGAGGAACAAATATCAAGGATGGTGGTAAAAGCACCTTTAGTGATCATTCGTGATTGATCAGCATCCTGCACCTGAATGCTTAAGCGCTTGCGAAAAAAATCGTAAGGAATCTCTGCCATTGCCCGTGGATGCCCAGATTCCTCTTGATAGGCTTGACAAATAGCTTTGTCGATTGGATTATGAAAGCCCTGCTGCAACGCCGCATTTAACCAAGCGTAACGTAAAACGCTGATACTAGGCCGCCCGTCACTATCCAATGCATCTTTTAAAACGACCTTACCGGCTGTGATTGTGCCTGTCTTATCAGTACAAAGGACATTCATACTGCCAAAATTCTCAATGGCTGAAAGTCTTTTAACGATCACCTGCTTTTTGGCCATCTTTTGGGCACCTACTGCCAGGTTGACGCTGATGATTGCCGGTAACAACTGTGGAGTCAGGCCGACTGCCAGCGCAAGAGAAAATAGAAAAGAATCCAGCACCGGTTTATGTAGCCAGACGTTTAAAGCAAAAATGATGATGACTAGCAGGAGCGTTAATTCCATGAGCAGGTAGCCGAATTTTCGGATACCCCGTTCAAAATCGGTCTCGGGTATTGCATTTTGTAGGCTAGCAGACAATTTGCCGAATTCTGTCGCAGCACCGGAATAGATCACCAGCGCACGCGCAGTCCCGCTGACCACATGGCTGCCCATGAACAAAGTATTTGATCGTCTGGCCAACGGCGTGTCTACAGCTACCTGACCGCAGGTTTTTTCAACGGGAAAGGTTTCCCCGGTAAAGGCGGCTTCATCGACAAAAAGCGCAGACGCTGACAGCAGCAGACTATCCCCGGGAATTAGATCGCCGGCGGATAATTGCACGATATCTCCGGGGACGACTGCCGTTACCGGTATGCCCACCGGCTGGCCATCCCTGAACACTGTGCAATTTAACTGCACCATTCGAAGCAAGCTCTTGATCGCTTTAGCCGCCCCTCTTTCTTGCCAGAAACCCAGGCAGCCGCTGATTAGGACAATAGCCAGAATAATGACCGCATCGGCGGTATCGCCAAGTCCGGCCGCCAGTAGGGACGCGACAATCAGCAGAATGGTCACGGGGCTCTTGAATTGTGCGAAGAATAATAAGATTAGCTGTTGAGATGAATTTGATTTTACCGTGTTCGGCCCATACGCGCGGAGCCGTTCGGCCGCCTGCCCACTTGATAAACCAACGGGATCGACACCAAGTCGGCTGAATGCTTCAGAGGCCTCGAGGTTCCAAAAAGGCAAAGCTGCATCTGGTTTCATTTACATAAACTTTTACTATAGAGGGAATAACAGGATTGGAATACCTATTCCTTCCGGTAACTGGGTGGTCAGATGATCGCCGATGATCTCCTTAAAGTGGAATCTGTGATTAATCAGCACCAACAGATCGCTGTGCAAACCGTTGATCAGCACATCCAGCGCCCGGTGAATATTAGGCTCCCGAATATTATTAAAGGTTAGCGGGCAACCAGGTAACTGTCGCGCAATATCTGCGAATAGCTGTAATCCATAGCTTTCAACGATCGGGGCCAGTCCTTTTTTGCTGAAATGAGCAAGGGAAAGACTTGCCTGCGAAGCTATCACCCATTCGGCAAGGTAGCGCATAATATCATGACGGCAATATCGGAGATCGGTCATATAAGTTATACGGCGGATTGGATCGCCCGCCCAGTTTTCCGGCACCAGCAAAAGCGGGCAGCGTAGCCGATTAAGCAGGCTTTGAAAATCAATTGAGGATTGGCAGGCAGTCCTTTCGCTACAGCCGCAGACGACCATCCAGCAATCTGTACGCAAAGCAAGCTCAGCTACGATGCTGGCCTCCGTTACCGGATGTTCAGCCACGGAAACGGTGGGCTGAAAATCGTCATATCCTCCATTCAACTGCTGTAGCAAGCGAAAGAGCCGGTCAGTTTCGGTTTCCGGACTCCTGACGGCTAAACCTGGGGTACCTGCCAGTACTTTAGCAGGATACGCTTTGGTCTGATAACAAGTTTGCACTATCAGGATTTCCGCCCGTATAGTTTTGGCGATTTGCAGCGCCATTGCGGCCAGGCCTACTGTTGTTGAACCATCGTTGATGAGGAGGATCTTTTTCATATGCTTGCGTAGTTTGAGATAAGTTGACAAATCCCGACCAGCGAAAAAATGACAGCAGTCACCATCCTTCATGCGCCTGCTCATCAATAAAGGTCTGGTATTAAAGCTCTGATGCCCACTTCCAGTCCTTCACCTCAGGCATATCGTCCAGGTGCTGGCAGATATATTGGCGATGTCGGTGTAACATCGATTGGCAATATTCCAGAAAGGCGTCAGCCCGGGTCTGGGCAATAGATGCACGTCTAACCGCTTCCATCGCCAAATGATACCGACTCATTTCATTTAGGACCACCATATCGAAAGGCGTCGTGGTCGTTCCTTCCTCCATGTAACCGCGGACATGAAAACGCGTCGGGTCGGGCCGTCCATGGACCAGATCATGTATAATACGGACATAGCCATGAAAGGCGAAGATCACATGCGTCGTATTAGTGAATAGGCTGCTGAATAATTCATCACTCATGCCGTGTGGATGATAAGCCCGAGGTGACAGGGCCATCAAGTCGATCACGTTAACCACACGTACTTTCAGTTCGGGTAAATGGCGTCTCAGCAGCCAGGCTGCTGCCACCGTCTCCAGAGTCGGCACATCACCGGCGCAAGCCAGCACTATATCCGGTGTGTGATTAGCCGAATTACCTGCCCAATCCCAGGCAGAAGCTCCTTGAGCGGCATGTTTGATTGCATCAGCTAAATTCAGCCATTGCAGTTCTGGCTGTTTGCCTGCCACAATCACATTTATATAATCATGACTGCGTAAACAATGGTCCATTACAGAAAGCAGAGTATTGGCATCCGGTGGCAAATAGATCCGTGCGACCGCACTTTTCTTATTTACGATGGTGTCAATGAATCCCGGCCCTTGGTGACTGTAGCCGTTATTGTCTTGCCGCCACACATGAGAGGTTAATAAATAATTCAAGGAAGCCACAGGCTTACGCCACGGCAGTTCGCGCGCCGTTTTCAACCATTTGGCATGCTGGCTCACCATTGAATCTACGATAGTTACAAAAGCTTCGTAGCAGGGAAATAAGCCATGCCTGCCGGTAAGCAAATAGCCTTCGAGCCACCCTTCGCATAAGTGTTCACTTAATACTTCCATGACCCGCCCATTAGCGCTCAGGCTAATATCGTTTGGTAATTTCTTTTCCATAAAGCAACGGTCGGTCACTTCAAAAACGGCCTCCAAACGGTTAGAGCTGGTTTCATCGGGGCAAAATAGCCTGAAGTTTTGCGTGCTCGCGTTGAGTAAAAAAACATCCCGGATATACTTGCCAAGATTGCGAGTACTTTCTGCTTGGTCAACGCCGGGCGCAGGCAGATTAACCGCATATTTTTCGAGCGGGGGTAATTGCAGGTCTTTAAGTAACAACCCAGCATTGGTAAATGGCTGTGCGCTCATACGCTTATGACCTGCGGGCGCTAGTTCAGCCACCTCAGGCAGCAATCTGCCATGCTCATCAAATAACCGTTCAGGTTGGTAGCTCTTCATCCAGCTTTCCAAGTAAGCTAATTTGGCTGCATCCTCCCTCACCCCCGTTAAAGGTACCTGGTGGGACCGGAATGTGCCTTCAATAGGTAAACCGTCCCATTCTTTAGGACCTGTCCAACCCTTGGGTGTGCGTAAAATGATCATAGGCCACTGCGCATGATCGTCGACACCCCCAATGCGGGCATGATGTTGAATTTCACGTATCCCACGGTATGCTTCCTCAAGCGCATCAGCTAATTGATAGTGAACATCTGTAGGATTATCTCCTGTAACAAATAAAACGTTATAACCATAACCACAGAATAGTTGAGTCAGTTCCATATCGTTAAATCTGGCGAGCACTGTTGGGCCGGATATCTTATACCCGTTTAAGTGAAGTATAGGCAATACAGCACCATCGCGTACGGGGTTTAAAAAGTTGATTGACTTCCAGCTTCCTTCCAGCGGACAGGTTTCAGCTTCGCCATCGCCCACTACGCAAGCAGCAATTAGGTCAGGATTGTCCAATACCGCGCCGAACGCATGGACCATAGAATAACCCAGTTCGCCGCCTTCGTGGATGGAACCGGGCGTATGCGCACCGACATGGCTGGGAATGCCACCTGGTGTTGAGAACTGACGAAAAAGGCGGGCCATTCCTTTTTCATCCGGCGTTACCTCAGGATACAGCTCCGAATAAGTGCCTTCCAGATAAGTGTGCGCAATAATAGCTGGCGCGCCATGTCCCGGGCCGCAGATGTAAATGATATCGGCGTCTGTCTTTTTGATAAGCCGGTTTAAGTGTACGTAAATAAGATTTAGCCCCGGAGACGTTCCCCAATGACCCAAAAGGCGCGGTTTAATATCCTCTGCTTTAAGCGGCTCCTTTAGCAGAGGATTAGCCTGCAAGTAGATCTGGCCCGCAGCCAGGTAATTGGCGGCTTGCCAATAGGCGTGAATCTGTTGAACTTCTGTTTCATTTAACGTATTCATGATGCTTAAGATTACTGATTAATGCCCTGGCGTGCTTAACCATTATCGCGGCTTCGTCGGTTTTCAGCACCCCTATTTTAACTTTACTATCAGATTTGGATATCCATTGTCGTCCTTCGTCGTTCCGTCGATGGCTGAACTTCAGCCCCAGGAATTCAAGTCCTTCACAACAATGCGCCCGAATTAACGGGGCGTTTTCTCCGATACCACCGGTAAAGACCAACGTATCCAGTCCGCCCATTGCAGCAGCCAAGGCACCGATCGTTTTTTTTACCGCGTAGCTAAAAACCCTAACTGCTAACTTTGCCCGAGGATCATTTTCGGAACTTTTTATTAAGCTTTCCATGTCACCCGAGCCGGCGATCGCTTTTAATCCTGATTGCTCACTCAATAGCTCATCGATCTCATCCACAGAAAGTTTTTCCTTGCGCAATAAGTAGAGGATCACGCCGGGATCAAGGTCACCGGAGCGCGTCCCCATCACCAGCCCGCCAAGCGGACTCAGTCCCATGGTGGTGTCAATACTTCTGCCATTGCAGACCGCGGTCATACTGGCACCACTACCCAGGTGAGCAATGATGAGTTTTTTGCGGGCCAGCTTAGGGTATTTCTTTTGCAGTTTTCCCACTACAAACTCATATGACAAGCCATGAAAGCCGTAACGGATCAAGCCAGCCTTTTGAAATTTTCCAGGTAGTGGAAAGTATTGAGTTACATCCGGCAGGTCCTTATGGAAATAAGTGTCGAAGCAAACCACCGCCGCCGCCCCAGGAAAAGCCTCCTGAAATGCTTTAATGGATTTGATCTCATCAGGTATATGGTTTGGCGCCAGGTAAGCATAATGTTGCAATTCTTTGAGCAGTTCCTCGCTGACCAGTTCCGGTTCCCGGTGTTTAGGTCCTCCCTGCACGATGCGGTGGACGACCGTACCAACAGGATACCTGCTGTGATGATCACTCAGCCAACCGATCAGTTCCCGGATGCCGGGCTGTACACCAGTCTTAGAGAGTGGGTGATTCGCCCAAAACTCGCCTTTTTCATCCTGTAGAATGAAATGAGTCTTACCGGCGCTATCGGTAGCTGCATAGCCGGACAAAGTCCGTTGTAGGTCCTTCTGTCCGTATAAACCAAACTTTAGGCCTGAAGAGCCGCAATTGACCGCCAGTATGAAAGCATCGTTTGTTAGTGTCATGTAATAAAATTAGCAGGTTATTTGCAGTAAAAACATGACGCAGCGCACGCGCAAATATGATCTGCTAGCGATTCGCGGAGACGGATGTTTTTGTAAAGCGCCGCCACCATTTCACCAGCTCAAACCAAACCACGCAGATCAACCCGATAAGCGCACTAATACCCAGTTCACCGCCCGATAAGCGCGTGAAACCAAAGAAGTTTGTAAGAGGTTCAAGATAAATCAATGCAGCAGCAAGTACGATGGTTATTCCGATGACAAACAATACCAAGTTGTTTTTATATCTGATGGTCATAAACAGCGAATAGTAAAACGATCGATTAACCAGCGTAAGCCAGATATTTGCAGTGATCAGGCAGATAAATACCATAGTCCTGGTAACCTCTTCATTGGCTCCGTTCCGCACGGCATATTGGTATGTGACCAACGTGCCGGCGGTGATCGCCAGCCCCTGTAGTATGCTGGTTGCTAATTCCTTCACATTAAAAAAGGTAGTACGGAATGGGCGTGGCTTTTGCAACATAGTGTTTTTTTCCATCGGCTCGTTCTCATAAATAATGGAACAAGTCGGCCCCATAATCAGCTCCAGGAAGATGATGTGTACCGGCGAAAAAATATTAGGATAAACCCAGCCGAGTGCCAGCGGAATGAACACGGTCAGTATGATGGGGATATGAATGGAGATAATGTATTGTATCGCCTTTTTAAGATTGTTATAAATACGTCTGCCCATGCCTATAGCTTCGACCATCTTGGACAGGTCATCTTCCAATAAGATCAGTGATGCCGCGTCTTTGGCAATCTCCGTGCCTTTTTTACCCATGGCAATACCAATGTGTGCCGCTTTTAAAGCGGGCCCGTCATTTACCCCGTCGCCTATCATTGCTACTATCTCATTTCTGGCTTTCAGTGTGTTAATGATCCTTAGTTTGGCATCAGGGAACATCCTGGTAAAAATATCCACCGCTTCCACCTCGTCACGAAGCTTTTTATCAGATAATTGCATCAGCGCCTCTCCGCTAATAGAGCGGTTATTTCCACGGAGGTCAATTTGTCGTGCAATGGCACCAGTAGTCGCAGCATTATCTCCTGTGATGATTTTAACTTTGATACCAGCCTGATAGAACCCTTGCAGCACCCCTTTGATATTTTTCTTGGGCGGATCATAAAAGGCGACCAGACCTTTAAACACAAAATGAAAATCCTGCTGCCGGGCCGGAAAGGCACCACCGCTAAAATCAGATTCGCCAACAGCCAGTACCCGATACCCTTCAGCAGCCATTGCGGCAATTGCTGCCGCGATATGCACCTTCTGGGTTTCTGTTAACTCGCAAACCGCCAGCAGCGCTTCTGGCGCGCCTTTAGCTGCGATGATACGTTTCCCACTTTGGTCCTCAAATAAATGGGTCATCATGGGAGGTTGACCGCCTAATGGATATTCATGGACCAGTTGATAATCGGGGCGCTCATCCGGAAGACCTGAATCTGAATAAGCCTCATGTAAAGCTATTTCCATCGGGTCAAAAGGTATCGGTTCACTGGCCCACATGGCCAGCCTGACCAGATCCAACTCCGGGCCGTTAGGTATCTTTTCCGTCGCATCACTTATACGATCCTCTTGCAACGTATACACTTTAGCCAGGCTCATTTTATTTTCTGTAATGGTACCGGTTTTATCGGTGCATATGACGGATGCGCTGCCCAGTGTTTCCACCGTTTTCATTTGTTTAACTACGACGCCTATTTTCATCATCCGCCAGGCGCCCAGCGCCATAAAGGTGGTAAATGCTACGGGGATCTCTTCGGGTAAGATACTCATGGCGAGCGTCAGCGCTTTGATGAGGCTATCTAGCAGATTGGCTGAATGGAAATAATTAATGATCCAGACTCCCGCAAATACAATCAGTCCCGCAATCACCATTTTTTTTACAAAATTGTTGATTTGTAGCTCCAGAGGTGTTTTTTCTTCAGTTATCGTTTCCAGGCTTTTACCGATCTTGCCTAAACGGGTCTGGTTGCCGATAGCGGTGATGGTAGCAATCGCCAAGCCACTGGCGACGGTAGTACCATGGAAAATGAAATGATCCGTCACCTCGCTATCTTTATAGACCGCCAGGGATTCACCAGTAAGTACGCTTTCATTGACAGAGAAATCATGGGCATATACGATGTCGCCATCCGCCATGATCAAATTTCCTTCTTCGACCATTAGGCTGTCGCCGACGACCAGATCTTCGCTTTTAATGGCTGTAACCACACCATTCCGAATTACTTTACATCGAGGTTGCGAAAAATCCTTTAATTTTTCAAGCGCGTTACGGCTCCTCGCGTCCTGATATAAAGAAATGCCGGCAACAAGTATTATTGCCGAAGCCAGGAAAATACCGTCACCTGTTTTACCGCTGATAAAATAAATGCCGGAGGTCACCAGTAACAGGATTACCATCGGTTCCCGGGCAATTCCGCTCAGCGCTTTTACAAATCCATTCTTTTTTTTAAAAGAAAGATCATTTTTTCCGTGTGCGGACCTTGAATTAATGACTTCAAAAGCATTTAAACCCTCTATACCATAATTATTTGCTGCCATATCTTTTACTTAAATTAGATCACTTGTTGATTCGCCTGAGACATAAACCATTTCGGATGGTATAACTAGCAGCGGTACAGATGGGTTATCTAAAGCGGCATCAGTAGCAGAGCGGTTAAACAAGTTCGAAAGCCAGTCAACATGGTAATGGGCCATCGCTAAAATAGCAGGACCCTCTGTGTTGCAAAAGCGATGCAGACGTTTAACCACATCCTTTCCCCGAATGTCCTGATAGGTAGCTCCTGCTTGTTTAAGACCATTGATATGTGTAAGGATCGTCGCCTCTTTTACCGGATCATCTTTTTCGCTCGAAACCGATACGTGAACAACCTCCAATGGGAGCCCTAATTTCTTACTGAAGCCGATCAGGTAATTGATCGCATTAATGTCTGCTAGTTCAAAGTCGGTTGCAAATGTTACTTTTTTAAGCATGTTCATCTCAACTTTCGGGGGGACGATTAGCACAGGGCAGGAGGCATGACGGATCACAGCCATCGAGTCGCTGCCAAAGATCAAACGGTTTAAGGGGCGATTGGCACGGCTGCCGATCACCACAAGCTCAATATCATTTTCCCGGATGATCACCGTAGTATTTTCTTCCAGCGGCCCCTCCCCGCATTGATAAGCAGCTTTTGTTTCAAAACCATTTGGTGATATCCCGGCCAGGATGTGCTTTAACTGATTCGCCAAGTAGCTTAGCTGCTCGATGCTTTCGTTCTTACGAAGCATAAAGTCTTCTACCACCCAGGGTCCGGTCGCAAAACTTGTCAGTATGGGGTGATTATAATAAGTATGATATAATAAAATATCTGCGCTCAATTTGGGGACGATTTTCGCGGCAGATTTAGCGGCATGGTTCGCGTTTTCCGAAAAGTCAGTGAGCATCAGCACCGTTTGCATAGCAGTATTCTTTAGATTATAAAATTGGCGTTTTATCTGTTAAATATAAATGACAAGGATCATCAATATACTTGATGACAGTTACTTAACTGTCATGAACAAATCGTGACCTTCGATAAAAAAATGTCATGAACGAGACTCACATCCACCTGCTGATCACCCATCTGCCAATCATTGGCACCGCACTGGGTGCATTTGTTTTGATCCATGGAATATGGAGACAAAGCAACCCAACTTTGATAGCTGCTTACCAGATCCTGATCCTCTCTGCTTTAGGCGCGGGCATTGCCTATATAACGGGTGAGGGAGCTGAAGAAAGCGTTGAGCATTTACCGGGATTTTCCGAAATGGTAATTGAAAAGCATGCAGAATCTGCTTTGGTCTCGCTAATTGCATTGATAGTGATCGGTATTATCGCTTTGATCGGATTTTTTGCCACTTTGAAAAACTTATCACTGGCCAGGTCGCTGTCATGGCTTGTACTGGTTACAACATTAATCAGCTTCGCCCTGATCGCCAGGACGGGTTACTTAGGTGGCCAGATCAGGCATACGGAAATTGGCACGACCACGGTCGCGCCGGAAAAGCGGGCGAACGGGAGAAAGAATGATTGATCCATTCTTGCCAACGTGAATTATATGACAACAGCCTGCTTTCAACTCGCTGATATCAGGCACCCGCCTGAACAATATGGCCGTCTTTCATTTCGATCACGCGGTCTGCCTGTTTAGCAAAATCAAGGTCATGAGTCACCGCCAATACAGCGATATCTTTTTCGTGAGCCAGGCTGCTGAAGATATCGAACACCAGCTTGGTATTGCCGCTGTCCAAGTTGCCCGTGGGCTCGTCTGCCATGATGATCATGGGTTCATTGATTAGCGCCCGGGCAATAGCAATACGTTGTTGCTGTCCGCCGGAAAGCTTGCCGGACAATTGATGCGCAAAAGGCGCCATCTCCAGCTGACGTAATTGCTGTAACGCGCGCTCTTCGATCTCCGCTTTACTCCACCGGCCCAGTTTCATCGCAGGAAGCATCACATTTTCCAAGGCGGTAAACTCAGGCAGTAAAAAATGAAATTGAAAAACAAAGCCGATGTGCCGATTACGGAAAACCGCCAGTTCGTTTTGCGAAAGCCCGGTGACCAAATCTCCATTAATCGTAATCGAACCGGAATAATCCGTATCCAGCGTGCTAAGCAGGTAAAGCAGAGTAGATTTACCGCAGCCGGACTTGCCAATGATCGGTACAAATTCGCCCTGACCGATGCTGAAAGAAATATCCTGCAGTACCCGGAATTCCTCGGGTTCGTGAAAGTACTTGTTTAACTTTTTGGCGGTCAGTGCTGCTTTCATCCTCTTAATATGGTTACAGGGTCAACTTTAGCAGCCTTGAGCGACGGCATCAGGCCCGCTGCGAGCGGCGTGATAGACCCGAATAATAATCCAAAAAGATAATGTGCCGGCTTAAAGGCTACCGGGAAGTATTTCAGCGCAACATACTCGTTAGGTGGAAATGGTACTTTAGATAGCGCATAAGCTAAAACAAAGCCTAAAAGCATGCCACTCAATGCACCGGATAAACCTATAAACACAGATTGGCTTAAAAAGATCTGCAAAATATCCCGACCGGCAAACCCCTGGGCCTTCAAAATAGCAATATCCTTCATTTTGTTATTAATGGTCATACTCATAATATTATAAATACCGAAGCCAGCAACGGTAAGCAGCGTCACGCTAACCACATAGGTTAGCGTATCCCGGACAAGGTTAGAGGTCTTTACAGAAGCATTGGCCGTTTCCCAGTCGTCGGCTTTATGTCCATACTTTTTGACAAATGCTGCCGCGGCAATAGCGGCCCGGTCGTGATGATGCAGTTTCACGCCGATGTCGGTAATATAACTTTTATCCTTGCCCAGCAATTGCTGTCCGTTGGCCAGGCTAACATAACTGCGCACATTGTCGATCGCGCTGATGCCAATACGAAAAAGTCCGACCACCCGAAAACGCATCAGGGTACCGTTCGGTGTCGCCAGACTGACCAGGTCGCCCAGGTGCACGTTCAACTTTTCCGCCAAACCACTACCCATCAAAATACCTTTATCTGCGGACAGCAGGTTCTCAGGTGTACCACTGACCATTTTATCCTTTAGCCCGAACATCCTTGCTTCGTCCTCGATATTGACGCCATTGATGTTGCCATTAATCTGGACGGGACCGTAATTATAAAATACCAGCGTGCTGACCATCGGCGAGATCCCGGAAACTGCCCGATCCTGCCGGAGTCCGGCCAATATAGCAGCGGCGTTTTTTAAGTTCAGTTTTACCTGCCGCGGTTTGGGATGGGCGACGCTGACCAATACCGGCTGTCCTTTGAAATAATCGCCGGCCACCGAAAAACGATAGTCAGTGCTGATATCATTATACAGATGCACATCTGGTGTAAACGAAAGCATAGTACTTTCCATAAACTGGTTAACACCGATCATAAAACTGATCATGAGGATGAACATGGCGATGCCGAAAGTAACGCCCAGCATAGCTACCAGGGTTTGCTTTTTGTTGGCCATCAGGTGGCGTCGTGCAATGATCAGATTAACAGACATCTTGGTTACTGGTTTAAGGGATCTACGATCGCCGTTTGTATATTTGCGCCGCTGGTGATTTCAACTTCGTCAGTGGTTCTGAGGCCAGTTTTGACCGGTTTAGTGATAACCCGGCCATTTTCCAGCACTCGGATGCTATCGCCAGGCAACAGCATCGCGAGCGGAATGGCCAGGCACTTCGCTTTTTCAGCCACGATAATATTAGCTTCCACGGAACTGTGGATGTAAGGCGGGTCGGCTCCGGCGGTGAACCGCGCGTCTACCCGAAAGGTCTGGTCAGATTCATTCATAACCGGGTAGATCCGACTGACTTTGGCCTGGTAAATGCGCTCACCGCTGGCATCTGTTTTTAACAACAGAATTTGACCAACTTTGATCTGGCGGATATCCTCCTGGTCTACCGATAGCCGGATGATCCGCGTCTTCGATCGTCCTAGCAGCGCTACCGGTTCATTCATTATGACCCCTTCGCCCTGCTCTTTCAGCAACTGGTAAACGGTGCCATTGTTTTCAGCCCGGATAAAATAGTTTTCCAGGTCGGCTTTAGAACCTGCTGCAAAGCTTTGCGCGTTTTTCATGGCCAATTGCAAGTCATTGGCGGTCGAACGGTATTTTTCCCGTGCCGATCTTTTTTGATTATAAGAAATATCATACTGCGTCCGCGCATTGTCCAGGTTCACTTTAGTACCGATATTTTGAGCCCAAAGATTTTGATACCGCCTATAGAGTAGTGAATCATTGGTAAATTTGAGGTCAGCGTTTTGCTCGGCGATCTTAAGGTCGTTCAGAACACGTGAATTGACCGAGATATTCTCGGTGGCATTCCGTAAAGCGCTGGTGGCAGCCTCCATTTTTGCCGCTGGCGCTGTATGACGCAAAATATAGATTATCTGCCCTTTACGAACGTGATCACCTTCCTGGACAAGCTTACGAACGACTGTGCCTGAGATCAGCGCACCAATAGTATATTCACTATCCGCCATTACCTTGCCGGAAGCATAAACCGTTTGCACGATTGTCAGGAGTTTCGGATAGGTGACGCGTTGCCTTTTACAAGCGACAAGTGAGATCAGGAACAGTAATACCAATATCTTTTTTAACATAGCTAATACAGGATAAATGATCGCAGGACCGCACTGTAAAAATGGCATTAGTATGGGAGCCGCAGAATGACTAAGATCATTATTTCCGCTGCTATTAGTCAGTAAACAACGGAAACGCACCATCGATATTTGAACATGCATGAATCGGAAATTATCTTTCTGGACGGACCGCAGTCACGCTGGAAAGAACTAAAGTTTGTTTTTAAAACCTTGCGCGAAATGATCATTGGTTTCCGGGCATTACATTTTGTTGGGCCCTGTATCACCATTTTCGGCTCGGCAAGATTTGCGGAGGATCATCCCTATTATGCCTTAACTAGAGAAGCAGCGGCGGCTTTCGCCAAACTGGGATTTACAATTATGACAGGAGGTGGGCCCGGCTTAATGGAAGCGGCTAACCGGGGAGCGCGGGATGCCGGAGGTCGATCAATCGGCTGCAACATTCAGCTGGCGATGGAACAATCCCCAAACCCTTACCTGGACAAGTGGGTTAAGTTAGAGCATTTTTTTGTGCGAAAGATACTGCTTGTTAAATATTCTTATGCTTTTGTCGTAATGCCAGGTGGCTTTGGCACACTAGATGAATATTTCGAGGCGCTGACGCTGATCCAGACCCACAAGATCAAGGATTTCCCTTTGATTATTTTCGACAAGGCTTATCATCGTGAGTTATTGGCGCATATCGATTCCATGCAACAACAGTCCACTATCAGTCCCGCAGATGCGCGTCTGTTCCTTGTGACAGACAGCATTGAAGAGGCCGTACGCCTAATCACCGAGAAAAGTATCAAACCATTCGACTTGCGACCCAGAAAGAAGATCAAACCGTTTAGGTTTCTTTTTGAGCACAGCTAAGGATCTTTTGACGTAACTCAATTCTTTTTGAAATGAACAGAACAACGATGCTAGAGGCATTATTTCAACATGCCGCTGAAGGTCTCCTGGTCACCGACAGGAAAGGAATTATCCAGTTGGCCAACCCGGCCTTTTGGATGCTTTTCGGTATTCCTCCCGAAGGCCGGGCGGGCGTTGGCATCGACAGGTTGTTGGACACACCGCAATGGGGGCGCAAACTCCTGCAAAATGGTACCGAACACGAATTCACCGGTAAGAAAAGAGACGGCAGTTTGTTCCCCGTATTCCTTTCACTGACAGAAGTAGCCGACCATGATAAAGTCTGCTACGCCGGGCATATCCATGATTTGAGTCAGGAAAAAAGTAATGCGGATTTGCTGGATAGAGAACGACGCATGGGCCAGCTGAAAAGCAGACTTGTGTCTATGGCTTCTCATGAATTCCGTTCACCACTTAGTCAGATCCAGCTTTCTGCTTCGCTGGTCGAACGTTATTACCAGCGCCTGGACCAAGATAAGATCCTGACTCATCTGCAAAAAATAAGAATGGCCGTCAGCGATATGACCGATACGCTCAATGATTTCTTATCCCTGGAGCGTATCGAGACGGGAATTTTCCAACTGGAACTAAGATCGTTCGATCTGATTAACTTCGGGGAAGAAGTGTGTGCCCAGATGCAACTAACTGCCGGCGGGCATGAATTAATTCACCAGCACAGAGGGAAAGAGTGTATGATATTCTCTGACCGAAACCTGTTGAAGCATTGCGTGGTCAATCTGTTATCTAATGCTGTAAAATACTCTTCAAAGCCAAGCAGGATTACTTTCAGGACCGTAGTAGATACTAAAGGATATACCATCTCGATCAGCGACCATGGGATAGGCATTCCGGCGGGGGAACAACAAAAACTGTTCGAGCCATTTTTCAGAGCCTCTAACGCATCAGAAGTAGCCGGCACCGGATTGGGTCTGTATATCGTTAAGAGTTACGTGCAGCAGCTTAAAGGCAATATATGCTTCAAGAGCCGGGAAAACAATGGGGCGACCTTTAGCTTGTCTTTTCCGCTGTTGAGCCCTCAAACAGCAGAACCGGTACGTCCGGTTGCATGATCAGTGTATCGAGTCCCAATTCATCTTTAACTTTAACCCGGAAGGTATCCTGTGCGCCCGGTTCGCCATGAACCAAGAAAACCCGCGGATGGCTGCCTGCAAATTGTCTAAGCCAGTTCAACAACTCGCGTTGATCTGCATGTGCAGACAATCCTTCGATCTCTTTAACGACTGCCTTGACCGGGTAATAATTGCCATGGATCTTCAGCTCCCCTGCTTTGTTCTGCAGGGCACGCCCGCGCGTACCTTCGGCCTGGAAACCGATCAATAAGATCATGTTCCGGTTATCAGTAAGGTAATGCTTCAGGTATTCCAACACCCGGCCTCCCGTCAGCATACCGCTGGCAGCCAGGATAATCTTGCTTCCGCGCCTGCGAATGATCTTTTTGGTCTGTTCATAATCTTCATTAATGGTCACCTCGCTGAACATGCGTGCACATTCCTTCTCATCGATGCTGAACCACTGAGGATGATGCAGCAGCACCTTACCTGCAGAGGCAGCCATTGGACTGTCCAGGTAAACCGGGATAACCTTAGGGATGGCATTTTGCTGCTTCAAGCGGTGAATCAAGTGCATTACCTCCTGCGCCCTGCCAACCGCAAAACACGGGATCAGTATATTCCCTTTATGAAAGAGCGTATCATTAATCACCAGTGCCATTTCCTGGCCGGTATCGCTTGCTGAATGCAGGCGATCTCCATAAGTGGTTTCCATTAGCACAAAATCAGCGTCTTGTAAGGGTTCGGGAGGCGGCAATAACTCAGAATGTTCACGACCGATATCCCCCGAGAATAGTATTTTTTTACCATAACAATCAAACTTAACCGAGCAGGCGCCCGGAATATGACCGGCAGGATATAAAGAGAAAGATAGTTGTTGGTGAAGTTTGATGCTGGTTTTGATAGCACAGACCTTGAATAATGGCAGCGCTTTTTCCACATCCTTTACCGTATAAAGCGGTTGCGCAGGATGGTGCTTACTGAAACCATGCCTGTTGGCACGGGCGGCATCTTCCTCCTGTAACTTCGCACAGTCTCGCAGAACGATCTCTGTCAGGTCCCGTGTTGGCCCACTCATATAAATTGGCCCGTTATAACCATTTTTGACAAAGAGCGGAATATAACCGCAATGATCCAAATGGGCATGGGTCAGCACCATCGCGCCGACGTTTGCCGGATCTACCGGCGGCTTATCCCAGTTACGCTCCCTCAGCGCTTTGATACCCTGAAAAAGCCCGCAGTCAACCATGACCGTCATCGCCGGAGCAATTAACAAATGTTTGGAGCCGGTGACCGTACCGGCCGCACCGAGCGACCGGAGATAAATCCCGTTCGCCGGTTGGTTATATTGTTGTGCCATAAACCAAATGTCAATAAGATCAGCCGCACTCTGGTTGATAACGGTCATCCTGTCACATGATTAACGTCACAATATTTTCGATGCCATCCGCCTTGGATAATCAAGGAATATTAAGATAATGTATCGGCCTGACTAATCAAATAGTGCATTAGTTGCCATGTGATTGCTGATAATAGCAACTACGGTGATGCGATATAGTCCGATCCTGTCTATGATCAGTCAAATCTATGACCATCATCATGGTTATTGATCAGCCAATTAACGACCTTCGGTAAAAAACAAGATAATGGACTTATTGAAAAACAAGGTGATTCTGGTTACCGGCGCTGGCTCCGGCATCGGTAAAACAATCGCCGAGCGTTTCGCCCTGGAAGGTGGAAAGTTGATGTTGGCAGATATTCACCAGGAAAATATGGAAGCGGTAGCAAAAGTTATCACTGATAAGAATGGGCAGGCTAGCTGTATGGCAGTCGATATAGCAAAGGCTAGTGATGTCGAGCTCCTTATAAAGCAAACGCTCCATGTTTATGGAACGCTGGATATCCTGGTCAACAATGCCGGTATCATGGATAACTTTACGCCGGTCGCCGAAGTGAGCGATGAACTGTGGAGCAAGGTGATCTGCACCAATCTGTATGGGCCATTCTTCACCTGCCGCAGTGCTCTCAAGATATTCCTGCAGAAAGGAGGTGGCCGCATCATCAATATCGCTTCCATTGGCGGCTTTTGCGGCGGCCGCGCGGGCGCGGCCTATACTACCTCCAAGCATGGTTTGATCGGCTTGACGCGCAACATCGGCTACCAGTACGCGGGTAAGGGAATCAAATGTAACGCAATCGCCCCTGGTGGCGTCGCCACCAATATCCTGCAAGGTATGGAACCGGAACCTTTCGGGCTTGAACGCATGACCGCCGGTGCGGGCAACCTGCCAGATAATGCGCAACCAGATGCAATAGCAGAATTGGCTCTGTTCCTGGCCACTGAACCCTCTGGGTTCATTAATGGGACCGTTATGGTCGCCGATGGTGGCTGGACCGCCTATTGACCAATAAACCAACGAATATTAAACGAATTAACATGGAACAATATATCAAAAAATTCAGAAAGACCAGCCTTCGCGATATTGCCGAGGTTGGTGGTAAGAACGCGTCGATCGGCGAGATGTTCGCTCATTTAGTGCCCAAAGGGATTTCCGTACCCGACGGCTTTGCGGTTACCGCCGCAGGCTACCGATACTTTCTCAGCAGCAATCATCTTGAATTGCCTCTGGCAAAACTGATGGGGGAACTAGACCGGAAAGAATTTACAAACCTGGCAGAGATAGGGCAAAAGGCACGAACATTGATTATGAACGCCCAAATGCCGAATGATTTGCAAATGGCCATAGTTGATGAATATGACTACGTGTTCGACTTTCGGGAGCAGGCCGTCGCTGTACGCAGCAGTGCCACAGCAGAAGATCTCCCAGACGCTAGTTTTGCAGGTCAGCATGAATCTTATTTAAACATCACTGGACATTTGGCAATCATCTCTGCTGTAAAACAATGTTTTGCCTCGCTCTATACCGACCGGGCTATCAAGTACCGGGAAGACAAAGGATTTGCACATGATAAAGTATACTTATCGGTTGGCGTGCAGGAAATGATCCGGGCCGACCAGGGCTGCTCGGGCGTCGGCTTTACGCTCGAACCCGAAAGCGGCTTCAGGGATGTCATCCAAATTTCAGGGGTATGGGGACTGGGCGAAAACATGGTGCAGGGCGCCGTTGTGCCGGACGAATTCTTGATTTTTAAACCGATGTTACGTTTGCAAAAAGATGCGATTATCCAAAAGACACTGGGAAGCAAAAGCCAGATGCTCGTATACTCCAAAGAAGAAGACGAACCACATACTACAGTGAATCAGGACACGCCATGGGAACTACGGGAAAAGTTTGTGCTGGAGGACCCGGATATTTTAAAGCTGGGGACTTGGGCTCTATTAATAGAAACGCATTATCAAAAGCCCATGGATTTTGAATGGGCGAAAGACGGACGCAGCGGCCAGTTGTACCTGATACAGGCCAGGCCTGAAACCGTTCACAGCCAGGATAAAAAATTACAGGTCAAAACCTGCCGGATCGTCGAACGAGGGGAATTAATTACCAGTGGCGCCGCTGTAGGTCACCAGATCACCAGCGGCGTTGCGCGGCTGCTAAATTCCCCTGCCGATATTAGTAAGCTCCGCCCGGGAGATATTCTCATTGCTGATACCACCAGCCCTGACTGGGACCCGGTGTTAAAAAAAGTAGCCGGCATCGTCACAAATAAAGGTGGGCGCACCAGCCATGCAGCCATCATTGCCCGAGAGCTGGGCGCGGTCGCAATCGTCGGTACAGAAACCGCTACGGTTGACATTCACGATGGCGAAGTGATCACCCTCAGTTGTGCCGAAGGAAAAACAGGTAATGTATACCGGGGTAAATTGAACTGGACAGAGATTGTAACCGATGTGGCGTCGGTCAGGCTGCCCCAGCAACCGCGGGCACAGCTAATTGTGGGCGACCCCGACCAGGCATTTGAATTGTCTTTTTTCCCCAACCATGGGGTTGGCTTAATGCGTTTGGAATTTATCATTACCCGGAAAGTGCAGGTGCACCCGATGGCATTGGTGCATTTTGACCAGGTAACCAACGAAAGTGACCGGATCAGAATACAAAACCTGACAAACCGTTATGCCACTAAGGAGGACTTCTTTGTGGATCAACTCGCTCAGGGCGTAGCCACCATCGCCGCTGCATTTTTCCCGAAAGAGGTGGTCGTACGCATGAGCGATTTCAAGACTAATGAATACGCCGGGCTTCTGGGCGGGAAATATTTTGAACCCAATGAAGAGAATCCGATGATCGGTTTCCGGGGGGCGTCCAGATATGACCACGAGCGATACAGGGCTGGTTTCGGGCTGGAATGTGCCGCTATGAAAAGGGTACGTGAGGATATGGGCCTCACTAATGTCAAACTCATGATTCCCTTTTGCCGTACTATAGCCGAAGCCAAACGGGTTATTGAGCTCATGGCCAAAAACGGTCTAAAACAGGGCGATAACGGTCTGGAGATCTTGGTGATGGCCGAAATCCCAAGCAATGTCCTTTTGGCTGAGGAATTTGCAGAAATATTTGACGGGTTCTCCATAGGGTCAAATGACCTGACCCAGCTGACACTTGGAATCGACCGCGACTGCGCGCTTATTGCTGACCAGTTTGACGAGCAAAATCCTGCCAGTTTGCAGCTCATTCGACTGATGATCGAAAAAGCGAAACGTCTGCATAAACACGTTGGACTTTGCGGGCAAGCCGCCAGCGATTCAGAAGCCTTTACCCGTTTGTTGGTAGAAACGGGCATAGACAGTATTGCATTTAACCCCGACGCCCTACTCAATGGGATCGATAATATTAACCGTGTTTTAGCCGATCAGCAGGTATGTCAACCTTCAGCTTAAAAAATGCAAAGCCCGACATCAGGCATTGGTGGCTGCTTTTAGTAAGCGGTTTGATATTGATAGCAATAGGCTGTTGGATATTTACCCAACAAATGACAGCCTACCTTTCAATTTCATTGCTATTTGCCATAGGAATCCTGGGTACCGGTTTTATGGAATTAATGTTTGTAATATCCACCAAACGTGCTTCCGGCGTAACCCGCTGGGCTTTGCTTGGCGCTTTCACCGATCTCTTCATTGGCATTTATTTATGGTTTTATCCGCTCATTTCACTAATTATCGTGCCGATCATCCTGGGCTTTTGGTTAATGCTGCGCGGAATATTAGCTATGGCCAGCGCCTGGCATTTGCGAGACAATGGCCAGGAAGACTCTATTTGGTTACTGATTTGCGGCTTACTGGTCATGGCGACGGGCATCGTGCTGCTAACCAATATGATCTGGGGTAGCGAAAATATCATTTTACATACGGGAGTCGGGTTTGTGATCGCCGGTCTGTTTCGGGTATACCTAGGTTTTAGATTGCGGAGTTTTAAAACAACGACTCATGGAAAATGAAATGGATTGGTCGGCGCTGTGATCTCGTCGCTGATGTAAGAAGATTATGCCGCGACCCGGAGATTAATCAACTCGTCTGATCAAGGCTTCGCGGCTGGCTTGGTTGCCTTTTTCGCCTGGTCTTTAAAATATCCCCTGAAAAGAAAGTTATGTTTTAACGCCTCCATATTCTGATTGAATCCATCAGTGCCCTGCTCGATGTTATCCAGGCTCTTTCGGATGTGAGCAGCGCTTACAGAGTCGCGGAGTAACAAGTGCAGCGTCCCTTTACCAGTTGCAAGGTCTGCATTAATCTGACTTACCAGACCGTCCAGGTCATTGGTTAGTTTTTTAGTATTTACCGTCGATTGCCGGATATTGGCCAGAGAGGCCCGCAGATCGGCGACCAGCAACGTATCGCTTAGTAAGCTTCCGGCCAAACCTTTTCCCGTGCGTACGTCATCTACGACCTGGTTCAAGTTACCAGCCAGGCGGTTGGCCTGGCCAGCGGTGCGATCTATATTATTAAGCGCTGATTTCAGGCGGTTTCCGATAAAAGGGTCATCCAGCAGTGCCATCAGCTTACTTTGGTTGATGTGCAATATCGAGATCTTAAGAGCTTCAGAAATACCCGCAACATTCTGGTTAGTTCGGGACAGGGTCTGCAACATTTCATCTGTATTCACTATCTGCCGCGCGGCAAGTAGGTCACCGTCGTTGACCGGCGGAAAATTACCGGTAGCCGGCATAATATTCACAATCTTGTTACCCATTAAACCCTCGGTGCCAATGGATGCGGTAGACCGCTGGCGGATATGCGCCCTGACCGCTTTATCGATTAGCAACGTTACTTCTATCGTGGTGTCATTGACGAGCATGATCGAGCTAACCGTTCCTGCCTGAATGCCCGCATACAGCACGTTGTTACCTTCGGTCAAACCGTTCAGGTTGGTAAAGCGGGCGCGCAACTTAAACTTCGTACCAAAAAGATGCTGGTTCTTGCCAATAAAATAAAAGGACAGGATCAGGACGAATAGGCCTGCCAGGATGAATGCCCCTAATTTCAAATTATTAATGCCTTGCTTGCTCATAGTATCTACTCAAAAAAT